>Ga0070741_10006129_pt1 | contig 26077 bp, 17 predicted proteins | sample Coa_R1_4_FD_66440 | JGI IMG/M metagenome (GOLD analysis project Ga0070741, IMG submission 66440) | Surface soil microbial communities from Centralia Pennsylvania, which are recovering from an underground coalmine fire - Coalmine... | ecosystem: Environmental > Terrestrial > Soil > Unclassified ... | reverse complement strand
ACGCGACAGGTACCACTATAGGCGGAGCCAAGGTCGACGGGCTCACTGGACTGCGCGCGCTGCTACTCGAGCAGACAGATCAGTTTCCACGCACGGTGACAGAGAAACTCCTCTCCTACGCGCTCGGCCGCCGACTGGAATACTACGACCAGCCGGCCGTGCGTAAGATCGTTCACGACGCCGCGGCACAGGATTATCGCTGGTCGGCCATCATTCTCGGGATTGTTGAAAGTCCTCCATTCTTAATGTCCCAAGCGAGGTTAAATTGATATGACTTTTCTTTCGGCCAAGCCGATGCCGCGGCGGACGATACTGCGTGGTCTCGGCGCGGCCGTGGCGCTGCCCATGCTCGAGGCCATGCTGCCGCCGTTCGCGAGGAGAGCCCGGGCTGCCGTCAAGCCCGCGCACCGGTTTCTGACCTTCTACGTGCCCAACGGAATGGCAATGGAGTATTGGTCACCCAAGGGAGAAGGCGCGGATTTCGATCTCTCTCCCATTCTGGAGCCGCTGGCGCCGTTCCGTAAGCAGATGCTGGTGCTTTCCGGCATCAAAGCCAATTGGAACTACATCCACGCCGGCGCATCCGGTTCGTTTCTCACCGGCGCCACGCACGGCGGCCGCAATGAGGTGGAGATTGTGGCGAATGTCTCCATGGATCAGATCCTCGCCCGCCATTTCGCCGCAGAGACACAGGTCGCCTCGCTTGAACTTTCGATGGATGCGCCGGCCAACGCGGGCGCATGCACAGGCAATCTGAGCTGCGTTTATACCCATACACTTTCGTGGCGTAGTCCCACGCAGCCTTTGCCCATGGAATCGAACCCGCGCGCGGTTTTCGAAAAGCTTTTTGGCGATTGCGGCAGCACGGATCGCACGGCGCGGGACCTCCGGTTGCGCCAGCAGAAGAGTATTCTCGACGCGGTGGCCGGAAAGCTGGCCGATCTGAAACGGGAACTCGGGCCCCCCGATAGGGTAAAGATCGATCAATACGCAGAGGCAATCCGCGACGTCGAACGCCGTATCCAGAAGGTCGAGCAACAGACCGATATCGCGCTCCCGGCGATAGAGGAGCCTCAGGGTGCGCCTCCGATATTCGAAGACCATCTGGCGCTCATGCTTGACCTGCAATTATTGGCCTTCCAGTCGGACCTGACGCGTGTCATCACCTTCATGATCGGCAAGGAGCAGAGCGCGCGGCCCTATCCGCAGATCGGCGTGCCCGAGGCGCACCACCCCCTCTCGCATCACAATAATGTTCCCGAGCTGATTCTGCAGATGTCGAAGATCAATCGCTATCACGCCCAACTCTTCGCGAGATACCTCGCGAGGCTGCAAGCCGTGCAGGATGGCGACGGGTCGCTGCTCGACCACATGACGATTCTGTATGGCTCCGGAATTTCCAACAGCACAAAGCACTCGGGCGACAATCTGCCGCTGCTTGTGGTGGGCGGCGGCGTGGGACGCCTCAAGGGCGGCCGGCATCTCCACTACTCCGGCAAACCAACTATGGCAAATCTGCTGGTGACGCTGATGGATAAGCTGGACGTGCCGGTCGAGAGCCTCGGCGGCAGCACCGGCAAACTTCCGCTCGACACGCTCTCTGGGGTCTAGGCGATGCACACGTTACTGGCTCTGGCACTGCTGCTGGCCGGCGGCGACGGCTCGACGCCGCTGCACTGGGCCGTCTACAACGATGATGCGGAAACTGCCGCGCGTCTCATTCGCACGGGTGCCGGGGTGAACGCGGCTAACGACCTGGGTGTAACGCCACTGTGGATCGCCAGCCAGAATGGCAGCACGGCGCTGGTCGAAACTTTGCTGAAAGCGGGCGCGAACCCGAATGCGGCACTGCTTTCAGGTGAGACACCGGTGATGGTTGCCTCTCGGGCGGGATTTTCCGAGATCGTGGAACTGCTCGCCGCCAGGGGAGGGAACGTCAATGCACGCGCTGCTCGGGGCCAAACTGCGCTGATGTGGGCAGTGGCGCAGAAACACCCTGATACGGTCAAGGTCCTGCTTGCCCACGGCGCCGACGTCCACGCCCGATCGGCGGTATGGAGCCAGATGATGGCTGTGCCGCCTCACGGCTATCCGGAGTACAACCGCATGATCCCGCAGGGTGGAGATACGGCCTTGATGTTTGCCGCGCGGGTGGGAGACCTTGCCTCGGCGAAGTTGCTGGTGGACGGCGGCGCCGACGTGAATGACCACGATGCCTGGGGCGTGAGCGCGACCGTGCTGGCAGCTCATTCGGGATACCGTGAAGTGGTGCAGTATCTGCTGGACCACGGCGCCGATCCGAACATGGCCGGGGCGGGATTCACGGCGCTGCACGAAGCAATCATGCGCCGCGACGAAAAGATGGTCGGCGCACTTCTCGAGCACGGCGCCGACCCGAACGCTCCTCTCCGAACATGGACGCCCACGCGGCGCTCTTCTCACGATTTTCATTTCGAGCCGGCTTTGGTTGGAGCGACGCCGTTCTGGCTTGCGGCCCGCTTCCAACAGCCGGAGGTCATGCGGCTGCTGGTTGAGCGTGGAGCGGATCCGCGGATCGTACACCGTTCCGAATACGTGACGGGTGGCCGCTACGAGAAACACATTGAGACTACGACAGCTCTCATGGCAGCGACGGGAATGGGCGGCGGGAGCGCATGGGTCGATGCTCCACGACGGGAACGCGAGGCGCTTACGCTCGAGACCGTAAAACTGGCGATTGAACTCGGCGCCGAGATCGACACAGCGAACACCGACGGCCGTACAGCCCTCGATGCCGCTCAAGCACTCGGATACGAGTCTGTGGTAAATTTCCTGCTCTCTAAGGGCGCGCGCCGCCGATGAGCCGCTGGATCTCCGCCACTCCGTAGTCAACCTTCATATCGAACACGCGCTTCCCCAACTCCGGCGATGAACGCCGCGGGTCGCCGGCGACTCCGTTGTCCGGACTGCCTACCACCAGCCGGTCTTTCCGGACGTATTCGTCTGCGCCCAGATACATGAGTTCCGAAGTGTCCGGAATACTGGCGTGTGTTCCCACCGGATATCCATGTTGTTTCAACCAAAGATTGAAATCATCGCGGGCCTTTTGATACACGGAGCCACAGAAGTAAACGTGCACACCCCGCGAGGCGTATTGCTTGTCGAGAGCTCCGGCGAGAGAGGCGAGTTCCTTCTGACCTCCGCCGTGGTCGCCCATGAGAACAATATTCCGGAAGCCGTTGGTGACCATGCTGGCAATCACGGTGGCATTTACTTTGGCGTAAAGGTCGGCCGGCAGATCAACGGAGCCAGGTGTTTTGGGATTGAGATGAGAGCCGGCCGGCGAGAAGGGAAGTACGGGCGCGACCAACGCATTCCCCAGCCGTCGCGCAATCGCATCCGCCGTGCGCCGGGCCATGAATGTGTGCCCGCCGAGCACGGCCTGAGGACCACGCTGTTCAGTGCCACCGTTATAGATCAGCACCGTCGTTTTGCCGTGCTTATGGATGGCGTCGTGGATCTCCGCATGCGTCATTAGTTCGATTTCTACCTGCCCGCCGCTCTGAGCCAGGCAAACTGAGGAGGTCAGGAGTAACAACAAGCAGGCAAAATTCATATTCGGCATCCGTCCGTCGTAAAAGCGTAACCTGCATTCTAGCGCGGCCAGAAGATGTAGATCGGTTCAGCAGCATGGAGACAGTTCTGGAGAACCCTTTTGTTACCGGAACATCGCCCGCACCTTATCGTGCGGCAGCGCATAAACGGTGTGTCCCTCGATACCCTTCATCGTCTCCGCCCCTACCAACGCGTTGACAATGGCTTCCTCGGTGGCCTGCACCGCCGCCTCGAATACGCCGTTCAACTCGTCGTTCGGCAGCATCATCACGCTGACCGCCGTTTTCGCCGCCGCGGAGTTTGGGTTGGCGGTCGAAAACGCGATGAATATATCTCCCGACTGATTGCCCGAAATCGAGCCGGTTCGCGCCAGCCCCATGGTCGCGCGCCGTGCCAGGCGCTTCGTCTGATTGGGCAGCAACGGAGCATCGGTCGCGACCACGATAATAATTGACCCTGTATCTTCCTGATACGGACGTCCGGCGCTGGCGACCGGCAAGCCTTCTGCCAGTTTCGCTCCTACCGGCATGCCCCCGATCCGCAGTTGCCGCCGGCTGCCGCAGTTGCACTGCACAAGTACCCCCACCGTGTACGGCCCGGCTTTGCGCGACGATGTTCCGATCCCGCCCTTGAATCCGTAGCACACCATTCCCGTCCCGCCGCCCACGTTCCCTTCGGTGACAGCACCACCGGTGGCCGTGTCCAATGCGCGGAAGACATGCTCCGGCCGCACGTGGAATCCCATAACATCATTCAGGAATCCGTCCCAGGTTTCCGCCACAATCGGATAGGTGAAGAAGCCGCCGGGATATACGTTCGTTCCGGGTTTCCGGTGGTTCTTCACCAACCATTCGAGATAGGCGTCGCGCACTACTCCGACGCTATGGGTGTTCGTGATCATCACGGGACCGTCGAGGAAACCCGATTCTTCCAGCCAGTGCGTGCCCGTCATATCGCCGTTGCCGTTCTGCGCAAAGAATCCGCCAAACACCGGGTCTGAGGAATGCCGCCCGCGCGGCCACACCGCTGTCACGCCGGTCCGTACGGACTCGCCCTCGATGATGGTAGTGTGTCCCACCTCGATGCCGCGCACATCCGTGATCGTATTCAGCGTGCCCGGCGTCCCCTCAAACGGCACGTGCAGATCACGCGCCCGGTCCTTCGCCTGCGCGGAGGAAAGTGCAAACACAACCAGAAAGACAGTACGTGTCATTCCGTGCATTTTACCCGGGACGAACGCCTTTTGCTTCAGATAGACGCCGAGCACGCCACCGATGGGGTCCCAGACGAAGTTCCACTATTTGATGACTGCGCCGCAGAAGGCGCCATTGCGAGCCAGCCAAGAAAGCAGGAGAATGCCGAAACAGAGAAATGTCTCAGAGATGCATTCAAACTGTCGTTGAGGTTTACCGCCGGGGGATTGCTCTGTACCGGTATAGAAAAATGCGGAAACGGGTTGTAATATCGTTGCAGCGCGACGGATACCGCGTACGGACCGTCGTTTTCGAGAGCATGCCCGTGACGCGTTGATGGTGTAGGAGCATTGATGCAGCGCTCAATGATGACAGCCGTCGTGATCAGATCGTTGTTGGCGGCAGGTGTCGTGCCGGGCAATCTTGCGGCCCAGCACGCGGCACCCAATCGTTGGGTGGAGGTGCGGCGGGATCCGGTGGGAGCCCGGCGCGGGAGCGCCATTCGTTACGTCCCCGTAGCGGACGCGTTCTTTCTCTGGGGCTTCTTTGATTACGATCGGAACCTGCCCCAGGAGCAGCCCCTTATGCGGACGCCCGAGTACGACGTAGTGGCATTCTCTCCGGACGAGGGTGTTTGGCGAAATGTGCTCCCGCCGCGGCACGAGTTGGAATTCACGCGCAAGCTGCCCTTGGCTTATGTGCCTCGAACTTATTCCGCCATCACCACCGGAAGCGAGCGGACGGTGATGCGCGGGAATACCCAGGATGCCGAAGGCAACCCGCGTCCCGATCTGAATATCGTGTTCGACCAGGTAGCATATGACCCGGAGATGAAGGCGCTGGTGTATTTTACTGGTGGTCTCACCGCTGCCTACAAAGTTGCCGGCCGCCGCTGGATGGATCTGGCGCCGGTTCACTCGCCCCCACCCGTGCTTGGCGGTTCCCTCGCGTACGATCCGCTCAATCGCGAAATGGTGCTGTTCGGCGGCGGTTTCGTGGCCGAGCGCAATGCTGCCGGACGGCCCGCCGGCTACACCGGTACCTGGTTGCTGGCGGCAGGCGATTGGCGACGTCTGCCTGCGAAGGTCGAGCCTCCACCGCGTTTGAATTCACGGCTGGTCTGCGATCCCAAGAACCGGCTGCTGATCCTTTTCGGCGGCGACAGCCAGAGTCATTACCTCTCCGACACCTGGCTGTACGACCTGACGACTCGGGCCTGGCGGAAATCGCTCGCCTCGACCGGCCCCTCGGCGCGCGCAGGACATTTCACTGTGTATGACCCCGATACGGGGTGGGTCCTGATCGGGGGCGGCTACAACACCCGGGATCTTACCGATATGTGGGCCTACGACGGCACCCGCGACCGCTGGCTACAGCTTCCCGGCGAAGTACCCACGGGATTTTATGTGACCGCCGATATTGCTCCCCAGCGTCGCATGATCGTGCTGGTAACCAACACGCGCACTCCCGGAGACCGGTCCGCCTGCAACGTGCTCTATCCGGTCCGCACCACTTACGAATACCGGCTCGATGCGCAACTGCTGCGCCGCACTGCCACTCCGGCCGCGGCTGTAGAGCCACCGATCGCCAAAGTCACTGCAATGACGGACCGCGGCACAAATTCGCGACTCGACGGCCTTCCCGCCGGCCAATGGGTATTGCTCGAAAGTCATGGCCGCCCCGCTCCGATGCGGACCTGGGGATCTGCCACCTTCGACACCGACCGTCGTTTGATTCTGTACTGGGGCGGCGGTCACTGTGGTTACGGCGGCAGCGATGTGGACGCCTACGACGTCGAACTGAACATGTGGCGGAACGCGGAGGCTGCGCCCGAATCGCCGCACCGCGCCTGGGATCACGGCGTTCGTCTCGCCGGAATCACGTTCCAGGGAAATCCGTGGAGTGATCACGGCAGGCGCATTTATGCGTATGATCCGGTCAGCCGCCGCATGGTGATGGCCCGGACTATCCGGCTCACCGAAGGTTACGATCCGGAATTGCTGCGCGGCTACCCGGAGAAACATTCGGGTGCTGCCGACGCAGTCGCCGAGCCGTCGTCGTACGTGAGGTATGCAACCTATCTCTATGATCCCGATACCGCGAAATGGAGCCTGGAGGGACCGGCTCCAGCCGGCTTGGACACGCTGGTCTCGACACCGCGGGGGGCTATGGGTGTGAGAGTGGACTGGCCGGCCCGCCTGGATGATGCCGGTTATCAACTCCCCTGGCGTCCGGATGGCAAGCCGCGGGATGCGGCTGTATACCTGTTCTCCGCGGCTCGTCGGCAATGGGTGCGGCTCGACCGTAGCCCTTACGCTCCGCGGAATCTGTACGAGATGACAGCGCTGGCATATGACACCAGGCGCAACCGTCTCATCCTGCACGGGGGCGGCGCTCGTCGGGACGAGCTCTGGACATTCGACGTGGCTACGCGGCGCTGGTCGAATATGCAACCGCGTGGGGAGGCCCCGCCCTGCGCTCGAGAGGCTGTCTACCTGCCACGGCAGGATCTGTTCGTGACGTTGGGAACCGGTCGTCAACCCGTGCTGTGGACCTGGAGCCCCGCCCGAAACGAGTGGCGGCAACTGTCAAGGTCGGTGCCGGCGACGGGTCAGAATCGCGCGCTGGTCTACGATCCCAAGCGCGAATTACTGCTTCTGGTCGCCGGGCTTGGGAATACCAGTGATGCTGCCGTTTACGCACTGCGCTTCAACGGGGCTGATTAACACCGAGTCACAACTGTGCTGCGCGCGGGTTGCATCAGGAGAGGAGCTCAAATCAGCGTCGCATCAGCCGTAGTGTATGGTAAAAAGCAATGAGGACACAAACCGTGAGGCTTTGTGCTTTGTCGTCTATCCTGTTGGCCGGCGCGATAGCATGGGCGGCCGAACTGCGAGCCTTGCCCGAGTACCAGCGCCCAGACCCGTTTGGAGGAATTCTGTCAAGCGACCAGTCTGGCGGGTCTGCGCTGTCCGCGGCTGTGACATTGACGACGCCTCGCGGCGGATTCGTGTCGTTCCAACTGATCGCGCTGGTTGACAAAGGCGGTTCCTACACTCTCCACCTCAAAATGCCCCTCCCGCTCGAAGCCGATCTTTTCCGCGAATGGTTTCATCTGATGCGGAAAGACCGCGTGTATCGCCCGGACGCGCTGATTCCGGTGAAGGCTCCTTACCGCTCTGAAATCCCGACGCCGGACAATCGTATCGATAGGCAAACCGCGCAGGCATTCTGGTTGGACGTCTGGGTACCGGCCAACACCCGGCCGGGATCGTACACGGCCTCAGCCGAACTCGAAACAGCCGCGAACCGGGTCTCGCTCCCCATCCATATCACGGTGCTCGCCGCCACATTTCCCGAGAGGGATGCCGTGACCATAGATCACAACTCGTACGGCAGCAATTGGCTCGCCGACGACTATCCGGACGCGCGAAAACGCGAAGGCGCAGGATTCTTCGAGAGTGCGGCCTTCTTTTCGCTCATCCACGCTTACCACCGGATCTTCTACGAACATCGGGGGACCTTCCATCAACTGGGATACGGACACGGCGGGAAGACGGGCCCTGAATTCGCCCCGGCCCTCACCGGTTCTGGCCGATCGCGTCACATCAAGGACTGGACGCTTTTTGATCGTCACTACGGCCCCTTGCTGGACGGATCGGCATTCGCACATACACGACGCGGCGCGCAGCCGATTCCATTCATGTATTTGCCGATCAATCCCGACTGGCCCGCTTCCTCTTTATGGTGGGGTGAGCCGGGCTACGAAACCGAGTTCGTCAATGTGGTTTCGGCCATGGAACGGCATTTCCGCGAGCGCGGGTGGACGCACACCAATTTCGAGCTCTTCTTTAACCACAAGAAGCGATACAAGGCGTATTGGTGGGACGGCGACGAGGCGCGCTTCGCCAACGATCTTCCGATGTTCGCCGAATATGGCCGATTGCTGAAGAAAGCGGTACCCGCCGACTCGCCGGTCAAATTCGTCTTCCGCGCTGACGCGAGTTGGATGATGGAGCGGCAATTTAAGGAGCTGGCCGGAATCGTGAACTTCTGGGTTTTGGGCGGGACCGAATTCAGTTGGTTTCCGTACGCGCCGAAATTGCTGCGGGACCGTGGCGACATCGTCTGGTTCTATTCCGGCCCGCCGAATGTAGTCAAGTCGTCGTCGACGATCACGCTGTTCCCTGTAAAGGCTTGGATGTGGGGAATCGACGGTTACATCCACTGGCTGACCGTTTCGGCGGGCAAAGATCCATGGTTCGATTTTGAGGGAGGCGATACGGCGCTGGTTTATCCGGGCGAGCGTTTCGGGCTGACCGAGCCGATCCCCGGCATCCGGCTCAAACTGCAACGAAACTGCGCGCAAGATCTGGCTCTTCTCGGCAAGCTGGCGGAAACAGTTCCGCCGGCAAAACTCAAATCCGAAGTGGCGCGCCGTTACAACGGCACCGAACCGGCCGATTGGTGGAACCCGCGGCCGGCTATCGCCGACACGCCACCCGATCGTTGGACCAATGCCGATATTGATGAGGCTCCGCGCCCCAAGGACCGCTTTTTCCGGAATCTGGATGCGAGTGCGTGGCAGAATGTCCGCCGGTTCATCCTCGAGCTGGCTGCGGAGGCGAAATGAAGATCCTGTGGTGGTCCATCGCGATAATGACGGCCGCTGCCGCCCAGCCCGCGGCGGACGTCGTGCAACAACTGGACGAAGTCGGGCGCGTCGCTTCGGTCATGGTGGATGGCGATGTCTGCCGGCGCATTGTCACGCAGAAAGCGCTGGCCTCCATCGCCCACGTCGATCCCCGAGACCGCTGGGCCGCAGCCGATAACTATGACGTGGATCACTCCTCCTTCCTGCAGATCAAGAAAACTTTGATGCGGCTGGGACGGCTGGTGCCTTTTCCGTGCGACGTCAACCTTTGGATGCCGCTCCCGCCCGACAGGATACACATCGTAATAAGAAATCCGAACGAGATGAGCCAGTTCTGGACTTGGGGAGCGCTGCACCAGGAGATGTTTCCACCCATGAAGGAAGTCCTCGAGCGGGGCCGCCGTGTCACGGTAAGGCAGAAGCCCGGTTACATCTCGGTCCTGGCTCCCGTGTTCGACAGTCTGGGCGATATCGTGGGACTGGTCGAGGTGGTTGCTCAAGCCCGCCCCGACACTCACGAGAACGTAAAGTGAGCGCTCGCCGCCCGGCTTAAATAACCCATTCGTTTTTTGACGTCGCAACCATCAGCGGTGTTGACGTAGAAAACGCGATGTCTCGCAAATAGCGATCCGAGCAATCCGAGTAATGGATATCGACGTGATCGCCCGGTCGCTGGAGGCGAAGGACGTTCGGGGCAGCGGATCTCGGAGAGTTCACGAGGCGACCTCGTCAGCAATAACGAAGGTATTCTTCCGCCTGCGGGATGTCTTTTTGATGTGACGCTACCACGAATGCTTCGGCCTTGCCGGCTGCTTGATAGGCGCGCGCAGCCGTCTCGTAGGCTTTCTGCGAGCGCGGCAGATCCACCTCGGATTTCATCGCATCCACGGGACCCAGCACCACCAGGCGGCGATCGGCGACGAGCGCCGCGATCTGCGGCAGATCGCAGTGTAACAGCACATCCGGGATGAAAACGCTCGCGCCGTGCAGATAGCGATCCGTTTCGGTCAGCGTGCGATAGGAAAGCAAGCCGCCGTCGCAGACAGCCGCCGTAATCCGGTTGTCGAGGGCCGCGGCGAACAGCACCCACAGCGCGCCCATCCCGCGGCCGATGGCACGCACACCGGAGCGATCCACGTCGGCACGGCTGAGTGCGTAATCCACGCTGCGAACTACATCCTCGACGCGCATGCCGAGCAGCGATTCGTTCATCTCCCAGGCGATGTATTGCATCACCGTCTCGGCATCGTCGACATGCCGGTAAGTTCCGACACCGCCGTCATCCGGATGCGGCGGCCGGGTTTCACCTATGCCGCGCACGTCGACCGCGACCACCAGGTTGCCGTGGTTCGTCAATCCCTCGATGACGCCGAACTCCAGTCCGTCGTAATCCATCCCACGTTCGCTGAAGTAGAGGATCGCGCGGCGGTCGGAAGCGCGCCGCTCGGGCACGAAGATCCATGCGGGCAGGTAAATGTCCGCCTCGGAGAGGAACTCGATCTTTTCGATCTGATAACGATGGCGTGCGACCGTGGCGGTGTGGCGCGGAGCGAGCGGCGTCGTGTGGAGCTGATAGCGCAACAACTGGCGGAGTTTCTCCCGCATGTTTTCAGAGGGCCTCGAACTCGCGGGCGGCAACTCGGCTTGCCTGCGGTGCAAGATATCGTAGAGCAAATCGCCCTGATGCGAATATCGCAGCGATCCATTTGGAGTGCAATTGAGATCGGCCGCGGTTTCGATGCGGAAATCCGGCTCGGTTTTCGGCCCCGGGCGATTCTGCAGCCAGCGGCAAAACCAGTTGGTGTTCGCGAGCCGCAGCTTCATCGTCATCTGGTGCGGATCGACGGCCTCCTCGGTCGCGAATTTCTCCGCTACACCAAATAATTCATACTGTGCCTTTACCCGGGCGGCCGCCCTTTGAAACGCGGCGTCGGCGTGTTCGATGGTGGCCAGCAGAGGTCGAGGGGCGATCGCCACGTGCAGGTCGCTCATATCGATGCCGTAGATCGCGGCGGGGAAGAAGTGCTGCTCGGTATCGCCCGTGCCCAGTCGCGTCTCCGGCCGAATGCGGATTGGCCACCGATCGCGGGAGCCGCCTTCATGAATCGCGGCGCACTTGATCCGCTCGTCAAGCGCGCTGGTGAACATGGTAAAGGTGCCGCCGCCCGATTGCCCGCAACATCCGATGCGTTCGTGATCGACCTCCGGCCGCGACAAGAGATAGTCCAGCGCGCGCATGCAGTCCCAGATGCGGTACTGTGTGAGGTCCTGGCCGATCAGCAACAGCAACTGACCTTCCAGTGAATGTTCCCACGTAACCGGGCCGCCGATCTCGTTCTGGTTGGTCGCCGGGTTCCAGAAGTATCGCCGCTCGCCTTGGCCAATCGGATCGAAGGCCAGTACGGCGAATCCTTCGTGAACCAGGCCCAGGTACATGTACTGGAAGGGCGGCCAGAGACGGCCGTTGATCTCGTGACCGCAAGGGGAAATAATGCCGGGAAACGGACCTTTGCCCGCGGGAAGATAAAGGCTCGAGGTGACCCAATAATTGGGCCGGCTCTGGAACATGACGCTTTCGATGCGATAGCCATCGCGGTGGTTCACGCGCACCACCACCGGGTCGAGAGGCGTCCGCTCGGGCAAGCCATGGATCATCTCGCGGCAGCGGGCACGGACGAAGCGGTTGCGCTCCATGAGGGCCGCAGCAGTACGGATTTGCGCCCGCTTCTCATCCCATTGGGCGGCCAACGCGTTGGTTCGCTTGGCCACGTAGGAGAGCAGCATGTCTGGCATGGATGCGCTGTACGGCGCCGCGCTGAACGCTGCGCCGCCGGCTAAGGGCAGCGCCGCTGCCTGCTTGAGGAATGTTCGGCGGCTGCTCATATTACTTCAGCTCAATCACCGCGAGGTCATAGGTCGCCAGCTGTGGCACCGTGAAGATCACAGCGCCTTCCTTGATCTGATGCGGCAGCACCGGACTCCCGGCGCGGTCGGGTGAGAGCAATGTCACCCGCGAGACAGCCGCATGATCAGGAAGCCGGAACTTCACCTCAAGATTGGCGACTGAAGGTGTGCGCGCAACGTCGTAGTTGAGGAGGTGCAGCAACAGCTTCTTGCTTCCCTGGCGCATGGGCTCGATGACGACAGTTCTGGGCGCAGTCACCTCGACCGAAAGGCTGCCCGCCGCCCAGCGCACCGAATCGACGATGTCGTTCGAGTTGAGCGGCAGCTTCCAGTATTGATAGGTCATGCGCGCTCCCAGCGGCTTCTCGATGGCGGGCTTGATTTCCGGAATATATACGACACGGCCGCCGGCCTGATGCCGTACGGGGGCGGTTCCGGGAAAGCGCTCGCTCCCGCGGATGCCGCGGAACGGCGGTGCGCTCACATCCATCAGATCATGCAGGCCGAAATCACGCCGCCGTTCCCGCCAGTTGTTGTAGAGAGACGTATATTCAGTCGCGATCAGCGCCCCACCGCCTGCCACGAACTTGCGGATGAGATCCATCTGCGCGTCGTCCAGGCATTCCTGGTCCGCCAGCACCAACACGCGGTACCTGGAAAGATCTTTCAGATTGTCATCGAAGATGACATCGAACGGAAGATGGGACTGAATCAACGCCTGTTCGAACAGCATCGTGCTCACCGCCGGACGGTCGTTGTTGAATCCCATGCTGGCGAACGAGTGCAGCACCGCAACATCGGCGACGTTGTCCACATCGCGATACTGCTCGAAATTCTTGTGGAAAAACCGCACGTAGCGCCGTGTGGGCTCCGGGGTGTCGTAGCCGGCGAGCACGCCGCCGATGTCGCCGATGCACTGCCGGTTGAATGCCAGCGACTCCGCCAATTGCAGTGTGTCGCCGCCATGACCTCCGGCGGCTACGAACAGCGTGTTGTGCAGCGTGTTCGCCATCTTGAAGCTGCGGATGCGGCTCACCAGGATACCGTCCTTGGTCACTCCGGCGGGATCGCCTTCCTCGGTCCACACGGCGTCCATGTGCGCGAGCAGACGTGGATAATCCACGCCTTGCTCCCACACGGTGTTGCGGCCTGAAATTCCCGAGTGCGGATTTGTTTCTACCGCGACCTGCGGATTTTGGGCCCGCAGCAAATCCTCCATCTCGGAGTAGTAGCGTTCGAGCTGCACGCAGCGGAAGTCGGCCCACTCCTCAAATAGCGGATCGTTGATCGGGCCCATCGGCTTGTCGTACTTCGGCGGCAGAATGTGGCTGACGTCGGAGAAGCCCAGCCGGCGCGTACGCTCGGCGGGGGTGTACTTGCGCTGCAGGAACTCCCGAAAATCTTCGATCGCCAACGGATGTTGAAAGATGGCCGGCTCGGCCTGCATGCTGGTGTTGTCGAAGTGAATCAAGTCTGCGTGGAAGGGATCTTCGGCCGTACGGAGCACGCGCCGCATGTACTCGCGATATCCCGGATGCATGAAGTAAACGCGCTTGCGCCAGGTCTGCTCGGAGTAGAAGACGGGCCGCCCCAGGTAATCGGGAACGAACCACGACTCCGCTTCCGGCTTCTCCGAGAGGAAGGTTTCATAGGCGATGGTGCTGCCCACATATACGCCGACTTTCATGCCGTACTTGCGCGTCAGCCGCACCAGTTCCATGGCCTTGTCGCGGTGTTCCTTTTCCGCTTCCAGCCCGAAGCCTTTGTAGAAGTGGGTGATGACAACGGTCACGCCCAGCTCCTTCAGTCTGCGCACCGCATCTTCACTGTGCTCTTTCTCGTACTCTTCCACCTGATAAGTCGTGTTACCGCCAACGCGGCGCCGAAAGATGGGCATGCTGTCGTGGTTGGAGACGAGCACGACGGGCATATCGTGGAGCCACTTGGGCCGCGGTTTCGTGCCCGGCTCCTGGGCAGACAAGACCGCAATCGACGCCAGGAGTAGCACCCATGATTTCATGACGGTTATCTTATCGCGCCTAAAACTGAAAGCGAAGACCAAAGCTGATTTGCCGTGCGGTCAGCGGATTTCCGCCCCACGCCGCATTGTGCCGGCGATCGCGCCAAAGGTTCCGGGAGAGCTGACGTTGGCCCTGGGTGCCGCGAAGTCGCATTATTTAAAAGATCGCCGGCGGCGATATCACCCGGCCGCATGAGCGTGAGCAATTTGTCGCGAGTATTCCCCCGCTATTGCTGAAGATAGAACTGTCGAGCATGACGGGCTTACGGGCGAGGCGCCCTGCCTCGATGGCGCGTTCCACCGAGGCCCAGCCAGGCAGGGAAATGCGCGCTCTTCACCCCAACCAGAATGGCCGGATGCTGCTCAATCTTGGCTGCCTGGCCGCCGGATCCATATCCGCAACGATATTCTCTTTACTCTGGTCGTCGTTCATTCCGCTGCCGACGATGTTGAGTAAGGCGAGCACACGCACTCGTGCGTGGTCGATGACAGTCTCTTTGAAAAGGTCGAAGTTCTTCCACCCCGCGACACCCGCATCCACGATGGTAGTGATTCCGTACGCCAGCACGTCGCCGGCCACAACGGTTGATGCGCGCACTTCAGAAATACGTGTATGTGGAGATCGACCAGACCCGGTGTGACGTAGCAACCCTGGATATCGACTACGCGCCTGGCTGCTTCGGCCGGGAGGTCGGGCGCGATGCGCGCAATTCGATTGCCCGCGACGGCCACATATCTGATTGCGTCGACGCGATTCGCCGGGTCGATGACATGACCGCGCTTTAAGATGAGATCGTACCGTTGCGCATGGACGGCACAAACGCTCCACAATACCAGCCAGATTTTGTTTCTCGTGATCGGTTACTGATTGGACCTGGCCTCAAACAAGCCGAAGTTGAAGATATCGCTTTCCGCCGCGATCGCGACGTACTGATGAGCGTCCACCATATACGTCACAGGCGATGCGGACAGGGTATGGCCCGTGGAGAAGTGCCACAAGTCTTTTCCGGTTCTGCCATCCAGTGCGACGAGGTTACCGTCGTCATCTCCGGTGAATACGACACCACCGGCCGTCGATAACGTACCCGCCCACATAATTCCCGGCCCGGGCATTGGATATTCCCACGTGAGGTCGCCCGTCAGCACATCGAGCGCGCGCAGGAAGAATTTGCCGCGTTCGGTGGGGATCCGTTCATTGCCGGTGCCGCGAAAGCCCGATGACGGGACCGGCTCCCTGGCCGAAGCAACGATGAGGTCGCATTGTTCGAGAGTCACTACATAGAACAACCCTGTCGCGGGATTGAAGGAGGGAGACATCCAGTTGGATGCGCCTCTTACGGAAGGGCACACCTTCGTCCCGGCGGGAGTGGGTATTTTCCGGGGGTTCACTTTAGGACGGCCTTTGTCGTCCAATCCGTCGGTCCAATCCAGTTTATGGACAAACGGTTTTGCGTGCAGGAATTCTCCCGTAACACGATCCAGCGCGTAGTAGAATCCGTTCCGGTTTGCCTGGACCAGCAGTTTGCGCGGTTTGCCCCGGAATACCGCATCCAATAACACGGGATTCTCGTTGGCATCCCAATCCCAAACATCGTGCGGAGTGAATTGGAAATACCATTTGAGTTTCCCCGTGGCCGCATCCAGCGCCAGCACGCAATCGGAATACAGGTTATCGCCGGGCCGGCGTCCGCCGTAGAAATCGGGCCAGGGGTTGCCCGTGGGCCAATACACAATGTTCAAGTCGGGGTCATACGAACCGGTAGTCCAGGTCGGGGCGCCACCCATCTCGGTGGGAAAGCCTCCCCAGGTATCCGAGCCCGGCTCTCCTTTGCCCGGAACGGTCCAGAAGCGCCAGACCTCACGGCCGGTGCCGGGATTCCGCGCTGATACGAAACCCCTTTGTCCAGACCCTCCCCCGGCAACGCCGACCAGAACTGCATTCGGTAGAGCCAGGGGGGCTATCGACGTCGAGTAACCGTCGCTGAACGACGCGAATTCGACATCGAAGATCAGATTTCCTGTAAGCCGGTCGAGCGCGATAAGGTGGCAGTCTGCGGTCGCAAAATACACTTTGTCGCCGAGAATCGCCGAACCGCGATTCACGCGCGTGCCCTGTGCGTTAGGGGCCCGGTAATGCCACACTCTGCGACCGTTGCGCGCGTCCAGCGCGTACATTTCGTTCGTGTTCGAGATGTACATCAAACCGCCGTGTACGATCGGCGTTGTTTCCAGCTTTTTCGCTCCGTCGATGTGAAATACCCATTTGGCGACGAGCGAACCGGCATTCGCTGGAGTGATCTGGTTCAGAGCGGAATGCCGGCGGGCGGAGTAATCGCCGTGGTACGTCAGCCAGTCCGCATTGGGAGAGTGGGCGATCGCATCCGCTGTCACCTGTGCGGACACGAAAGACTGGGCGAATAAAAAGAGCACGAAAAGCGACTTCATTGAGATCCTCGGCTCGCGGGCCGCGTCGATTGCCGCGACAAGAAGGCGATAAAGTCCTGCGCTTCCCTGGCGTCGGAGACAGCGGGCATCATTGAAATATCCATGATGTCCAGTTTCGAGATCTCGTCCCGGTTGAATAAATGCAGTTTGCCCGACTTGTCCAGAACCTGCACCGAATAATTGTTGTAATTCTTCGCGACACCCTGAACGATGCCGCCGGACTTCAGCGTCACTGTGACGCTGCGGTATCCGTCCGCGATCCTGGCCGACGGCTTCAATACGGATTCGGTGATTTGCGGGACCGTGCGCTCCGCGCCGATATTGGAGAGGTCCGGGCCCGGGTATCCGCCCCGCCCCAGGATCATGTGACAGGTAGAACATCCGCCGGAGCCGAAGAAGAGTTGCCGGCCCCGCTCGGGATCACCCGCAACCTGGCGTTCAATCGCGGGGGCGGTCAGCGAACGTACAAACGCGGCGACCTGAAGGATCTTGTCCTCAGGCATAGGGAAGTTCGGCATGCTGGTGCCGGGTAATCCGTTCTTAATCGAATTCACAAGCGCGCGGTCCGGCAGCCTGCTTGCCCGTCCGGAAAGCAAGCTGGGTCCCTGGCTTCCCTCGCCGGTTGCCCCGTGGCATCCGGAGCAGGATCCCATATAGATTTGCTTTCCTGCTTCCACCGAAGCAGCATCGGCCGGAATGGATCGTGGCTGCCCAACCAGAGAGGCGGCCAGCGGCAAAACGATGCAGAGCCGCGTCGCACCCGAGAAGTCCATAAAGCTATTGCAACTCCCGGATCCTCAACGAGCGGTACCACGCGTCTCCGCCGTGATGGGTCAGCACGATCGGGTACGTTTTCGCCGGGTTGGCGCGCAACTCGTCCAGGTGACGCGGCTTCGGAATATCGGCACGGCGCTGGTTCGCCATCGCGGACCGCAACGAGTCGCTCTCGAGATCGGCCTGCATGACACAAACACCGTCGAGCCAGTGCTCGATCTGCCTGCCATTCACGTGGATCTTTGCCGTATGCCACCGGCCGACGGTAAGCGGCGGAACATCATGCGGCGCGACGAAGAGGTACAACGCGCCGGTGGAATGACTGGGCGCCAGTTTGGCGTCTGCGTCAGTCGAGTCGTCCACAAGTTGCAGTTCGAATCCTAGCGCTTTCGGAACGTCAGGGTCGATCTTTCCACTGGCCGGGTTCGGCCGCATGCCGAAGACCAGGTACTTCACTCCGCTATTGACGCCTGCCGACAGCTTCCACTCGAACTCGAGTTCGAAGTTGCGGAACGTTCCCGCAGTGGACAAATCCACGCGCGGTGCCGTTCCGATCGAACGGAGACAGCCGTCCTCGATCTTCCACGCATGGTATGGAAATGCGTCCCGGCTTTGCGTGCGCCAACCGGCGGGGGTCCTGCCGTCGAACAGCGGCTCCCAGGCTGTGGACTGCGCATAACAGGAAACAGCGATGAAACAAGACGCCACGATGGCAGGCTTCATATGGATATGTTGCGTTTACGCCAAGGCACGGTTCAGTATACACAAACGTGAAGGTGCTGTCGGCGGCGGGCTATCCGCGCTCAAAGTGAAATTCCAAAGCGAAACTGCACCTGCATCTCAGCCTGGGTGGCGGTGTTTTGCCAAACGACGATCCGCCAAGAGTGTTGCTCACGCTGGTGAACCGCGGTGCGTTAGACCCCGATTGCACCTCTTGTCTAAACTGGTCGCGCAAACGGAACAAGTCCGACCGAAGGAATCGGATATTGCAGTCCATTGCTTTCGCTCAGCCCAAACACACGGTTGCGGGCTGACCCTCGAAGCGAGGTGGATATGGCAGCCAGATCAGAACCGTACTTCAGAACTGGTATTTCATGCCCAATTGGATCAGACGGTTGCCGCTGCCGCCGAAGATCTTACCCGCATTCGGATTAGGCAGGCCGCCATCACGTATATCCGCAATCGTCGACGATGGCGAGCCCAAGTTGAAATGGTTGAAGGCGTCCAGAAAATCGGCGCGAATCTGCACGCGGTGATGTTCGGTGATGGATACGGACTTCTGCACTCCGATATCCCAGTTCCACGAACCAGGGCCGTAGACGGAATTCCGCTCTGAGTTACCCCACTGCCAAGGCTGCGGCGCGGCAAATGCCGCGGGGTTAAACCATTGCACGCCACGCACAACGTCATGGGAATTGGATTGTCCCGCGTAGATCTGGCCACCCTGGACGGCATCGGCGCGGCCACCCCACCATCCGATAATGCTGGAAGGGACCGTAAAGCTGACCGAAAGCGGCGCGCCGGTGCGGTAGGCGCTGATACCCGAGAGCGACCAGCCGCCGATGACCCCGTCGAGAATGCGATTGCGAATCTTCAGCATCCGGTCCCGGCCCACGGGCAGATCGTAGAGATAATTGAAGACCAACGCCTGGCGTGGAACACTGTCGGTGTTGCCGTAATCCGCCATTTCATTGTTAGGGTTCTGAGCGCCGCCGGTGGTCGCATCATTGTCGCGGCTGCGGGTGTACGAATATTCGGCTTGAAACAGGAATCCGGCGGCGAGCCGCTTGATCAACTCCAACTGCATCTGGCCGAAGAACAGCCGCCCGCTGGTCTTCGTGTCGTCGATCTCGCCCCAGGGCTGATACGGACGCTGCGCTTGCAAAGGCACGTTGGCAAGCTGTACATTGGGCCGATTGATATCCTCCCTGGTGAAGAACAGATGGCGCGCCTGTGCGCCTACGTAGGAAGCGCGCGCCATCCACTGATTTCCGAACTGCTGCTCCAGAGTCAGATTCCACTGCTGAGTTACAGGATTTGAGTTATCGCGCTCGATCATGTACAGCAAAGGATTCGATGCCGGACCACTCTGAATGCTGGTCGGAAATGGATTCTGGAACGTCAAATCCGGCAGGAACGGCGCCGTCGGCTTGCCCGGCAGCGCCGAACTCCACGTGGAGCCTGTACGCCAGGGCGGATTGAAGATGTTCTGGTATGCGCTCGCGTTGCTGCGCATGAAGTCGTAGTAGACTCCGTAGCCGCCGCGAAGCACCGTCTTACCGGCTGCGAACGGCCGGTAAGCAAACCCAAAACGCGGGCCATAGTTGTTCTTATCCGGGATCGAGTATGAAGTCGGCCAGCCCGCCTGCTGAGTCGTCTCGTAAGGATAAGCGGCGAGCAGCGACGGGACTGCCAGTGCCGGCGCCGTGAACGTGGCGGAATTTTGCGGAATCGCGAGCTTATTATTCTTGAGGTCGAGATAGGTTACGCGATTGTCACGCACTTTCCACGGGCCCTGATAGACGTAGCGAAGCCCATAGTTCAAAGTGAGTCGAGATGTGACCTGAAACGTATCCTGTCCGTAAAACTCCCAATCGCGCGTGGTGATCTGGTAATTGGTCAAGGGACCGGCAAAATTTGTGGTGGCCGGGAGTCCGAGCAGGAAATCGGCAAAGGCGTTTCCCTGCGAAGCCGGCTGGGTTGGCCATCCCTTGTTGCCGGTCCACTGTCCATTGAAAGTGAAGCCGCCCAGCGGAGTAATCGTCACACCAGTGAGCGCCTCACCGCCCTGGCGCGTGAAGTTCTTATAACCGGTCTCGTTGATTCCGACTTTGAACGTGTGGCGACCGTGGACCTTGGTGAAGTTGTCCACGAATTCGATATCGTATTTAGGATAATGATAGCCCTTGCCTGCATCGGTAAACATGCCCGTGTATCCTGTCATCGACATCGGCGGGAGACCGCCGTTATCGACGATCGGAAGCTGCGGGAACAGACTCGCAGGATTGAAGTCCGTGTTTTGACCCGTGTGGTTGGGTGAGTGGACCACCCAGGCGGCACGAAATTCGTTGATCATGGTCGGGCTGAAGATGTGAGTCTCCGTGGCGCTCACCGAGTAGCTGTCATAACCATCGTCAGCGCTGTTGCCGTAGTTTGCGGGCGTACTGCCCGACGACAGGATCCAGGGATATCCACGCGACCAGTGGAAGATGCCGTTGATGGAGTCCTTCGGCGAAATCTGGCCGTCCAGCCGGAAATCGACGCCATTCACCGTTGTATTATTGGGGACCGGCGCGGTATAGTTCGGGGCGGTGTTCGGAAGGCCGGCAGAAGTGAGATTGGTAGGCGTCGGCAAATAGGCGAGCAGAGCTTTCGCCTGAGGGGCGATCAGATTTGCGGGAATCCGGTTGTTGGGAAACGGTTCACCGGTAAACGGATTATAGAGCTGAGTCGACCCCAGCCCTGAGAAGTCTCCGTTGCGCATGGCGAGCGACGGCTGAGTCAGACTGGCAATCTTAGGGAACTGGTTCCGCACGGCGCGATAGGCGCCATAGAAAAACAACCGGTTCCGCGCAACAGGACCACCAAAATCGCCTCCAAACTGATTCAGGCGCGAGGTTGCGCGCGGCTGCCCCGTTGCGTTCAGTAGAAACGTATTCGCGTTCAAAGCCGTATTCTGCAGGAACTCATAGAGCAGACCATGGAACTGATTTGTGCCTTGCTTGACGACCATCACGATGGACGCTACATTCCGGTACTCGGCGCTTTGATTTCCGCTATCGATCTTGAACTCCTGCAGAGAATCGGGAGCCGGAAAGTTTGCAAACGTGAAATTGGTTGCGCCGGACGTGCCCGCGGAGCGGCTGTTGGCCGAATCCATCACGCTCACGCCGTTCATCGTAAAGTTGGTTCCACCCCAATACGAACTTCCGGAGACGCGCGTGTTGGTCCCGGACGTCTCGATTCCGGGCGCCATTGCCAGTAAGCTGTCGATCGTCCGTCCCGCCAGCGGCAGGTCGGCCGCCTGGCGGGCGCCGAGCGTACTGCCGATGGTCTGGCTGTCTGTATGAACGAGCAACGCCTGGCCGACTACCTCCACGCTCTGCTGCACGGCTCCGACCTGCAGCGTCAAGTCCTGCCGCAGCGTCTGTGCGGAAAGCAGAGCAAGCCGGCTCACACTGGTCGTCTGAAAACCCGGCTTCCGTACGGTGACTTCATAGGTGCCGGCCAGCAGGTTCGGTATCGAGTAACTGCCGGACGTGTCGGTGGTCGTCTGTGCCGTCAGGCCCGTATCCATGTTCAGGGCCGAAATGGCTGCGCCCGGAACAGCCGAGCCCGAAGCGTCGGCTACCTGACCCACAATCGCCCCCGTAATATTCTGCGCGTCTGCAACCGTGGACGCGAAAGCGAGTAGAGAAAGGAACAGAACGCCCTGGATTCGTCGACTAAGCATTCCACACCTCCGTGTTAAAGCGTTTTCGGTACTCTATCACAAGCGAGCGCATGTAAGAAGCCGAATTTGCAATCTTGCTGTTGCTGGCGGTTGACAGACAGCCAGACTACTGCCAAGATATTAGACCAATTAGACCGCAAATACCGGAGGAACTCGACCGAAGGTGACAGAAATGATGAAATCGACGAGCTTGCTGATACGGTTAACGCTGATTGTGGGCTGTCTTGTGAGCAGTCTTGAATTCAACGCATTTCCCCAGGAGCGGAGCGCGACGGAGCGGTCGAGACCTCCCCGAACGGTCAAGCCGCTGGTCATGGGACGGCAGTATGCCGTCACATCGATGATGCCGCAGGCTACTTTGGCGGCCCAGCGAATCCTGGAGGCCGGCGGAAACGCGTTCGACGCCGCCGTGGGCGGTCAGGCAGTCCTCGGACTCGTCTCTCCGTCAGCCAACGGCGTTGGTAGTGACGCGATGCTTCTCGTGTACGACGCAAAGCAGCGAAAGGCGTGGTCGATCAACGCCGAGGGCGCCGCGCCGAAGCTAGCAACGATCGAATGGTACGAAAACCACCAGAACGGAAAGATTCCCAGCGATGAGACGCTCCTCGCCGCGACAGTACCGGGAGCTATCGACGCGTGGTGCATCATGCTCTCACGTTGGGGCACAAAATCATTGGAAGCCGTGCTGGGACCGGCGCTCGAGATAGCTGAAGGCGGCCTTGCTCTGACTTCCGCTCAGGCGTCCCAGATGAATTCGGAACGGCTGGCAAAATATCCAACGAGCAGCCGGTTGTATCAGCCCGATGGGAAAAAATGGCACGAGGGCGATACCTTCAAAAATCTCGATCTGGCGCGAACCTTCCGCCGTCTGATTGCAGCGGAACGAAAAGCGGCTCCAGCGGGACGCGTGGCCGGTATAAAGGCTGCGCGCGACCTGTTCTATAAGGGCGCTATCGCCCGCGAGATGGCGGCGTTCGCCGAACAAAACGGAGGTCTGTTCCGATACGAGGATTTTGCAGAGTACCACGCTGCGGTCGAAGAGCCCGTATCCTTGCATTACCGCGGATATGTGGTGCACAAGAATCCTTCCGCGAGCCAGGGGCCGGCTGAGCTGCTGGCGTTGAGTATCGTGCAGGGCTACGATCTCCGGCGCATGGGCCACAATTCGGCTGAGTACATTCATACGCTTGTCGAAGCGACTAAGCTGGCCATGGCGGATCGCGACAAGTACCTTGGCGATGAAAGCTTCGTTAAGATTCCCTATCGTGGACTGCTGTCGGAAGACTATGCCGCCGAACGGCGGAAGCTGATCGATCCGGCGGCGGCATCGCTCGAATTGCGGCCGGGACATCCGGAGAAGTTCGACTCCGCTTACCAGCCTCAGGACAGACCGGACGACTATACTTTGACCGGGGATGGAGATCACAACGGCGACACGAGCTACATCGCGGTAGTCGACGACCAGCGAAACGCGGTGAGCTTTACGCCGAGCCTGCATAGCGGTTTCGGAAGCAAGATCGTGATGGGCAATCTCGGATTCATCCTCAACTGCCGCGCCGATTACTTCTCGCTTGTACGCGGACATGCCAACGCCCTGGCACCAGGAAAGCGGCCGCGCAGCACGCTACAGGGTACTATCGTTACCAAAGATGGGAACCTGTTCATGGTAACCGGCTGCCCCGGCGGCGACAATCAGAACATCAACACGATGCAGACGCTCCTCAACGTAGTTGATTTCGGCATGAACATACAACAAGCGATTGAAGCACCACGCTGGACTACCCGGGCCTTTCCGTCTTCGCCCGCGCCTCACCGGATGTACCCGGGCGACCTACAGGTCGAAGACCGGATACCCGAAGCCGTTCGCAATGAACTGATCAAGCGCGGCCACAAACTGAAAATATCAGGCTCGTATTCGATTGGTAGCAATGCCGCGATTCTGTCCGATGCCCTCCAAGGTTTCGTGGCCGGTGGGGCCGACCCGCGTATCTCGGCGCTGGCGCTGGCCTGGTAGTTGAGGCATCTAAGGCGCTCCTGGCCGGCGCTTTCGGTCGCGCCTGGTTGTGGATTGATGTTGACCGCGGACAACAGCGCTCACGGCTGGCAGGGTGGGGACTCCAACTCAGCCTGCCGAAAGTTACCGTTAAGCGAGCAGTTCCTTGACGGGCGCGCCGGTCCGGTCGTCAAGCGAGTTGGCAATCTTGATCGGCCGCCCGACGGGGCTCTTATACTCTTTCTTCCAATCAATCCCCAGCGCCTGGTAGATGGTCGCGTACAGATCGCCCATCGTGACCACGCGATCGGTCACATTGGCCCCGCGATCGTCGCTCGCTCCTACCACCTGGCCCGTCTTGATGCCACCGCCGGAGAGCGCCAGCGACCAGCAATTCGGCCAGTGGTCCCGGCCGAGGTTAACGTTGATGTTGGGGGTCCTGCCGAACTCGCCCATCGCGATCACCAGCGTCGAACCGAGCAGCCCGCGTTCGTCCAGATCATCTACCAGAGCCGTCAGGGTGCGATCCAAGGGGGGCGTAAGCCGGTCGCGGTGTCCCTTGTCGTTATCGCTGTGAGTATCCCACGATGTGCCGTGATATCCTGCCGCGGTCACGAACCGGCTGCCGGCTTCGACAAGGCGTCGTGCTAGCAGGCACGACTGGCCGATCGAATCCTTGCCGTACCGCTCCTTGATTTTGTCGGATTCCTTCGACAGGTCGAAAGCATCGCGCACCGCCGGCGTCAGGATCATTTTCCAGGCCTGTGCCGAGAACGCGTCCATGTTGGTGTGTTCCACCGTGTCGTTCAACGCGCGATAGTGCCGGTCGACGGCTTTCAAGAAGGCTGAACGGCTTTCCACCGCCACTTGCGAAACGGTCTTGGGAAGGCTGAGATCCGTGACTTCGAAGCCAGGCTTTGCTGGATCGGGGATGCACATCGGATCGTAATCGCCGCCCAGGAACGCCGACCGGAAGTACTCTTCATATTGGCGCGTCCGGTCCCATTTTGGCACCAGAACGTACGGAGGCACAGCGTTCCGCGGCCCCATTTCTTTCGTGACGATCGAGCCGAGGCTGGGGAACTGCATCGCCGGATTGATCTCGTGGCCGGTGATCGCGTAATGCGTGGCTTGCGGATGATCTGTGCCGCGCGTGTGCATGGAACGCACCAGCGCGAACTTATCCATGCGTTTTGCGATTTTCGGCAGCAACTCGGATACGTGGATGCCGGGCACGTTCGTAGAGATCGGCTTGAAATTGCTGTTCGGTTTCGGGTCCCACGTATCGACGTGACTCGGCCCGCCTTCGAGCCAAAAGAGAATCACGGATTGAGCCTTGCCGTTCAATGCGGAGTTGGTGGCGGCGAGGGCGTCCCGCAACGACAGTCCAAGAAACCCCAGGGATCCCGCGCTTACGAAACTTCTACGAGTGATCGGATGCAGCATCGGCACTCCTCATACTAATGATTCTCCGCGAATTCGCGAGAACTGATCAAGGCCCAGACAAACTCGCGCAGGCCGGCCTCGCGATCGCCACGCTGCGCCAAAATCGACTTCAGCTCTTCGATCTCATCCGGCGCCGGTGGACGGCTCAGCGCGGCGAGATAGAATTCCGTGAGGATCTGCTCGTCGGAAGCACCCGATTCGAGCAACTTCGCCAGCCGGCTGTTCGGCCGGCCCAGCCGGTCCGCGTAGGTGGCGCCGGCCAGCAGGTGCAGTGCCTGACCGAGGTTCGGCTTATTGTTCCGCTCCGGAACCGCGCCGCGATTTGCCCGGCCGTAAAGCTCCAGGAAGCGCGAGAAGAAAGTGTCGGGGTCGCGCAGTTGAATGGCGCGCGTACGCGCCGGCGCCTGGCCTACCGTGGCGCCATCGGTGATCGCCGTCGAGAACGTCTCCGGGATTCCAGTCACGTCGGCTACGGCGTCCAACAGCACCTCCGCATCCAGACCGCGTGCGAGCGATCGCGAGAAGTTACTAAGGTCATCGCGGTTCGTCTCGTTTGGCGCGTGCGAGAGCTGATAGGTCCGCACGCGCCAAACGAGACGAA
>Ga0070741_10006127_pt1 | contig 26080 bp, 23 predicted proteins | sample Coa_R1_4_FD_66440 | JGI IMG/M metagenome (GOLD analysis project Ga0070741, IMG submission 66440) | Surface soil microbial communities from Centralia Pennsylvania, which are recovering from an underground coalmine fire - Coalmine... | ecosystem: Environmental > Terrestrial > Soil > Unclassified ... | reverse complement strand
CGTGACGGGAGTGAACGCAGAACAGGAGACGGAGGGCGCGCGCAAGACCGTTGCGGCACCGCTGGTCGGGTCGATCTTTTCGCCGGTGCGTGGCGGTTCGCCAGTGAACACGCTGCCGAAGCCGACGGCGGTAAACCTGCGCAGGTTTGCGGAGACGCCGGCGGCGAGGCGCGCGATCAACTGCATCAAGGACAAGATCGCGTGCATGGAGTGGAGGCTTGAGGCGAGGCCTGATGCAGGTGAGGAGAACGCTGCGGATCGCGCCGAGCGTGCACGTGCGCTGCGGCGTGCGTTTGAGACGCCGAATGAGAGCGACAGCTTTCGCACCTTCATCGAGCAGGTGATCGAGGATGTGCTGGTCGGCGGATTCGGCGCGGCGGAGGTTGAGGTCACGCGCGATGCAGCGTCGCCGGTGCGCTTGTATCCGGTCGATGGCGCGACGATCAAGGTGAACGCGCATTGGAACGGTGATCCTGCCCAGCCGCGATACGAGCAGATGACAGGCCGGCTTGGGAAAGATGCGGTGCTGCCGCTGCTCGACCAAGAGCTTATGTATGTGCGGCTGAATCCGCGTACGCATACGCCATTCGGCTTGGGGAAGATCGAGGTTGCGTTTGAGACGATCTCGCATTTCCTGCAGGCACATCGTTATGCGGGGCGGCTCGCGGCGAACAGCGTGGTGCAGTATGCGCTGTGGATGCAGGACCGCACGCCGGAGCAGCATGAGCGGCTCATCCAGTGGTGGCAGGACGAAGTGGAAGGAACCGGGCGTGTGCCGGTGATGAGCTCGGAGACGCTTCCGCAGGTGCTGAAGTTTTCGGGCGGGACCGATGCGGACCTGCGGCTGCAGTGGCAGGAGTTCCTGCTGACGATGATCGCAAACGCGTTTGATCTGCCTGCGATGCTGCTGGGTGTGTCAAAGGATGTGAACCGCTCGACTGCAGCGGAGTTTGCGGAGGAGGCGTTCAACAACGCGGTGGTTCCGCTGGCGAAGCTGATCGCGGACCATCTGACGCGCGATGTGATCGTGAAGCGGCTGGGGTGGGATGATCTGCGGTTCGTGTGGAACGAGCTCGACACTCGTGATGAGTCGACCGAGGTGCAGATTCAGATTGAGCTGTTGAAGGCTGGAGTTTTGACCCTTGAGGAGGTGAGGACGATGCGGGGGCTGCCGGCTTTGGTAGCGCCCGCGCAGGAGCAGCAGTAAGTGAGCGAAGGAAGAACAACAGCCAGGAGGACTGATTGAGAGAAATGGAGGCGCGGATGTGCAGGCCGCGCGGTTTGGCTGTGAACGCGATGGCGGTGGAGTTTCCCGAGGTGAATGGGCATCCGAACCGTCTGCCGTTTGAAGGGTGCCTGACGCTGGTGGATGTGCCGAGCGACCGTGCGCCGAGCGGAGCGCGAGGGCATCGCGTGATGCTGACGCGCGCGGCTGCCGAGGCGGCGCTACCGAGTCTGCTGGGTATGGCAGTCGACTACAAGGCCGGGTGGGATGGTCATGATGCGCGGCAGAAGTGCGGCATCATCACCGCGGCGCATCTGGACGGGCAGCGGCTGCTGGTGAGCGGCTTCCTGTTTGCGCGCGACTTTCCAGAGTTGGAGAGGCGAATGTGCAGCGTGAAGGCGAACGCGACGGATGAGATGGGCATGAGCTATGAGCTGGCCGATGCGCACGTGGCGGATATGCGTGCGCAGGTGTGGACGCTGACGCGCGCGGTCTTTACCGGCGCGGCGATTCTGCTGCGCGACAAGGCGGCGTATCGGAACACGTCGTTCAAGCTGCGGCGGCGGTGGAACGGACGGGCGAATTGATGGGAGGAGACAAAGGAATGGAAGAGATGACTGCGAATGAGTTCCAGGCAGCGGCGGACAGGCTGATGGAAGCGGCGTCGACGCTGGAGCGCGCGGTGGCAAAGATAGCCGAGCAGCAGGTGACGATCGCGGCTGAGGCGGAGTCGCAGGTGAGCCGCATCGTTGCGACGGTGGAGTCGCAGCGTGAGGCGGAGCTGGAGCGCAAGCTGGCCGAGGCTGAGGCCCGGCTTGCCGCGTCGGAAGAAAAGATCGCGGAGCTGGCGGCCTCGGTTGCTGCGCAGCCCGCCGGACGCAAGACGCTGCCGACCACGATGGCGACAATGCTCGCCAAGCAGGGCGTGGTGATGGATTCGATGGAGGCGGGCGCGATCGATGGTGCGCTCGCGAGCCTCAGCATCGAGCAGCGCATTGCGGTCAAGGCAGAGCTGATGCGCGCGGGCGTGCTGAGCCCCGCGGACCGCGGCTAAGCCGAAATAAAGCAGTTGTGTGAAGCAGAGGGTGCAGCGAGGCTGCGCCCTTTTTGTTTTACGAAGAGATTTTTTCGAACAACCAACTGAGGAGAATGAATGAACGCGAAGTTTACGGAGATCAGCGCAGCGGCGGACTACATCGGACCTGGAGCAGTTGAGGTCCCTCTTTACCAGACCGAGATTCTCGACCTGGTGCGCCGCCGCGGGCCGTTTGGACAGCGCATCAAGCAGGTGCCTGCGACCGGACATCCGTCGCGCTACTTTGAAGAGCAGGCGATTCCATCACCAGCCGCTTCTGCTGGCTTTATGGACCCGCGCAATCTTGTTCCGCCCGTCGTAACCCCGACGCGTGTCGAGCGCTCTGTTCCGCTGAAGGCGCTGGTCGCGCAGATCAACTACAACCTGTTTGATCTCGAGCTGGGCAAGCAGCAGGGCCAGTTTGCGTATCTGCAGGCCAAGGATCTCGCCGACACCGTTGACGGTGTTCTGCGCACGCATGATATCGCGCTGTGGAACGGCACGGACACGAGCCTCAGCACGCCGACGACACCGCAGTACTTCGGCGTCGGCGCGCAGATTGCTGCCGGCGGCAACACCACGACGATCAGCGCCTCGGAGTCGATCGTTGATGGTTTCAAGTCGACAATCGCGCAGATGCTTTCGAACACTAGCTATGGCGTTCGTCCGACCGCGATCTATGCGAACCCGGTGCTGCTTGACCTGATCGATCGCGAGATGAAGGCCGAGTTCAACGTCGTGCTGAACACGAAGGCGATTGAGGGTGGGCTCACCGTGAAGACGCTCTCCACGCAGGCCGGCGACCTTCCGCTGATTCCGGAGTGGACGCTGCCGTACACCGGCACGCCAGGCTCGGGCAGCGCGGTTCTTCCTGCGTACATCGTGACTGAGGACCTGATCGAGTATCACTGGCTCGGCGATCCGAATCCGCGCGTCTTCCAGCTCGGCTTGCCCGGCTCGCTCGCGAGCCAGTATGTCGCGGTGAAGTTCGGCGCGCCTGTGGTGAAGGGTGCGAACTACGCGCACTACCAGGTGCTCGTCGACCGCTAAACGACCGCTGACGTGAGTGGCTTATCGACCGGCGTTGCGAAGGAGAACCTGCCTTCGCAGCGCCGGTCGCAACTCCTCCTGCGCGAGCAGAAGAGATTTTACGGAGGTGAGGATGGGCTATCTATTGCCCTCGGATTATGTGGCGTATGGGTTGACGGCAGACACGCAGGACTCATGGGTGACTGCAGCATCATCGATGATCGAGGCGTATTGCAAGCGCCCGACGCTGATGTCGGCGAGCTACACAGAGTACGTGCGGGTCTCACGTCATACACAGCGTGTGCGGCTCAGCTATGGACCGCTGATCAGCGTGGATGCGGTGCAGGCGAAGTATGCGCGGCCATCGCGGCTGTTCATAGAGGAACAGCCATTTGCGCTGGAGTTCGCCGAGGTGTTCGGGCTGCCGGGAACGTGGACGACGGTGGATCCGACAACGCTGCAGATCAGCATTCCGCTGGGAGAGTTTCGCTTTCCGTGGAATGTGATGGGACTGCGCTATGCGGAAGCGGAGGTGACGTACACCGCGGGGATCACGACAGTGCCCGACGCGGTGAAGGTTGCGTGCGCGCAGATTGTGAAGAACGCACAGGCGACGCCCGGACTGAATGTGAAGTCGAGCAGGATGGACACGCTGCAGACGCAGTACTTCAGCGACGCGCTGCTGGACAGCCAGGTGAAGGCGATGCTGCGGCCGTACGTCGCAGAGAGGATGGCCTAGCGTGGCGGATCTTCTATGCAGCGATGGGGCGGTTCGAGCGGCCGACACGCTGCTGCGTGCCAATGGTGGACGTGCCGTGATGCTGCGGATTCCAGCGCCAGCGGTGGCGAATAGCGATGGTGAGCAGCTGGGCGTCGCAACGCCGCAGTTCCAGGACGTGGATCTCGCGCCGGTTGCATTTCGGAAGCTCGAGAAGACGACCATGCTGCTGGTATCGGGCAACGCAGTGCAGTCGATCGTCGGCAGCCTGCAGTTCAACTCGGCGGAGGTGTTGTTCGAAACAGCGGTAGGCGTGGTTGTCGATTCCGTGCTGTACACGATCTTGTCGAACACGGCGTCGACCTCGGATGGAAAGACCTACGTGTACAGCCTGGAGCTGCGCGCGCCGGATCGCTAGGAATGTGGGGGGAGATTGCAGAACGCGAAGGACACGTTTTACGAGATGCTGCGCTCGCGCATTGCGGCGGCCAATCCCGAGCGCACGATTGTGCTGCGCGGAGTGATTCGCCCCGGTGTGCTGGTTGAAGAGAATGAGATCGTCACCGCGATAACGATCCCTGATTGTTTCCGACTGCGCTGGCTCGATGCAACGGTGGATGCAGCGAATGCATTGCCGGTCGCGACGCTCACCTGCGAGGTGCTGTATGAGTCTGCGGGAACGCCGGGCAATGCAGGTTTGGATCGCGGGCGACTGCTGACCCAGATGGATGCGGAGTTGACGGCAGCTGTGAACGCAACACCGCAGCAGACGGCGAAGCAGAGCTATGCGGCGCTGGCGAACGGCGGCATTGCAACGCCGCTCACGACCAATATCTGGTGGAGCAATGTTGCCCTTGGCCCGTTGATCGTGAAAGCGGACCGCATTGGGCGCGTAGCAAAAATCGTGGTGATGAGCTGCGAGGAGGCAGGTGAACTGTGAATGTGACGACAGAGACAATGCCGCCTGCAGTACGCCGCGTGCGCGCGTACTTTGCTCCGGTGAATCGCGCGGCGAAGCAGGCAACAATCTTTGATCCGGCGCAGCAGGGAACGTTTGCGTTGGATGCGCCGCCGTCGCCGTGGATCGATCTCGGATGGATCACCGGATTTGCGCGCAAATCCGGAACGAAGATTGAGCCCGTTCGTGCGGGCGCTCCAGCGACGCCGCAGGTGCAAAGCCGAAGTTTGATTGATGCAACCGTTGCACTCCAGTTTGCGAGCTGGGGCAAGCTGCAGATGGCACTTGCCGCGGGAACGCAGCAGATGAATCTGCTGAAGGTGCAGAGCGGTGCGGCGGCGGCAGGATCCGGCGGAGCAGCTGTCGCTGCGGTGGCACTGCAGAGCGGATCGACAGCAACGGTCTTGCAGCTCGGAGCGGCGGCTGCAGACTTTGCGGCGGGTGAGACGGTTGTGGTCGATGCGGACTACACGGGACAGCTCGGTTTCATCGGCAGCGGTTTGAGCGGAGCCTATGTGAAGACTGCGCTCACGGATGTGGATTACGTCCGGCGCGTGTCGCTGAATGTCGCGCGCGTCGCGTCGATCGCAAATGGTGCCGTCACGCTGGAACAGCCGCTGCTTGCGGGCGTTCCCACGAGTGCAATGAAGGTGAGCGGCGTTGCCGGATTTTGCGATCGCGAGGGATCAACGTTCTTCCAGGAGTGGTCGGCTTTGTTTGTCGCCGACGGACAGCAGGGCGAGCGTGTGCTTTGGCATTACCCGCGGCTGCAGTCGATGGCGAGCGCAGCGGAGACTTCGGTTGCGAGTGGCGGCGGCCTGGAGGTTGTGCGGCAAAGCGCGGTGTTTCGTGCGCTTCCGGTTCAGGATGCGGTCGATGGCGAGAACGTCGTGTGCTTCCGCAGCTTCGTCGCGAGCTGAGGATGAGAGGAGAGTGGGTTGCGGATCACGATTGACAATCTGGATGGACAGGGTGCGCGCGATTACAGTCAGTCGGTTGCGCCGGAAGGGCCGATCACGGTTCAGCGCACGCTGAATGCGCCCACGCGTTGCACGGCGGAGCTGGTCGTGGGTGTGGACGAACTTCCGCTGCCAGCGCGGCTTGGGCGTGTTGTCGTTGAGTCTGAAGCGGGTGCGGTGTTGTTTACCGGCTATCTCGCAACGGAGCCTGTGCGGGTGTATGCGGGCGACGCGAGCGCAGGTGCGGTCTATCGCGCGCGTCTGAGCGCGGTGAGCGACGAGTGGCTACTGGATCGCGCAGGTTCAGGCGCCGCGCAACTGATGGGGTCATCGCTGTCGCTTGACGGCGATCAGTTGCTGGCGCGAATGGCGGCTCGCGTGCAAGCGGGCGGGGCAAACGCGCTCAGCGTGTCGAGTACGTCTGGTGTGCCAGTGACCGGCGTCTTTACAGCGCGAGCCGACGTTCCATGGAGCGTAAACGCAGGTGATGCTGCGTCGGCTGCCTATGCGGGATATCGCGCGCTGAATGGGCAGATTATGATTGAGCCCGCCGGATCGGCGACGCACAACTTCAGTGACGCGGATGGTTCACTGAGCGTCGCTGAATTGCAGGTGGGCGCAGTGCGCGAGCTGGCGAATGATGTCACGCTGTCTGGCGCGGAGGAGCCCGCGGCATACATCAGTGAGAGCTTCGCGGGCGATGGAACGACGGCGGAGTTTGTGCTGAGCGAATCCGCTTTCCGCCAGAGGAAGCGCACATGGATCAACGATAGCTTTGCAGGCTCGGCGATCGACACGACGGTCTGGCAGAAGATCGATCCGGGTGCGCATCTTTCGGTGGGCGCTGGTGGCCTCGTGCTGAATGGAGGCACGGGCCAGGACGGCCAGACCACGCTGTCCGCGCTGGACGCGCTGGAGATCGGTGGAAGCATCGTGATCCAACTCGCCGGTGTGGTGTTCGGAGCCGCGTCGGACGGCATGCTCGCAGGCTTGTATCCAGGGGCCGTGCAACTTGCCGAGTGCTTCGCTGGATTTCGTGTCCGTCAGAGCACGAGCGGCACCGGCGGTGTCACCGTCGTTGTTCCTGTGCTGAACGGAGCTGAGGTCGGCACGGTCTTCACGCCGGTTGCCGGTCACTCGTACACACTGCGCCTACGACTGTATTGCGTCGAGATGCAGCGAGTGATGCAGCGCTATTACTGCATGGTGGATGGCGTCGTGCAGGGGTTCGGGAATCCTGCGGGCGTGCAGGCGCCGTGCGATGTTGTATTCGAACTCGTCGATGAAGGCGCGAGCTCCAACACGCCTGCGACGGTGCTGTATGACAGTGCGGCTGAAATTGGAGCTGTGGCGGAATCGCCCATGACGTGCGAGTTTGTCGCAGTGAACTCGACGCAGCTCTTTGGCTCCATCCGGTCTGTTACTGTAACGTGCCCGGGGAGTGCGTGGGTTGTGAGCGCGCTGCCGAACGGCACGCTGCAGACTCGGTTGATTGGAAGCGCGGGCGAGGGCGTGGACTGCACGTTCAGCTACGGCACGAGCGCGGGCACTCCGGGCAAGGTGAAGTTTCTAAGCGGGCGCGTTCCGGTTGCCGGTGAGATCGTAACGGTGCACTACCGCAATCAGCAGCGGGCGGTCGCGCGCCTGGCAGACAGCACGAGTGTTGCGTCCGAGACGCAGGCAGGTGCGAGTGCGGGTCTCGCGGGAACGAGCCGCTGGCTTGGCAAAGTGTTGCAGCCGGTCGCGCGTTCGAGCGCTGATTGTGAAGCTGCAGCGCAGGCGTTGCTGGCGTTCGCGACGAGCAGGACTGCGGCAGTCGCGGGATCGTACGCGGCGGTGAATCCGTCGGCGGACATATGGCCTGGCGACATTCTCGCGGTGACGAGTGACGGCGTCACATCATCGCTGCTGGTGCGCAGCGTCGAGGTGAAGGATGGCAACGCGGCTCCGGAGATCCTGACGTACGCGATGACGTTCGCAAACGACTGGGCGACGCAGTGGGCCGACGGTATAGGCCTGAAGCTGAGCGAAGCGATTGCGCCCGATGCATATCTGCCGGCGGCCGCCGAGGCAGCTCCGGCGCAGGTGCTCGCAAACCTGCAGCAGCTCGCGGTGACGACTGTGAACGGAAGCGAGTTGCAGATCGATGCTGGATGCGATCCGCCGGCGGGCGGTGGTTTTGAGGTGCGGCGGCGCGACTGGAACTTTGGAGCAAATGTCGACACGGCGGACCTGGTCCTGCGGAGTCCGGTGCGGAGCTTTTCGATTCCGCGCGCGGCGCAGGTGGAGCAGTACTACGTGCGAATGTACGATGCGAGCTCACCGGTGCTGTACTCGCGGTTTTCAAGTGCGGTGTTTGTAAACGTGCCGCTGGGGTAAGAGGATGCGCGGCGGAGCCGTCGCGTAAAGGTGAGGTGGGTGATGACGGAGTTCGAGCGGCAGGTGCTGAGCGAGCTGAGTGTGCTGCAAGCACAGATGAAGGAGCTGCTCGGGATTGGGCAACCAGGAAGATTGCACAAGCTGGAGCAGCGGGTGGACTCGCATGAGCAGAGCGTGCAGCGGCTGAAGGGCCTTGGCGGCGCCTTCGGTGCGCTGTTGACGTTCGTGCACATCGCGATTGCGTGGCTGGGCGGCAGGCATTAGAGCTTGCCCGCGTCAGCGGATCGGAAGGTGAGATGAATTTTCTGAAGCTGTTTTTGCGCGGCGTCGGTCTGCTGCCGAGCGTGATTCAGAGCGTGGAAGCGATGTTTGGAACGAAGTCTGGCGAGCAGAAGAAGCATGCTGTGCTGGGTATCGTGACCACTGCGATCAACATTGTGGACGCGGTCGAGCAGAAGCAGATTGTTGATGCGGATCGGTTCAGCGCGGGGCTGAGCTCGATTGTCGATGGCGTGGTCGCGTGCCTGAACGCGAGCGTGTGGCACAAGGGTTAGTTCAACCAACAAGAGGAGAAACGAGTGAGCGTGGCAACTGTACTTTCAACGGTGGGGAACGATCTGAAGAGCTTCTACACGAAGCTGTCGGCGGACTTCCAGAAGGCCCGGCAGGCGTGGATGATCATTTCCAGCCCGCAGACGCGCGCGGTGCTGCTGACCGTCGGCTCGGATGCGATCAAGATTGTGAAGGACGCGACCGCGGCTGCCGGCAGCAAGGGGCTCTCGCTATCGCTGGATGAGGCGGTGATCGCAGACATCAAGCAGTTGATCGCCGATGCCGAGGCGGGCGATGGTGTGATTCAGTCAGACCTGAAGGCGCTTGGGCTGATTGCCTAAAAACAGAAGCGGCAGACTCTTGTGAGTCTGCCGCTGAAATTTTGCAAGACGTTCTGCTTGTTTTTCTTTATCCGATGTCCTCGCTCCAGTTCTCGAGGTAGGCTTTGAAGTCGCTCATGAATTTGCCGGCGTCGGCGCCGTCGATGATGCGGTGATCGAAGCCGAGCGTGAAGCGTTGGATCGAACGAACAGCGATCGAGTCGTTGCCGTCCTTGTCGGTGAGGACCATCGGCTCCTTGTTGAGGCCGCCGATGCCGAGAATGGCCGACTGGGGCTGCGCGATGATGGGCGTGCCGAACTGCTCGCCGAAGATGCCGGAGTTGGTCAGCGTGAAGGTGCCGCCGGCAACGTCATCGGGGGCGAGCTTCTTGGAACGCGCGCGGTCAGCGAGATCGACGATTGCGCGTGCGACGCCGAGGAAACTCTTCTCCTCCGCCTGCTTGATGACCGGGACGATGAGTCCCCACTCGAGCGCCACGGCGATGCCGATGTTGATGTTCTTGTTGTAGAGGATCGCGTCGCCTTGCGTGGCGGCGTTGACGATGGGGTGCTTGCGGAGCGCGTGCACGGCGGCGCGCGTGATGAACGGCATGTACGTGAGCTTCACGCCATTGCGCTGCTCGTACTTGTTCTTTTCTTTTTCGCGCAGCTTCACGATGCGTGTCATGTCCACCTTGAAGACGGTGTGGACGTGTGCGCTGGTCTGCTTGGATTCCACCATGCGCTTGGCGATGATGGCGCGCATCTTCGACATCGGGACCAGTTCGCCGGGCATGGGCGCATAGGTGGGAGCGGCCGGAGCAGCAGGCTTCGTTGCCGCAGCGGGAGTTGCAGCGGGCTGTGCTGCTGCGGCGCCGCCGCCAGAGATGTGCGAGGTAATGTCCTGCTTGGTGATGCGGCCGGAAGCTCCGGTACCAGAAACCTGCGCGAGATCGACGTTGTTCTCGGCGGCGATTTTACGGACCAACGGCGAGGAGCGCGGGCGCTCGCCGGCTGAAGCTGCGGCGGGGGGAGCTGAGGGTGCGGTGGCGGCCGCAGGTGCCTTCGCAGGGGGGGCTGCAGGTGCGGAAGGCTTCGCGGCGGGAGCAGCGGCACCTCCGCCGATCACGGCGACGACGGTGTTGATGCTGACCGTGGAACCTTCGGCGGCGCGGATCTCGGTGAGGGTGCCGGCGGCGGGCGAGGGAATCTCCGCGTCAACCTTATCGGTAGAAATTTCGAAGATCGGCTCATCCCGCTGAACGGTATCGCCTATCTTCTTTAGCCACTTGGTGATGGTGCCCTCGGTGATGGACTCACCCATCTGCGGCATCAGGACTTCGGTGCCCGGCCCTGCAGCGCCGGCGCCGTTGCCGGATGCCGGAGCGAGCGCTTCTTTTTCGGCCTCTTCATCGCGTACCGCGGTGTCGAGCGCGCCGGGAGTGACGGTGTCTTCCTTCGTCGGCACCGCGCCGGAAGCTGCCGGAGCGGCAGCGCCCGCAGAGGATTTGGCGCCATCCTCATTAATGGTGGCGACGACGGTGTTGATGGTGACCGTGGAGCCTTCCTGCACCTTAATCTCACCGAGCGTGCCGGCTGCAGGCGAGGGGATCTCGGCATCGACCTTGTCCGTAGAGATCTCGAAGAGCGGCTCGTCGCGCTGGACGGTGTCGCCCGGCTTCTTCAGCCACTTGGTGAGGGTGCCTTCAGTAATGGATTCGCCCATCTGGGGCATGACTACGTCGGTCGGCATCGGCCTTCTCCGGGAGTTCAATCAGTGCGCAAGGCGCAATTGTGGATTATACGAGCGGCGGCCGGGCTTGGCTCGCGCGTTCGGTTAGCGGACTGTCGTTGGTGCGGTCGCGAGCAGCTCGTCGAGGGAGTTTGACGCGAGCACCTGGCGATGAAAGACATGGCCGAATTTTGCGGCGACGGAATTCGATGCCTGGACGAGCGTCGGCGGAGGGTTTTGTGGAGATTCGATCTCGAGCGAGGTCACCCCGCGGTCGGCGATGCCGCAGGGGACGATCCAGTTGAAGTCTCGCAGGTCGGTCGTGACGTTGAGGGCGAAGCCGTGCGAGGTGATGGCGTTCGAGACGTGGATGCCGATCGCGGCGATCTTCTTCTCCTGGATGCGGCCGCCTGCGTAGGTCCAGACGCCGGTGCGCTTGCAGATGCGCTGGGTCTGCACGCCGAAGTCTTTGCAGGAGAGGATCAGGGCCTCTTCCATAAGGCGGACGAAGTCGACGGGACCGAGAAAGGCGCCGCGCTTATTCGGGAGGTCGCCGCGCAGGTCGAAGATGGGATAACCAACGAGTTGGCCGGGGCCGTGGTAGGTGACCTCGCCGCCGCGGTTGGTCTCGTAGATTGCTGCGCCCTTTCGGGCGAGTAGTTCGTCGCTGGCGATGATGTTGGCGCGCGTAGCGTTGCGGCCGAGCGTGAGAACCGGCGGGTGCTCCATGAGGAGCAGCGTGTCGCCGACGATGGCGGCCTTGCGCGCGGCGACGACTGCGTCCTGGATGCGCAGGCCTTCCGCGTAAGGAATGCGGCCGAGTTGGACGAGATGGAGATGCATAAGACAGAGGAGCCGGGCTGTGTGCCCGGCTCGTTTTGCTAAATATCGTTAGACGTTGATCGCCATGTTCTCCACACTGGCGAAGCCATCGAGCAGTGACTCGTAGAGCGTGGGATGGGCGTGGATGGTGAACATCATCTCTTCGACTGTCGCCTCGAGCTCCATCGCGGTCACAGCTTCCGCGATCAGCTCCGTCGCCTGTGGGCCGATGATGTGCACGCCGAGAATCTCGCCGTACTTCGCGTCCGAAACGACCTTCACGAAGCCGTCGTGCGCGTCGACGATCGTTGCCTTGGAGTTGCCGACGAACGGGAACTTACCGGTCTTGACCTGGTAGCCCTTCTCCTTCGCCTGCGCTTCAGTGAGGCCGACAGATGCAATCTGCGGATCGCAGTAGGTGCAGCCGGGGACGCGGTCCTTGCGGACAGCGCGCGCGTACTTGCCGGCGAGCTTCGAAGCAACGACGATGCCGGCCATCGCGCCAACGTGTGCGAGCTGCGGCAGCCCGGCAACGATGTCGCCGACGGCGTAAAGGCCGGGGACCGAGGTCTCCATCCACTCGTTCACCGTGACGAAGCCGCGATCGAGCTGCAGATTTACCTTGTCGAGACCGGCGTCATACGTGCGCGGCGCACGACCGACTGCGACGAGGACCTTCTCGGTTTCCTTTGACTGCGGCTTGCCGCTCGGGTCAGTCCATGAGACCTTCGCGCCGTTCTTGGTCTTCTCGATCTTTTCGACCTTGCATCCGGTCGCGACTTCAATGCCGCGCTTTTTGTACTGGCGCGTGAGCTCCTTGGAGACCTCTTCGTCCTCCACCGGAACGACTCGCGGGAGCGCCTCGAGCACTGTCACGTCGGCGCCGAAGCTCTTGAAGACTGACGCGAACTCGACGCCAACCGCGCCGGAGCCGATGACGACGAGCGACTTCGGCATCTTCGCGAGTGTGAGCACCTGCATGTTCGTGAGGATGGTGTCGTCGGCCTGGTAGCCGGGGAGCATGCGCGCGTCGGAGCCCATGGCGAGCACGACCTTCTTCGCCTTCACGTCGGTCCTGGTCTGCTGCGTGAAGCCCTCGGCCTGCAGGTCGCGCGGCTTGCCCTTGTCCTCGTCGGTGACCTGGACGGTGAACACGCCACCGCTGGCTGGACCGGTGAGGCGGCCGTGTCCGGGCACGACGGTAATCTTGTTCTTCCGCATCAGGAAGTCGAGGCCCTTGGTATGCGTGGCCACGACGTTGTTCTTGCGCTTGAGCAGGTTGTCCCAGTTCAGCGTGGGCTTGTCGACGTTGTCGATGCCTAGCTCGGCCGCGGACTTCAGGTGGTCCCACACTTCGGCGGAGAACAGCAGCGACTTGGTGGGAATGCAGCCCCAGTGCAGGCAGGTGCCGCCGAGCTTGTCGGTCTTTTCGATTAGCGCGACCTTGAGGCCGAGCTGTGCAGCGCGGATGGCGCAGGTGTAGCCGGCGGGTCCGCCGCCGAGGACCGCGAGGTCATAGGTTGTCTCTGTTGCCAAGGGGAGGCGCTCCATTCATGGGGGCTTTGCACGCGACGTGCGGGAATCGCAGTTAAGTTTACGCCCGGCCGCTTGCGTACCAAACGGTATTCGATGCGCCAGCCAGGCCCAAAGATTCAAGCCGCTGGCTTTGCCTGAACTTGCGTGCGGAGGAGGCGCGCGAATGCGATGAATGACTATGAATACTCGAGTGCTGGTCTCGCGCTGACGCGCAGCTTTGAGGGTCTGCGCCTGGCGGCTTACCAGGATTCTGCCGGTGTGTGGACGATTGGCTATGGACACACCGGGCCGGAGGTGCGCGCCGGCCGGAATATTAATGAGGCCGAGGCCGAGGCGCTGTTGCGCGCCGATCTGGGCACCGCGGTGAAATGCGTGCGGCAGGCCGTGAAAGTGCCGCTCGCGCAGCACCAGTTCGATGCGCTGGTCGACTTCTGCTTCAACGCCGGGCGCAGAAACTTCCTCGGGTCAACCCTGTTGCACGACGTAAACCGCGGCGACTTCGCGAACGCCGCAGCCCAGTTCGGACTTTGGGTGCATGCCGGCGGGCGGGTGATTTCAGGACTGGTGCGGCGGAGAACGGCAGAGGCTGCACTCTTTTCGGGGCACCAGAATCTCACTCCTTCCACAGAGGTGGGAGTGGCAGAACCCGGATCGGCACTGGCCCCGAACGGTCGAGTGACGGTAGCCTGAAAGAGCTCTGGTGGCTCCGCGCCTCCTTTAGAAAATCTGGCCCATGTTGAACCCCGCCTCCCGATTTGAGGAGAATGCAGAGGCGCACGCCGCTCTGCTTCGTCCGCTGGCGATCTTATTCGTGATCGCGCTCTTTCTCGCCGCGACAGTATGTCGTCCGGTCGAGGCGGCCTCGCGCGAGCGCTCTGTCCGGCGTCCTGGGTCGAGCGCGCCGTCACATGTCCTGATGCATTCGTACGCGGTGTCGCGGCATGGAGCAAAGGCGCGTGCGGCAAGTTCCCATCGTGCCAGCCGGCATGAGGCTGCCGAAACCACGGTCAGCCGGCGGGCTTCGCGTTCGACTCGTGGAGCGAGACTTCGCAGCGCTGTGGCCGATCGCAGTGAGACTGGACGGCGGCTGCGGCGCTCGATTGCGCTGCGGAATGCTCATCCTTTGCGCGAGAGCGTTGTCGTGCGGCATCCGGAGCCGCTGGCGCGGCCGGTTCCGGGCGCGAACAGTTTGGTGGAGGCGGCGGCCGATTCGCATCCGGTTGAGGAGGCACGTCTCTCGAGTTCCGCTGACATTCCCACGGGTACTTCCGCAAACGATATGGCACAGGCTGCGGTTCAGCCGCGCGTGACGCCGATGTACACGCGCACGGGCCGGCTCATTGTTCCGCCGCCGCTGCGCGGATCGCGCGAGATTCTGGTTCACCAGAACCAGATGGCGGACGCCGCCGGACTTGCGCGCATCGAGAATAACGAAGAGCTCGACCGGCTGCGCTACTCGCATCAGCTCATCGAGGTTGCGGGAACTTCCGCGCTGCATGTGAACCCGGAGCTTCCGGAGAACCGCCGGTTCGCGCGTCCCTGGACTGCGAAGTTCGCGAGCGACATTGCGCGGGCGTACTATGCGCGCTTCGGGCAGCCGCTGGAGTTGAACTCGGCGGTGCGCACGATCTCGTACCAACTGCGCCTGCAGCGCGTGAACGGAAACGCTGCGGCGATTGAAGGCGATACGGCATCGCCGCACCTCACCGGCCAGGCGATTGACTTCGGAAAAAAAGGCATGACGATGGCGGAGATCGCGTGGATGCGGTTATATCTCGAGCCGCTGATGGACGCCGGAATGATCGATGTCGAGGAAGAGTTTCAGCAGGCCTGCTTCCACATCAGCGTCTATCGCAAGTACACGGGCGGATCGACTGCGGACCTCGCGCAGGCGCAATCGCACACCGGGGTCAGCAACTAACAGGGCATCGAGCAGCAGAAGAGCAAATAGAAAGGCGCGGTCTCCATGGGAGCCGCGCCTGAATGTTTTGGGCCGAGTTACTTATTCGGATTGGGCGGAACCTTCTCGCCCTTCTTGCGCGCTTCGGAGAGCCCGATAGCGATGGCTTGTTTGCGGCTGGTGACCTTCTTGCCGCTGCGGCCGCTCTTCAGCTTGCCCTGATGCATCTCGTGCATCTCGCGCTTTACCTGTTTGCCAGCGCCCTTGCTGTATTTACGGCCAGAGCTCTTCTTCGAGGAACTCTTCTTTGAAGAAGACTTCTTCGAGGAGCTCTTTTTGGATCCCCGACTTCTTGACGCCGCAGTACTTCGACTGCTGCTTTTCTTGCTGGAGGATTTCTTGGTTGAGGATTTGCGGCCCGAGGATTTTTTCTTGCTGCTGGACTTCTTGGCTGCCATTTGGGTACTACCTCCCGTGAAGTTTGAGCATCACTGCACCAACTTCGTTGCATCGCAGGATCTTGATTCTTCGTACCTGACCCTGTGTCGCGATTGGAGTGTACTTCGTAATTAACCTCTGCGGCGAAGAACTGCGACGGCAATCAGCACGCCCGCACCAGCGAAGGTAACTGCGACGGCGATCCAGTAAATGGAGCGGCTATGCATGCGATGAAGCTTTCCCGACTGCCACGCAGCGTAGCTGGCCTGCAGATCATTGGCGAGTCCAGGGATAGTGATCCCGCTGAAGCGGCCCTCCGCGTCAGGCTCGATTGGCAATGACCCGAAGATGCGTTCCGCGTCGGGAGGCGCGCCGTTGCGGTCCTTCGGAATCGCGCTGAGGAGTGCATTCACCTCGGCGTCACGTGGATCGTCGAAGAGCGTGTCGTCAGCGGTGTTGGGGAACAGCGTCGTCTTGCCGGTCATGCGATGCTCGATAGCAGCGACACCATCCTGGCAGACGCCCAGCGTGTAATAACCCCCGAAGGGAAGCTTAGGACGGCGCTGATGCTGATGCATGTAGGCGACGGTGAGCAGGCCGGCGAGCCGCGTGACCTCCACGGCCTGCGCGCCGGTGTAGGTGTGGGCCGCGCGCTTGAGCACCCACGACTGGTCGAGCGTATCCATGGTGCGCCACTCGCTCTTGCCGTCGATGCCGTAGTAGTAGCTGATGTCGGCATTCACGTTGGGCCCGCGAATCTGCCATTCATATTCAGCGTGTGCGGCCGGCACGAGCAGCGGGCGCGCGCCGATCCCAAATAGGCCACCGGTTCCTGCAACCGCAAAGCCGGAGTTGACCCAGAAGGGCATCATCACGTCGCGGCGCTGATAATGCAGGTGGCCGAAATTCGCAAAGTAGCGCGCGTCAATGACCGTGACGCTGTGGCCTGTCGCTTCAAGGTCGAAGATCAGATCCTGCGGCGTCGTCGTGAACGGATCGGGTTTGTAGACCGTGGGCGGTCCGGGCGGTCTGCGTGCAATGATCGCTGCCCATGGACGCATCACGCTGAACGACTCCGCGCCGTCGAGCGCATTGGCCGCGAGCCTGTTCAGCACATCGGCCAAGCGCTGGCTTTCGGCGTGCTCCGGTGCGAGATCGTTTGGTCCATCGCCGCGTGTTACGTCCGGCGCGAGCTGCGTGACAATGCCCTCGGTTGTGAACGGCGTCAATGTGGATGGCTCATCGAGCGAAATCGTCTGTTCACGATCGAGAATGTACGGGCCGAGGTCGAGAAACTCCTGAGCTTCAGCCGCAGACTCGTTGTCCGGGGCCACTCTGTCGAGCGCACCGACACTCGACGTGATCGCGCGCATCGACCATCCGGGGAAGCGGTCGAGGCCCTGCCAGTTCCTGCCCAGGATGAGCTTACGCAGATCATCGATGAGGGACGGCGTAAGCAAGGCAGGCCCCCGCTTGCCTGTGTGCGATTGGCGCTGAAGCTCCTGCAGAAGCGCTTCGGTGAAGCCGGGCTGCGCGGAGAGCTCGCGCATCATCTGCGACAGCAGAACAGTGTTCGGCGGCATCGGCGATTCCGGCGGGGTGTAGCGATGCATGCAGCCAGAGAGAGCAAGGAAGACAAAGAGAGTACCGAAGGTGAGCGTTCTCCGAGCCATTCCCATCCGGCCTCCTGCCGGCTGTCATTCAGAGGAACGAGCCCGCAAGAGACCTATGCGTCGAGCTTTTTCACCACTAACTCGTTCAGCAGCGCCGGGTTCGCCTGTCCCTTCGAGAGCTTCATCACCTGACCGACGAAGAACGCTGCGACCGTGCGCTTGCCAGCCTTGAACTGCGCGACCTGCGCGGGATTTGCGGCGATGACCTCATCGATCATCTTCTCGAGTGCCGAGCTGTCAGTGATCTGCTGCGGCTTGTCGCGGTCGTAGATAAAGGCGAAGTCGCGGCCCTCGGCAAAGCAGCTATCAAGGAGCTGCTTGAGTTGTTTCGAGCTGATGGCGCCGCCTTCGGTGAGGTCGGCAGCGAGCACGATGCCATCGAGCGTGACGGGGCTCTTGTCCAGCGTGATCTCGGCTGCGCGAAGACGCATCGTGATCTCGCTGAGCAGAATCGACGCGACACGCTTCGGCGACTTCGCACGTTTCGCCGCTACCTCAAAAAGATCACCGAGCGCGCGATCCGTCGTGAGCGTTGCGGCGTCCTGCGTGCTAAGGCCGAACTTAGTCATAAGTCGTGTGCGCCGCGCTTCGGGGAGCTCGGGCATCCCGGCAAGGATGTCCTTCAGCCACGCTTCGCCAACGATCAGCGGCGGAAGATCCGGCTCCGGGAAGTAGCGGTAGTCATGCGCCTGCTCTTTGCTGCGCATGGAATAGGTGCGGCCCTCGGCGTTGTTCCACAGGCGCGACTCCTGCACGACGCGGCCGCCCTCTTCGATGACGCCGATCTGGCGCTCGATCTCATACTCCAGCGCCGCGCGAATGTAGCGGAAGCTGTTGACGTTCTTGACCTCGGCTTTCGTGCCGAACGTGTCAGAGCCCTTGGGCATGACACTGACGTTGGCGTCGCAGCGCAGCGAGCCCTCTTCCATATTGCAGTCGCTGACGCCGGTGTAGAGCAGAATCTCTTTAAGCCGCGTGAGGTACTCGAAGGCTTCGTCGGGCGTGCGGATGTCGGGTTCGGAGACGATCTCGATGAGCGGCGTGCCGCAGCGGTTGAGGTCGATGTAGGTACGCGAGCCGGAGTCTGCAAAGCCGTCGTGCAGGCTCTTGCCGGCGTCCTCTTCCATGTGGAGGCGCGTGATGCCGATCCGCTTTGGCTTGCCATCCGCGTCAGGGACTGTGAGTGAGCCGTGCTCGGCGAGCGGTTTGTCGAACTGCGATATTTGGTAGCCCTTCGGCAGGTCCGGGTAGAAGTAGTTCTTGCGCGCAAAGACGCTGCGAGTGTTGATCGTGCAACCCAGCGCCTCGGCGGCAAGCGTCGCGAACTCGACGGCCTGGCGGTTAAGCACGGGCAACGCGCCCGGGAGCCCGAGGCAGACCGGGCAGATGTGCGTGTTCGGCTCGCCGCCGTACTCGTTCTTGCAGCCGCAAAAGGCCTTGGTCTTCGTCAGCAGTTGGACGTGGACCTCAAGACCAATCACGGGTTGGTATTTGGCGATCACCTCGGGCGCAAGACCGGCAAGAGCGGGCATGGTTTGAGTTTATCAATCCTTCCCCGGTGCACTTCGCCCGCCGCTGCATCTCATAGCTTCAGTTTCGCGGAGGCGCGAATGCCAGAGGAGTCTACGAGTCCGGCAGGAGCAGAGCAGGCTGGCGAGGAACATCGCGAGGAAAGCGGTTGGGCTGCGCAGAAGAACGAGCAGGCGAGCAGTGAAGGCAATGGCGGCGAAGGCGTCGCGTCGCACCAGAAGAACCTGGAGCGGCCGACCGCCGAGGACATCTACCAGCAGGTTTCGCTGAATGCGAAGACGGAGCTGAAGCGTTCGACGCTGTCGCTGGCGATCTCGGGCTATGCCGGCGGCATCTTTATGGGGCTGTCGGGGCTCGGCACCGCACTTGTGCTTGGCTTGTTCGGTACGTCGAACATGACGCACTTCATCGCGACAATGTTCTATCCGATCGGTTTCATCGTGGTGATCATCGGGCGCGCGCAGCTCTTCACGGAGAACACACTGTATCCGGTCGCACTCGTGCTCGCCGAAAAGCGCGAGCTGCTGAACACATTGCGGCTTTGGTGCACGGTGCTTCCGGCGAACGTGATTGGCGCGCTTACATTCGCAGCCCTCGCGGCACGCACCAGTGCATTGATGCCTGAGACGAAGCATGCGCTGATCGACCTCGGCCTGCAGGCGGCGAACAGGCATCCCTCCGCGATCTTCTGGAGTGCCGTCACCGCTGGATGGATCATCGCCACGGCCGCGTGGCTCGTCTCTGGGTCGCACTCGATTACAGGTTCGGTGATGATCCTTTGGATCCTGACGTACGTCGTCGGTCTTGGCAAGTTCGCACACTGCATTGCTACGTCGGGCGAAATTCTGTCGGCGGTTGTGGCCGGACAGCTTGGCGCGGGCAGCTACTTTCACTGGCTGTGGATTGCGGTCGCGGGCAACGTATGCGGCGGCGTGTTCATGGTCACGCTGCTGGAGTACGGACAGGCGATCCTGGCAAAGACGGAGAGGCCGATAGAGCCGTAGGTTTTGGCGCATCGTTCGCGGCGAATGCATCACAGGGCTAAACTGGTGACTGCATGATTCTTCCGTTCGTCCGCGAGCTGGTCGCGGACCTTGAACGATCTCCAGTCTTTGAGCGTGTGCGTCGCCATCTCGCGGGCGGCACGGGGCGGAGACGTGTGTCCGGACTGACGGCGACGGCGCGGGCTCTCTATCTTCCATACTTCGTCAAAGCCGCCGATGCGCCGGCGCTGGTTCTTGTCGCTGATAACAAGGCTGCCGAGGCGCTCTATGCGAACGTGCTTGCCGCATGTCAGCTCAGCGACGCCCTGCAGCAGGAAGAGGTGCTGCGGCTTCCGGCGCACGATGTGCTTCCGTTCGAAAACCTCTCGCCGCATTCGGAAATCCAGGAGCAGCGTGCGTCCACGCTCTGGAAGATTGCGAGCGGGCAGGCGAGGCTGATCATCGCTCCGATCGAGGCTGCGTGCATGCGGCTTTTCGCGCGCGATCACTATGCCGCGCTCGCGCTGATGCTGCGGGTCGGCGAAGAGCACATCCCGGAGATGCTGGTAGAGCACCTGATCTCCGTCGGGTACACGCGCGTGGATGTCGTCGAGATGGCCGGGCAGGTGACGATTCGCGGCGGGATTCTCGACGTTTACGGTCCGGAGATGGAGCGCCCGGTGCGCATCGATTTCTTCGGCGACGAGATCGAGTCCATCCGGCGTTTCGATCCAGAGACGCAACGGTCCTCGACAAATATTGACGAAGTGCTGCTGCTTCCGCTCACTGAGACTCCAGCGACGGAGAAGCTGCTGGAGGCGATCAATGCGCGGTTGACTCGCAGCGGACGTGCGGGTGCTGCTCTGGAAGGCGGCGAGACGCCAGCCGAGCTGCAGACGCATGTTGCCGGCGGCACACGCGAGGCCACGATCTTTCCGGGCTGGGAGTTCTATGCGCCTGTTGCGGGAGCCCGCTCGACCCTGCTCGATCTGATAGGCCAGCACACGCGCGTGTTTGTCGAAGAGCCCGCGATGGTGCTGAACCAGGGCGAGCGCTGGTGGAACAAGGTCGAGCAGCGGCATGAGCGCGCGGGCATTGGGTCTCTGGTGCGCGCGGAGGATCTGTATCTCTCGCCGTGGGAGCTGGAGGACCGCCTCCGTGCATTCGCGGGCTGTGATCTCGATCAACTCGGCGCTGTTGATGTGCTCGAGAGCACACGCAGCGATGCCAGCGAGATTGAGTTCGCGACGCGGCCGACACTCCGCTTCCACGGATCGATTCCGAGCTTCATCGACGAGCTGAAAAAACTGATGGAGAGCGAAGCGCGCGTGCTTGTTGCCGCGCCCAATCAGGGCGAATTGGAGCGGCTTGCAGGCCTGCTGCAGGAATATGGCGTGCCGTATCGCATCGGTTGGCGCACGGATCATGGCGCCTCGGCGACAGTATTCTCGGAGTCCAGCTATCTCGCCGGCGATCTGCGCACGCCCGTGCTGGTGCGCGCCGCAATCGCGAATGGCGTGCAGGTGCTGGATCTGGATCGCGCAACGGCCCGGCAGTTTGTGCTCTTCGGCGCAAATGACCTGAACGATGAAGTCGATGTGCACGCCCGTCCCGTGCGCCGCGCCAAGACCTCTGCCTTCGTCTCGGATCTGCGCGATCTTACGGTCGGCGACTACGTCGTTCACGTGGAGCACGGCATCGCGCGCTACGACGGCCTGCGCATCATCGACGAAAAGGCGGCGGGAAATGGCGACGGAAGCTCGCAGCTTGAGCTGATGATCCTCACGTTCGCGGACGATGCGAAGCTCTACGTTCCGCTTACGCGGCTTGACCTGATTCAGAAGTATCGGTCGACGGAAGCTGGTCCTGCGCCTCAGTTGAACCGGCTGGGCAATCCGGCGTGGTCGAAGACCAAGGCGCGTGTGAAGAAGGCCATGGAGGACATGGCTGAGGAGTTGCTTAAGCTCTACGCGCAGCGCAAGGCCGCGCTGGGCACGGCGTTTTCGCCCGACAACAACATGATGCGCGAGTTCGAGGACGCGTTCGACTACAACGAGACCGACGATCAGATCAGCGCGATTGCGGATATCAAGATGGATATGGAGTCGACGCAGCCGATGGATCGCCTGCTCTGCGGCGATGTTGGTTACGGCAAGACCGAGGTTGCAATGCGCGCGGCGTTCAAGGCCGTGCAGGATTCTAAGCAGGTCGCGGTGCTTACACCAACCACAGTTCTGTGCTTCCAGCATTTCGAAAGTTTCAAGCGACGCTTTGCGAACTTCCCTGTGACGGTCGAGATGATCTCGCGCTTTCGCACGTCGAAGGAGCGCAAAGAGATTCTCGAGCGCGTTGCCGACGGCAAGGTGGACATCCTTATCGGGACACACGCGATCCTCGCGCAGGGATTGAAGTTTCAGGACCTCGGTCTGCTGGTTGTCGATGAGGAGCAGCGCTTTGGCGTGCGGCATAAGGAGCGGTTGAAACAGATGCGCGCGGCCATTGATGTGCTGTCGATGTCGGCGACGCCGATCCCGCGCACACTGCATATGTCGCTCGTCGGCCTGCGCGACATGAGCGTGATCGAGACGCCGCCGAAGGACCGCATGGCGATCCAGACGGTTGTGGCGAAGTTCGATGAGAAGCTGATTCGCACGGCGATTGAGGTTGAGCTGGAGCGCGGCGGGCAGACGTACTTCGTGTCCAATCGGGTGGAGACGATCTACGAGATGGCGACGAAGATTCGCGAACTCGTGCCGCAGGCGCGCGTGGTGGTAGGCCACGGACAGATGCCGGAAGCAGAGTTGGAGCGTGCGATGCTCGCCTTCATGAACGGCGAGTATGACGTGTTGTGCGCGACCAGCATCATCGAGAACGGGCTGGATATTCCGCGCGCGAACACGATCATCATCAACCGCGCGGATCGCCACGGTCTCAGCGAGCTGTATCAGCTTCGCGGGCGCGTTGGCCGCTCCAACCGCCGCGCGTATGCATATCTTTTGATTCCGCCGGAGCAGCAGCTGACGGAGATTGCGCGACGGCGGCTCGCGGCGTTGAAGGAGTTTTCCGATCTCGGTGCTGGATTCAAAATCGCGGCGCTGGATCTCGAGCTGCGCGGCGCTGGCAACATGCTGGGCGGAGAGCAGTCGGGACACATCGAGGCGATCGGGTTTGAGCTGTACACGCAGATGCTCGAAGAGGCCGTGAGCAAGCTGAAGGGCGAAGGGCACGAGGAACGTGCGCAGGTCACCCTGAATCTCGGCATTTCATTGCGCATCGACGAGAGCTACATTGCCGAGGAGAACCAGCGGCTGCGCATGTACAAGCGCATCGCGGGCGCAAACTCGGAAGCGATGCTGACGGAGGTTCGCGACGAGCTGCAGGACCGCTACGGACAGCCGCCGGAGAACGTGCAGCATCTGCTCGCGGTCGGTGAGATTCGCCTGATCTGCGAACGGCTGTCGGTCGCACAGATCGAGCGCAAGCGCGTCGCTGTCGATGAAGCGAAGAAGGTCGCGCCTCCGCAACAGAAAGTACCGGCGCGCCCGCAGGCCGTGCAGTGGGCGGGGCGTGAGGTCATGCGGCCAACGAACCCGTGGCAGCCTTCGACGATGCTCAGCCGCACACAGCAGCCGCTCGCCGGACGTCACGGGCAGGCGCCCCAGGTGGCGTCGCTGCAGTTCTCGTCACGCGCTGCATTGAATCGCGCTGGCGAATCGAATGCTGCGAAGGCAGCGCGCGATGCGACGGCCGCGCGTGCGCAGAATTCGCCGCTCGCGCAGGCCGGCAGGATGAAGCCAATGCGCGACATGCTCTTTATTACGTTCAGCGAGAAGCTGCACGCGGCGCCCGCGGAGTCCGGCAAAGGCGTCAATGTCGGCGCGCTGATGAAGCTGGTCTCGCGCAACGCGAAGAACGGCGCGCAGCTTACGCCGCAGGGTGTGCTGCGGTGGCCGCTGTCAGGGTCGAATGCGGAGACGGTGCTGACGGAGACGCGCGAGCTGCTGGCCGCGCTCGAAGGCGCGCATGTGGCTGTGTAGACTGGGAGCCACCACTATGCGTTTCATCATGTGCTGGCTCATCCTGAGCTTCTGCGCGGTTGCTACGGCTTACACGCAAACCGTCGATCATCCGCTCCAGGTGGCTGGTAATGTCGTGCCGCCAGTACTTGTGCACGACGTCGTCCCAAAGATGCCTCACGTAAGCTTCTTTCATAAGCCAAAGAGTGTCGGGTCGACAGTATGCGGCGTCGTGGACGAGCAAGGGTTACCGCAGAATTTCACAGTCGCAAAGAGTGCCGGCGACAAGTTCGATAAGAGTGCTTTGGACGCGGTGCGTCAGTATCGATTCAATCCTGCGGCTCAGGGAGGAAAGCCTGTGGCCGTCGGACTCTGCTTTCAGGTGAACTTCAAATTCTTCTAAGACCATGACCCATCGTTATTTCGCAATCGCAGCTCTCTTCGGACTTGTCGCCACCATGCCTAGCTCACTTGCCCAGCATCCCTCCGCCGATGGCGCGGGGCAGACGTTCAATACGCTTTCGGAGCAGTACTTCGAGCAGGTGTACTTCAAGTACGCGCCGACCGCGGGCACCTCTGCGGGGCTGCATCAATACGACACGCAACTTGAGGATTACTCAGCGGCGGGGATTCAGAAAGAGATCGCCGCGCTGCATGAGTGGGAGCGAAAGATTGCGGCGGTCGATGCCACGGCGCTGGATGCGGAGCCTGCGGCGGACCGCGATATCCTGCTGAATTCAATTCGCGGACAGCTGCTGCAGCTTGAGGTGCTTCGCGGATGGGAGAAGAATCCGGACAACTATTCGACCGGCGTGACGAACTCGATCTTCACGATCATGGAGCGGCCGTATGCTCCGGTGGATACGAGGCTCCGTGCGGCGGTTGAGCGCGAGAAACTGATCCCGCAGGTGTTCGTCGACGCGCGGAAGAACCTGAAGAATCCGCCGCATATCTACACGGAGATTGCTCTCGAACAGATCGACGACGACATCAGCTTCTTCCAGAACGATGTGCCGCAGGCGTTTGCCGCGGCGACAGACACGCAGACGAAGGCGGACTTTGCGAAGACGAACGCTGCGGTGATCGACGCGATGAAGTCGTACGCGGCGTGGATGAAGAGCGATCTGTTGCCGCGATCGAACGGTGACTTCCGCTGGGGCGCGGACAACTTCCGCAAGGCGCTCGCATACAACGAGATGGTTGATATTCCGCTCGATAAACTGCTGCAGATCGGGTATGACGACCTGCACAAGAATCAGGAGGAGTTTGCGCGCGTGGCGAAGGAGATCGATCCCACGAAGACGGCGCAGCAGGAGTTGGCCGAGTTAGCTTCGATGCATCCGGCGCCAGACCACCTGCTCCAGGCCTTCCACGATCGCTTCAACTCCGAGATCGCCTTCATCCGCTCGCACAATATAATCACGATTCCAAGCGATGTGCAGCCGACGCTCGAAGAGACGCCGCCTTTCATGCGTGCGACGACGCAGGCATCGATGGACCCTCCGGGGCCGTTTGAGACGCACTCGACCAGGGCGTACTTCAATGTCACGCTGCCCGAAGCGAGCTGGCCCGCGCAGAAGACGAGAGAGTACATGGCCGCGTTCAACATCGGCACGATTGTGTCGACGAGCGTGCATGAGGCGTATCCAGGCCATTATGTGCAATTTTTGTGGACGCCGCAGTTCCCCTCGAATATCCGCAAGATCATCGGCGCGAACACAAACATCGAAGGCTGGGCGCACTACTGCGAGCAGATGATGCTCGATCAGGGTTACAACGCTCCGGGTGTGGGCGCGAAGGCTGAGCATGATTCAAAGCTGATCCGGCTAGGTCAGCTGCAGGACGCTCTGCTGCGCGATGCTCGCTTCATCGTGGCTATCCGGATGCATACCGGTGTGGGTGGAGAACTCACGATTCCGCAGGCTGAGGATTTCTTCGTGAAAGAGGGATATCAGTCGCGACCGATCGCCGAGGTCGAGACGAAGCGCGGCACGTCCGATGCGCTCTATCTGTACTACACGCTCGGCAAGCTGGAGATCCTGAAGCTGCGCGCAGATGTCGAGAAGCGTCAGGGCGCGGCGTTTTCATTACAGCGCTTTCATGACGACTTCATGCGCCAGGGATTTGCGCCCATCAAGGTCATCCGGAAGACAATGTTGCACGATGATTCGCCGGTGCTCTAACTGCCCAACGAACAGGTTCACTCCCCCGGCTGAACGCCCAGCGAACAGGTTC
>Ga0070741_10006126_pt1 | contig 26080 bp, 9 predicted proteins | sample Coa_R1_4_FD_66440 | JGI IMG/M metagenome (GOLD analysis project Ga0070741, IMG submission 66440) | Surface soil microbial communities from Centralia Pennsylvania, which are recovering from an underground coalmine fire - Coalmine... | ecosystem: Environmental > Terrestrial > Soil > Unclassified ... | reverse complement strand
CGCCCAGCGCTTTCAGCGCCTTAAGGTGGGGAATCTGAAATTTTCAAAAGGGACCCCCATTTCGACCCGTGGGGGTCCCTTTTGACCGTCCGATGACACCGATGTTCAGTCCCAATCCGGTGCAATATACTTTACAATCCTCTCCTTCCGGTGGCCCGGGCTCATGGAGTGATGTCAGCAACGCGGCTGGCAACAGTGTTACAGTTGATGCAGTTGGCCCGCAACGGTTTTATCGACTCGTTAACACGAATTTCTCAGTGATGCTTCAATAGATGAAAGGCTATCGGTCAGAAGCGCCCCGGCCCTGGCTCTCGGAGCCGCTGATGCGACGAGACGACCGCTGAGCTGAATCGGCTCGGACGACTAAACTGCGTCGGATGCCGAGGTGAAATGGAAAGCTTTCACCCTGATCGCCGGGACGAGAGAGGCGCCGCGGCCCTGGCCCTCGGAGCCGCTGATGCGCTCGGAGGCGCCCACGGCGTCGACATTCCCCGGCGCCAACAACTCGAGCACGCTTTGGTTGAAGCGGAAGTTGCGCACCGGGTATTGGATCTTTCCCTTCTCAATCAACCACACGCCGTCTCGCGTGAGGCCGGTAAACAGCTCGGTTCGGGGATCGACTTGCCGGATGTACCAAAACCGCGACACCAACAGGCCCCGATCCATCGATTGAATCATCGCTTCGAGGCTCACCGGCGACGCCGAGCTCTCGAAGATCTCGTTGACCGGCCCGGGCGTGGGTTGCTGGCCTTTCTCATTCGCCCAATAGCGTGAGTAACGCAGCCGTTCGAGCACGCCATTCCGAACGAAATACACGCGCTCAGCGGGGATGCCTTCCGGCCCCACGGCCGAATCGGGCAACTCGGCATTCCACGGATCGCTATAAACATTTATCCGCTCGTCGAAAATCTTTTCGCCAACTTTGGTTTTGCCGCCGGGAGCGGAATAGGCACTGCGGCCCTCATCGGCACTGCGCGCGTCAAAGCCCATGCGCAGCAGGTCGCCCGCAGCCTGGGCTTCGAGGATAACGGGGTAGGTGCCGGGCTCCAGTGTTCGCGGGTTTCTGGATTCGAGAGCTTTGCGGATGGCCTCCCGGCCGATGCGGGCGGTGTCGAGCCGGGCGATGTCGAAATGGTTGCGAAGGAAGTAGCCGGAACTGCTGCCATCAGGCAGGCGGGCCGTGACCGACAGACTGGCCTGGCTTTCACGGTCATAGTGAAAATTGCCGTTCCTGGTGGCAAAGCCGCCCGCGCTGCCACTGGCCTGGTGAAAGCCGGCGCCGATCACACCGTCTTTTTCGCAAGCGCGGATGATCTCATCGATGGCCTTGGCCCGGTCGGCCAAGGACAGGTTGCAGGTGGCTTCGACGTATCCACCCGTCGGCCGGTAAGTCTGTGGGCCGAGCGTTGGCACGTATTCCTTATCCACCGGTGCCAGGTGCGCGAGTTCCTCGGCTTGCGCAACGGCTGCTTTGAGGGACTCGGCGTCCAGGTTGCTGGCAGTGGCTGAACCTTGCTTCTTATCGATCCAAACGGTGATGGACGCCGCGGCGCTCTCACGCCGGCCGGACGTGGTAAAGCCATTGGCGGCAAACCGGAGCTGGGAATAATCCTCGCTGCCGACCCTGGCCTCGGCATCGTCGGCCTTGGTATAGCCCAGGAGTTGATGGCACAAGGCCTTCGTCTCGGATTCAGAGAGAAGCATGGCTCATTGAGGTTTGGTGGCCGTGTTGAGTACGTTGATCTGGCGGAATCTGGCAACCGGCGATCCGTGGCTGACAGCGTTGGCTTGGGTCGGTTCGCCCTTGCCGTCGTTGGCGGCGCCGCCGAGCTCGTAGGTTCTTTCCCCACCAAGTCCGTCGCAGGCGTGCCAGAAATCGGTGGTGCGCGATTGGTACGCGCCGTCCCGGAGCATCGCGCCGACCCTGCCATTCTTGATTTCCCAAAAGGTCTGCCCGCCAAATTGGAAATTATAGCGTTGCTGATCGATGGACCAACTGCCGTTGCCGTAGATCAAAATCCCGTTATCAACCCCGGCGACGAGGTCGTCCAACGAAACGTCCTGGGTGCCCGGCTGGAGCGAGACGTTGGGCATGCGCGGAAAGGGAACGCTGCCCCAACTATCGGCGTGCAGGCACCCGTGGGAATGTTTCTCGCCGATCAACGGCGCCAGGTCGCGCGTGGTTTGCCAGTCGACGAAAAGGCCGTCCTTGATGAGCGGCCAGCGTTCGGACTTCACTCCTTCATCATCGTATCCGACGGTCGCGAGGCCGTGCGGCTGGGTCCGGTCCGCGTAGAAATTGCAAATCTTTGAGCCAAACTCGAGCTTACCAGTCTTGTCCGGCGTGAGGAAGCTGGTGCCGGCATAGTCGGCTTCCCAGAGCAACGCGCGGTCCAATTCCGTGGAATGGCCGACCGACTCGTGGATGGTGAGCCACAGATTCGAGGGATGAATCACCAGGTCGTATTTGCCGGGGGCGACTGGCTTGGCCTGCAGCTTGGCGACGGCTTCCTCGCCTGCTTGTTGGGCTTCCTTTAGCCAGGGGTACTCTTCGAGGTATTCGTAGCCGATGGTCTTGGGCCCGGCCAGACTTGCGCGCGTTTGGAAATCGCCGGCGCTGCGGTTCACCGCAGTGACGGTGAAGGAGGGCAAGGTGCGAATGATGTACTGATCGATGAAAGACCCGTCGGTCGAGGCGTAGAATTTTTGCTCGTTCTGGAACGTCAGGCCCGAGTTAACGAAGGAAGCGCCTTTGGCTTTGAGGGCGGCCTCGTTGATCTGGAGGAGGAACTCGATCTTGCGGTCCGAAGGCACTTCGAACGGGTCCTGTTTGAAGGCGCTGCGCCAGGAAGCCTTCACCTTGGGTGCGGACACCATCTGAATCGGTTTGCGTTGGTAAAGAGCATTGGCGCGGGCTATGTCCAGGGCTTGAGACGTAATCCGCCGCACAGCCTCCGGCGTGACCAGATAACTCGAAGCAAAACCCCAGGCCCCTTTAAGCAGCACCCGGACGCCAAAGCCGAAAGTCTGGGAGCGTGAAACGCGTTGAATGCGGCGCTCGCGGGAAAAAATCGATTCGTTGCGATATCGGTTGATCCGGATATCGGCATAAGTCGCGCCCGCCTGCTTCGCCGCCTTTAGCGCGAGTTCCGCCAAACCCTGCTTGTCCACGGCCGCCGCCTCGGCGGCTTCGGTTTCGAGGACCCACGCGGGCAGAGCCGCTGCGCCGCAGGCCAGACCGGCGGTCTTCAGAAAGTCACGTCGGGTAAATTGCATGAGCACATACTATTGGAGAGCAGGAAGCGGCCGGGCGTTCGAATTTCAATAAACTCGTTCATGAGGCGCAGTGATGGCCAATCGTTAGCACGGTGGATGGCCAGGAGCAATCCAAATGCAACCGCTCATTTGAGCTAATCTTCGCTGATAAATGCAATGGGAGTTAGTCGGAAAGGTGTTCGCTGTCGTTGGCGGCACGACTGCTGAGGAATCGGGCCTATCGGATTGAAGCCCGGTAAAACTGGCTGGGGACGCCGGGAACGGGGAGTTGGCGGAATTGGGTAGTTGCTGCGGCGTTGAGGATGAATAGAGGCGCGCTCCAGGATTGCAAATCCTCAGATTGCTCGACGGCGAGATTAACCCTGGGCAGACCGGAAAGAGTGTATTGGAGCTGATCCTTAACGCGTTCCAGGGTCAAGGTCGGCTGCGGCATTTGCCCGAGGCGATAGATGTGGCCGAAGCTGCCAACGGCCAAAGCAATTTGTGAGTCGTGAGTGAGACCGTAGAGGCCGACAAACGGAGGCAGCGAGAAAGTGTTGGTCATCCAGTTTGTCCCGGAGGCCGAGACGATCACGGCGGGCGAGGAATCCGGACCCGGGACCTGCGGTCCTACAGTCGCGACCCAGTTCGAGCCGATGAAATCGACAGCCTTCAGTTGCAGGGCATTTGGACTCACTTGGGCCTTCCAGACCGCGCCGTCGGACGATGTGAGAATGACGCCATTGCCCACAGCAATGAATTGGTTCTGTGCGAACGCGACGCCGTTAAGGAACCACGAGGTGTCGATCGGGCGGATTTGCCAGTCGCTCCCGTTGGTCGATGTGACCAGCCTGCCATTGCCGGCGCAAACCCAGGTGCCTTTTGCCCAGGTCACAGCGTTGTAGGTAATGTCACCACCGGTCCACCCGCCAGAGCCTGGCTGCCAGTTGACCCCATCATCGGAATAGAACGTCCCTCCGAAAGTGCCAACTATGACCTCGCGAGTGCCGTCGGTGGCAAGGGAGCTTAGCGAACTGGTGGTTGCCACATTCGATTCAACCCAATTGGTTCCGTTAGTGGAGGTGAACAGCACGCCCCAGTCGCATCCAACGATGTATCTGCCACGACTGTACCTGATAAAATGCATCGGGCGTGAGGGATAGACCGGTAGGGGGCGCCAGGTAAGGCCATCGTCCGAAACCATGATCGTCCCACTCGTCACGGCAACGTAATTACCCGCACCGGCTGCAACGTCTACCAGGTCCGCGCCTAATCCTGGATTGATCACATTCAAATCGACAGGCGAAGTGCCGTAAGCCAAAGCGCCGGAGGCCCCGCCGCAGACGAGCCGTCCATTGGCGGCCAGGGCGGTCAAAACGTTGGCGGCAGTGGGCGGCGCAATCTGGGTCCAGTTGGTGGCGTCCATCGAGGTGGCGAAGCTGGTTCCGTTATTGAGCACGGCGATATATCGAGAGCCGTCAAAGAGCAGAACCTGAATCGAACCGCCCAAGGTAACTGTGCTTTGGCGCCACGCCAGTCCGTCGTCGGATTGATACAAATGCCCATCGAAGTCGCCGGTAACGAAACTGCCCTTTGCGAAAACCCCAGTAGTGGGCCCGTTTCCGATCGGGGTATAAACCTTCGTCCAGGTAGTTCCGTTCTGGGAAGAGTAGATACCCCGCCAGCCCAAGCCAACAAATACGCCGTTGCCATAACAGAAACCGGTGAATTGCTGCTGTCCATCGATCGGGCGATCGGTTTCCCAGTCAACAATGTTGGTTGAAGTGGCGATCGAGCCCGCGACTCCAAGGTAAACAAATCGGCCGTTGGCAAATCCCAGCGCGCCGGGAGAATCACTGGCAGGATTAGTGATTTGTTGCCAGCTCAGACCGTTTGAGGAAATCACCAACTGATCATTTCCGCCGAGCACCAGGAGTTGATTCCCAGTGGTCGCCGCCAGGAAAGCGTTTGTATAACCCGTGGATTGGTCGACCCAGGTAACCCCGTCCTGAGAACTGAGAAGAACACCACCCAGTCCTGCGGCGTAGTAGGTATTGCTGAAAACGGTCAGGCAGCGGAGACCGCGGGTCTCGGGCAGAGGAAGCAATTGAACCCAGGAGGCGCCCAGTGAATTCGTGCCCGGGAGCATTAGCCCGGAAACCACAATACCGCAAATGACTGCCAAAAGCTTCGGCCTGAGAAGGTGTTTGAACTGGAAGAACTCTCCTGGTCGTAGGGGATTAGACGTCACTCTGGCAGAATAATGGTTAAAAGATTGCACGCGATCAAGGAGTACATTATCGGCCCAGGTCACGCCCCCCAAGACTAACAATGAGAACGGGGGTCAGTCCGATAGAATGTACATTAGGTCCTACGCAGTTCGAATCAATGGCCGGACCCCCTTCTGCCCGGAAAGTGTCCGGTTGTGCCCGAAGACCCGCGTCAATCCCTAGTTTTTTGCTGCGTAGTAGCCTGAAAAAGCGAACCATCGCTCAGTTGTTCATCCATGGGCGTTAACCGTTGGGTACGTCTGAAGGGCCTTAGTTGAATTCACAAACAACAGGCCCGGCCACGCTACTTCGAGAGCCAGCTTGACGGATCGAGACGTTCTCGAACACTGGCGACGGGATCGTCTCGCAGAGAGCTTGCGGCCTTTGTTGGAACGATACGGGGCCTTCGTTTACTCATCCGCAAACCGGAGGGCTGGCGACGTCGCAGCCGCCGCCGAAGTGACGCAAGCTGTGTTTCTCGTTCTGGCCCGCGGCGCGCACCGGTTGCGAAAGGCAGTGCTCGTTGTTCCAGGCTACCGCGGTCGCCTGCCGTCGCGGATGTGCCCTCCGTCAACGCCTGCCGTTGTCGTCCGCGCCGGCGCGGGTTACAGCCGGCGTCGCTACGGAGTCCACCACGCGGTAGAAGCACTCGCCGGAATTCGGTCCTGGATCCTGAACCCAGGTTGTTTGTTGGGTGCAGGAAAAATTGCATACGCTTACCCAGTCCAGGAGATTGGTTGAGGTCTGCAATTTATAACGAGCACCTGGTAGACCTGTCACGGCCAGTTCGAACGAACCATCGTCCCTCATTCTGCCCGGACCGAGAATGATCTTTGGGGGAGCCACGAAGGTGAACACGACATTTGCGACTGATTCGTTATTGCTTTCCTCGAATTCGAAAAGGTCTCCCTCTGAATCAGTGCGAAGTTTAAGAAGGAATCCACCGCTCTGCGTTGCCGGCAGAACCAGGGTGTTAGTCCGCCAATAATCGGCGCCTGCTGGGATTGGATTGGTTTCCGCGAATCGTCCGAGCAAGATGGGCGAGCCAGAAGCGGAACCGGGAAACAGCAAAACCGCATCTGCCCAAGGACGTGCGGCGGGACCAAGTCCCTGGTTCTTGATGTGCCACGCTAATTGGATCGGTGGATTGGCCGGAGCAACCACAAAAGGCGGTGCTTGAAAATCGACGACGGCCAAATCCGGCGGGAGGGAGAGGTCGAGGTCGATGGCAACCACAGCGCTGTTGTTAAGCAGGTCGGATTCGCCGAGGGCATCATCGCCATCCGCTTCGAACACCAGGTAGTAACGGCCGCTATCGCTAACCGGCATTTCAACCGTATTGGTGATCCAATAGGTGGTGCCGGGCTGCACGGGTGCGGTGCGCGGCCAAGTGGCAACCCGAGCGGCGGAAACGTCTCTGCGCGGCGTGGCTGAAAGATACAACGTGTCGTTGCCGGCAAAAGCAAAGCCGCTCCCCTGATTGGTTACCCCGACAATAACCGTAACTCGCGGATGCGGAACGCTGCCGACCGAACTCGGAACCTGAAGGAAGATCGGGGCGAGATCCGGAACGCCAATCGTGAAGGTTACTGGCGTCACAGTCGTGTTGTTATTATAATCTGATTCCAGAACCGAACCGTAGCACACGGTCTTGAACATTAGATAAAAAGTTCCGCTAGCTGTAACCGGCAGCCTGACGTCATTTGTGCGCCAATAGACCGAGCCGGGAGCAAGGGTGTTGGTTATGTAGTAGCTGCGGACGAGCTGTTCGGTGCCGTCCGGAGTTGGGGAAGTCGACAAGTATATGCCGTCGGACCAGCCCCATTGCGATTCCGCAGGGCCGGAGCCCTGGTTGGTTACACCCCAGATCAACGTGAGGCTTGGGTTGGTCGCGATGCTTGGAGCAAGAAACAGTGCGGGCGTGAGATCGGCGGGCAGCACGGTGATTTTTATAGAGGTCACGGCGACATTATTCGAGGTGTCAACCTGCTGAAGAACGTTATCGGGGTCCACCGTGAGGATCAGGAAATAGTCACCGCTGGTGCGAGCGGGCAAACGGACGTTGTTGGTTCGCCAGTAACTCACGCCGGCCGCAATCGAATTTGTTTGCTGCCACGTCGCAACCACCACAGCGGAGGCGTCGAGGGTTGCGCTCGTGGAGAGGTAAAGCCTATCCCGCCAATAGGAATTCGGGCCGGCCCAGGCAGGAGTGCTGCCCTGGTTAGTGACGCCGCAGACGATTGTGGCGGACGGATTTACTGAGCTGCCAATCTGACCTTCAAGCCCCAGATAAACCGGCGCGACCTTGGGGGGAAGGACAGTCGCCGAAAGCAGGATGCTAGTTGAGTTGTTGGTCTTAATAGACTCGGCAAGATCATCACGACTGTCCGTGGTCAGGGTCAGCCGGTAATCCCCGCTTTTCGGGATCGGTAGAACAATGGTGTTGGTGGTCCATTGAGTCTCGCCGGGAGGAATGACATTTGTTTGCTGCCAATTCCAGAAATAGGTGAACCAGCCACCCGGTTGGTCCAAGGTGACCAGGGAAATCGAATCCGTCCACGGGAACGGGCTGCCGATGGCCGGGCCGGTTCCTTGGTTGGTAACTGCCCACGCCAGAGTAATACTCGGGAAAGCGCTGCTGATCTGTGTTTGGCACAATAAAGCTATTGGCAATAGATCTGGCGGGTTGATTTGGAACGTTACCTCGGCGGTGGCGAGGTTATTGCTTGTATCCGACTCGACCAGGCGGTTGGGATCGGAAGCGATTGAACAAAAGAGATAGTAGTGCCCATTAGTGCTGACCGGCAGCCGGACAAGGTTGGTTCGCCAGTAGGTTCCACCTGCCGCCAGGGGACCATTTTGTACGCCCGAGGCAATCACCGTGTCCCAATAGGGGTGCAGTATCGGGTCTGGTGAAAGAAATACACGGTCGACCCAGGAGGTCGCGCTTGAGGCAATGGTTCCGGGGCCCTGATTAGTGACACCCCACACGATGGTCATGGCGGAATTGGGCGCGTCAACCACATTGGTCGGGACGATGAAGGCTATCGGCGCAAGGTCGGGCGCCGAAATGTTGAAGTGCACCGGGACAGCCAAGGTATTGTTAGTGTAATTGGCATCTCCCAAAGTGCTTGCCGCATCCGTTCTAAAGATCAGGTAGTAGTCGCCGGTAACGCGGACCGGAACTTGAGCATTTTGAGTTCGCCAATAACTGCCCCCGGCGGGCAAAGGCCCGGCCTCTTGCCGGTTTAGAATCAACGGGTCAGAGTAGTCAAACAGAGCGTCGGTTGAGAGGTAAACCGCATCGGACCAGGAACCGCTCGGGATGGCCGGTCCGAGCCCCTGGTTGGTCACGCCCCACGTGAACTGAATACTGGGGTTGGGCGATGAATCGACTACCTTCGGCACTTCCAGAGCCAAAGGCGCCAAGTCGGGCCGATCGATTTGGAAAGTGACTGGCACGGCGACAAGGTTGTTACTCTCATCGGACTCGAAAAGGTTGTTATCATCGTCGGTGCTCAACACGAGGTAAAAGCTCCCGTTCTGAATGACCGGTGCACGGACCACTTGCGAACGCCAATAGCTTTGCCCTTGAGCAATGGGGCCCCGCTCAATGCATGTCGCGAGGACGGAATCCCCCCAACGATCACGCTTGGGCTGGGTCGAGAGATAAACGCGGTCGACCCACGATTCGTATTGCGCGACAGGGCCGACGCCCTGATTGGTCACGCCCCAGGCGATCTCGAAGCTTGGGCCAGGCGGGCCGGAAATCGAGGCGGGCGCCTGCAGTGCAATCGGCGACAGGTCGGATGGCTGGATGGTGAAGGTTACCGGCTTGATCAGAAAATTGTTAGTCAGGTTCGATTCAATTAACGAATTGGCAGAATTCACCTGAAAAAATAGAAAGTACGTTCCGCTTTCGACAACAGGAATGCTCAGAGAATTGGTGCGCCAATAGCTACCCGCGGCGGAGATAGAGGTCGATTCGTACCTGCTGGTCAAGGTGCGGTCGTTCAAATCGTAGGTCGCATTGGTTGAAATAAATACGCTGTCGTACCAATAACCTTCAGCCAGGCCAGCGCCTTGGTTTGTTACGCCCCAGACCAGCATCAACCTGGGATTAGGCGTGCTGGTTACCACGGTTGGAATTTGGAACGCCACCGGAGCCAAATCCGGCGGCTGGATGTCAAAGGTTACTGGTACCGCCAAAAAATTATTGCTGGCATCCGATTCGTAGAGGAAGCGGTTGGCGTTGGCCTGCAACAGGACGTAGTACGTTCCGCTTTCCACGACCGGTACACGTGCTGAGTTGGTCTGCCAGTAACTGCCGCCGGCCGGGACGGCGGCCGGGGGGGATAAACTCGCCAAGAGCGTCTTGGTCCCGTTAAAATTGGCGTTGGTGGAGAGGTAAAGGGAATCCACCCAGTTTCCCCACACCAGGCCGGGGAGAGCGCCGCCGAGTCCTTGGTTGGTTATGCCGAAAACGAAGCTCACCGTCGGATTAGGCGGGCCGGTAATCAATCGAGGAACTTGCAACGCAACCGCTGCCAGGTCGGGTTTTTGGATCTCAAAATAGACCGGTACCACGCCGACGTTGTTACTATAGTCCGCCTCATAAAGCCGTGGGTAGCAGTCGGAATTCACAGAAAAAATGAGATAATTCGTGCCGCTGTCCACCACCGGAACGGCCACCTGGTTGGTTTGCCAAACCGCTGTTCCCGGCGCGAGGGGACCTGATTGCGACCAGTAAGCGATCTGCTGAGCGCGCCATGTTTCCAATGTCGGGGTTTTGGAAAAATAGACAAAGTTCTGCCACGGTCCAAAGCCGATTGCCGGGCCGATGCCCTGGTTGGTAAGGCCCCAAACCAAGGTCAATTGTGGGTTAGGAGCTCCCGTCACGACGTTCGGAACCAAGGTGGTAATCGGAGCCAGGTCTGGAGGCTGGATCTCAAAGGTAATTGGGACCACTGCCAGGTTATTGCTCGGATTCGACTCGTAAAGAGCGTTATTCAAGTCGGTGTTAAAGAGGAGATAATAACTCCCGCTTTCCACAACCGGAAGGCGCACGTTATTGGTACGCCAGTAAGTGCCGCCGGCAGGAACCGGACCAGCCTCGGCCGTATAAAGTAAACAGGTGCCGCTCCAATCCCACACTGGACTTCGTGAGAGGTACACCTCGTCGTACCAATTGTAATCTGTCCCCACAGCCGGCCCGGTGCCTTGATTGGTCACCCCCCAGACCAGGGTAATCGTCGGATTTGGCGGCGACGTCACGTTGCGTGGTGCCAGAAAAGCCACCGGCAAAAGATCCGGCGGCGATATATCGAACTTGATGGGCAGCGCCGCAACGTTATTGCTGTAATCCGCCTCGATCACGTTTTGGTTGGCATCGGTGTTGAAGACGAGGTAGTACGTTCCGCTTTGGGTCACCTGCGCCCGAACGGTGTTGGTCACTCGATAACTGCCTCCAGATTCAAGCGAGTTCCATTGGTAATCAGCGCTGAGGAACGACCCGTTGGGGTTCCAATTCGAGCTGGTCGATATCTGGACTGAGTCGAGATAGGCTGAATTGTAAGCGGCCGCCGACCCCGCTCCCTGGTTTGTCACTCCCCACGAGTAAGTAAATCTTGGATTGGGCGGCCCATTGACAACCTCTGGGGCGCTCATTGCAATCGGTGCCAAGTCGGGTAGCTGTGCCTCATAGCTGAGGCTCATAGACGCAATGTTATTGCTCACGTTCGACTCGACCAAGTTTCTGCCAGCGTCGAGTTGCAGGAAAAGATGGTACATTCCAGCCCTGGTCACGGGCAATCGCACGGAATTCGTCTGCCAATAACTTTGGCCAGGACCAATTGCCGTCCGCTCCGTAACTGAGGAAACGTACGTCGCGGTCGAATCCCATGTGTCATTGGTGGAGAAGTAAACAGAATCGGACCAACCCCACTGAGTCTCCGCCACTCCAATGCCCTGGTTGGTCACGCCCCAAACCAGCGTAACAGTCGGATACGGCGCTGCCGAGATCTGGCTCGGAGCGATGAATGTAATGGGCGCGAGGTCCGGCGGTTGGATTTGAAACCGTACCGGGACTACGGCGAAATTATTGGTGTATTCCTCTTCAAATAACAATTGGCCATCGTTCACGTAAAGGATGAGGTAGTATTGCCCGCTGACGCTCACCGGCAATCGCTCGGTGTTCGTCATCCACAAGGTCTCGCCGGACGCAATCGGCTGATAGTTGTAAAAAGAGTCCACCCTGGTTTCGGTTCGGTCGAGGAATGAGTTCGTGGAGAAAAGCAGAGGGGTGAACCAAGCGGTCCCCGTCGCGGCACCTGGCCCCTGATTCGTAATTCCCCAGACCAAAGTGATCGCCGGGTTCGGCGGAGAAGTGATCACGTTTGGCAGGAGTGCCGTCACCGGAACGAGATCGGGCGCCGAAATGTCCAATTGAATGGGTGTGATGATCAAGTTATCGGTGTAGTCGGATTCGACCAGCGAGTCTCCGTCGTTGGCTTTGACAATGAGATAATAGGCACCGCTTTGGACCCCGGGCAATTGTACCGTGTTAGTCGACCAGTAGGTTTCCCCGGGGGCGACAGGCCCCCACCTGGGATTAACATATAGAGGCCAGTCGCCCGGGTCCCAGTAGGGTGAAGCCGATAAATAGATTTTATCCGTCCAATATCCGTCTGCCACTCCCACGCCGCTGTTGGTGACTCCCCACGCCAACTGCAGCAGCGGTTTCGGCAAACCTTGGTACGAGGCGGGAGCTTGCAGAGCAATCGGAGACAAATTCGGAAGTACAATCGTGAAATCAACCCGCATTGCCGTTACGTTGTTGGACGTATTGGATTCGTTAAGCGATCCATAGACACCCGTTTTGAAAAGCAAATAATAGGTGCCGCTTTGCGTCACCGGGACCTGGAAAGAATTGGTAATCGAGTAACCTTCTTGCGCTTGCAGTGGCCCGTAACTGTAAGTCGACCAAATCATTCGGTCGGCCGAATCGAGCGTCCCGTCCGTTGATAGGTAAATCTGGTCACACCACCAGCCGAGAGCCGGAGCGGTTCCGTGGTTGGTCACACCCAGTGAAAAGACCAACTGAGGATTGGGCGTGCTGGTAACGGCCGTTGGTAGCTTCGAGATTACCGAAACGAGGTCCGGCTGTTGCAACGTGAAGGTGATCGGCGCGATCGCGGTGTTGTTGCTCGTGTTTGATTCAAACAGCATGCCAGAGGCGTCAGTCTTTAAAATCAGGTAATACGTCCCGCTCCGATTCAGAGTTGTGAAGACGGAGTTGGTCGTCCAATAGACCCCTCCCGCCGGAACCAAATCCGTATGGTAGTTGAAATAGATCACCGGGTCGGATCCTTCGTCCAGAGCGGGATTGGTCGAAAGAAAGACCTCATCGATCCACGGACCGAAGGCTGCTCCCGGGCCTTGGTTCGTAACGGCCCAAGTCAGGGTCAAACCTTGATTTGCCTGGCCAGCAATCGAAGCAGGGGCGAGCAGAGCCAAGGGCGCCAGATCGGGTTGCTGAATCGTGAACGTCACCGGCAGCGCCAGAGTGTTGTTCCCGAGGTTCGTCTCGAACAGGAAATTGGTCTGATCCGTCTCGAGGAGCAAGTAGTAGGTCCCACTGCTATACACCGGCACCCGGACGGTGTTGGTTTGCCAATACACCTCGCCTGGCGCCAAGGGACCCGGTGGACTAAACAGGCCGAGGTAGGTTCGATCCGGCTTTCCTGATAAACTTGGAGTGAGGTAAAGCACGTCAGTCCAAGGGCCGCGAGCCGTCCCTGGCCCGAGGTTGGTGACGGCCCAAATCACAGTGAGAGGTGCATTCGGCGGGCAAGTAACGGCGCTTGGGACTTGCAGAGTTAACGGCGCCAAATCCGCCGGACGGGACTCAAATTTGAAAGGGGCCACCATGACATTATTGCTCTTGTTCGACTCGGAGACGTAGTTGTAGGGATCGGTTGCGAGAATTATATAATAATCACCGCTCGTGCTCAAAGGCAGCGTCAAGGTGTTGGAACTCCAATTCACCGCACCCGGCGCCAATGGCTCGAAGTAAGACGAAAAGAACTGAGGGTCCAGACCATCGACTGAGGGGTTTGTGCTGAGGTACAGAGCGTCGATGCGGCCATCGGCTTGGGCCGTGCCTTGATTGGTCACTCCCCAGGCGATGGTGACGGTTGGGTTCGGCTCGCTAACAATGACGGGAGGCACCTCCAACGCGACGGGGGTTAAATCCGGCAAAGCGGCCAACGCAGGAGGAGCGAAGCTAAGCGCGGTTGTAGCGCACATTATGAGTGTTATTAATTGCATACCTCGTTCATTGTTAACCCGTCGAATACGTAGTAAGGCGCTTAACCGGAATGTCCAGCGAAAATGAATCGTTCATGTCTTTTTCAATTGACTTATGGCGCGATGTCGCATCATATGGATTACTAATTCAGTAAGGACCAGTTGCAGAAAGGGAATGAAGAATATGAATCCGAGGACGCTCCTCCCGCCGCGCCGCGCCGATTTTTGGCTTGTTCTATTGGGCTTGATTTGGGCGACCGGAACCACTTGCGCCCAACCTCCCGGGGTGGAGGCCGGACCGGTCGTCAACACGAACACTTTGCATCAGTATTATCTGCTTGGACCCGCGACGTGGGCCGACGCAGAGGCGGCGGCGGTGGCGTTGGGAGGGCATTTGGTCACCATCAACAGTTTCGATGAAAACTTGTGGGTCCGGGACACGTTCGCCAATTACGGCGGAGTGGCGCGGGATCTATGGATTGGGCTGCACAATCCCAATCCCTGGACGGAACCGCCAGACTTTGCCAATTGGTTTGGCAAGTTCGAGTGGAGCAGCCATCAACCAGTCACCACAACAGTGTGGGGCGGGGTCGAAACTGCGCCGACAAACACGTTGAGGTCTGGCTACTGCAAAATGCGCGGATCAGCTGCAACCTCGATTTGGGACATGGGAACTTGGGTGGAGGAAGAAGGCTCCGTCATGCTCGGGTCGGTGGTGGAATTGCCGCTGCCGTTGGAAATAATTTTGCAGCCACAGAATGTGTCAGCGCGCCCTGGAAACACCGCGTTGTTCAGCATCTCCGCCGATGGAAGTTCGGCTCTCGATTACCAATGGCAGGTTGGAGGCGCGGACCTGCCGGGGCAAACGTGCTCAAAGCTGTTGCTGACCAATATCGTGTGCTCCCACGAGGGCACCTATTCAGTGCGGGTTCACAACCGAAGTGGGACACTGACCAGCGCACCGGCGCAGCTGCTGGTGACCAATTTGATCGCCTGGGGAGCCAGCTACGATGGCGAGCTCAGGATCCCCGCCGCTCTGGGCAGCGTTAAGGCGGTCGCCGCGGGTCTCAATTTCACGCTCGCCCTGGGTGATGACGGCAAGGTAGTGGGCTGGGGACTCAACACTCGCGGACAAACAAATCCGCCGGCCGGTCTCGATGGCGTCACGGCAATCGCTGCGGGCAGATCGCATGGTCTTGCGCTTGTGAGCAACGGCAGTGTAGTGGGGTGGGGCGATAATTCCTTTGGGCAGGCTACGGCCCCGCCGGGCCTAAGCAACGTAGTCGCCATTTCAGCTGGCGAAAACCATAGCTTGGCGTTACGAGCCGATGGAACTGTGGCGAGCTGGGGTCAAGGCGGCAGCAGTGGGCAGTGGCTGAGCAATGTGGTGTCCATTGCCGCGGGCAGCTATCACAGCCTGGCGGTGCTGGCGGATGGCTACGTCGCAGCTTGGCCGCATATCGCGAGCGCCGTCCCGCTCCCTGAAACAGTAATCCCAACTGGTCTAGGTAATGTGGTGGCCATTGCTGCGGGGGCAGGCTACAGCGTGGCGCTTAAGGCGGATGGCACCGTCGTCGCTTGGGGAACAAACGACTGCGGTCAGGTCAACGTTCCTAGCATTTTGACCAATGCCGTTGCGATTCGCGCGTGCGGGAATCACTGCCTGGCCCTTCAACCTGATGGCACGCTTATCGGTTGGGGGTCGAACGAGTATTATAAAAACGCGATCCCCTCTGAAGCGTCCGACGCACTTGAGTTTGCAGCGGGATATGCTCACAACCTGGCCATCCTGGATACGGCAGCTCCGCACGTGGCAATCGAGCCGTGGGACCGCATGTTCAACCCCGGCGCCAATCTCGTTCTGACGGCGAAAGGCGCAGGCAGGCAACCAATGCAGTATCAATGGCGGCTGGGAGGGACCAACATTCCCGGAGCAACCGGGGATTGTTATAACATTACCAACGCTCAGGTCAGCGACGCCGGGCTCTATTCGGCCGTGCTCTGGAACGCGCTGGGAACCAACACCAGCCGCCAAGCCAACCTAGCGCTGGATCCAAATTGGGAGGATCAAACCAATCTGGCACCGGTTTTGCCGGTCCAAGTCGATAGGATAATTGAACAACTTACGGAACTGGCGATTACCAATACAGCCATCGACCCTGACCATTCGCCAGGATTTCTGAGTTACTCGTTGCTAGAGGCTCCGTCGTGGGTAACCATTGACGACCAAGGGATCATTCACTGCCGGCCTGGTTTGCTTCAAATACCGAGCACCAACCGGATCACTACAGAGGTGGTCGATAGTGGCGCCCCACCGGCCAGTGCACAAAACACTTTCACGATCGTGCTGGTCCCTTGGACCAACCGGCCGGCTGAAGTCTTGGCAGGTCCCATACTGAATCCAGCTAATGGTCACCAATACTTCCTGTTGGACGGCAGTTCATGGACCAACGCAGAGGCGAAGGCGGTTGCCCTTGGTGGTCACCTGGTCACGCTCAATACCCTAGACGAAAATAATTGGGTTTATTCCACGTTCGGAAGTTTCAGCGGGATTAGCCGCGATCTTTGGATCGGTCTTTACGATCCGGCCCCTGAAGTCAGACTCCAAAATCCTTACCAGCAATTGGCCAGGTATGCCTGGAGCAGCGGCCAGCCAGTTCAAGCCAGCTTTGAAAATTGGGCCCAGGGTGGACCGCTCGATCATTTCCGTACCAATTTCGCTTACTTTAAACTTTGCGGACCGGGCAGCCAGCCCGGCGCTCAAGGCAAGTGGGCTGATGCACCCGGATACACTCCTCTCTGTAGCGTAGTCGAACTGCCTCGGGGCCTCGAAATCGTTCAGGATCCCCAATCCACGACCACTGGTGTTGGATGTGACGCGACCCTGAGGATCTATGCCGACGGGACGACGCCGCCAGCCTATCAGTGGCAGTGGGGGGGCACAAATTTGCCGGGAGAAACATCGGCGCGGCTGATATTGACCAACATTCAGTTTGCGCAGTCCGGCAGCTATTCGGTTTTGGTAAGTAACGCCAGTGGCACTCTGATGAGCCAACCCGCCGAGGTTTCGGTTTCTGCCATTGTGACCTGGGGCTCCTTCACTCCATCGGACGATGCCCGAACCAATGTGCCGGCCGGACTGACGAATGTAAGCGCGATCGCCGGCGGATATTTTCATGACCTGGCGCTCAAAACAGATGGCACCGTGGCGGCTTGGGGACAAAACCTTGAGCACCAATGCGACGTGCCCGAGGGGTTGAGCAATGTTGTTGGGATCGCAGCGGGCAGCGGCCATAGCATGGCGCTTAAGAATGACGGAACCGTAGTAGCCTGGGGCACGCAATACGGAAGCACGACCCGAGTGCCGGTTGGTTTGACGAACGTGGTCTCGATTGACGCCGGAGCACACAACAATCTGGCGCTTAAGGCTGATGGCACCGTGGTCGCGTGGGGTGAAGCTTACGGCGGCCAATCCGTTGCCCCAACCTGGTTGACCAATGTCGTCGCCATTTCGGCAGGTGCAGGCCATGACCTGGCCTTGCTCGCCGATGGAACCGTAATTGATTGGAATGACACGACAGGCGCTCTCAACCCCGTTCCCGCCGGCCTCAGCAACGCCGTCGCGATCTCCGCCGGTGAATTGACCAGCCTGGCACTCAAGGCTGACGGTACCGTTATCGGCTGGGGCACCGGCCTGGACATGGGCGGGTCCCTCAAAATTCCGGCTGACCTGACCAATGCTGTTGGGATTTCGATCAAGTGGGATCACTCCCTGGCCATGGCGGCCGATGGCAGTTTGGTCGCCGCATGGGGAACTAATTTTTCAGGCGAGAGCTCTGTTCCGGCCCGCCTGCCCAACGTGGTGGCGATTGCCGGGGGATATTATCACAGCATCGCCCTCCTGCGGGATGGGACGCCCAATCTCACGGTACAACCCTGGGACCGTTGGATTCGTGCGGGGACCAGTTCGGCGATGTCGGCCAAAGCGGTCAGCCGTGAACCGATCTCTTACCAGTGGCAGTCCAACGGAACCAACATCCCCGGAGCAACCACTGATACACTGAAAATCGCCAACGCTCAGCCAACTGACACCGGCGTGTATAACCTGGCAATCTCCAATCAAATCGGGACCATGACCAGCCGGCGTGCCAAACTGACGGTTTTGACGATTGCACTACCCGGGGTGACAAATCACCCACCCGTGCTCCCGGCTCAGGTAAATTGGGCCGTTTACGAACAAATTCCGGTTCAGATTGTGAATTCGGCGACCGACCCTGACGGAACAACCAATCGCCTGACTTATCAGCTTCTGAATCCTCCCACAGGAGCGACGGTCGACTCTGCCGGAGTCATTCGTTGGACGCCCAGCGAGGAACAGGGACCGGGCCGAATAGCGATTACCACCGTAGTTACGAAACAGTGCAATCCACCACTGAGCGCGACTAATATTTTTTTCATCTCAGTCAACGAGTTGAATGCGAGCCCATCGTTACCACTTCAACCGAGTCGCAGGATCCACCCGCTCACGGAAATGAGCGTGACCAACACCGGAACCGATCCCGACCTGCCCGCCAATATTCTGCGTTACCAACTCGTTCTGGCGCCCACAGGGGCCTCAATTGACAACCGCGGCGTGATTCGCTGGACCCCGACCCGAGAACAGGCTCCGAGTACCAATTGGTTCGTCACCGTTATCACCGACAACGGGCAGCCAAACCTCAGTGCGACCAACAGTTTCGCGGCAATCGTCAGCGCGCCGGTCCTCTCGGGGCAGCCGGATACCACCATTAACGCGGGGCAGCTCTTAAACGTTACCAACCTGGCTATCGATAATGATCCGGTCGCGCGATTGACTTTCTCACTCGATGCCGCACCAGTCGGGGCAACGATAAGCTCAGAAGCGGGCGTTTTTTCCTGGAGAGCGCCGGTGGATCGCGCTGGCAGTTCCAACTACGTCCTGGTCCGTGTGACGGAGGACCAGGTCCCGATCAGCGATGCGCGCGCCTTCAGTGTTCTGGTCAGGCCCCTGGATTCCACGCTTCTTCAACCTCTCGGTTTTAGCAACGGCGCATTTCGGTTGCGCCTAACTGGCAGTATTGGCCCGGATTACGTTTTGGAGGCCTCCGAAGGCTCGGCCGACTGGGCTCCGCTTCAAACAAACACGCCGAATTCACTGCCGTTTGAGCTGATAGACACCACCGCACATTCGGTAACCAACCGCTTTTACCGAGTACGGCTAGGGCCTTGATCCTTTGAGGCTGAAGCCAAACAACGCTGGCACTTGGAAGCGACCTGAGCATGGGATAAAAAAGCTCGCGAAGCGGTTACACAAACGCGGCGCGCCGGTGGCCCTCGGTTGTCGCTTTTGCAATTTTAGGGTTATTGTCATTCGGCTCAAGATATGCTACTATTAGCCCGGTGAACCGTCTGACCAAACGGGAACAGTTGGTTCTATGCCTGGTGATTGGGCTGTTGCTGGTCGGCTGGTCTGTCAAAGCTTATCGCACAGCACACCCGCGGATTTATGTGTCCGAGCCTGTAAGATTCTGAAATGCAAGAAGTTAGTTTCGAAGACGCACTCGAGATTATTACGCTGAAGGACCCGCGTTTCCCGCGCGAGGCCTATCTATTCGTTCGCGAGGCACTCGACCATACCCAGCGTTGCCTGACCAGAGAACGGGAAGGCTGTATCCGCCATGTTTCCGGGCAGGAATTGCTGGCCGGCATCAAAGACTACGCGCGCACACAGTTCGGGCCAATGGCGGTCACCGTCCTCGAGGAGTGGGGGATCCGTTCCTGCCAGGATTTCGGCGACATCGTTTTCAATATGGTCGAGACCGGCGGTTGCCCAATTCTCTCGATCGACGACCTCACGGACTTGCCATCGTTAGTCCAATCCCTGATTACGCACGCTGACCCGGTTTCGCGTTTTCTTTGGGACAGTTTTTCCGAAGCCGCCCGCCGCAAATTGACCGAGGAACCCGGCAGCAACGAAATCCCGGAGGTCTTGACCAAAGAACTGAACCACGTCGTCGCTTCAAAGACGATTTACGAGGACGATCGATTCTCCGGGATCACTCTCCCTCCCGAAGCCAAGTGCCTCGCCGAGCACAAGCTCTCGGGTGTGCCACTGGCACAGTTCAATCGCCTCCTGCTCGAATCAGCTTATCCGCGGCAGATCGCCAAAAGCCATGGCCTTCTGGCCAAAACCAAGAACGACAGCCGCGCCGATTTCGAAGAGGGCTATGACTTCTTCGAAGCCTTCCGCAAGCCTTTTCTCCCCCCCAGCAAGCAAGAGCCCGTTCAGCCCGATCCCGCTCCCTCGACGACCTAGCCAGGCGCGCCGGCGTGGGCCTTGGGGGTCGGTGCAAGACTTTTTCCCGCCTTCGATCCCGGAAAAAGTATTGCGCCGACGCCCAAGGCCCGGGCGTCACTGCCGGGTTACGCGACCCGCCTCTTCCAAGCTTGTGATTTCCCAGCCCTCGGCGATATTTGCCTCTCAAACGCCCTATCAGAATGTCCCGTCGATCACAATTGAGACTAATGCGTTATGAAAACAACCAGGTTTCTAGTCGCGGCGGTTATATCCCTGAATGCCATCCTGCCGAGCGCGCATTCGACCAACATTGTTGCTTACGCGACGGTGCAAGTTGCCCCGGGGTACAACCTAATGGCCAATCCGTTTAGTACCGGTTTGAGCAACGGCGCGAATGAGATCATGCCGATTATTGACGGCGAAATAATTCTCACGTGGACCGGAACCACCTTCATTCAGACCGGCTACGATAGCGGTTTCGGTGGCTGGGTTAATTTTAGCGGACAGGCCTCGGCGCCGGTCCCCAAGTTGCCTCCGGGCGAGGGCTTCTTTTTCTATAACCCGGTCACGTATGCCACCAACTTTACCTTCGCGGGCCAGCTTATTCCTTCTCCTTCCGTCACTAATTGTATAATTTTGTATCCTGGTTACTCACTCCTTGGCTCGCCCTTGGCAATGGGCGCCAGGCAAATCACGAACTTCCCCGTTAGCCTGCCAGCCATCGATGGGATGTTGGTTCTACAGTGGACTGGTACCAACTACCTGCAAACAGGGTACGATTTAGGCGCTGGCGGTTGGGTTAAAGCAGACGATCAAACTCCCACCGTTGCCCCATCCTATGCCATTGGCCAAGGGTTCTTTCTGTTTAATCCGAGCACGTTTCCAAGCAACTGGTGCCAGTATTTGCAATAGCAAACTCACCGCCGGCCAAGTGCTGTTTCATCAATCTCACTCTGCAACCTTCAGGCTGGTGGTTCCCCACATCCGTGTTTACCGGTGTTCATCGGTGGTTTGAACTTCATTGAATGTGAAGACTGGCTTGCCAACGAATCTGCGGCTAAGTTTCCTCCCTGAAAATGATTGCACACCCAGCAAACGGCTTAAAGCCCCAAGCCTCGATTCCTTCCATCCCTCCCGGGGTCCAACTTGCAACCCTGGACAATGGATTAACCGTCATCGTACGCGAAGATCACAGCGCGCCGGTTGTGTCAGCGCAGGCCTGGTGCATGGCCGGTAGCATTCATGAGGGCAAATGGCTCGGCGCCGGTTTGTCGCATGTGCTCGAACACATGCTTTTCAAGGGAACCACCACGCGTCCGGGCAGCCGCATCGATCAGGAAGTGCAGGAAGCCGGCGGCTACATGAACGCCTACACTTCATTCGATCGCACTGTCTATCATATCGATGTGCCCAACACCGGCGCGCGGGTCGCCATTGATATTCTTTGCGATATCATGCAGCACGCCACCTTGCCCACGGACGAATTGGAAAAGGAAAAACAAGTCATCGTGCGCGAGATGGACATGAACCTGGATGACCCGGGACGCCGCGCCAGCCGCCGCCTCTTTGAGACCGCCTACACCAAAAGCCCCTACCGCTTCACCATTATTGGATACCCGGACATTTTCCACGAGGTCAAGCAATCCGACATCCTCGAGTATTACCGCGAAAAGTATTCGCCCAATAACGTCTTTTTTGTGATCGCCGGCGATGTGCGCGCCGATCAAGCCATCGGCCAGGTGCGCGAGGCCTACGCCAAAAGCAAAGCCAGGGCCTTGCCTCCGTTCGTTTTGCCGGATGAACCCGCCCAGGTCGGCTCGCGCGAAATCATCGAGGAATCGCCCATCGAGTTGGGTCACTTCCATGCCGCCTGGCATATCCCGGAGTTGCGCCATCCCGACGTGCCGGCCTTGGATATCCTGGCGGCGATTCTCGGGCACGGCCGCAGCTCGCGGCTCTATCAACAAATTCGCGAGATTAAAGGACTGGTCCATCACGCCGATGCGTGGACCTACAGCCCCGGAGCGCCCGGGCTGTTCGGCATGAGCGCCACCATCGACGCGGAAAAGTTCACTGCTGCGCGCGACGCCATGTTCGAGGAAATCGAGCGGCTCAAAACGGCGTCGATTGCCTTTGAGGAACTCAACAAGGCCGTGAAGCAATTTGTTTCCGCCACGCTGTCCTCGCGCAAAACGATGCAAGGCCAGGCGCAAGACCTGGGCGCAAACTGGCTCGCCGCCAGCGACCTGAGCTTTTCCGAGCGGTACCTCGCGGCCGTCAAAAAGGTCACCCCGGCCGATCTGCAGCGTGTGGCCAGACTATATCTGACGCCGGAGAACCGATCCGTGTACGCGCTGCTTCCGACGGGGACATCGCCAAAAACCAGCGCCCTCATCGAGGGTTCAACCGAGCATCCGATCCAGAAGTTCGTCTTGCCGGGTGGTCTGCGACTGCTCGTCAAAGAAGATCATCGGTTGCCGTTTGTTGAATTTCGTACCGTTTTCAGCGGGGGCGTGCTGGTGGAAAACTCGAACAACAACGGCATCACTCAACTGATGGGCAAACTGCTCCTCAAAGGCACCAAAACCAGATCCGCGGAGGACATCGCGCGCGAGATTGAATCCATCGGGGGGAGCATCGACAGTTATGGGGGCAATAATAGTTTTGGCGTCAATGCGGAGGTGCTGAGCGCCGACTTTCATGTCGGTCTAAACCTGCTGGCCGATGTGCTGCTCAATCCAACTTTCCAGTCGCAGGCTTTGGCGCGCGAGCGCGAAGTGCAACTCGCCGCTATCCGTTCCCAGCGCGATCATCTGCTCCAGAGCGCTTCCAAAGCGATGCGCCGCGCCCTCTTCGGCGAGGCCGGCTACGGCCTCGATGCCCTCGGGTCTGAACCAAGCGTTCAGCAGATTCAAACCAGCGATATCCTGGACTTCCATGCGACCTACGCCACCCCTAACAATTGCGTGCTGGCGATCTACGGCGATGTTCAACCCGAGTCCGTCCGGGCTGCCGTCGAGCAGGAATTGGCAAAATGGAAACCGAACCCAGCTGCGGAAGCGGCCAAAAAAACGAATCCGAGCGCCGCGCTCACTCAACTCAAGCGAGTCAACGAAACGCGAGACAAAAAACAGGCCGTCATCGTGGTCGGTTACCAGGGCACCACCTTGCATGACCCGGATCGCTATGCCCTGGAATTGCTGCAGGAAGCCTGCAGCGATCTGGGTTCGCGACTCTTCATGCGGGTCCGCGAAAAACTCGGCCTCGCCTATTATGTGGGCGCGCAAAATTTCATCGGGGTGGCCCCGGGCTATTTCGCTTTTTACGCCGGCACCATGCCGGAGAAGGCGGACCTGGTTGAGCATGAACTGCTGGCCGAAGCCGAACTGCTCAGGCGCGACGGTTTGACTGAAGCCGAACTGAAGCGCGCCAAAGCCAAAGTCATTGGCCAGAGAAAAATCGCCCGCCAAGACCTCGGCGGCCTCGCGATGACCACGGCGTTGGATGAACTCTATGGTTTGGGTTATGCCTACACCGATGCCGAGGACGCGCTCTACGACGCCGTCACGCTTGAACAGGTCCAAGCCGTCGCGCGCAAGCACCTGAAACCGGATGCGCTGGTCGTGGCAACCGTCAAGCCCGAAAACAGCGTCACCAGCTAGCTAGAGCTGTTCGGGATAGAGAAATCTCGCGCCAAGACGCAAGGCGCAAAGAGGATTTACCTGAAGCGGTCCTGGCGTCTTTGCGGCTTGGCCTGGAGAACCAGGCCGAACAGCGCTACACGTCAACTTTATCCAGCCGCCGCAGGTTGGTTATGATTTTATCCAACTTTTTGAGCTCGTTGAAGTACTCGTCGGCATCCTTTACCTTCTCCGCGATTCCTTTTTGCATTATATTCTTGGCCGCATCGATTTTCTTTTTGTCGTCCGGCTTTTTTTCATCGAGGTCAAAATCTGCGGCGTCGACGATATCCGAGTACTGGTCCAACGTATTCTTATACGCATCGATGGCGTTTTCGAGTTTAAGGAGCTGGTCCCCCAATCCATGGATCGATTTTCTGAAGTCTTCGACCACTTTATTGGCGGCCTGCAGAGCGGCAATTGGGTCGGTTCGCGGTTTGGGCAGTTTGGCGCCGTTCCCAAGGATCTTTTTAGCATTAGTTTCAAAGGGATATTCGGCCATAATCAAAGAAGTATGTTGCGCATGGACGTCATGGGACTATAGAAAAGATAGGCATCCATATCCGTTAGTCAAATCACGCTGTGGAGCGCGTGCGTCGCTCGGAGCTGCGGGCTAGAGATTCGTATGGACTGCCGCTTGAAATGAGTTTTCGCATCGCAACGGTTAAGCCTGGTCCTGTGGGGACGTGTCTCTTCATCCGACGTTCGGATTTCGGTCCTTCGGATTTCGACCTTCGGCCTTCGGTTTTCCCCGAAGGGGTTGGCGACCCTAATGGGAATCGAACCCATGCTACCGCCGTGAAAGGGCGGTGTCCTAACCGCTAGACGATAGGGTCAGCCGGAGCCTGCGCAATATATTCGCCGCAAACCTGTTGTCACGTAAAATAATCCTGTGGAAGCGATGTCAGTGACGGCGGGACTTTGGGATCAGTGCGACACTTTCTTCGGGATTACGGGCGGGAAAAAATGCGAACTGATGACCCCAAAGCCCCGCCGCCCCTGACCCGCTATCCGTGGACCATGCCCGGGCCAGATTCGGTTCGGGGATCGCTGCGGACTGGAAGTCCGGGCGCCGGCGCGCGGACTTGCAGTCGACTTCCAGTCCGCAGCAACGGACGAACACCGGCCGACGACAGAAATGCTCACCACGCCCCGGGAATCTCGGCTCAATCCACAACAATCCAACCCGGCGCCGGACGGATGTCGCAGGGCAGATTTTCCGAGAATGCGTGGCAAAATCTGCTTGTGCACTGACAGTCAACGCGCTAGGAGAACATTATGTCTAATAAAGATTCTTTGCTTCCAACGACCTCCCTCACCCGCCGTCGGTTCCTGTATTACTCCGCCCTGGCCGGCGCCGGCATTGCCGCTTTTCCTGCGATTGCCAAACCCAAGCCACGAATTCCCGGACAAGGCGAGAAACTCCGCATCGGCTGCGTGGGTGCCGGCGGCAAGGGCAGCAGCGATATTCAACATTGCAGCACGGAAGATATTGTCGCCATCTGCGATGCCGATGAGCACCAGGCCGCGGGCGCGCGGGAAAAGCATCCCAACGCGCGGTACTACCAGGATTGGCGGGAAATGCTCGAAAAGGAAGCCAACAACATCGACGCGGTAACGGTCTCGATCCCGGACCACGGCCACGCCATCGTGGCGTCAACCGCCATCAAATTGGGCAAACACGTTTATTGCCAAAAACCGCTGACCCAGACCGTTTACGAAGCGCGGTACCTGCGCAAGTTGGCCAAGGATTACAAGGTCGTGACGCAAATGGGCAACCAGGGCAGCTCCGAGGATGGCTTGCGCCGCGCGGTTGAGGTCATCCACGCCGGCGTCATCGGCCCCGTGAAGCAAATCCACGTCTGGACCAACCGTCCGATCTGGCCTCAAGGCATTACGCGGCCGGAAGGCTCGGATCCTGTGCCCGCCGGATTCGATTGGAACCAGTGGCTCGGCCCGGCCCAGGAGCGGCCGTTCAAAAAGGACGTCTATCACCCATTCAAGTGGCGCGGTTGGTTCGATTTTGGCACCGGCGCATTGGGGGACATGGCTTGTCATACCGCCAATATGCCTTTTCGCGGCGCCAAGCTAGGCTATCCCCGGTTGGTTGAATTGGTCGACCATTCCGAACTCAACCCGGATACTTATCCCAACACTGCCAAGATCCGCTTTGTGTTCCCCGCCCGGGAAGGCTTGCCCGAGACCGAGTTCTTCTGGTACGACGGCAATCCGGAAAACAAGACCGTCAAGCC
>Ga0070741_10006125_pt1 | contig 26085 bp, 28 predicted proteins | sample Coa_R1_4_FD_66440 | JGI IMG/M metagenome (GOLD analysis project Ga0070741, IMG submission 66440) | Surface soil microbial communities from Centralia Pennsylvania, which are recovering from an underground coalmine fire - Coalmine... | ecosystem: Environmental > Terrestrial > Soil > Unclassified ... | reverse complement strand
GGGGGGGGGGGGGGGGGGGGTGACGGGTGCGGCTTGGGCGGCGAGGTATTTCCTCACGTCCTCTTCGCTCACGCGCCCCTCCGGTCCACTGCCCGGCACGCGAGCCAAATCAATGTTGTGTTCGCGCGCGAGCCGACGCGCCGCCGGAGACGCGGGCACAAACGCGGCGGCTTCGGGGGCGGCGGCTTGGGCGGGCGCAGTAGGTTGAGTTGGCGCGGCGCCCGTTTCGCTTTCGCCGGGCTGCAAAAGGATTGCCAGCACCTGTCCTTGCTTGATGACCGCGTCGCGCGGCGCGAGAATTTTTTGCAGTTTGCCCGAAATCGGCGCGGGCACATCATAGCTCACTTTGGCGAGCTGCACTTCGAGCAGTTTTTCGCCCGCGTGAATTTCCGAACCCTCGCGCTTGAACCACGCGACGACGATGCCCTCTTCGTTCTCCTCCGACAACACCGGCAATTTGAATTCGTACGGCATGAGTTCCCTCATTTCCTTCATTTCCCTCAATTTCCTCGAAAAAGGAACTAAAGGAAATGAAGGAAATTTCTTTTTACTTGCCCACCACCTGTCGCGCTGCGTTCGCAATCGCTTCGACGCTGGGGATGACGAATTGCTCCAGCGGACGGCTGTACGGAATCGGCACATTCGGCACCGCGAGGCGTTTCACCGGCGCGTCGAGGTAATCCAACGCGTTTTCAGCGACAATGGCAGCGATTTCTCCGGTCATGCCGAAACCTTTGTAATCTTCATCCACGACAATCAGTTTGTGGGTTTTCTTGACCGAATTGATGACCGCGTCGCGGTCGAGCGGCACCAACGTGCGCAGGTCAATTACTTCCGCGTCAATACCTTCTTTCGCCAATTCCTCGGCGGCATCGAGCGCGCGATGTACCATCATCGCCAGCGCCACAATCGTGACATCTTTGCCCTGCCGTTTGACATCCGCGACGCCGAACGGAATGGTGTAGGGTTCTTCAGGCACGGGCGTGACGGTGCGTTCCGGGTATTTCATCCAGCCCAAACCCATCAAGCCCTTGTGGAAAAAGTACATCACCGGATTGTCGTCGCGAATCGCGGAAATCATCAGACCTTTCGCGTCATAGGCGTTCGACGGCACAACAATTTTCAACCCCGGCACGTGCGCGAATACACCATACAAGACTTGGGAATGCTGCGCCGCGTCATTGTAGCCGCCGCCCATCGCGGTCATCAAGACGACGGGATAATGCGCGTTGCCGCCGGACATGTACGTATTCTTGGCGAGATGATTGTAGATTTGGTCCATGCAGACGCCGAAAAAATCTACAAACATCAATTCCACAATCGGGCGCATTCCTGACGCCGCCGCGCCGGTCGCCGCGCCGATAAACGCCGTTTCGGAAATGGGCGTGTCCATCACGCGTTCGGCGCCGAATCGGTCGAGCAAGCCCTGCGTCGCGCCAAAGATGCCGCCGTAGACGCCCACGTCTTCGCCCATGACGAACACGTTGGGATCGCGTTCCATCTCTTGCGCGATCGCTTCGGAAATGGCTTTTGCCATTGTCAATTCACGTTCGTTAGCCATGTTCAATCCTCCTCGATGGCATGGTCCGCGCGTTGTTATACAAAGACATTTTCCAGCGCCTCTTCCGGTTTGGGATACGGACTGCTGCGCGCAAACGCGATGGCGGCATCCACATCCGCTTTGGCGGCGGCATCCGCTGCTTTGAGCTCAGCTTCTGTCGCAATGCCTTGATCCATCATCATCTTGCCGAGTTTGTCAATCGGGCAATTCGCTTTGAGCGTTGGCACTTCGTCTTTGGGACGATACAGTTCGGGGTCGCCTTGAAAATGTCCATACCAGCGGTCGGTCTTGACTTCGATGAGACTTGGACCTTCGCCGCGTCGCGCGCGGGCGACCGCTTCGCCGACGACTTCGTACACCGCGAGCACATCGTTCTCTTCGACGCGTACGCCCGGAATGCCGTATGCCGCCGCGCGTTGGCTGTTGTCCGAAATGCAGGTGGATTTGGATTTGGCGACCGAAATCGCCCACGCGTTGTCTTCGATAATGAAAATCACGGGGAGATGCAGGAGCGAAGCAAAATTCAGCGACTCGTGGAACGAACCTTGATTCGCCGCGCCTTCACCGGCAAACGCGACGGCGACCCAATCCTTGCCCATTTTTTTCGCCGCCAGCGCCGCGCCCAGCGCGGGCGGAAAACTCGCGCCAATGATGCCGCTGCACGAAAATTTGTGTTCGACATCAATCAGGTGCATGTGTCCACCTTTGCCGCGTCCCAGCCCGGTCTCTTTGCCGAAAATTTCCGCCGCCATCTTGTCGAGCGGCACACCTTTGGCAATCGCAAAATGATGCGGGCGATGCGTGCCGACGACGGTGTCATCTTTGGTCAAATGCGCGCACGTGCCTACTGCAACAGGTTCCTGTCCGGCGGCGAGATGCATTTCTCCGGGCACCGGACCCGAGCCAATGTCGAACGCGGGTGTTTTGCCCTCCATGTACGCGGCGGCGAGCGCGTCTTCAAAAAAGCGAATCGTCCGCATCTGGCGGTACATCGAGAGCAGCTGCTCTTTGGATAGATTCATTCTTTCACCTCCGTGGGTAAACAATCGTCATTGACCGTTGCGAACGAAAATATCTCGATAGCTTGCACCTCCTTGTAATGTTACGGAGCGTTAGGGGGGGGGGGACGCGGTGTACTGCAAGAGTGCTAAGGTGCGCGTGGCGGCGCGCGCCGCCGCGACAACCGGTTCCACCAAGATTTGCTGCGCGTTCGTGTAACGCGTTACGGGCAATGAAATCGCAATCGAGCCCAGCACTTGCCCGGTGTTATTGAACACGGGCGCGCCGATGCAGCACACACCGGGCGCGAATTCTTCGTGGTCCAGACTATAGCCGCGCGCGCGAATCGTTGCCATTTCCGCTTTGAAAATTTGCGGGTCGGTGATGGTGTGCGGCGTCAGCGCGGGCATCCCATGGCATTCCAGATACGCGCCGGTATCGGCAGGGTCCATGTACGCGAGAATCGCTTTGCCTAACGCCGTGGCGTGATTGCCGCCTTCATAGCCGATGTGCAAAAGCGACACGCGCAGCGCTTGCGGACTTTCCAAAATCGCGCTGACGACAATTTCGCCATCCTGGCGCAGCGAAAGATACGCGGTCTCGCGCGTCGTATCGCGCAGAGTTTGCAAGTGCGGCTGGAGCTGCGGCACAAGCCACGCGTTGCTAAACAACGTCTGCGCCGGAAAAACAATCTTGCCTGTCAGACTAAAGCGTTGCGTTTTGGGATCTTTGACGACATAGCCCGCCGCGCTGAGCGTATTCAACAAGTGATAACACGTCGCGGGGTTCAAACCGCTCTGGCGGCTGATGGTTTTGGCGAGGAGACCTTCCGGCGCGGCGGCGAGCAGCTCGAGGAGCTGCATCCCGCGCCACAGCGAGTGGATGAGGTCGGAAGGTCGGGTTGATGCATCCATTTCAAATGGCGAAATAGACAATCGGAAATTATAACTATTATATCAGGTGCATTCTCCTCTGCAAGAGTTTCTTTTTCAGATAATGAAACGTCACGTGACGCGCTCGACAAAAAATCCCTGCGCGGCTGCCGCGTGCAGTGTGGCGCGAATATCCACGACGCGCGGTCCGTTTGCGCTCAAACGAATTTGGAGCGGCGCGGGTTTGTGATAGACGAGCGTGCGTTCGCCGTCCAACGCGATCACGTTCGGAAATTGTGTAATCGCGACGCTTTCGCCGACACGCACGCGCTGCTGCGCCGCAATCGTGACGTGCCGCATCATGCCCGGCGCAATCGGCGCCCACACGCGCATTCCGCCCGCGCCCGTTTGCAGCGCCAATCCTTCTTCCGCGTTCAATCCATCGCCGTTCAGATACCCGCCAATCGCGGACAAACCAATCGCGTTGGGGTCGGCGCGCGTCAACACGATTTGGCGAATGCCTTCGGTCTGCCAAATTGCGCGCGAGCCGACGTATTGTCCGTCATAAACCACCGCGTCCACCAACGCAATATCGGCAAGCGCGCCGTCGTCCAAAATTTCGAGACGCTTGGTCGCATGAATCGCTTCCGGCGCATTCACCATGCCGCGCGCAATCAGTCCCGCCGCCAGTCCTGCCAGCGTGCCTTCGACCAAAGTCGGAAACACATTGTTCGTGCCCGTCGAAATCGCGACGAGCGGCACGTCGCCGCATCCTTTGGCAACCGCGCGATTGGTGCCGTCCCCGCCCAACGTGATGATGACCTGTACGCCTTGTTCGCGGAGCAGCGCCGCCGCGCGCGTCGAATCGTCCTGCGTCCAATCGGTGGGCATGTCCAGCATTTCGGTCGTCAGCGCGACGTGCAGCCCGTGGCGCGCGCGCTCGCCAATGCCAAAATAATCGGGCATCCACAAGACGCGTTCGACCTGAACCGCGTCGAGACCAAGCAGCACGCGCCGCACAATGTTGATTTTTTCGTTGTTGTCAAAGACGGACGCGTGCGCGACGAGACGCCGAATGTCTTTGCCCGAAGCGGGATTTGCAATGATGCCAACCGTTGCCATAAGGTTCTGCCTTTTTCGTCAAGATTATAGCATAGGGCTGGCAAGCGGTTCACTTGAAGGGCAAGCGCGGCTGTGGTATATTTTGGGGCATTCCAACGGCAAGGAACGCGTCGGCATGACACTGGAGCAAGTAATCCGCGAATTGGCGCAATATGGCACCGCACAAAATGTCGCCGTGTACACGCGTCACGGCGTCACCGACCCGATGTTCGGCGTCAGTTATGCGAATCTTGGCGCGCTCAAAAGGCGCATCAAAATCAATCATCCGCTGGCGCTCGAATTGTGGGCAACGGGCAATCACGACGCGCGCGTACTGGCGACGATGATTGCGGACCCCGAAGCCATGGATGCCAAGACTCTCGACGCGTGGGTGAAAACATTGAGCGATTACATTACCACCGACGCGTTTGCGAAACTTGCCGCGCGCACGAGTCATGCGCGCAAAAAAGCCGACCGCTGGATTCGCCTCAAACCGGAATACGTCGCGCGCGCGGGGTGGAGCATTCTCGGTTTGTTGGCGTTGAATGACCTCACCTTGCCCGATAGTTTTTTTCAGCCGTATCTGGAACAAATCGCGCAAACGATTCATACGCGTCAGAATCGCGCCAAAGAAGCGATGAATAACGCGCTCATCGCCATCGGCACGCGCAGCGCGGAATTGGAAGATGTCGCGCTCGAAATCGCGGCGCGCATCGGCAAAGTTGAGGTGGAGCACGGGCTGACCAATTGCAAAACGCCCGACGCCACCCAATCCATTTTGAAAACGGTACAAAAAAAGGGATTCGTCACACGACGCGAACCGCGCGTCCTTTGACCGATGAGAAACGGGAATCCAAGCACGCCGCGACAATCGCTATCTCGATTCGCTGGGCGCGCTCGAAAAACCCAAACGTCCCCGCCAATGCAGCTCGACATAGGACCAACGATACGATGAGCGCCGCTACCCATTCTTTACCCGCTGTACGCTTTGAAAATGTCAGTCGTTACTTTGGCGATGTCCGGGCGGTTGACAATGTTTCGCTGGAAATTCACGACGGCGAATTTTTTTCCATGCTCGGACCTTCCGGTTCAGGCAAGACGACATGTTTGCGCCTGATTGCCGGTTTTGAACAGCCGACGCAGGGCAGCATCTTTTTGCACGGCACGCGCGTGAATGATTTGCCGCCGTACGAACGCGACGTCAACACCGTGTTTCAAGATTACGCGCTGTTTCCGCACATGACCGTCGAAGAAAATGTCGGCTATGGCTTGATGATTAGAAAAGTTCCAAAGGCGGAACGCCAACGCCGCGTTCAAGAGACGCTCGAACTCGTACGCTTGCCGCAGATGGCGAAACGCAAGCCCTCGCAATTGTCCGGCGGACAGCGTCAACGCATCGCGCTCGCGCGCGCGTTGGTGAATCGCCCACGCGTGCTGCTGTTGGATGAACCGCTCGGCGCGTTGGATTTGAAACTGCGTCAGGAAATGCAAATCGAACTCAAGGAAATCCAGAAACGCGTCGGCATTACATTTGTCTTTGTTACGCACGACCAGGACGAGGCGCTCACCATGAGCGACCGTATCGCAGTGTTTAACGCGGGCAGGATTGAACAAATCGGCACACCCGCCGAAGTGTACGAACATCCGCAAAGCACATTTGTCGCGAGCTTTGTCGGCACGTCGAATTTGGTGCCGAGCGATATGGCGCGAAAACTGACGGGACAGAATGAAACGTTTTCGATTCGTCCCGAAAAAATCCGGATGGTCGAACCCGGTGCGCCCGTTCAAGACGGTTGGGCAGCGGTTGAAGGCACGGTGCGCGAAGTAGTGTATTTGGGTATGCTGACGCGTTATTTGGTCCAAGTAGACGGCGGCAGCGAATTAACCGTCGTGCGCCAAAATCTGGACGAGACCTCGATGGACGTGTTGAGCGCGCAAGGCAAACGCGTGCAATTGACATGGCAGCGCGCGTTTGACCGCGTATTGGAAAGCCCCCAATGACGACAATTTCTGCAACCACGAATCCGACAACGCGTCCCTCACTCATCCGACGCGTCTCGACTTTTTTTCACCGCCACCCGACGTTGACATTGGTGCTGCTGCTTGCCGTTCCGCTGCTGTGGCTCGGCGTCGTGTATCTCGGCTCATTGCTCGCGCTGTTACTGCAAAGTTTTTTCCGGCTGGATGATTTCACCGGACAGGTCGTGCGCGAATTTTCGCTCGACACGTACGGGCAGTTGTTTACGCGCGCCAACATGGACATTGTCGTACGCACGGTGGCAATGTCGGCGGCGGTGACGATGGCGTGCGCGCTGCTTGCGTTTCCGATTTCGTTTTATATGGCGCGTTACGCGTCTGCGACGGGCAAGGTCGCGTTTTATATTGCGGTGACGCTGCCGCTGTGGTCGAGTTATCTCGTGCGCGTGTACGCGTGGAAATTGATTCTCGCCAAAGAAGGCGTCATCGGCTGGTTTTTTCAGGCGTTCGGTTTGCAGCCGGTGTTAGACGCGGTGCTTGCCGTTCCGGTGATTGGCGGACCGTCGCTTTCGGTTTCGATGTACGGAACGTTTTTCGCGTTTGTGTATGTGTGGCTGCCGTACATGATTATTCCGACGTACACTGCGTTGGAACGTGTGCCGCGTTCGATGTTGGAAGCCTCCGCCGATTTGGGCGCGCGTCCATTGGATACATTTTTTCGCGTGATCTTGCCGCTCGCGTTTCCGGGCGTCGTCGCCGGTTCCATCTTTACCTTTTCGCTCACGCTGGGCGACTATATCATTCCCGGCGTGTTGGGGAATTCCGCATTTTTCATCGGGCAAGTCGTTCTCACGCAGCAAGGCACGGCAGGCAACATTCCGCTCGCCGCCGCGTTTACCGTCGTACCGATGGTGATCATGTTTATTTATCTTTTTATCGCCGGGCGACTCGGCGCGTTTGAAGCGTTATAGCGCATCTCGTCTCTCGCATCTCGTCTCTCGTCTCTCGCCAATCGCGTATCGCAAGCAGCCCGGTCACCCAATCACCCATGCTTTCCCGCAAATCGTCCACCCCATCCTTCGCCTCCCGCGCGCCGCTCGGCTTGAAAATTCTGGTCGGGCTGGTGCTGTTGTTTTTGTACTGTCCTTTTGGAATTATTTTGTTGTACGCGTTCACGACCGAAGAAACCGCGTTCACATTTCCGCCGCCGGGCTTGACGCTCGATTGGTTTGGCGTCGCCCTGTTCAAGCGCCCCGACATTTGGGGACCGCTCACGCTTTCGGTGCAAGTCGCGCTCGTCGCCACCTTTATCGCGTTGGTGTTGGGTTCGTTGATTGCGCTCGCGGTTTCGCGCGCGAAATTTTTCGGACGCGAAGCGATTACGTTCCTCGTCATTTTGCCCATTGCGCTGCCGGGCATTATCACCGGCATTGCGCTGCGTTCCGCGATTGGATTGTTTGGCATTGATTTTTCATTTTGGACGATTGTGATTGGACACGCGACCTTTTGCGTCGTCGTCGTGTACAACAACGTCGTCGCGCGTTTGCGCCGCACCGCGAAATCGCAAATGGAAGCCTCCGCCGATTTGGGCGCGCATAGTTTCCAAACCTTTCGCTATGTGATTCTTCCTGCGATTGCGACCGCGCTGCTCGCCGGCGGCATGTTGGCATTCGCGCTTTCGTTTGACGAAGTGATTGTCACCACGTTCACCGCCGGTCAACAAACAACCCTCCCCATTTGGATTTTCAGTCAATTGACGCGTCCGCGTCAGCGCCCCGTCACCAATGTCGTCGCGGTGTTTGTCATCGCGATTACATTCATCCCCATCGTCATTGCTCAACGCTTGACCCAAGACACAAACGAATGACCCAAATGGGTCATCCCATTTTTCCTATTGTCCATCCAGCAGAATGCCGTTAAGGTGTAGGCGTACGTTTTTTTGAGAAACCCACCTCCCGTTGCGTAATCAAAATTCCTTCGCCAGTCGGCAAACGTGGGGGAATAAATCTTTTGCAAGCAAGCCACCACCCCGGCAGCCCGCGATTGCGCCAAGCACACGCGGACGGTGCGTGACTCGAATTGCAGAGTGCGGAGCATGACGATGTTACGCTTTCGATTTCCCGGGCAGCGTCCGATACTCGTTCGAGTGTTGAGTACATGTTTGGTTCTCGGTTTGATGTTTTGGCTCGCGCTGCTCGCCGCGCCGTCAACCTTCGCGGCCGCGCGCGCGCCCGAATCGCCGCAAATTACCCACCAAGAATCTCTCGGCTTGTCAACCTTTACCGTCAAAGTCACCAAATCCAAAACCGTTCTCGTGCGTTGGGAGACAGGGAGCGAATCGCAGATTCTTGGCTTTAACGTTTGGAAGCGCGTCGGCAAACACGAATGGCAGCAGCTCAATCCGAATACGATTGTAGCCAAGAGCACCGGCGAAGTATTCGGCAACAAATATTCCATGCGGGACACGAATGTCCGGAGCGGCAAAACCTATTCGTATCAACTCGAAGTCATCAGCATTTACGGCTATTCTGCGTTTACAGACCCAATTCAGGTCAAGATTCCCTGAGCCAAAAACGCCGCGTGCTGTCAGGATTAAAACAAGGCGTGCCGCGCGCGTAAATGCGCGCGGCACGCCTTGTTTCATTTGTCATAATTTCCGAAATCTCTATAATCTTTTGCAAGCTATCTTCATTCCTCTACGGAGGTTTTCGTGCGCTGTTTCGTCGTCTCTCTGCTCGCCCTCATTCCTTTATTCTTGATCGTCCAGCCCGCGCGTGCCGACACCTGTACGCCGGCGCCCATCTTTTCCGAAGCGCCTTCAGGCAAAGTCCGAACGTTGGCAGACCAGCGGTGCGCCAAGACAACGCCTGCCAATTCCGCCGTGCCACTCGGCAAAATCGTCGGCGGCGGCATTATCTATTTGCACGCGAATGACGAAGCCAAAAACAGTTCGCTCAATAATGTGCTCCATGCCATCAACCAACTCGAAGGCAAAATGATTTATCCGGGGCAAATCTTTTCGTTCAACCGCGAAGCGAATTTGTTGGAACAGAGCATCCCGTACGATTTGGGACCCGATGTCCGCAACAATCTCGTCAAAGCGGGCGGCGTTTGCATGGTCTCGACTCTCGTCGCGACGGCGGCGCATGACGCGGGTTTGCCATTCATCAACGAGCGCGGCAAGCCCATCAAGATGCCGGTCCCGCACAGCCGCTATTACAAATACTATCATCAAGTCAATTTCTTTGACGGTCACATGGTGCCCATCGTCGAAGCCGCCGTTGCCATCCAACGCGACGACATGGAAAAACCGTGGCAGACCGTGCAGGACATGCAGTTCATCAACACCAGCGGTCAAATCCTCGTCCTCCATTTCGAACCCTCGTTCACGGTCGAGGACTTGGACCTGAGTCAACCGTTCGGCTTGATTCAAAAAGACCAATCCATTCGCGTGGAATTGCGCGCCTTGCCCATCGGAGTTGACGCGTGGTTCTCCCGCTTTGGCAGTTGGCAAGCAAATTGAATGCTTTACGCCGAAATTGAAAACATAAACTATCCAACCGCGTTCTGGCGATGTGTCGGACGAACTATGTCCGCAGCATTGCATAAACAAGGCAAGCGCTGAGCACTATTCGGCGTGCCTTGTTTTTTTCTGCGCGCATTTGAAAATCCCCTCGGCGTAGAGAGGGGTGAGCAGTTCTTGGCAACGCAGTCGCTCGCGTGCCGCCCGCACATCACAGCGCACGAAAATCTCCCCTTCCCTCGTAGGGAGGGGGCTGGGGGTAGGTTACCCTCAAAGGAGTCTCGCCGTGTCTCTTGATTCGCAGTGGATCCGTTCGCATTTTCCGTCCGTTCAAAATTCCGACACGATTTTTTTCGACAATCCCGGCGGCACGCAGGTGACGCAATCGGTGATTGACGCAATGCGCGAATATTACATGACCGCGAACGCCAATCACGGCGGCGCGTTTCCGACGAGCGAGCGCAATGATGAAATGCTGCATCAAGCGCGCGTCGCGTTTGCCGATTTTCTCAACGCGCCGTCGCCCAATGAAATTGTTTTCGGTCCAAATATGACCACGCTGACGTTCACGCTTTCGCGCGCGCTCGGGCGCTGGCTGCGCGCCGACGACGAAATCATCGTCACGCGTCTCGACCATGACGCGAATGTCGCGCCCTGGGTCGCGCTCGAAGAACGCGGCGTCGTCATCAAACGCGTCGACATTAATCCCGACGACTGTACGCTCGACATGGCAGATTTTGAAAAGCAACTCTCGAACAAAACGCGCGTCGTCGCGGTGGGGCTGGCATCCAACGCGGTCGGCTCGGTGAATCCCGTCCGCGAAATCGCCGACCTCGCGCACATGGCAGGCGCGCTGGTGTACGCCGACGCCGTGGCGTACGCGCCGCACATGCCAATTGATGTACAAGCCCTGCATATAGATTTTCTGGTTTGTTCTGCCTATAAATTTTATGGACCGCATCTCGGCATTTTGTACGGCAAGTATGAACATCTCGACCGTTTGCCCGCTTACAAAGTCCGTCCGGCTGAAAATGTGCCGCCCGACAAATTCGAGACCGGCACGCCGAGTTTTGAAAACATTCACGCCGCCGCCGCCGCCGTAAATTATCTCGCGTCCGTCGGGGAACGATTCGGCGCCGCGTACGCCCAAGACTATCCGCAGTTCAGCGGACGACGTTTGCATTTGAAAAGCGCGATGCGCGCGACGCAAGCGTACGAAAAAAATTTGTTCATTCGTTTATTCAACGGTTTGCGCGAACTGCCGGACCTGACGTTTTACGGCATCACCGACCTGACGCGTTTTGATTATCGCGCGCCAACCGCCGCGTTCAATTTGCGCGGCAAACCCCCACGCGAGGTCGCCGCCGCGTTGGGCAAACAAAACATCAACGTGTGGGACGGCAATTATTACGCGCTCTCGCTCATGGAACGCCTCGACCTCGAACGCACGGGCGGCGCGGTGCGCGTGGGATTGGCACAGTACAACACGGCAGAAGAAATTGACCAATTGCTTGCGGCACTCCAGCATCTACAAAGGTAAACACGGAAACAGGTAGACAAGTAGCCAACTTACTTCCCTTTGCCCTGTTTCCTTGCCTACAGTTTTTCTCATGACCTCTCTTATCGAATGTGTCCCCAATTTTTCGGAAGGGCGTCGTCCAGAAGTGGTGGACGAAATCGTGCGCGCGATGCTCGCCGCGGGCGTGATGCTGCTCGACCGCGAAATGGATGCGAATCACAACCGCGCCGTCATCACCATCGCGGGCGAACCGAACGCGGTGGCAGAAGCGGCATTTCGCGGCTGCGCCCGCGCCGCGCAGTTGATTGACCTCGAGACGCATCGCGGCGAACACCCGCGCATCGGCGCAACGGACGTCATTCCGTTCGTGCCGATTCGCAATGTGACGATGGACGAATGTATCGCGCTCGCGCGGCGCGTCGGCGAACACATCGGACGCGAATTGCAAATTCCAGTGTACTTGTACGCACGCGCGGCGACGCGTCCCGAGCGACGCGATTTGGCGTACGTGCGGCGCGGCGAATACGAAGCCCTGCGCGACGAAATTGCGACAGTGCCCGAACGCGAACCCGATTTCGGTCCGCGCCGCGTCGGCAAGGCGGGCGCGGTCGCGGTCGGCGCGCGTCCGTTCTTGATTGCATACAATGTGAATCTCGACACGCGCGATGTCCAAATCGCCAAAGACATTGCGCGCGTGACGCGTGAAAAAGGGGGGGGGCTGCCGAGCGTCAAGGCATTGGGCTTTGCGTTGGAAGACAAGGGCATTGTGCAGGTCTCGATGAACCTCACCGATTTCAACGTTACCGGAATGCTGACCGCATTCCGCCGCGTTTGCGCCGAAGCCGAAAAACGCGGCGTGCGCGTCATCGGCAGCGAACTCGTCGGACTCGTGCCGCTGGAAGCGTTGGCGCAAATCGCGCGCGAAGCCTTGCAGTTGGAAGGATTCAGTTCGCAGCAAGTGGTCGAAGTGAAATTAGCCGAAGCCGAAGCCCGGTGATTCATTCCAGATAACCCAAAAAGAATTCGCATTCTTGGATTCGAGCATTTATGCGGTTTGTCCGGCTCAAACCCACAATCCATCCCACGAGTTCTGTTTGCGTGAGCCATAAAGAGTAACAAATCCAAGACGAAATCCGCACCGATTGGAAATTGACGCACTGCGTCATAAAGATTAGAATTGGGTTGTAGAAGGGAGTTAGACTTATGAATCCGTTACTGACGGTTGTGCTGTTTTGGGCAGTCGTTACGACGGCGATGTTGTTGTTTGGAATAGTCTGTATCAAATGCGGAGTATACACGTCCGGCGGTCGTGACTATCCTCCGTCGCTTGAGATTTGAACCGACGCAAACAGCCAAAATAAAAATACGCGCCCTTCGCGGCGCGTATTTTATTTCCACTCAAACGTTCGCTCCACCGCGCATGATTTCATCCGCAATCAATGCTTGGTCTTGCGCAACGATTCTGCCGCGTTTGACGACCGTACGAATCGGATTTGTGCCGTAACGATACGCGAGATAGCGATAATCTGGCACATCCGTTAGCGCCACGTCCGCGAGTTTGCCCGGTTGTAAGGAACCCACGCGGTCGCCCACGCCGCTCGCGTACGCCGCATTCAGTGTCGCCGCCACAATCGCTTCGGCGGTCGTCAGTTTTTCATACCGCGTCGCAATCGCCATCACCATCGGCATGGACTCGCACCAACTCGTGCCGGGATTCATGTCACTGCCCAATGCGACGGGCACATTTTCCTCGACGAACGCGCGTCCGTTGGCAAAATCCGTTTTGCCCAAACCAAACGTTGTGCCCGGCAGCAAAACCGCGATCACATTCGCGTCCGCCATTTTTTTCATTTCCGCGCGCTGCGTCACCATCAAATGGTCCGCGCTCACCGCGCGCAATTCGGCTGCCAATGCCGCGCCGCCCAAATTCGCAAATTCGTCCGCATGAATCTTTAACGCGAATCCCAACGCGCGCGCGCGTTCCAAAATTCGCCGCGCTTGATCCAGCGTAAATGCGCCTTCGTCGCAAAAGACATCGCAAAAGATTTCGGAATTCGGATGGCGGATGGGGGATTGGACAGGAACATTTTCGACTTTCGGCTTTTCGCTTGCCGCATTTTTGATCGCGGGCAGCATTTCATTTACCACCAAGTCTACAAACTCGTCCGCGCGTCCCTTGTATTCTTCGGGAATCGCGTGCGCGCCAATAAAGGTCGGCACCAAATCGATCGCGTGTTCGGCGTCGAGTCGCGCAATCGCTTGCAGTAATTTCAATTCCGTCGCGGTATCGAGTCCGTATCCGGTTTTCGCTTCGACGGTCGTCGTGCCGTACGCCAACATGCGGTCGAGGCGCGCGCGCGTTTCGGAAATGATTTGCTCCAACGGCGCGGCGCGTGAGGCGCGCACCGTGTTCATGATGCCGCCGCCCGCTTTCAACAATTCCAAATACGTCGCGCCGCGCAAACGCATCTCAAATTCATTTGCGCGGTCACCCGCAAACACGACATGCGTGTGCGCATCCACAAAACCGGGCAGCACCACACAGCCGCGCGCGTCAAGGAACTGCGTATCACGCGTCGCCAACGCGCGGATTTCGTCCGTCGCGCCGACGGCGGCGATGGTTTCATCGCGAATCGCGACCGCGCCGTTTTCGATGATACCCAATTCGCCTTGCGCGGCGCCGCGTTTCGGCGCGTCGCCCGCGACGGTGATGAGCTGCGAGGCGGAATGAATGATGAGGTTCATCTGTGCGCATTGCGCGTTGAAACGTTCACGGCAGTTGAATTTTGAAAAATTCCAGCGCCACTTGAATCAACGGCGCAATCAGAATCGCGGGAATGAAATTGGCAACGCGTATTTTTTTCAAATCGAGCAGCAGCAGCGAAATGCCGATGATGACCGCGCCGCCGGTCGCCGTCATTTGCGCCACCCACGGCGTGTCACGCGTGATGGCGCCGAGCGAAGAACCGACCAGCATTGCCAGCAGCGCAATGCCGCCCTGCACAACCAAAACCGTCGCGCCCGCGAACGCGACGCCGATGCCGAGCGTCGAAGCGAATGCCAGTCCCGCGAACATGTCGAGCAGCGATTTGATGGCAAGCAAACGATAATCGCCCACAAGTCCGTCTTGAATCGAGCCGAGAATCGTCATCGGTCCGACGCAAAAGACGAGCGACGCGGTGACAAAGCCCTTGGTAAAATTGCCCACTTGTTCGCCGCGCGCAAAACGCGCTTCGAGCCACCGCCCCAGCGCGTTCAGTCTGCCGTCCACATCCAGCACTTCGCCGACAATGCCGCCGATGAGCAAACTAAATAAAACAATCAGCGCATTGCCCGGCAGCGCCATCCCCACGCCGACAATCAGCGTCATGATGCCCAAACCTGCCATCACCGTTTGCCGAATTTTTTCGGAAAAACGCGCGCCCAATAAAACACCAATCGTTGAACCGATTAAAACTGTGACAACGTTGAGAATTGTGCCGGTCATATTTTCAATTTTCCTACGATGGGAAATTTGCGAAACACCAAATCGCTGTGCGGCGCCTCTGCGAATTCCTCCGTCAAATCCTGTCCTGCCCAATGCAAATGGCGATGCAAGCCCGTCCGCCAAAACGAACTCGTCGTCACGTCGTACACCAGACCTTTGTACGCGATATAAATCGGATTTTTCCGCGACGAACCGTCACACCGCCGTAATTCTTGCATCGAAATCTCGCGCAGTTTAATCGTCTCCAATCTCCAGTCTCCCACGCGCGCAACCACGCGCACAAGGCGCTATGCTACCGAGTTGCGCGCGAACGCGCCAACGCGTTTTCGATTTCATCGCGCGCGTTGGGATTCAAATCGGCGTACGCGTGGAGCAAACCGAAATCGCCCGCCAACATCATGTCGCCGTACGGAACGGCAAAATAGGGATTCAATTCCGAACGCAGCAGCATCGCGCGGCGCGGACCGGTGACCGCGAGAAAATCGAGCGGCTGCGGACGCGTGTCAAACATCACCGCGCCGTGTCCTTGCGAATAAAAAATCGCGTCGTTCGTGAGCGTGCCATTGGTCAAGTCGCGTAAAAAATTTTCCAACTGCGCGCGTTTCAATTCGCCGGTGTGATGTTCAAACAAGCCGCTAATGGCGCCGTCCGTGAAGCGAAACGCCAGCGCGTGAAAATTGCCCAGATTGACAATCACCGCGTTTGGGTGACGACGGACGAAATCGTCGTCCAATGCGCCGCGCACTGCCGCCGGCGCGGTATCCATCACCATCAGCGGCACGTCGAGCGCGATGCTGTTCGCCACCGCTTGCATGCGCGTGAGGCGCGGCGGAATCGCGTCGCGCAGGAACGCCAAGCCCGAGAGGTTTCCCGTTGCGCGAATCCGTTCCGCCAAGAATTCAAAACGAAACGTGCGGTCGCTCAGGCCCGGCGGCGCGTTGCCGTGGTCAAACACCGCGACGGCAAGCGCGTCAAATTCAAACGGCACGCCGAACGCGTGGAATGCGCGCGCCAACGCCTCCAAATCCACATCGCGCAGCACCACGCGCGTCGCGTCGAGCGTTTCCGCTTCGTCATCGCTCACGACGCGAATGCCCGTCGCTTCGACCTTGTCCAATTCGTCGTTAAAGCTCAACGCCGCCGCGCGCGTCGCCCAGATCGGCAAGCCCGCGCGCACGTGGTCTTCCGCTGCCCAGCTGCTCGGACCGCCGCCCATAATCGTTCCCGTCAGCAAAACCGGTTCGCGTCGTTGTGTTGCCGCGCGTATTTGATTGGCGACCAAAACCGTCGGCGACGGCATGACGAGCTGCAAACAATTTTCGATTTCGGTGGTCGAATCGAAAAGCAAAATGTCTTGCGTGCCCGTGCCGATGTCAATACATAAAATTTTCATGCTTGATGTGTGCGCGTGAGAAACGCATGCGCCTGCCGCAAAATCGCGCGCATATTTTCGTACGGCAGCAACTCCAGCGCGCGTTCGTACGGGACCCACAGCGCTTCTTTGTGTTCCCACGAAATGCGCACCTCGCGCGTGGTCGCTTCGCCGAGAAAATACGCGACGGTCTTTTTCACCAACGCGCCGGACTCGCGAAGCCGAAAGAAATATTCGAGGCGTTCGCAAAACCCCGGCAAGAGCCGCACATCCAAACCTGTTTCTTCGCGGACTTCGCGCTGCGCTGCCGTTTCTTCGTCTTCGTCTTCATCCACCATGCCTTTCGGAAATTCCCAATGCCCAAATCGGATGAGCAGATACTCGATTTCGGCGCCGCGATAAAAGACAATCGCGCCGGCGGAGCGCATCAAACGCACGCGCGGTTTGTTCGCGGTGCGTGACTTGCGAGGAGTTTTGGCTGCCATTTCGTTTCCCTGACTCATCCCCATTATATCCAAAAAAATACGCGGCGAGATTCGCACAGCGCGTTGAATCTCGCCGCGTCGAAAACGAACGCACGCGCGCGTTACAGATGCAATTGGACATTCGGCACGCGCAAATCGGGCGCGCTGCCGTTTGCGGGCAGTGTGTTGAGCGCGGTCAATACGCGGTCCAAATCCGCGCCGCGCGCGCGTACGGCTTCCGCGAGCGTGGCGTTTTCGTCCACCGCGCAGCTCGCGCAGCCGCCGATGTGAAACGCCGCCAAAACATTCGCCGCGCGCGGTTCCATTTCATACAAATGCGTCAAGGGCGTGTTCGGATCAAAGCGCAGCTGTCCCGTCATTTTTTGCATCGCCACATCCAGCGCCGCGACGCGGTTTTCAATTTCCTCGTCCTGTGCGCGCTGCTCCCGGCGCGTTTCATACAGCGTCGTCGCCACACGCTCTAATTTGGCATTCAACGCGCGAATTTCGCGCAGCGCGCGCCACGCGACGAACATGGCGGCGAGGGTGAGGAGCAGCAGAGCAATTTCCACAAATGTCATTTTGAATTTCCTCTGAGCGTATGATTCGCGGAAATTCTAAAACAAAAGAATGCGCGGGTCAATGCTTTTAATTAAACTCTAACGGCGCGGCACAGCGCTCGCACCAAACTTGAACCGTACCGCGACTTGTTTTACATTTTTTTGACGGACAACTGATGGTGCGTATGTTATAATCTCGGACAAGAGGTTCGCGAATGCGTGATTCGTACGGACGAGAAATTCATTACTTGCGGGTGTCGCTAACGGACCGCTGCAATTTCCGCTGCGTCTATTGTATGCCGGAACACGGCGTTATCTTTCATCCGTATTCGTATCATCTGACTGACGACGAATTGGTGCGCGTCATCGGTATTATGGCAGGGCTTGGCTTTGACCGCATTCGCCTGACCGGCGGCGAGCCGACCGTGCGCCCGAATCTGGTGCCGATTGTCGAAAGTATTGCAGCAATTCCCGGCGTCAAAGAAATCGCGATGACGACGAACGCGCTGCGTTTGGAAAAAATCGCCGAGCCGCTCGCGCGTGCGGGCATGAAACGCGTCAATATCAGCATTGACACGCTCGACGCGGAACGCTTTACCAAAATCACGCGCTTTGGGAAATTGGACGCGGTATGGCGCGGCATTCTCGCCGCCGAACGCGCAGGGCTGACGCCGATTAAATTGAACGCCGTCATCGTGCGCGGCTACAACGAAGCGGATATTGTGGACCTCGCGCGTTTGACGTTGGATCACGAATGGGACATGCGCTTTATCGAAATGATGCCGCTCGGTTCCATCGCCGATTTCCAAGTCGAAAGCATTGTGACAGCAGAAGAAATGAAAGCGCGTGTCGAGGACGCGTTCGGCGAGTTGATTCCATTGCCGTGGAACGGACACGAGCCCGCGCGCCCGTATCGCCTGCCGCGCGGACAGGGCACACTCGGTTTCATCAGCTCCGTCAGCGCGCCGTTTTGCGAAGGCTGCGACCGCGTGCGCTTGACTTCGGACGGACGCCTGCGCTTGTGCTTGCTGCGCGACGACGAGGTGGATTTGCTGACGCCGCTGCGGAATGGCGCAAGCGATGCCGAGTTGACCGAGCTCATCGCGCGCGGTGTGTATCACAAACCCTGGGGACACGGGCTCGCGCAAAATGTGATTGCCGAATCGCGCATCATGAGTCAAATCGGCGGGTAGCGCATAGGGCAGTCGCGCGATGGTCGGCGACCTCATTGCTCGTGACTCGCAACGCCAAACCGCCGCGCAAATCAAGACGCGAGCGTCCTCAACCCGAACGACAGGCGATTGACAAAAGCAAGAATCGCGTTACTATTGGGCGAGGGTAGTTATCGAGAACCCTACCTTAAGGAGCATAGAGAGTATGATGACTGAGACACCATCCGTTCCGGCAATCACCGATTTGCCCGTCAACACCGAAATCGTCGAACTGACACCGCTAGCAGCCGAAAAGCTGCAAGCGCTTATGAAAGAAAAGAATTTGACAACGCATGGACTGCGCGTATTTATCGCCGGCGGCGGCTGCTCCGGTTTTCAATATGGCATGGCGTTTGAAAACCAAATGGAAGAAGGCGACTATGTTTTTGAGTCGCAAGGCGTGCGCCTGTATGTGGACCAAGCCAGCGCCATGTATCTCGAAGGCGCGCAGGTGGACTATGTGGATTCATTGATGGGCGGCGGCTTTCGCATTGAAAATCCGAATGCCGTTTCGACGTGCTCGTGCGGTCAATCCTTTAGCACACAGAGCGGCGGCGCAGCCAGCGGCGACAGCTGCGGTCATCACTAAACATCACCAAGCGTCATGAGGGCGATTTGGAATTCCATTTCCACATCGCCCTTTTTTGTCTCATGCGCGCGTATGCCTTTTTGGCAATTCTTGTGTTGAGCGTTTTTGTGGCGTGTACAAGTCCTCCCCCCCCCCTTCGGTCGTCGCGCCGACCGCGTCCGCGCAAAAATTTCAGGTCTGACATTTCTATCGAAGGCATGCCGTGAGAATGCGTAATGTAGAATGCTCAATGCTCAATGCATCATGCGGACAAAGCGTAAAACATAAAACGCCGCTCAATCGAGCGGCGTGTCTGTTTCTTGCGCCAAGCCCATGGCTTGTCGCGCTTGCGCCGCCGTCGCCAGCGAGCCAGTGATGCAAATCAAATCGCGGGGCGACGCGTTCGCGCACGCCGCCGTCATCGCGGCGTGCATGTCGCGCGCGGCGTCGGCGGGAATACCGTGCGCGTTCAATGCTTGCGCGAGCGATTCCGCGTCGCGGCTGCGCGGGTGCGGCGTCGCAACCGTCCACGCATGCGCGGCGAGGGGGACGAACGGCGCGAGCAGCGCGTCGAGTTCCTTGTCGCGCAGCGCGCCAAAAATCAAAAACAATTTTTCAAACGCAAAATGAAATTGGAGCGCGGCAGCGAGTTTCTCGGCAGAATCGCCGTTGTGCGCGCCGTCCGCCACAATCAACGGATGCGCGGCATCGCGCTCTTGCAAAATTTCCAGACGTCCCGCCCATTTTGTCGCCGCCAGTCCCGCGCGCACTGGGTCGTCTCTTATCTCCATTCCCCAATGCTCGGCAATCGTCTTTGCCGCCGCGACCGCGAGCGCCGCATTCGCCAATTGATGCGCGCCGCGCAATGGCACCTGTAAATTTTCCACGCGCCAATATTCGCGCCACAAACCCGCGTGCGGCGCGCCGGCAACCATGAAATCGGAATGCTGCCCCAGCCACAACCACTCGCGTTCGCCGACAGCGAGCGTTGCGTTTTTTTCTTGCGCCGCGCGTTCTATCACCGCCAGCGCTTCGGGCGCTTGCGCTGCGCTCAACACAATTTGCTGCGGTTTGATGATGCCCGCTTTTTCCGCCGCAATCTTGGGTAACTGATTGCCCAAGACGGCGGTGTGATCAAAACTAATGGGCGTGATAAGCGCCACATCCGCGTTGACCACGTTCGTCGCGTCGAGCCGCCCCCCTAACCCGACTTCTAAAATCGCTGCGTCAATTTCTGCGCGCGCAAAATGTTCGAGCGCAAGCGTCGTCATCACTTCAAACGTCGTGAACGATTCCAATTCGGGATGCGCGACCAACAATTCGCGGAGCAGCGGCACAAGCTCCCCTACCCCGCGCGCGAAATCATTTTCCGAAATCAATGCGCCGTTCACGCGAATGCGTTCGCGATAGGTGTGCAAATGCGGCGAAGTGTACAAACCCGTCTTGTACCCCGCCGCGCGCAAAATGCTTTCCAGCATCGCCGCCGTCGAGCCCTTGCCTTTGGTGCCCGCAATCAAAACGCTGCGATAGCGCGTTTGCGGATTGCCCAACGCGCCAAGCAATGCCATCGGTCGTTCCAACAACAATTCTTCGCGCGCAGGACGCGCGCCCGTGCCGCGTTCCCAATCCGGCAGCGCCAAAAGAAACGCCAACGCCTCTTGGTAATTCATACTCTATTCGCATTCTGCATTCGGCATTGCGCATTCGCCATTATGCCTTTGTTCTCACAATCGCGTCCGCCATGCGACAACAGCGCACCGCTGCTTTCACATCATGCACGCGCACAATGTCCGCGCCTTGCGCGATGGATAATGCCAACGTTGCCAATGTCCCTTCCAAACGTTCATGCACCGGCAAATTCAACGTCAGCCCGACAACACTTTTGCGCGACGTGCCGATGAGCAAGGGCAAATCGCGCAGCGCGGGATGCGTCTTGAATTCGCGCAAGCGCCGCAAGAGTTCGAGATTTTGTGCCAGCCCTTTGCCAAAACCGATGCCCGGGTCAATAATAATTTTTTCGCGCGCGACGCCCGCGCGTTCCGCGTCCGCGACGCGCTGTGCGAGTTCGGATGCGACGGCTTGCGCAATGTCCGCATTTTCGTATTCCACATTGTCGTAATGTCCACCGAGACTGCCGATGACGGCAGGCGCGGCGCGATTGTGCATCAAGACGACGTACGCGCGCCGCGCCGCCGCGACGCGTCCGATTTCGGCATCGCGCGTGAATGCCCACACATCGTTGACCCACGTCGCGCCCGCGTCGAGCGCGCGTTGGGCGACGACCGCGCGCGAGGTGTCCACCGAAAGTGGAACGGTCACGCGTTTTGCCAAGTGTTCGATGACCGGCAGGACGCGTTGAATTTCCTGTTCCACATCCACGCGCGTCGAACCGGGGCGCGTGGACTCGCCGCCAATATCCAAAATATCCGCGCCTTCCTCCACAAAGCGTAATCCTTGCGTCACCGCCGCGTCCACATCCGTCACCCCGTCGCCCGAAAACGAATCCGGTGTGACATTGACAATGCCCATGATATAGGTGCGGCTGCCCCATTGAAAATCAGACATATCCCAAAAAATGAGGCGATGACTTTCCGATGTGCCGTGAAAATCATCGCCGCCGCGAAAATTCGAAATCCGAAATCCGAAATTTACAATTCAATCGTCATTCCCTCGCGTGCCATAAAGGTATTGGGGCGCAGCTCGCGCGCGCGTTTTTCGATTTCCTCCAGCGTCGCGTCGTCGTGTTCGGGTTCGTGATGATAGAGCGCGAGCTGTTTCACATTCGCCGCGTTCGCCGTTTCCACCGCCATGCGCCACGTCGAATGTCCCCAGCCCTGACGCGGCACCGGCGCGTATAAATACAACGCGTCTGTGTATTGTGCGTCGTGCACCAACAAATCCGCGCCGCGCGCAAAATTCACCAGACGCTGATAATACCCGACATACGATTCGACATCGGTGGCAAAGACGAACGAACGTCCCTGAAAATTCACGCGATAAATAAAAACGCCTTGCGGGTGCGCCGACGATTTCAACACTTGAACGCACAACGCGCCGGAATTTTGCGCCAGCGTGTCGGCATCGCGCTGTGACCACAAGACCTGCGGCTCACAATGGTCGCCGTCAAACAAAATCACTTCGCCTTCGTTCAGATTGCGAACCACGCGCGTGCACGGCAAATCATCCACCGTAATCGGAAACACTGGCGGCAGCATGGACAGTGACAGGACGCGCGCGAGGTCTTCGTTCAAACTCTTGGGTCCAAAAATATACAACGTCGTGAGTTGAAAACGCGCGGGGACAAAAAAGGGAAACCCTTGCGTATGGTCGTGATGTGTATGCGTAAAAAAGAGCGTCAGATTGAGCGGATTGATTTCGGGCTTGTGTTCCGCCATCAACATTCGCCCCAAACCAATGATGCCGGTGCCCGCATCAAAAATCAAATGATGTTTGCCGGCGCGGACATGTACACACGGCGTATTGCCACCATAAAACGCGGTCTTGGGTCCGGGTGTCGGATAACTGCCGCGCACGCCCCAAAAAGTCACGTTAAAGGGTTCAGTCATTCCACCTTTCCTTGCTCAAGGTTTTGTTCATTTTGCCTCAAAGGCATATCTTTGACAATAGGTAATGTGAACCGAAAGATACTGCCCTGCCCCGGCGCGGCTTCGACCCAAATTGTGCCGTGATGCGCTTCGACAATGCCCTTGACAATCGCCAAGCCCAAACCACTGCCGCCTACCGCGCGTGTGCTGGCGCCGTTCACTTGAAAAAAACGGTCAAAGACGCGCTCTTGAAATTCGGGCGGGATGCCGACGCCGTGGTCCGCGACACTCACAATCACATTCGTCGCATCCACTTCACAACGCACGGCGATTTCGCCGCCGTCCGGCGAATATTTTATCGCGTTCTCGAGCAAATTGCCGAGCACTTGGCGAATGCGCCGCGGGTCCGCCCACACGCGCGGCAGTACGGCGGGCAGGTCCACCACAAACCAATGCGCTTCGGTGCGCCGCTGCGCTTGTGCGACCGCTTCGCGCACGATGCGCCGCAATTGCAAAGGTTCGGGATGAATGCGCAGCGCGCCCGCTTCGACCTGCGCCATGTCGAGCAAATTGTCAATCAGTTCTTCGAGGCGGTCGCTTTCTTCTTCGATGATGCGCAAAAATTCGCGCTGTGTCGCTTCGTCCCAACGCACATCCTGCCGCAGTAACGTCGTGGCAAAACCTTTGATGGAGGCGAGCGGCGTACGCAATTCATGCGACACGGTGGCGAGGAGTTGGGTTTTCATTTGCTCCAACTCTTTGTCGCGCGTCACGTCGCGCCACAAGACACCGTAGCCCCCCCCTTCCCCCCCTCCGCCGCGCAGCGCGAACCATTTGGCTTGAATGATTTGCTCGCGCGGCACGCGCAGCGCGAATTCAAACTGCGGCAGTTCGGCAGCGCGCTGCGCGTAATTTTGAAAACGCAGCGCCAAACTCGCGCCGATGGCAGTTTTTTCCGCAAGCGCGCGATAGACTTCCGACGCGGGCACACCCAACCACGCGTCCCCGTCTAGTCCGAACATTTGTTGAGCGCGCGGATTCAGCAGCACGACCTGCTCCATACTGTTGACCAACATGACACCGTCCGCCAGGCTGTTCAGAGCGTCCAGCGCCAACGCGTCCACTCGCTGAATCTGCATACGCGCATTCGGAATTCGTCGTGACGACGATTATTTGCTTTCTTTGGCAGCGGCTTTTTTCTGGGCAGCCTTTTTGGGTTTGCTTTCCTTTTTCTCGTCACCGGTAAACAGCGGCAGGTGTCCGAGCGCAATAATGTGTCCCCACTGCGCGCGTTCGCCTTCGGTAAAGACGGCGGCTTCCGCCACAATTTTTGCGCCCACTTTATCCATCAACAAACGCATGCCTTGCAGCGTGCTGCCCGTGCTGATGACATCATCCACCAGAATCACGCGTTTGCCGCGCAATAAATCGTGGTCTTTTTCGTCGAGATACAGCGTTTGCGGTTTGCCCGTCGTAATGGAAAGCGTTTCCGCGCTCAACGCATTGCCCATGTACGGCTTGTAGTCTTTACGGAGCACGACGTACGGTTTGTTCATTTCGACCGCGAGATGATACGCGAGCGGAATACTTTTCGCTTCGGCGGTGACCAAAACATCGGCGTCCACTTTTGCCAATTTTTTCGCCAGCCCGCGCGCCGCCGCCATCGTAATTTCCGTATCGCCCAACAAATTGAACACCGCAATCCGCAGCTGCGGACTCACGGCAAATAAAGGAAGGTGACGCGTGACGCCTTCTATTCGGACAGTGTAGGTATCGCGTTTTGCCATGCTTCTTCTCCTTTTGCAGGGGAATGAACCAAAAAAATCAGAACCGCAAGTGTGACCATTGCAAAAATCAGGTTGCCGACGAACGGCGCATCAAATCCAAAATGGTCATACAAGAATCCGCCGATATATGACGCGGGAAACGCGAGCACGCCGCTGAACGCGGACAGGCGTCCGAACATTTCGCCGCGCCGCGCGGGTTCGACGGTTTGCGTGATATAGACGTTGCGCGCGGGAACCCATGTGGCGGCAGTCAGCGCGAAAATGACCATCGAAGCGGCAAAAACTTCAAACTGCGTTTGCGTCATCCACAAAAACATCAGTGGCGGCGCGAGCGCTTCGGAAAAAACCAACAGCGGTTTCGGTCCCACGCGGTCAATCAAACGCCCGATGGGAAAGGAAGTGATTGCCCACGTGATGCTGCTCACCGCCGACAAAATTCCGAGTTGACTCGTCGAAAAACCGTATTCTTTGGTCAACAGTCCATATAGCAAACCAAAGCCCATGCCCCACGCGAACATGTCGAGCGCGATTGCCCAAAAGAACCAGCGCAGTTCATGCGGCGGAACCCACGCGCGTTTCAGAAATGCAAAAATCGCGCCCGCGTCCGTGCTTTGTTTATGCGCTGCCGGTCGGTCGCGCAGAAACCGCCAAATGACGATAAAGGCGACGAGTTCAAACAGAATCGCCGCCGGAAAAATCACGGTAAAGCCGTAGCGGTCTGCTACCGCGCCCGCGATGATCGGCACGAAAATGCCCGGCACTGTCACGACGACCATGATGAGCGAATACGCGCTCCCGCGTTTACTCGCGCTCACCGCCTCGCCCACCAACGCGCTGTTGACGGGCTGATACACCTGGGAAATACCGAGCAGCACAATCGCGGGCAGCAGCATCAACAGCGCCGCCATCCACCCCGCGACCGCATACAACGCAAACGCGCCCATCGCGCACAGCGACGCGCCGAGCAAAACAATTTTGCGCCCGCGTTGGTCCGCAATCCAGCCGCCCCACGGATACGCCAGCGTCGAAATCAGTCCCCCAAAGCCGCCGAGCGAATTCAACAAACCAAGTTGCGACATGCTCGCGCCGAGCGACAAGACGAACGGCTGAAACACGACGCCAATCATGCTCTGTTCGACGCCGCTGATGAACGAACGCGTCACCACTGCAATCAATGTATTGTTAAGGGACAACCGCGCGCGCAAATTGGTCAGCATGGACATGGGAATTTTTCCGAAACCGCGCGGGTCATTATAACGGAAAGGATAGAGAGTGTAAAAAGACAAATGGCGCGCCTCACATTTCGAGGCGCGCCGATTGGCGTGATTTCACTTTTGGCGCGGGCAACTTGCGCTCTTTATTTCTTGCGGGATTTAATCGTGAATGCGGTAGCTGTGCGAATTTTTACCCCATCTACAAGCACAGAAATCTGCATGTCCTGTGCGACGCCATCACTGGTGGCGGCAAAGAGGAAGCGTGTTTTCAACATTCCGTTTTCTTTGCGGAGCTTGACGCGCGCGAGTTTGACCTCATACTCGT
>Ga0070741_10006124_pt1 | contig 26088 bp, 28 predicted proteins | sample Coa_R1_4_FD_66440 | JGI IMG/M metagenome (GOLD analysis project Ga0070741, IMG submission 66440) | Surface soil microbial communities from Centralia Pennsylvania, which are recovering from an underground coalmine fire - Coalmine... | ecosystem: Environmental > Terrestrial > Soil > Unclassified ... | reverse complement strand
GACCGGGGCGCCCTGTCTGACCACGCCCCTGTGGCGGTCACACTCGGCGGCTAGGTCCGGCCGGCACGGAGCCCGAACCCACGCAGCATCATGAGCGCCTTCTCCCCGAGCGTCCCACGGCCCGGGAGCACCCCGAGCTGCGTGGCTGCGTCATAGAGGTCGAAAAAGCCGCGTACCCGCAAGAGCAGGCTCCGGTCGAGCTCGCAGTAGAACACGCAATGGACCACCACGAAGCGGTTGGTCGCGGGGAGGCCGCCGACTTGGGCGCGGTGGGTTCCGAGGAGCTTGCAGGGAGCCGCGACGTAGCGGCCCTTGCAGAGCCTCTCCCCGGTTTTCTGCAGCCTCGCGTCTGGAAAGCCTTCCCACAGTTGCTCGGCATGGCCGATCAGCTCCTGGACCCCTTCGAGGGGTTCCGCGGTGAGCGGGTCCTCGTAGTGGACTTCCGGAGAGCAGAGCGGCGCGAATGATTCGGGGTCCTTCGACGACCAGGCTTTCTCCCAGCCGTCGATCAGTTCATCGACGCTCATTCCTCGCCGCTGCTTTGTGAGAGGTCCGGCGTGCCGTGCTCGGGCGTCGACGCCCGCGCGTAGCGTCGGCGAGGAATTCTGCCCGCGCGACGGGCAAGCCGTCCCGCTTCAACGCCCAAGCGCACCGCTCGCGCCATCGCGGCGGGATCTTCCGCGCGCGAGATCGCACTGGCGCAGAGCACCGCATCGCAGCCGAACTCCATCGCCAGCGCCGCGTCCGAGGCCGTGCCGACCCCGGCGTCAAGGATCACCGGGACGTCAGAGCGCTCGATCATGATCGCGAGGTTGTACGAGTTGAGAATCCCCATGCCGCTGCCGATCGGAGACCCCAGTGGCATCACCGCAGCGCACCCGATGTCCTGCAGCCTCCGCGCCAGGATCGGATCGTCAGTGGTATAGGGCAGCACCACGAACCCTTCCTGTACGAGTTGCTCGGCAGCGGTCAGGAGCTCGGGCGCGTCTGGCAACAAGGTGCGGTCGTCGCCGATCACCTCGAGCTTGACCCAGTCGGTGGAGAATGCCTCTCGGGCCAGCCTGGCGGTGAGGACGGCGTCGCGGGCCGTGTAGCACCCTGCGGTGTTGGGCAGGATCTGAACGGACGCGGCTTGAAGCACGTCGAGGATCGAGCCACGTGCGCTCGGGTCCAGCCGCCTCAGCGCGACGGTGCATACCTCGGCCCCGGAGTCGGCGAGCGCTTCGCGAAGCGCGTCGTGGCTGGAGAAGCCGCCCGTTCCGAGCAGCAGCCGCGACTCGAAGGTGCGACCTGCGATCACCAACGGGTCGGCGCCGGGACCCACGAGCGCCTCTCTGTCCGTGGGCAGCACATCGGTCATAGCGCACCTCCCTGGATGGCGGCCAACACCTCGACGCGTGCCCCATCGTCGAGCGCCGTCGAGGACCATTCGTCTCGTGGCACGACCTCGCCGTCAACCGCTACGGCCACGCCGCGGCCGGCAACCGCAGGGGGTCGACCGCCGTCATCGGCCAGTAGCGCGACCACGCTCGAGACGGTCGCCTGGGGCGGCAGCTCCCGGCGCTCTCCATTGACGATCACGCGCATCATGCGCCTACCTCCGTTGGAAGCTTTCGGCCACGCTCGAACCTGCGGGGCGAGAACGGCTCTCCCAGCGAGGGAAGCTGCCCTTCCAGGAGAGCCTGCGCGATCAGCTCGGCGGTGATGGGGGCCAGCAGGATCCCGTGGCGGTAGTGCCCGGTGGCCCAGTAGAGCCCGCGGACCGACCCCGCCCCGATGACAGGCGCGTTGTCGGGAGTGCCGGGCCGAGTCCCAGCCGAGAGCTCGTCGATCACCAATTCGGAGAGTCCGGGCACGAGTTCGACGGCATCGCGCAGCAGCTCGAACAGCGCTCCGGCCGTGACGCTCGTGTCGAACCCACGTTCCTCGACGGTCGCGCCGAGCACGTAGCGGCCATCTCCGCGCGGCACCAGATAGGCCGCGGGCAGCCGCAATGCCCTGGTCATCAGACCCGCCCCGCCTGGGTCACGCAAGCGCATGATCTGGCCCTTCACCGGCCGAACCGGTACAAGCGCTTCCGGTGGAAGTCCGAAGAGGCCCGGCGACCACACGCCGGCCGCAATCACCAAAGCATCGCTGGACAGCCGCTCTCCGTCGCTCAAGCGGACGCCCCCGACTGCACCGTCCGCGCCGATCTCGACCTCCGTTACCGCCGTGCCCGTGCGCACCTGGACGCCCGCTCGCCGTGCAGCGGCCACGAGCGCCTTGGTCAGCTGGCGCGGGTCGATGGCGTGATCGTCGGCTACCTCCAGCGCCCCCCTGATCGTGGGAGCAAGGGCAGGCTCGAGGCGGCGGGCTTCGGTCGGCGTAAGCCGCCTCACCGCGAGGCCGAACTTGGTTCGGATCTCCAGCTCGCGCTCGAGCCCTTCGGCCTCGTCGCGATCCCGGGCGGCAATCAGGGTCCCGCACTCGAGATAGCCGGGATCCAGGCCCGACGCCTCCTCCAGTGCCGCCACGAACCCGGGATAGGCCTGCGCACTCGCGATCCCTAGCCGCAGCAGCGGCTCCTCGCGAGGGTGGGCCTCCGAGACAGGGGCGAGCATTCCGGCGGCGACATGCGAGGTGCCGCGGCCGGGCTCGTCCCGCTCCAGCAGGAGCACCCCGGCCCCTTGCTGGGCGAGCCGCCACGCGACCGCCAGGCCGATCACGCCGCCGCCGATGACGATCACCTGAGATGACTGTCTTCTCGACGGATTCAGGCCTTCGATGCTAGCGCGGTTACCGTGCCAGACTGGGGGGCGTGGAGCATCTGCGCGCGCACGAGCATCGGACCCGGGACGATCGGCGCAGCCGCCTGCAATCGGCCCGTCTGTACCTCATCTGCGGCGAGCAGGACAACCGTTTCCTGGAGGCGGCGATGCGCGGTGGAATCGACATCGTGCAGCTTCGCCTCAAGTGCGCAACTGACCGGGAGGTCATCTCCACCAGCCGTCGGTTTGCGCGCGTGTGCGCGGCGCATGGGGCCCTGTTCATCCTCAACGACCGCCCGGACCTGGTCGTCGAGGGTCAAGCCGACGGGGTACACGTGGGCCAGGACGACATCCCGATCGGACAGGCGCGCGCACTGGTCGGTCCGGAGCGGCTGGTGGGACTCTCCACTCACAGCAAGGCCCAGGTTGATGCCGCGGGGGCGAAAGATGCTCCCGACTACATCGGGGTCGGACCGGTACACGAGACGCCGACCAAGCCCGGGCGACCGGCGATCGGACTCGACGTGGTCAGATATGCGGCGCAGCGGTCGGCGATTCCGTTCTTTGCCATCGGTGGGATTGACGAGGGCACAGTCGGCGCCGTCGTGGCCGCCGGCGCGCGGGGCGTCGCGGTGGTGCGTGCGCTGGTAGACGCCGCGGACCCCGAGCAGGTCGCGCGACATCTGCGAGAAGCGCTCGACCGCAACAGGAAAGCAGTTGGCGCAGCGCAGTCGTAAGCGTGGGCGGCGTTCCAGGCCTCCGGAGTCCCGGCCGCCGGCCGTCGCTGCGCAACCGGCCGCCAAGCAGACAGGCACCCAGTCGGCGGTCGCTGCGCAACCCGCCGCCAAGCAGCAAAGCACCGCCCGGGTCAGCCGCTCCGAGCAAAAGAATGCCGCCGTTCGGGCGACGCTTGAGCCGTACGGCAGCGGTGAGCGACCGTGGCCGATCAAGGTAGCCGTACTGGTCGCGTTTCTGATCGGCGCAGGCGACCTCGTTGACGTGCTGGTCGGTGGGAATATCGGGTTCGGCGGGGCACACCCCGCAAAAGGCGGCGTGATCCTGTTCTCGGTGCTGATGCTCGTCTGCGCGGCGGGCATGTGGCGGATGCGCTACTGGGCCGTTTTGGGCTTCCAGGCGATCCTGGCCTTCGTCGTGCTCTTCTTCTCGCTTGCCCTGATCAGGGCAAGCAATGTCGCAGGCGTCATCATCGCGGTCCTCGTGGTCTGCGGCGGCGGGTTTCTCTTCTACAAGCTTGTGCGGGTGCTAAGCCGTCTCCAGATGCCGCGCAGGGCGCGCCCGTAGCGCCTCGCGGACGTCGTATAGGCTGCTTAGCGATGCCTGAATCCTCGTACGACTGCATCGTTATCGGCTCTGGCCCGGGCGGCTACGTGGGCGCGATTCGCGCAGCGCAGCTGGGCTTTAAGACGGCAATCATCGAGATGGACAAGATCGGCGGCCGCTGCCTGAACTACGCCTGCATACCCGCCAAGGCCGTTTTGCGATCTGCCGACGTCCTCTCCGAGGTTCGCGAGGCCGGCGAGTTCGGAATCAAGGTGGGAGCTCCCGAGGTCGACTACGCGGCGCTCTCAGCCCGTCGCGGAAAGGTGATCTCCACGCTTACGGGCGGGGTGGCGATGCTGCTCAAAAAGAACGGCGTCGAGCCAATCACCGGCCGGGGGGCACTCGGCGGCAACGGCACCGTCAAAGTCGGCGACCTAGAGCTTCAGGGGAAGACCATCGTGCTCGCGACAGGCTCGGTGAAGAAGCCGATTCCGGGAACGCAGTTTGGAGGGCGCGTAATTGGCACCGAAGAGGCGTGGGCGCTAAACGAGCTGCCGAAGAGCATGGCGGTAGTGGGGGCGGGCGCCTCGGGGGCCGAGATCGCCTCGGCCTATGCTCGGCTTGGTACGGAGGTGATGCTGTTCGAAGCGCTCGAACGAGTCCTCCCGACCGAGGACGCCGACATCTCGAAGGTCGCCGAGCGAGGTCTCAAGCGACAGGGAATCGATATTCACACCTCGACACTGGTCGAGCAGGTGGAGCCGGGAGACGAGGCAGTCAAATTCAGAGCGGGTGACCGAGAGGCGCAGGTCGAGTGGCTTGTGATCGCTGCGGGGCGCGGTGCGGACGTCGAGGGACTCGGGCTGGAAGCGGCCGGTGTCAGGCTTGCCGAGGACGGGCTGGTCGAGGTCGACGGTGCGCAGCGCACCAGCGCAGAGGGTGTTTACGCCATCGGCGACCTGGTGCACGGGCCGGCCCTGGCCCACAAGGCCTCGGACGAGGGCGTGATCGCGGTTGAGGATGCGGCGGGGATGCAGATCCATCCCATCGAGTACCGGGACATTCCGAGGGCCACTTTCTGTGCGCCCAACGTTGCGAGCTTCGGGCTGACTGAGGCCGAGGCTCGTGAGCAGGGACACGACGTGACGGTGGGCAAGGTGCAGTACGGGGCGGTCGGGGCCGGGACCGTCTACGGCGACCGCGGAGGGCTCGTCAAGATCGTCGGGGAGAAGCGCTATGGCGAGCTGCTCGGCGGCCACATCGTGGGCTCGCGCGCCACGGAGCTGATCCAGGAACTCGTCAACGTGCGCGTGCTGGAAGGCGGATATCCCGAAGTTGCGCGCACAATCCATGGTCATCCCACTCAATCCGAGGCGATCATGGAGGCGGCCCGCGCGGCCGACGGTTGGCTGATTCACGGGTAGGGTCAGGAAATGAAAATTTCAGCCCCGCACCCGTAGGTCGCGCGTCTGCGGACGTGGACAGTCGCACACCCATCTTCTATTACGACCTGGCGAGTCCCGAGTGTTACCTCGCGGCCGAGCGGGTCTCCTTCATTCTCGAGCTCACTCCCGTATGGGAGCCGGTGATCGGCCGTTGGGAGGAAGGCGGGCACCGGGAGGCTGACGGCGCTCAGACTCAGGGGTTCGGTCTGCTACTCGGTCCCGACCCGGACCGTAGCGCGACGGAGCGAATCGCGCGCGAACGAGGCCTGCAGGCGATGCGGTGGCCGCTGCACTGGCCCCCTGATTCCGAGCCGGCGATGCGTGTCGCCGCCTACGCCAAGTCAATCGGCAGGGTGACCGCCTTCTCCCTGGCGGCGTTTCGCCAGACCTTCGCGGCAGGGCGCGATCTGAGCGATCTAGACACGATTTTGATCGCAGCCGCGGCTTGTGAGATGCATCCCGCCGCAGTGACCAAGGCGGTTGGCCTGCGGCCGGTCGCGCGCGCGCTCGAGCAGGCGAGTGAGCGCGCCATGGCGTCTGGCGTCCGCCGGCTCCCGGCCCTGCGCATCGACGGACTTGTGTTCGAGGGCGACGGCGGTCTCGACGAGGCCGGCGCGGCGCTTGCAGCGAGGGCATGAGAGCCAATCGCGCGTTTGAGCTGCTCGTTTGCCGAGGCGGACGCGGGCCGGCGTTTCTGGCCGACCGTCGGCGACTTGACCGCCTGGAGATCGTCTCAATCGACACGGGCGAGGTGGTCTTCTTCTGGGAGCTGCCGGCCAGGGCGGCTGCGAAGCTCGAGCGCCAGCTTCGCGGCGACCTCGCCGCAATGGAGGCCGGGGCGTTCGCGGACGCCTGGTCGCGCGATGATGGACCACAGGGACAGGCTCAGTGACCACGGGCGCTCGCGGTCAAGCCCGGATCGAAGAGCCCACGCGCGCCCAGAGGGCGGTCGCCCGGAGGGCGTCGGAGGCACGCGCCACGATTCCCCATCTGGAGCTCGGGACCGATGTCGACATGGACCCGCTGGCGGCGTGCGGTCGGGCATCTCACGCGCTGACCGGGGTGATCGCACAGGCCTGTGCGCTGGCGCTGCGCGAGCATCCACGAGCGAATGCCGGCTACCGCGACGGTCGGTTCGAGCTGTATCCGCGGATCAACATCGGACTTCTGATCGAAAGCGGAGACGATCTCGAGGTCGCGACGGTATTCGACGCTGACGCTAAGCCGCTGGCCGAACTGACCGAGGTGATCGCCGACCTGCGCGCTCGCGCAGGGTCACTGACGCAGCCGGAGCGCTCCGGCGCCACATTCACGCTCGCTCACCACCAGGACACAGGCGTGGCCTGGGCATCGCCGCTGGTCTGGACCGGCCAAGCCGCCGCGGTGGCCGCCGGCGCCGTGCGCGAGGCTGCGGTCATCCGTGGAGACCAGGTGGCGGTCGGCCCACGGATGGCAATCACGCTTGCCTGCGATCACCGCATCCTTTATGGGCCGCCGGCGGCGCGCTTCTTGGCGCGTATCAAGGAGCTGCTCGAGCATGAGCCTTCATGAGGGTGACGGCGCTCAGAAGCCGCGACGAGAGACCCGGCAAGGACCGTCGCATGGACCCGAGTCGGACTGCTTGAGCGAAGCGACGAAGCTGGCGCTGCGGCTGGGGTCCGCGATCGCGGACCTGCGCGTGCTGGCGGCTATCGCCTCGATCCCGCGGGAGCGGTTCGTGGAATCTTCGCTGCGGGATCGCGCATACGCCAACGTCGCGCTGCCGATCGCATGCGACCAAACCATCTCACAGCCTCTGGTGGTCGCGCGTATGCTCGAGCTGCTCGAACTTACGCCGACCGACCGCGTGCTCGATGTCGGCACGGGGTCGGGCTATCACGCCGCGCTGCTGGCGCTGCTCGCGGGCGAGGTCTACACGATCGAGCGTCATCCCAACCTGACCCATGCAGCCGAGCGCACGATCCGGGAGCTGGGCCTTGACAACGTCCATTTCGCGGTCGGCGACGGCTGGCTCGGCCTACCCGAGAACGCCCCATTCCAAGCGATCAACGTCGCGGCGGCCACCGGCCCGGAGCCTCCGCCTCCGTTGGTCGAGCAACTCGCGCCCGGGGCGCGGTTGGTCGCGCCGGTGGGTCGCGCTTCTCAGCACCTGACACTCATCCGCCGCACCGAGTCGGGCATCACCGAGGCCACGCTGGAGGGGGTGCGCTTCGTCCCGCTGGTGCGCGGAAACGAGCGCAGCGAATAGCGATCGATCTGCGGACGCCCCCGCGACCCCTTCGGCACCCCCTACTGCGACCCCTACGGCACCTCTACTGCGAGTGAACGGTCTTCGAGGTCGCCAGCACGCGGCCGTCCGAAGCGAGTGCTTGCACCGCGACGTATGGGGTCCCAACGATCGAAACAGGCGTCTCGAACCCCTCACTCGGCGCCACCGCCACCGGCAGAAGCGTCTTTGCGGTGGTCCCGCCGAGCACGCGCCAGCGTGCCACATCGGTTGCGCCGTTCCAGCTCACATATACGGTCTCGTTGGAGCCGTCGATAGAGGTGGCGAGCGCCGGGACGGTTCGTGGCGTGCCGCGCCAGGGGAACACGAAGGCGCGGTACGTCGAGTCATCGCCGACAAACCGGCCGTCGTAGAGCAGGTGTCCACTGGAATCGAACTCGCTGAAGTAGGGCGAACCACCCCAGCCGACGAACTGATTGCCGTCTCGCAGGTCCTGGACGTTGCCCTCGAACGGAACGAGGACGCTGGGGACGTGGTAGTCCGCTCGCACCAGCGATGCCGTCATGTGCCGGTAGTTCAGGCGAATCGTGATCGCACGCGACTGCTTGTGGACGTCCGGAGGGCCTGCGCCGTCGTCGAACACGCTCAGCAGCGTGGAGGAGTGAGGCAAGAAGCGCGCGTCGTGCTGGAACGCGAAACCGGCGCTTTGGCCGAGGTGAAAACTGGAGTGCTTGCCGCCCACGGTCCACAGGGTGCGGCCGGTCTGCTGGTCGAGCTCGTACACCGACCAGGTGGTCCTGCCTGAAATCAGCAGGCGGCCGTGGGGCTGCTGGGCCACCGAATTGATGTGGAAATAGTCGTAGGCGCTGTCACCGGACGCGGGCACCTGGGCATAGGAGTCGCTCAGCGGTACATGGTCGAGGCTGTCCCACTGAAATCGCACCAGGCCTGTTCGGAGCTCGACCTCCTGCACGACCGAATCCATGACCACCTGGCGCGCCGCTCCGTGGACCGAGGAGGCGTTCCACCAGACCGGGAAGTAGGAGGTAAGCAGGGCTGTCCCATTGGGGTTCAGCTCGAAGTCGTGCAGGTCGGGCTGCAGACCGTTGACTTTGCGGATGGTGAGCAGTCGCTGGTAGGACCGATTCATGACGACGTCCTCGCCGTAGCCGACGCCTCCTCGCACCTCTCCCTGCCACCAGGTGAGCACGGGGCTGTTGTGGTAGCGCTGCACACGGAAATCGGTGGCGACATCGTCCCGGGGCGCCGGGCTGAACCAGACCAGCTGGCCGCTCGGGCTGATGATCATCGGACCGACCTGGAGAGGTCCGCGTTGCGGCGTGATGAAGAGATCTCCTCCTGGAGCACGGCCCACATCGCGCGCGAGCTCGACGGCAGGCGGGGAGAGGTCGGGGCTCGAATAGAAGTGCAGCGCGTCACCGGGCACCCGTGCTGTCTGGGCGATTCCTCCCGGCGGAAGCGCCGTGGCCGGATCGGCCACGGTGAAGTGAAACGTGCCGTGCGCAACGCCGCTGATGGCAAGGCGGCTGCTAACCGTGACCCGTTCGCCCGGGAGGAACGGCTTGGTAGGCAGGAAGCTTCCCCCTTGATGATCGGAGTCCGCCTCGACGCGCCCCTGATGAAGGCCGCTCTTGGAACCGCGGACCACGATGTGCACGAGCTTCCGGGGTGAAATGCCGCGAAAGACGATCTGTGTGTCGGGCGAGGCCACGTGGCCGCCGGGGATCGGAAACACGCTCACGCGCGACGGAAGCACCGCGACGGGCGAGGCTTGGTGCCGCGTCGCTCCGCCGCTGGAGAGCAACACAACAATCGGAACTGCAATCAGCGCGAGCGGAATCAGTAGGCGCAACTGGCGCTTGCGGCGGGAGCGACGGTGTCGGCGACGGCGCCGCCGGCCGCCATTGCGCGAGCCCGTGCCGCTGCCCAGACCGGTGCCGCGCGGCGGCACCCGCGTGACATAGGTCCCTGTCACGCGGCAGCGCCCAGACGCTCGCGCATGACCGCGAGCGCCGCTGGGCTGGAGTCGATCATCACGAAGTGCCGCGCCAGCGCCCTGCAGACAGCGCCGAGCGTGCCCGAGCCTGCGAATGGATCAAGGCACCACCCACCGGGGCGCGAGGAGGCCGCGACGCAGCGCCTGACGACTCCTTCCGGCTTCTGGGTCGGGTAACCCGTCTTCTCCCGCCCGCTGGTGGGAACGATCGTATGGAACCAGACATCCGTCGGCCGCTTGCCGCGACGCGCCTTCTCCGCACCCACGAGACCGGGAGCCATGTACGGCTCCCGTTCGACCGCGTCTGCGTCGAAATAGTGGGCGCCCGGAGTCCGGACGTAGACCAGGATCGTGTCGTGCTTGGCGGGCCAGCGACGGCGCGGTTTAGCACCGTAGTCGTAGCTCCAGATGATCTCGTTCAAAAATCCTTCCCGTCCAAAGACCTCGTCGAGGAGCAGCTTGCAGTAGTGAGCCTCGCGGTAGTCGATGTGAAAGTAGAGAGTGCCGTGGGGCGCCAGCAGCGCACGCACCCGCTCGAGACGAGACCCCAGAAAATCCAGATAGTCCGCGAAGTTGTCCTCATAACTCAATGTCTGCAGCAGGCGCGAGCTATAGGTGCGGCCGCCAAACCCGACGCGCTGACTGGCCAAGTCTGCATGCATCTCCACCGTGTCCCGCGTCCGAGGCCTACCCGTGTTGAAGGGTGGATCCATGTAAACGAGATCGAAGGCACCCTCGGGTAGGTTTGCGAGTGCCGGGGCGTTGTCCCCGGCAATCAGGAGGTCCTCGTCCTCGAGCCGGAGGTCGTCGTCCGCGGCGCAGATCCGCATGCCGGCTGCAGAACCTACCGTTTGGTGCGGCGATTCACGCCTTCGAGCGTTCCTAATAGCGCCCACCCGCTAGCATTACCTTTCCCCTGTTTGCCGAAAGATTCACGCGGATGCGTCGTTCTGCCCTGGGTGTACGCATCACGCGCTACACGATCGGCTCGATCATTGCCGCCGCGACCAGCGCGGTGGTCTTTGCCGTGCTCTATGTCATCGGCCTCAGTACCGCTGCGTGCTCGGTGATCGCGTTCGTGGCCGGCGCGATTCCGAACTGGACGCTGAACCGCCGCTGGGCCTGGCAGGTCAGGGGCCGGATCGCTTTCGGTCGCGAGATCGTCGCCTACGTCATCGTCTCGGCCCTCACGCTGCTCGCATCGTCCGAGGCGACCGCCTGGACCTCGCAACAGGTGATGAAGCTGCCCGCCCACTACGGCATCCGCGCGACGCTCGTGACCGCCTCGTATCTCGCGGTGTTCGCGATCCTGTTCGCCATTCGCTTCGTGATCTACGAGTTGTGGATCTTCTCGGGCCGCAGTCGCGTGCGCAGCGCCCTGCGGTCCCGCATCCAAGTACTCAACGCCGCACGCGCGAACCGCACCCCGTAACGGAGGTTGCCCTCCTTCTTCGTGCCGGTGGCGTACGTAGCACGGTCGCGCATCGTCGTCGGCACCTCGGCGAGCCGGAAGCCGTTGAGTGCGGCGGAGATCATCAGCTCCGAGGCCTGGTACTGGGACTGCTCGAGTGTGACGGCCTCGGTCACCTCCGCGCGCATCGCCCGCAGTCCGCAGGCAGGGTCGGTGACGCGGTGGCGTATCAGCGCGCTGATCAAGGCTCCGAAGACGATCACGCCAAGATGGCGAATCTGATCGGTGGTGAGTTCGTTGCCCAGACGCCGAGAACCTGACACGAAATCGGCGTCACCCGACACAACGGGTTGCACCACGCGCGCGAGCTCGCGTGGGTCGTACTGGCCGTCGGCATCGATCGTCGCGATCACCTGCGCGCCCCGTGCCCGCGCCAGCCAATAGCCCAGCCGCAACGCCGCGCCCTGGCCACGGTTGACGGGCACGTCGCAGACCAAAGCGCCGGCCGTCCGGGCCCGCTCGGCGGTCCGGTCGCGGGCGCCGTCAACGACAACGATCACCTCGCAGCGCAGCGCAGCGCTCGTTTGCGGAACCTCTCCGATCACCGCGGCGACGGTCGGCTCCTCGTTATAGGCGGGGATCACCACCGCAAGCGGGGCGCCCGCGCGCGGGGGATGGTCCGCGAGAAATCGAGCTGCCGCCGATCGTTCAGAAGGCTCGAGCCGCTCCAGCTCGGCCTGTAGTTCGAACCGGCCGGGGGTCGTCGTCATGGGCGCCGGCCGGAGGCGGCCGCCGACGTCACGCCCGCCGGCCGGAGGCGGCCGCCGACGACGCTCCTCCGGTCGGCGTGGCCCCGGGGACCGACAGCGGCCCGGTCATGTCCTCGACGTCCGCCGCTGACCATTCCTCCCAGACGCCGCGGAGTCCCTCGCGGAAGTCGTAGCGTGGCGTCCACCCTGCGGCCAGCGCCCGGCCCGGATCCACGATCACCGCGGGCATCTCGCCCGGCTTGGCCGGACCGTGCCGCACATCGAGCTGCACCCCGGAGACTCGCCGCACCTCCTCCACGACCTCGAGCACCGAGAGCGAGTGGCCTGTGCCGATGACCATGGGGCCCTGCCACTCCTCGTGCATCAGCGCCAGCTCCATCGCGGCGGCAACGTCCGCGACGTGCACGTAGTCCCGAACCTGGCGGCCGTCGCCGTAAATCTCGAAGGTCTTGCCCAACCGGATGGCCCGCATCAAGCGAGCGACAATGCTGTCCTTCGCCTGCATCCCCGGGCCGTAGACGTTCGTCAGGCGCAGCGATGCACACCGTATCCCGTAGGAGCTCGTGTAAGCCGACATCAACATCTCGCCAGCGGCCTTTGTGGCACCGTAGGGCGTTAGAGGACGCAGCGCCGCTGTCTCCGAGATCGCCGGTCCCTCCATCGGTCCGGAGACCGCGTTGGTCGAAGCGAACGCGAGCGCACCGACGCCGGCCGCTCGTGCGGCGTCGAGCACCTCGTTGGTACCAGCGACATTTGTCGCGTAGGTCAGTTGCGGGTGCTCGAGCGACCGCAGCACGGAGGTGACGGCAGCAAGGTGCACGACCGCGTCGACACCACCCGCAAACGCGCGCTTGAGCACCGCCCGATCCGCGATGTCGCCCTGAACGAGCTCGACCGACGGGTCCGGGTGGGTATTGAGGTCGACGACCCGAACCTGGGCGCCGTGGCGCGTGAGCTGCGCCACGACTTGGCGCCCAACGAAGCCAGAGCCACCGGTGACGAGTACGCGGCGACCGCGAAGGCCGCCGCGGTCAGCGTCGCTCACTTCATCGGCGTCAGCGCGCGGGCGGTCGCGGGCAGCTCGCTCGAAGTCGCCTGCCAGTTGACGGTCGGCATGATCGCCTGAACATCGACCCGGTCCTTGTGTCGCTCCACCACGTCGAAGAGATGATCGATTAGCGTGGTCGAGAGCAGCGTGGGCTTGAGTCCCAACCCCTCGAGCGCCGAATGCTTGACGTTGTAGTAATGGTCTTCCTGCTCCACGCGCGGGTTCGGCAGGTGCTCGATGGTGACCTCGCCGGGGTATTCCTTGGCGACGGTCTCCGCGATCTGGCGGATCGACATCGATTCGGTCATCTGGTTGAAGACGCGGAACTCGCCGCGATCGGCCGGGTTCTCACAGGCGAGGCGGATGCACTCGACGGTGTCGACGATGTTGATCAGGCCACGGGTCTGGCTGCCGTTGCCATAGACCGTAAGCGGATGGCCGAGCACGGCCTGGATCACCATGCGGTTGAGCACGGTGCCGAAGACGCCGTCATAGTCGAACCGCGTCGCCAGACGCGGATCGCCCTTGGTGTGCTCGACGTCGGCGCCGTAGACGACGCCCTGGTTGAGATCGGTCGCGCGCATGCCCCAGATACGACAGCCAAACTCGATGTTCGTCGAATCGTGGACCTTGGAGCAGTGATAGAAGGACCCCGGCCGCTTGGGATAGATCATGCGATCACGGCGCCCGTTGTGCTCGACGTCGAGCCAGCCCTCCTCGATGTCGATGTTCGGCGTCCCGTACTCGCCCATCGTGCCGAGCTTGACGAGATGAATGTCGCGGTCGATGTCGCCGATCGCATACATCACGTTGAGGTTTCCGACGACGTTGTTGGTCTGGGTATAGACCGCGTGCGCCTGATCGATCATCGAGTACGGCGCGGCGCGCTGTTCGGCGTAGTGGACGATGCTCTCGGGATGAAACTCGCCCACCATCTGGTGGACGAAAGCGGGGTCGCAGAGATCGCCGACGTAGCTTTTGATCTCCTTGCCGCTCACTTCCTTCCAGGCCGCGATGCGCTCCTCCAGCGTGAGGATCGGGACGAGGCTCTCCACGCCAAGCTCCTCGTCGTAGCTGCGGCGCGCAAAGTTGTCGGCCACTGCCACGTCGTGACCGGCGCCCGAGAGGTGGACGGCCGTCGGCCATCCCAGGTACCCGTCTCCACCCAGAACCAAGATTCGCATGCGTCGCTCCGTTACTTGAAGTCGTTAGTGCTCAGGACGTTTGCGGCTCAGCCCCTCGGCCGGCCAGCCTTGGGCGGCCAACTTCCAAAGCGGATCGCTGACCTCCGAAGCGCACGAGGATAGCCGATGCCGGACTGAACTCACGCGAGAGCGCCGCCAATTCTAAGCAGGCGCCAGGACGCTCGTTAGGGAAATGTGACGGCTTCCTCCGTCGCGTGGGGCTCAAGCGGCTGCCCGGCGCTGGTGGTTGCGCCGGTGCTCGGCACGCGCTGCACGTCGGCGGCGACGCGCGCCTCGTAGGCGGCCCGCCGCTCGTGGTCTGGCCGCGTCAGCACCTGATCGCTGCGGAACAACCGCCCGATCGCGTCTACGACCCGAATCGGCAGCATCCCCTTCGGTCGCAGGATGGAGCCCATCGACTTGGGAACGAAGACCTCGTAGCGGTTTCGCTGGAGCGCATCTACGATCGCCGCCGCCACGTCCTCGGGCTCGACGGCCTTGAAACTGCGCGTCTCGGCCAACCCGGAACCGAGCTCCGTATGGACCACGGTGGGCATCACGACGCTCACGCCGATGCCGCAACCTCGAACCTCGGCGCGGATCGCCTCGCTGAGGCCCACGACGGCGTGCTTGGTTGCGCAGTAAGTCGCGCCGCCCGGGAATCCCGCCTTTCCGGCCGCGGACGCAATATTCACCAGGTGGCCGCTGCCCCGGAGCAAAAATCGGCGCAGCGCCAGCTTCGAGCCGACAATCACGCCGTTGAGGTTGATGTCGACGAGCGCCCGAGCGGTCTCGTCGCTCTCCTCGGTGAAGGGCCCAATGGGCATGATGCCCGCGTTGTTGATGAGCACGTCGACGGCGCCTAACTGCGCCTCGACCTGCTCGAGGAAGTTCTCGAAGGTGACCGGGTTGGTGACGTCAAGCGCGAGTCCCACCGTTCCGTGACCGAGTTGCTGAGCCGTCCGTGCTGCCAGCGGGGCGTCGAGATCGCCGATCGCAACTTTCGCTCCTTGGGCAATCAATGCTGCTGCGGTTGCCCGCCCGATTCCGCGCGCGCCGCCGGTGATTGCAACGACCGTGCCGACGAGCGACCGTGGAGCTTTCGCCATGTAACAGTCCTCCTGGTAGTGCGGTGGCGCAGACGGTAGCGGGCGCACGGACACGGTGCGCGGACGATCGCGGTTGCGGCCAGGCTATGTTTTACCTCAATGCAGTACTTCCGCTACGACGGTCAGCGCTTGGCGTACACGATCCGGGGCGAGGGGACGCGTACCACGGTGCTGATGCCCGGACTGTTGCTCTCGCAGAAGATGCAGGCTCCGCTCGCCCGCGAGCTAGCGCGCCGCGGCAACCGGGCCGTCACCTTCGATCCGCTGGGCCATGGCGCCTCTGACCGTCCGCGGGACATGTGGCGTTACTCCATGCCGGCATTCGCGGCGCAGACGGTGGCTTTGCTCGATCACCTCGAGCTCGACCAGGCAGTTGTCGGCGGCACCTCGTTGGGCGCGAACATCACGCTCGAGGTGGCTGCGTCGGCCCCCGAGCGACTGCGCGGCATGTTGCTCGAGATGCCCGTGCTCGACAATGCGATTCCCGCCTGCGCCGCAGTATTCACACCGCTGCTGTTCGCGCTCACTTTCGGCGAGCCGGTGGCGGCGGCGCTCGCCCGCCTGGCGCGTCGCGCCCACCGGAGGCGGCTACCGCTGTTGCTGGAGCTGACGCTCGACGCGATCGCACAGGATCCTGGGCCCAGCGCGGCCCTCCTACAGGGGATCATCTTCGGGCGCACCGCACCCCAGCGCTCGGTCCGTCGCACTTTCGACGCGCCTGGGCTCATCATCGGCCATCCCCGTGACCCTGTCCACCCGTTCTCAGACGCCGACATGCTCGCGGGCGAACTGCGCAACGCGCGGCTGATCGCGGCCAACTCGATCATCGAGCTGCGCACCCACCCGGCTCGGCTCACTGGTCAGATCGCCCAGTTCGTGGCCGACTGCTGGAGCCCAGCCGCGGTGCAGTCGAGCCCGCGCGCCGCGCGCAATTAGCGCGGCTTCGGCGGCCCGGGCGGGGAGACGATGTCGCGACCTGTCGGCTGCATGTCCTCGTCGAGCTCGAGCTGCCAGAAGTAGCGGGTGAATGTCATGCCCGCGCGGAACTCGCCCACATGCGGGTCGATCTCCTCGTCGCGCGCCATGCGCACGATCAGCTCGGGATAGGTGCGGCCCGGTAGGGCGGCGTACATAGGGGCGGGAAAGGCGCCGCCGAAGCGGGGATTGACATCGGTTATGCCAAGTCCGATCTCGCGATCGCGAAAGACCTGGACGGTGCTCGGACCACGCAGGCGAAGCTTCTGCACCACGAGCCGCCCGAGCTCCACCAACTCCGGGTCGGCAATCACCGTGCCCTTGATGGACTCTCCTCCCCGCGACTCGATCATCGTGCGCGGTATGGCGTTCAGACAGTGGCCTTCCGGATCGGAAAGCGTGTCGATGGAGAACTCAGGACCGTCCATGAAGCGCTGGATCATGGTGTCCTCACGGACGTAATCGACGAAGAACCGGGCTGCGCCGGGATCGTCGGCACGGTGAATCGAGCGGGCACCTGACCCGCGTCGAGGCTTCACCATCACGGGATAGGCATCAACGGGTTCGCCGGGTAGCACCGTCGGCGGGGACGGAAGGCCCTCGCGGGTGAGCAGCAGGTGCGCCGAGTATTTGTCGTACACAGCGCACGCCACATCGGGATCGGGGACAAGCGCGGGCAGTTCGCCCGCGACGCGTGCGTGCGCGAGCACCTCGATGTCGAGATCCGTGAGCGGCACCACCAATGCCACGCCAAATTCCTCGCATAGCGCGCGCAGCGCGGGCACGTAGGCCGGGTCGTCGATGGGCGGCACCGCGCGCCGGTGATGAGCGGCGTACTGCGCGGGAGCAAGCGGATTGGGGTCAGCGGCGACCACCACGGCGTGCTGGGCGAACGCCGCGACGATGTCGTAGCGCTTGCCCACGCCCGTGAGCATGATCGCGGCGTCGCTCACGGCTGGTCACCTCGGCCTTCCGCCGCGCGGCTCACGTCCGCTGTGCGTCCTGCGCCGGCGGATCGAGCGGTCCATGCCATCCGCCGGTGTCTCCCTTGTACAGCCCATGACCGGTGCCCACCAGCCGCACGGTCCGCGCGAGGATCCGCAGATCGAGCGCCAGGGACCGGTGCTCGACGTACCAGAGGTCGAGTTCGATCCGCTCTGTCCACGGCAGCGCCGCGCGGCCGTTGACCTGCGCCCAGCCGGTGATGCCGGGCTTGACCCTGAGGCGTCCGAACTGCCGTTCGGTGTACTGGCTGACCTGGATGGGGATGGTCGGTCGCGGCCCTACGATCGACATCTCTCCGCGTACCACGTTCCAGAGGTTGGGCATCTCATCCAATGAATAGCGCCGCAGTAGTTCACCGACGCGCGTAATGCGCTCATCGCCTTCCTGGATTGCAAGCCCCGCGCCAAGGAACTCGGCGCCGCTGACCATCGTGCGCAACTTGTAGATCGAAAACTCGCGTCCATCCTTGCCGACACGGGTCTGTGTATAAATCGGGTACCCGCGGCTTTCCAGCCGAATGGCGAGCGCGATCAGCCCGATCACGGGGGCTGTCAAGAGTGCACCGGGGACCGCAATCAGGAGATCGAGGATTCGCTTGAGCATCGATCAGCGCGTTCCCTCGGCCGGCTCCCAGCCCGCGGGAGTCCCGTGCCGCATCCAATCCCAGAGTCCCGCGACCAGCGAAGCGGTGGTCAGCACGTAGTAGCGCGCGACCAGCAAGGGCCGGATGGGTAGCACGCGGGCGGCAAGTGCGGCGAGGAGGAGCCCGGTCTGGATACCCACCGCAGTCACGTAGATGGGGCCTGCTCCCTCCACCGCAAGGCTCAGGCTGGCTCCCAGCGCCACCAGATGGAGGAAGGGCGAGGCGTAACGGAGCACGCGGTGCGAGAGGATCATGAGCGCGTAGCCGGGGTCGTAGCCGCGCGGAGAGAGCAGCCCACCGCGCACCACTATCGGCCACGTGTGGCTCATCATCCGGCGCTTACGCTGAAACTCGCCCTCAATCGTCGGGACCATCTTCTCCGTTGCGCGGGCATTCGGGGCGTAGACGGCTAGCCAGCCACGCTTGACCATGTTGAAAGGAAAGGACAGGTCGTGCCCCATGATGGGCTCCACGACCAGGTAGGACTCGCGCCTCGTCGCGTAGATCGCCCCGTTGCCTCCGGTCACCGAACGCAGGCGGGACTCCAGGGCGCGCACCAGCATCTCGTAGCGCCAGTAGAGGCCCTCCTGATTTGTGCCCCGCTCGTTGACCAGACGAACCTCGCCGCAGACGTATCCGACCCGGGGATCGGCGAACGGTTGCACCAGCGCGCGGAGCGCGTCGGCCTCCCAGCGCACGTTGGCGTCCGAGAAGGCGACGACCTCCCCCTTGGCTCTGGCGACAGCAGCGTCCTGGGCATGGATCTTCCCGCCGCGAGGCAGCTCCAGCACCACATCGGCGCCGGCCTCGCGAGCCCGCTGCGGAGTCATGTCGGGGGACCCGTCGCAAGCGACGACGATCTCCAGCAGATGCGATGGGTAGGAGAGCGCACGCAGGTTCGACACGCGGTCCGCGATCACCGCCTCCTCGGCATAGGCGGGCACGATCACCGAGACGGTGGGCGGCTCGCGGCGCTGGCCAGCTGGAGACTCGGTCCCGGTCGTGCGCGGGTCGTAACCCCGGCGCGCCAAGTCGGGCCGCGAGCCGCGGCGGGACCTCGCCAGCAAGGCGAGCATCGCGGGGTACCCCAGATGGCTGTAACAGAGCAGTCCGGCCGGCAGCCAGAAGGCGATCTTCAGAGCGCTCATCGCGGTCGGGATTGTGGCGGATCGCCCAGCGACTCCCGGCTGACGCCTATCACCTGTTCGTAGACGCGCAGCGTGCTGACGGCCGACTCGTGCCACGAGTAAGAGCGCCTCGCTGCCGCTCGCGCGCGGTGCCCGAGCCGCTCACGGGCATCGGGATCCGCCACGAGGACGCGCAGCGCCTCTGCCAACTCGGCGGGATCCCCCGGCGGAACGAGCCACGCCCCGCCCTCGGCGGCTACCTCGGGAAAGCTCCCAACCTCGGTGACGACGATCGCGTTGCCGAAGGCCAGCGCCGTCGCCAGCACCCCGGAGTGGTCAAGCCTCTCGGTGCGGGCATACGGCAAGACCACCACGTCGGCGCGGCCAAACAGCGCGCGCAACTCGTCCTCGGAGACGAAGCGCGCCACGAAGCGGACGGTTGGGCCAGCCTCGCGGAGCAGCGGCTCGAGCGGCATGCGCGGCTGCCCGACGATCCACAGTTCGCCGTGGTCGGCCGCCCCGGAACACTCGAGCTGACGCCATGCCTCGAGCAGAACCTCCACTCCCTTGTAGGGCCGAAGCAGCCCAAAGAACAGCACCACCGGACCCTCGTGAGGCGTTAGCTCGGCGGGCAACCGCAATGGATCGGCGCTCCCGACGGTGAGGTGCTCGAAGGCTCCGTGGTGGATCACGTGAACCTTCGCGACGTCGACGCCAAGTCCCGTCAGTGTGCGGCGGCCGTTTTCGGAGTGGACGATCACGGCATCCACGGCGTCATACAGGCGACGCTGGGCGCGCGCCTGGCCCAGTCGCGCTTCCCGCGGTAAGAGGTCGTGAGCCGTAAGCACGATGGGGACTCGGGGCAGCATGTGAAGATCGAGCCACTGCACCGGCAGCCACTGGAAGTGGACAAGGTCCGCCTCGCGTGCGACATGACGCAGTCGTGCCATCCCCGCAGGGTGGGCGGCGAGCTTACTCAGGGAGCGGATCGCGGATCCCGGCGCGCCGAAGGCGCGACCGTAGAAGAGCTCGCGCACGCGATAGCCGTCTGGGGCAGGAAGATCGCCGTGCACGAAGCGGCTCGTGATGAGCTCTACGTCGACGCCGAGCCGCCCGAGCGCACTGCACAGCGCATGGTCGTACGGGCGCGTGTAGGCCGAGGGATCGACGATCTGCACGCGCATCAGCGAACACGGCGACCAGCGAGCGCCTGCAGCCGCCGCGCCACCTCTGCAGCCCCGCCGCCGCCAAGCGGCGCGACGCGGGCCGTGGGCTCGCGCTGGAGGCGAGTCACGGCCGGCGCCAGGGCCATCAAGGAGACGGCGTCGGCACACCGCCGGCGCTCGTCGCGCAGGCATCGCAGCGGATGGACCATGCACAGTCGCACAAATGCCGTCAGGCGCTCGGCCAGCCCGTCGTCCTCGCGATAGTGGATCCGGAGGTTGTGGGCGACGGTCGGCAGCACTTGGGGCCGGCCGGCGGCCTCGACCCTCGCGCCCAAGGTGCTCGGAAGCTCGACCAGGGGATCGTCCGGGCTCGGGAAGCGGTCGGCGACGAACACCACGGGCGCGCCGTTCGCGCTCCTGATTTGGGCGGCCCCCGCCACCTCAGACACGTCGGCTGCGCCGTCGGTGCCCGGCGCTTCTCGCTCCGCGACCGCAGGGCGGTTGGAGAGCATGAGGCCGGCAAGCTCCTCAAGCGCAAGGAACGCGTCGATCGCCAGGTACTTGCCCCGTTCGCTGCGGCTCAAGCCCCGTTTCGCGCCCGTCAACTCGCGTTCGGGCCGGCCCAACTGGACGGGCGAAGGCTGCACAGGTCCGTCGGGTGCCAGACCGGCCCTCGCCCGCCGGCGTGCTCGTCTGAGCGCCCGCGATACCGGGGTCTGGGGCGCGAAGTCGTCGTAGCGCCGAGCGAGCCAGGCCCGCCCCGCCGCATATCCCCGCCACTGCCGCCGCAGCTCCGACAGGCTGGTGCGGTACCGGTGCTCCACCCATGCTCCGGGACGTAGCTCGATCCTCCAGCCGGCCCGCTGCAGGCGCCAGCTGAAGTCCGTGTCCTCCGCGGCACGTAGCCCCTCGTAAAAGCCGCCCACCTGCTCGAAGGCGGCGCGTCGCACCAACAGGTTGGCGGCGACTGCGCGCGGCAGGTAAGGGTGAGCGAAGTGCTGTCGTTGAGAGAGGAAACTCCTGGCCGCCCCATAGCGCGCGGCCAGCGGCGGCTGACCGTGACCCTCCGCCTCAGCGGGTTGTGCGATGCCCAGCACCTCGCCCGCCAGGGCTCCCACGTCCTCGCCGATCGGCTCGGCGAAGTACTGCTCGATCAACTCGGTGCGGGGCCGGCAGTCGGCGTCTATGAAGAGGATCCAATCGCCGCTCGCGGCGGCCGCGCCGACGTTGCGCGCATGCGCCGGTGAGCGTTCGCCCGTTGCGCTGACGATCGTCACCCCGGCAGGGCCGGCGGCGTCGCCGGAGTTGTCGACCAGGATCAGCTCGTCGTCAGGCCCACGCTCGAGCGAGCGGAGCGTTGCGGCGGCCTCGGAGGCGTCGCTCCGCTCGCCGCCAAATGGCATCACCACGGTGACCGGCGGGCGTTTCACCGTCGGGGCCGCCTCTCCCTTCGCGGCACCCGTGAGCTCGGAGGGGTCCACCTCAGTTTCCCCCGGCGGGGGTGGCGGAGAGCCTCCGGAGCCGCGCCAGGAGCGCTCGCAGCTGCCTCAGCTCCTCGGGATGCGCGAAGCCGGTCGCGGCGAGCAGAAGCGGGATTGCGCATAGCGCCGCGATGCGCGTGATGAAGCCCACGACTCCGTGGGTCGGCAGCAGCAGATCGCCCGCGGCGGCGACGGCGCCCATGATCAGGCAAAGCTGCGCCAGCCGACGCCATTCGAAAGCCACCTTGAAGGCTCGGCGCGTGAGGAGGTGCATGAGGGTGAGCATCACCACGTAGGCGCCGCAGAGGGCGATGCCGGCTCCGGCGATTCCAAGCGGCGGAACCAGCACGACGATCAGCACGACGTTGGCGGCCAGCCCCGCAAGCGAGGCCGGAAAGTTGCGAGTGGTCACCTTCGCCCTGCCGGCGATCACCAGGAACACGACCCAGAGACCGTACAGGGCCCAGCCGAGCGCGACCCAGGGGAGAGCACGATAGGCCCCGAAGAAGCTGTGCGCCGCCAGCAGGCGCACCACCCACCTTCCCATCAACGCAAGGGCTGCGACTACCAAGCCGGCCACGAGCGCGTAATAGGTGGTCACCAGGCCATACAGCCGCGATGCTTCACGATCGTCACTGACCGAATAGGCGAGTGGGGGCCAGGCGTACTGGAAGGCGCGCACGATGAAGGCCACCGCCCCGGCGAGGCTGACGGCAATCGCGTACAGCCCGGCCAGGGCCTGGCTACGGTCGTGGTAGATGTAGTAGCGGTCAACGATGCTGAGCGCGTACACCGACGCCTCGGCCGGGACCGTGGGCAGCCCGAAGCGCATCAACACCCCGAACGGCTCGACCCGTGCCGTGCGCGGCCGCAGACGCGCCCGCATCGTCCACCACAGGCTCAGCAGGATGACCGTTGAGGCGCCGTAGTTGCCCAGCAGCAACCCCCGCGCCCCGTCGCCGAGACCTACCACCAGCACCACCGAGGCGGCGATGGTCAGCCCGACGTTGATCAGCGAGGCGGTCGCATACGCCTTCAGCCGCTCGTCCACGCGCAGCAGCGCGTAGGCAAGCTCGAGGTTCGTAAACGCCCACAAGCCCAGCACCGCGACCAGGAAGGTGAGGGGATCCCGGTGACTGAGCACCAGCTGCGAGAGCGGCCCCGCCGCCGCGGCGAGTGCGCCACAGGCCACGGTGGTGGTCAACAGCAAGAAGCCGATCGCGCGCCGCGCCAGCGCGTCCCGGCGCTCCTGGTCCGAGTCGCTGAAGTAGTAGCGCAGGAACGCCTCGATGATCCCGAAGCGGACCACGATGCTGATGAAGATCACGCTGTTGGCGAGCAGCTGCACCTCGCCATAGCCGGACGGCGAGATGTAGCGCGTGTAGACCGGCAGCAGCAACACCGCCATGAACTTCGCGACGACGTCCGCGATCTGATAGGCGCCCAGCGAGCTGACCAGGCGTTTCAGGTAGGAGCTCACGCGCAGGTATTAGCCGCTCCACACGCAGTGCGTCGCGCTCTCGACTCGCACCGACTGCGGGAGCTCGATCGTCCGCTGCTGGTGGACCAGGTCTACGCGGAAGAAGTAGGTCCCCGGGCCGACTAGCCTGCCGGCGTCGTTTCGGCCATTCCAGCTGAAGTATTTGGTGACCGCCCGAAAAGCGTCGGGCGTCGGCGCCTTGGACTTATGCATCGACACGCCGCGGGCGATCGTGCGCACCGTTGTTCCAGACTGGTCCACGACGTACACGTTGATGTCATCGGCGTGATGCACAACGTAGAAGGACACTGTCGTGGATCGCTCACTGACGCTTGCGCCAGTAGCCGGGTCGCGGCACGCGGCGGGGCCGCTTACGGGGTTGATGGCCGGAGGTGTGGGGCCGGTGACGCCGGAGATGAAGGGGGTGGTCACCTTGAGATGCTGGCTGATGACGAAGGCGCCGATCGTGGCCACGATCAGCGTGGCAAATATGGCCCTCCCGATCATCCGCGAGTTTGCACTTCGGCCGCGGACTGAGGCGCGGCTCGCCTCGCTTCCCGAGGGGCGACTGAGAGTCATAGCGGCACTACCGCGACGTTGGGGACCACAAAATCGTGGAAGGCGTCCAGCCCGCGGGGATCGCTCTGGCAGAGCACGACCCTGATCGAGCCGCCGTGGCACACAACCAGCGCGGGCAGATCGCTCGACGCGCGGATTGCGTGCAGCGACGCCATGACGCGCTCTGACTGCTCCACCAGCGACTCGCCGCCGGGAAACCGAAAAGATGATCCTGCGCGTCTCCAAGCGGCGTACAGGTCGGGGCACTCGCGTTCGATGTCGATGAATCGCCGCCCTTCCCAGCGACCGCGGTTCGCTTCGCGAAGGCGGGGGTCCAGATTCACCTCGAGGCCGAGCCGCGACCCGACGATCTCGGCGGTCAGGCGGGTGCGCGCGAGATCCGACGCCCACAGCGACCGAAGCCCGAGCGGTTGCACCCGCTCGGCCAGCTCAGCGGCCTGGCGGCGCCCTTTGTCATTGAGGGGAGTGTCGGTGAAGCCCTGCACCCGGATCGGCTCGCGGTTGTCGTCGGTCTCGCCGTGACGGGCAAGGTAAAGGGAGTGGCTCACAGACGACGCGGTCACCGTCCGATGCCGAGCGTGTCCGACCGCAGCCCCAGGCGAAGCGTTTCCACCCCGAGTACGTCGTCGGCTGCGATGTTGCTCAAGTTGACCTCTGGCCCGAAGCGGCGCAGAAACCAAACCTGCTGATGCTTACGGGGAGCGTCGAACATGATCGTGCCGGGATCAATCTCGTGCACGATCTCGCCTATCAATCCCTCTCGCACTTCGCCGGTGGGCCGAAAGATGCCGGCGGTCCCTGCCTCGCGTCCTTCGGCGATCACCTTCCAAGCTCCCGCAGCCAGTTCGGCACGCATCATTTCAACCCACTTGTATGGCGGGGTTATCGCACCTGTGTCGTCCTTTGACCCCACCTCCGAGAGCACCGTGAAATCGCGCGCCAGCTGCTCGATCAGCTCAAGTTTGCGACGGTGCTCGAGCGCGATCGTGCCGTCGGAGATCTCGATGTGGCCCAGGCCCAGCTCGCGCACCCAACCGATCAGCCGATCAAATCTTCCCTGAGCGATGGCCACCTCGGTCAGGGTTCCCCCGAGCACCACCGGGACGTCGTGATGGCGGTAGCGCTCGAGCTTGCGCTCGAGGTTGGCTGTGGCGAGCGCGGTCCCCCAGCCCAGCTTGACGATGTCTATCGCCTGCCCCGCGACCTCGACCATGCTGTCTATGTCCGTTACCGACAGACCCCGGTCGAGGACATGCGTGATCCCTTGGTCTCGTGGCTTGCCGCTCCGCTCTGGGAGCTCGAGGAATCCGGCCACGTCCGGCGACCACTAGCGCTTAGGCGCGAGATTGGGGCCCGCCACCACGATCACATCGGCCGTGCAGTCGGAAGGGTTCGGGCAAACCAGTCCTTCGCTGCTTTGGGCGACCGGACGCACCGCGCTGGCCGGCAGCTTCAGAGCGTGCGCTACCGCTAATGCATCGTCCCGGTGACCGGGGAGATAGCCGACTGTGGTGTTGGCGTGCGATTGGTTGGTGGCCGTGGCAAGCGTCCCCGGCTGGAAATGAAGCGCGGTCAGGCGAGTGGAGACGTGATGGGCGAGTTCGTTGACGTTGGTCGCGTTGACGACGGCAACGGTCACAAGGCTGGGCGTGACGCCGGCGGGCGCGGCGGCGATGGGCGCGGCGTGGTCATGGTGAACCACTTTGGCCGTGTTGTGGTGTGAGCTGCCCGGATGCAGTATGAGCACCAGGACTACGGCGATCACCGCGACCAGAACAACCCCAAGCACGGCGATGACCCAGCGCGGAACCTTGCCCTGGGTCGGAAGCCCGTGTTCCAGCAACGAGCGGGAACCGCCCTTCGTCGCCGATGCCCCGGCGAAGCCGTTGCCGCCCGCGGCGGCGGTCACGGGAGACGGCGTTACACCGGGCAGGGGAGGGGACGTTGCGCCGACCCCGTCGCCCGCCGCAACCCCGTGCTCGCCGGGGACGGGCTCGGGGTCTTCGCGGTCGCCCGCCGGTTGCGCGAGAGGGACGACGCGGGTCGCGTCGCTGAGCGGGGGTGCCCCGACTCCGGCTGGGGCAACGACAGGCGGTGCGGACAGCGGCCTGGCCGCGACTGGCGGCGCGGACAACGGCCTGGGCGTGACTGGCGGCGGGGCGGGCATGGATGGCGCACCGGTCGCCTGAGCAGAAGCGCCCGCGGGTGCAGGCTGGGAACCGGTCGTGGCGGCCGGCGATGTTGTGAGTAGGGGCGTCGATGACGCCTGTGCAGCTGCAGGCTGCTTTGCGCCAATCGACGGCGCGGCGCCGCCTCCAAGTCTGCGTTCGAGCTGCTCGATTCGCCGCGTCGCCGCCTCGAGCTGGTCGCGGAGCGTGGACGTTTCGCGC
>Ga0070741_10006123_pt1 | contig 26094 bp, 18 predicted proteins | sample Coa_R1_4_FD_66440 | JGI IMG/M metagenome (GOLD analysis project Ga0070741, IMG submission 66440) | Surface soil microbial communities from Centralia Pennsylvania, which are recovering from an underground coalmine fire - Coalmine... | ecosystem: Environmental > Terrestrial > Soil > Unclassified ... | reverse complement strand
TGCTGCCGATGGTCAAGCCCAAGCGCCATGATGTGTGGATGGAACAGTTGAAAATTGAGATGGAAAAGTATCCTATCCGCGACGTGTTGGATTGGGAATCGCCCGACGGTTTGATGAGCGAGCATGTCATTCACGATCTATGGACGGCGACGCACGGCAACGCGATTGTCGTGACGGATGTGGGACAGCATCAGATGTGGGAAGCGCAGTACTATTTGCATAATAAACCGTACACGCTGATTACATCGGGCGGTCTCGGAACGATGGGCTATGCGCTGCCTGCGGCGATTGGCGCGAAATTTGCGCGACCCGATGAAGAAGTGTGGGTGGTAGCGGGTGACGGCGGTTTCCAAATGACGATGTACGAATTGGCGACTATCGCGCAGGAAAAAATCAAGGTCAATATCGCGGTCGTGAATAATGGGTATCTGGGCATGGTGCGGCAGTGGCAGGAATTTTTCTATGATGCGCGTTATGCGGCAACGCCAATTCTTTCCCCTGACTTTACGAAAATCGCGGGCGCGTATGGCATCCCCGGTTATGTAGTAAACAATCGCGCGGACGTGCTACCCGTTTTGGAAGAAGTGCGTTCCTCGCCGGGACCCGCGTTAGTGGAATTTCGCGTCAAGATGGAAGATGCGGTGTATCCGATGGTGCCTGCGGGCGCGAATTTGCACGATATGATTAAACGACAGAAAGTGGCGCAGCCGCTGTGAGATTACAGAACACAGACAACAGAGGACAGACCTTTAAAGCGATCTGTGCTCTGTCCTCTGTGTTCTGTGTTCTGAATTCTGATTATGAAACATACTCTTGTTGCGCTCGTCGAAGACAAGCCCGGTGTGCTGAATCGCGTGGCGTCGCTGTTTCGCCGACGCGCGTTCAATATCGAATCGCTTACGGTCGGGCATACAGACCAGCCGCAGATTTCGCGGATGACGATTGTGATTGATTCGGATAACTCGAACGCGCATCTGGTCGAAGCGAATCTTGCCAAGCTCGTTAATGTGATTGACGTGCAAGATGTGACGGGCATGGATGCAATTTCGCGTGACCTCGCGCTGATCAAAGTGCGCGCGGATGCGAGCGGACGCGCGGAGATTGCACAGCTCACGGAAATTTTTCGCGCCAAAATTGTGGATGTCGCGCCCGATTCCGTCGTGGTCGAAGTGACGGGCGATGAGGACAAGATTGATGGTCTGGTGGAACTTTTGCGCCCGAAAGGAATTTTGGAGATGGTACGGACGGGACGCATTTCCATGCTGCGCGGGAATCAGTCTTCGGAGCGTAAAAACGTGAATATAAAGGTAAACGGCAACGGGCATGTGCAGCATAGTGGAACTAGCGGAGTAAGTTCGGTTTAAGGAGCAGCAATGGCGAAAATTTATTATGAGAATCACGCTGATCTGAATCGGCTTAAAGGCAAAAAGGTTGCGGTGATTGGTTATGGTTCGCAGGGACACGCGCATGCGCTGAATTTGAAAGACAGCGGTGTGGATGTGGTTGTCGGTTTGCATGAAGGAAGCAAATCCAAGGCGAAAGCGGAGGCGGCGGGGCTGACGGTCAAATCAGTTTCAGACGCGGCAAAGGAAGCTGACATTATTATGATTCTGACGCCGGATGTGGGGCAAAAAGATTTATACGACAGGGAAATTGAGCCACATCTGAAAGCGGGCAAGACGTTGATGTTTTCGCACGGTTTCAACATTCGTTATGGGCGCATCGTTCCGCCCAAGGATGTTGATGTTTCGATGATTGCGCCAAAAGCGCCGGGGCATCGCGTGCGCGAAGTGTTCAAGGATGGAGGTGGCGTGCCGATGCTGATTGCGGTCGAACAAGACGCGAGCGGTCACGCGTTTGAGGATGCGCTGGCGTATGCAAAAGGAATTGGCGGGACACGCGCGGGCGTTTTGGAAACGACGTTCAAAGAAGAAACCGAGACGGATTTGTTCGGCGAGCAGGCGGTGTTGTGCGGCGGCGTGAGCGCGCTGGTTAAGGCCGGATTTGAAACGCTCGTGAAAGCAGGGTATCAACCCGAAGCGGCATACTTTGAATGTATGCACGAATTGAAATTGATTGTGGACTTGATGTATCGCGGTGGTCTGAACTACATGCGCTATTCGGTCAGCGATACGGCGGAGCACGGTGACTATACGGGTGGTCCGCGCATCGTTACGGAAGAAACCTACGGCGCGATGCACCAGATGCTGACAGAAATTCAAGATGGGACGTACGCCAAGAAATGGATCGAGGAAAATGAAAAGGGTCGTCCGTGGTTCAACGCGAAACGCGAAGAAGAACGGAATCATCCTATCGAAAAGGTTGGCGCGGAATTGCGGAGCTTGATGCCGTTTTTGGATCCGGTGACGATTAAACCCGGAGATTGATTTATGATTGTTGATTTATGATTTATGATTTCTGCGATATTCCAGTGCAGGATAATCATAAATCATAAATCATAAATCCAAAATGTCCTCTAATTACGTTCGTATCTTTGATACGACACTGCGGGATGGGGAGCAATCGCCCGGCGCGTCTTTGACGAGCGCGGAAAAATTGGAGATCGCACGGCAGCTGGCGAAGCTCGGCGTGGATATTATCGAGGCGGGATTCCCGGCAGCTTCACCGGATGACTTGGAAGCGGTGCGGCGCATTGCAGAAGAAGTCGGCAATCCCCTTGAGCCGAACGCGCATGTTCCCGTGATTGCGGGGTTGGCGCGCGCGAATAAAGACGACATTGATAAATGTTGGCAGGCGGTCAAGGGCGCGGCGCACCCACGTATCCATACTTTTCTCGCGACGAGCGATATTCACCTTAAGTACAAGCTCAAGATGACCCGGGAAGAGGTCATCGAACGCGTGCGGCAGATGGTGAGTTACGCGAAATTGTTATGTGATGATGTCGAGTTCTCACCGGAAGACGCGGGGCGTAGCGATCCCGAATACTTGCTTGAAGTCCTCGAGGTTGCCATCAAAGCGGGTGCGACTACGCTCAACATTCCCGACACGGTGGGATATACAACGCCGGGAGAATTTGGCGCGCTGATCAAGGGGCTGATTGAAAATACGCCGGGCGCAGATCAAGTCATTTGGTCGGTGCACTGCCATGACGATTTGGGACTGGCAACGGCGAATACACTGGCAGGAGTGGCGAACGGCGCGCGACAGGTGGAAGTGACGATTAACGGCATCGGCGAACGGGCAGGGAATACGTCGCTGGAAGAAGTCGTGATGGCGATGCATACACGTCCGGCGTTGTTCGGAATGCAGCATGGCATTGATACAACCCAAATTGCGCGTACGTCGCGCATGGTTTCAAACTATACAGGTATTCCCGTTCAGCCGAATAAGGCGATTGTGGGCGCGAATGCATTCGCGCATGAAGCGGGAATTCACCAGGACGGAATGCTCAAGAACCAGATGACATATGAAATTATGCAGCCGGAAACGGTTGGACTCTCTTCGTCGCGTCTGGTCTTGGGGAAACATTCGGGACGGCACGCGTTAAAGGCGCGCTTGATTGAACTGGGTTACAACCTGTCGAATGATGAGCTGGATCAGGCGTTCGCGCGGTTCAAAGAGCTTGCTGACAAGAAAAAAGTAATCACCGATGCGGACCTTGAAGCACTTGTATCCGATGAAGTAGCGTCGCTGAACGAGATATTTTCGCTCGATGGAATGCAAGTTGCGTGTGGGACGATGGGGATGCCGACTGCCACTGTTCGGCTGCGCGACGGCGACGGTCATCTTCACACCGTCGCGGCGATTGGCACGGGACCTGTGGATGCGGTGTACAAAGCGATTGATATGATTGTTCAAATGCCGAACACGTTGCTCGAATTTAATATTCACGCGGTGACGGAAGGCATTGATGCAATTGGGCAGGTGACGGTGCGGATTCAGAGCAAAGAGGCGCAAACGCGCATGGACGTTCAGCGCGAAACGGATCGGTATCGAACGTTTGGCGGATATGGCGCAGACACGGATATTATTGTTGCTTCGGCAAAGGCATATCTGGCCGCGCTGAACAAATTGTTGGTTGCGACGCAAGCACAGGGAGATACGGCGGCGAGTCAGGTGGCTATTACGGCGTAAGCGCGGTCAGCGGATTGGAAAGCGGATAAGCGGATATTATGCTCGCATTCGCATTTTCATTTGCTGGCGCTACTCTAAGCATAACGAATTCAAAGGGAATGAAAGTGTCGAGCACTCCACGTACTCTATTTGCAAAAATCTGGAATGCGCACGTAGTTAGGGAAGATTCAGGTGCGCCTGCGATTCTTTACATTGACCTGCATTTGGTTCACGAGGTGACATCGCCACAAGCATTTACGGAAATTCGAAATCGCGGGCTAAAGGTGCGGCGACCGGATCGAACTGTGGCGACGGTAGATCATTCGATTCCGACCTATGACCGCAGCTTGCCGATTCAGGATGCGCTGGCTGCCAAGCAGGTCGAGATGATGTATCAGAATGCGCGCGATTTTGGAATTCGCATTTATGACCGCTTGAGTGACAAGCAGGGGATTGTGCATGTGATTGGCCCTGAACTTGGATTGACGCAGCCGGGGATGACGATTGTGTGCGGCGATAGTCACACATCCACGCACGGCGCGTTCGGCACGCTGGCGTTTGGGATTGGCACAAGCGAGGTGGCGATGGTGCTGGCGACGCAAACACTGTTGCAGCGCAAGCCGAAAACGATGAATGTGCGCGTCGAGGGAAAATTGGCGAATGGTGTGACGGCGAAGGATATTATTCTGGCGCTCATTGCGAAAATCGGCGTGGATGGTGGGACGGGGCACGTGATTGAATACAGCGGTTCGGCAATTCGCTCGCAGACGATGGAAGGGCGCATGACGGTTTGCAATATGTCCATCGAAGGCGGCGCGCGGGCGGGGATGATTGCGCCGGATGAGACGACATTCAACTACATTGCGGGGCGGGAATTTGCTCCGAAAGGCGCGGACTGGGATGCGGCGGTGCGTGATTGGAAACAACTGCCGACGGATGAGGGCGCAGAGTATGACCGTGTTGTGGAGCTCGACGCGGATACGTTAGAACCGATGATTACATACGGCAATAACCCGGGCATGGGGATTCCGATTACGGCGCGTGTGCCCGATCCCGACGCGATGAGCGACGTGCATCAGCGCGCCGCGCTGAATAAGGCATTGCAATATATGGATTTGCAGCCGGGGAAATCGCTGTTGGGTCATCCGGTCAATGTCGTCTTTATTGGCAGCTGTACGAATTCGCGTATCACGGATTTGCGACTTGCCGCGAATATTATGCAAGGCAAACGAGTTGCGCCGAATGTGCGTGTGATGGTTGTCCCCGGCTCGCAGCAGGTCAAACGACAAGCTGAACAAGAAGGGTTGGACAAGATTTTTAGAGAGGCAGGCGCGGAGTGGCGCGAGGCGGGGTGCAGCCTGTGCATAGCCATGAATGGGGACCAGTTGAATCCCGGTGAATATGCTGTTTCAACCAGCAATCGCAATTTTGAGGGAAGACAGGGCAAAGGCGGCCGAACATTTCTTGCGAGTCCGATGACAGCGGCGGCGACGGCGATAAGCGGTGTAATAACAGACCCGCGCACAGTGCTGTCATAGGTAAAGTTATGGAACCGATTAAATCATTCAAGGGCAAGGCGGTGCATCTGCCGAATACGGATGTAGATACGGACCAAATTATTCCCGCGCGTTATTTGAAAGTGACCGACAAGAAAGGTTTGGGTGAGGTCGTCTTTTATGATTGGCGATATGATGCCGACGGCAATCCAAAAGAAGATTTTATTTTGAACAAACCGCACGCGGTCGGCGCGACGGTTTTGATTGCGGGACATAACTTTGGTTGTGGCAGTTCGCGCGAACATGCACCCTGGGCGTTACAAGGTTTTGGTTTCCAAGCGATTGTCAGCACACGGTTCGCGGATATTTTTCGTAACAATTCGCTCAAGAATGGTCTTTTGCCGATTCAGGTAGATAAAGAGACGCATCAGCAATTGCTGGATCTCGCGGTTGAAGACCCTGACCTGCAATTGGAGATTGATCTGGAATCGCAAACGTTAACCTTACCCGATGGTCGGAAAGTGGAATTTCCGATTGATTCCTTTAGCAAGGAATGTTTGTTGAACGGCGTGGACGAGCTCGGCTATTTATATCGTCTGACGCCGGCAATCGAAGAGTACGAGCGAGCGCATTCCAAATAACAACTAAATATAGAACACATAGCCAATGAAATCCATTCAGATTTACGATACAACCTTACGCGATGGGACGCAGCGTGAGGGATTGGCGCTGACAGCGAGTGATAAGCTCAAAGTGGCGCAGCTGCTTGATGATCTCGGCGTGGCATATATCGAGGGCGGATGGCCCGGCTCGAATCCGAAAGACGTTGAATTTTTTCAACGCGCCAAGACATTGAATTTGAAAAATGCGCGCATCGCGGCGTTTGGTTCAACGATGCGCGTCGGTGCGCGCCCGGAGGATGATGCGAATATTCTCGCGTTGATTGAGGCAGAGACTCCGGTTTGCACGGTTGTCGGCAAGACGTGGACGCTGCATGTCGAGCAAGTGTTACGTACAACGCAACAGGAGAATTTGCGGTTGATTCGGGAATCCCTTGCGTATTTGAAGTCCAAAGGGCGCGAGGTGATTTATGACGCGGAACATTTTTTTGATGGATTTCGCGCGAATCCCGAATACGCGCTGGCAACGCTGAACGCGGCGCGCGAAGGCGGGGCGGATTCCATTACGCTGTGTGATACGAACGGTGGAAGCTTGCCGTGGCAGATTCAAGACGCGGTGAATGTTGTGCGCGGGCGGTTTCCTAACGCGGTGATTGGGATTCACACCCATAATGACGGGGAGCTAGCCGTTGCGAATACGCTGGCGGCGGTACAGGTCGGAGCGACGCAGGTGCAAGGCACAATCAACGGCTATGGCGAACGGTGTGGGAATGCGAACCTCTGCGCGATTATTCCTGACCTCGAAATCAAGATGGGGTATCAGGCACTGCCGGAGGGGAATTTAGAGAAACTCACTGTGGTTGCGCGGAGTGTCGCGGAAATTGCGAATATCGCGCCGGATGAATTTGCGGCGTATGTTGGGCGCAATGCGTTCGCGCACAAGGGTGGGATTCATGTTGCAGCCCAGCGCCGCAACGCGATGGCGTATCAGCACATTGACCCCATGTGGGTCGGCAATTCGACGCATGTCGTCGTTTCGGAGCTTTCGGGGCGCGGCAATCTTTTGAGCAAGGCGGATGAATTGAGTCTTAAGCTCGACGAACGTGACCCACGCGTGGCGCGGGTGCTTCAACAAATCAAAGATAAAGAATCGCAGGGCTATCATTTTGAAGGCGCGGACGCATCGGTAGAACTTTTGTTATTGCGTGCCGCGCCTGATTATTCCCCACCGTTCGAGTTGATTGATTACATGACGGTCGTGGAGCATCGGCAGGGGCGCGGGATGGTCGCGGAGGCGAGCATCAAGCTGCGCGTCAAGGGCGAAATTGTTCACACAGCGGCGGAGGGTAATGGTCCGGTGAATGCGATGGATATTGCGACGCGCAAAGCGTTGGCGTCGTATTATCCCGCGCTGAATGATTTTAGTCTTGTGGACTATAAAGTGCGTATTCTGGATGGACACGCGGCGACGGGCGCAACGACGCGCGTCTTGATTGATACGGCGAATCATCAACGACGCTGGAGCACGGTTGGCGCGTCCACAAACATTATTGATGCGAGTTGGCTGGCGCTGCAAGACGCGATTGAATATGGTGTGTTAGTGGCGGCGAAGGATAAATGAATGCGTTAATCGTAACTCTGCCCGGCGACGGGATTGGGCCAGAAGTAACTGGCGAAGCGGTGCGTGTGCTGCAAGTTGTCGCGGAAAAATTCGGGCATACGTTTACCTTTGAGGAGCATCTCATCGGCGGCATTGCGATTGATACGATAGGCAATGCGCTGCCTTCGGAATCGCTCGACGCGGCGATGAAAGCGGACGCGGTACTGTTCGGTGCAGTAGGCGGACCGAAATGGGACGATCCGCGCGCCAAGGTGCGACCCGAAGATGGAATTTTAGGAATTCGCAAGGCGCTTGGTCTGTATGCGAATTTGCGCCCAGTGAAACCGCATCCCGCGCTGACCGCTGCCTCGCCGCTGCGCGAAGAAAAATTAAAGGGCGTGGATTTTATTGTTGTGCGCGAATTGACCGGAGGCTTGTATTTCGGCAAACCGAAAGAGCGAAGACAGGAAAATGGTCACACGGTTGCGGTGGACACGATGGAGTACCACGACTATGAAATTCGGCGCATCGTTGACCTCGCGTTCAAGCTGGCGCAGGCGCGCAAGAAAAAAGTGTCGAGCGTGGACAAGGCGAATGTGCTGGTCACATCACGTTTGTGGCGCGAAATTGCGACGGAGATGGGCAGCGATTATCCCGATGTCAAACTAGAGCATGTGTTGGTGGATACGGCTTCAATGCGGCTCGTGACATCGCCCGCGTCGTTTGATGTGCTTGTGACCGAGAATACGTTTGGAGATATTTTGACGGACGAAGCGGCGGTGCTAGTCGGCTCGATGGGCTTGTTGCCGTCTGCCTCGCTCGGCGAAGGAACAAAAGGCTTGTATGAGCCGATTCACGGTTCTGCGCCTGATATTGCTGGGAAAGGGATTGCGAATCCGCTCGGCTCGATTTTGAGCGCGGCGATGCTGTTGCGACATTCGCTCAAGCTTGAAAAGGAAGCAGCGGCGATTGAGCGAGCGGTGGAGGAAACGTTGGACGATGGTTGTCGCACGGCGGATATTGTGGCAGCGGATGAAACCCCATTGACGATGAAGCAGATGGCGGATGAGGTGGTAAAGAGAGTGCGATAGTTCAATCGTGCGATAGTGCGTTAGTAACTGATGTGATGAGTTAGTAATTGAAAACTGTTGCACCATTGTACTGATGAACTTTTATGCGTGTTGCTTTTCAGGGTGAACCGGGAGCGTATTCCGAAGCGGCGGCGATTCGGCATTTTGGCGCGGGCGTGGAAACGATTCCGTGTGAAACGTTCGATGATCTGTTTGCGCGGGTGACGGAAGGCGCGGCGGATTATGCGATGGCTCCGATTGAGAATTCGCTGGCGGGGAGCATTCACCAAAATTATGATTTGCTTGCAAGGCATGATTTGCATATTGTCGGCGAAACTGTTTTGCGCGTGGAACACTGCCTGATTGTTGGGAACGGCGTGACGTTAGATGAAATCCAAATCGTTATGTCGCATCCGCAGGCATTGGCGCAGTGCGACCATTTTATCAAGGCGCGTGGGTGGAAGCGGGAAGTGGTCTATGATACGGCTGGCTCGGTGAAACTATTGAAAGCGTCGGGGAAACGCGACGCAGCAGCGATTGCTTCGGAACGCGCGGCAGATGTATATGGAATGAAGGCGCTGCTGCGAAACATTGAGGACAATCCGCAGAACTTTACGCGGTTTCTCGTATTAGGGCGTGAACCGGTCGAGCCGCGCGAGCCGTGCAAGACTTCAATTGTGTTTACGCTACACAATATCCCCGGCGCATTGTTCAAAGCGTTGAGCGTGTTTGCGTTGCGCGATATTGACCTGACGAAAATTGAATCGCGCCCGATCCCCGGTGCGCCGTGGGAATATATGTTTTATCTTGATTTCGCGGAGAGTGTTTACAACGAGCGCGGGAAACGCGCCTTGATGCACCTCTCGGAAATTGCCAGTTACTTGCGCGTATTCGGGTCGTACCCACGCGCAGAAATTTCAGCGACTGAATCGGACGCTGTCGAGTCTGTCGCAACGCCGAAGGAGAATGTATGGAATCTCAATATACGTGGATGAACGGACGTTTGGTGCCCAATTCGGAGGCGAATGTCCCGTTTATGACAAACGCGCTGCATTATGGCACCGCTGTCTTTGAAGGAATCCGTTCGTACAGCACTGAACGCGGTCCTGCCATTTTTCGATTGCGCGATCACATGCAGCGTTTGATTAATTCGGCGCGGATTCTCGGAATTCGCCAGTTTCCGTACGAGCTGGATACGCTGGTGGACGCGGCAAAAGAGACGGTGCGCGCCAATCACTTTGCCGATTGTTATGTGCGTCCATTGATTTATCTCGCGTCGGGCGGGTTTAATCTCAATGTGGATTATGCGACTATCGGCGTCGGCATTGGGGTCTGGGAATGGAATCAATACATGGGACCGGAAGCGCTGGCAAAGGGGATTCGCGCCAATATCTCGTCATTCACGCGGCATCATGTGAACGTGATGATGACCAAAGCAAAGATTTCGGGCAATTATGCAAACTCATTCCTTGCGCGCACGGAGAGTATGCGTCTTGGGTTCGATGAAGCAATCATGCTCGACCCACTTGGATATGTTGCAGAATGCACGGGGGAGAATTTGTTCGTCGTGCGCGGCGGAAAAATTTATACGCCGAGCCGCACGACGGTGCTGGAAGGCATCACGCGGGATTCGCTGATCACCGTCGCGCATGATCTTGGGTATGAAGTGATTGAAGAGCCGATTTCACGCGACCAGTTATATATCGCGGATGAAGTTTTTGTATGCGGTACGGCGGCGGAAGTGATTGGGCTGCGCGAGATTGATTTTCGCACGATTGGCGCGGGTGAATCGGGTCCGATTACGCGTCATTTACAAAAGACATTCCACGATGTGGTGCGCGGGAAAGAGCCGCGTTATGCGGAATGGCTGGACCCAGTGACGATGCAAACGCTGCCAGAGGTCGAGACGGAGACGGAAACCATTAACGCGTTGTAAACAAGAAGGACAGGTTAAGCAGCCTGTCCTTCTTGTTTACTCACTTTACGTACTCTCCCCATCGGAGAGATTTCTCGCAACTACGGCTCGAAATGACAGCTCCTGCATAAAATCAGTTATTTACGCGTTGCGGACACTGATAGGGCGCGCTTGGAGGATATAAATCTCATTGTCCGCGATTGCCCATTCGATGTCTTGGGGCGAGTGGAAGTAAGATTCGATGCGCTTGCCGAGTTCAGCGAGTTGTTTGACTTTAGCATCGGTGAGGGAGGGCGTATTGATTTGTTCGGGAGCCACGCCGCGTTCTTCGGTGTGTCCAGTGGCACCGACGACAAGTTGAACAACCTGCTCCGTTAGCGTTCGGTCGAGGATTTCCCCGCTCGTTTTGTCGAGAATGAATTGCGTGGGGCGGGAACGCGCACTGGTCAGCGGAGCGCCCAAGCCCCAAATGGAACTGATCTGAATTTCGTCGTTCGCGCCGTTCATGGGGTTTTGGGTGAACATAACCCCGGCGGCGCTGGCATATATCATCGGCTGAACGAGAATCGCAAAAGCAACATCGGTCTGCGGGATTTTTTTGCGGTGGCGGTAATACATGGAACGCGAATTCCAGAGCGCGGCCCAGCCGCGCGCGGCTGCTTGTGCAATTTCGTCAGCGCCGACAAGTCCGAGATACGCGCGGGCAACGCCGCTGCCGAACGCGGTGGCTAAATCGTCGGAGGGGGTTGAGCTGCGTGCAGCAAAGGAATGGTTTGGTGAGCCATCCAGCGAGGCGAGGGCGGTTTTCAATTCATCGAGCAGGCGCGAGGAAAATGATTGGTCTTGGAGCCAGCCGCGAATTTCGGTCGCCGCGCGCTCAATTTCTGAAGGGTCCATAATCACGTCGTCGGTGAGGCACGCGCGAATTTTCTCCCGAAGGGGATTGATGAATTCGGCATAGGCGGGGGTGGTGAGAACAAAGCCATTGGGAACGAAATAACCAGCGCGCCGTAATTCGGCGAGGGCGGCGGCTTTGGTGCCAACCGTCGGCGTATCGGCGGCTGTGATATCGGAAAGGGGGCGTATTAATTCAGACATGAAGAAGGTTAGGAAAGTTGATCATTCACCGCAGGCTCGCCCGTGAGAATTAGATGGGGAGCGCGTTCGACGACTCAAGTCGTCACTACGGGGAGAATAGGCGGGAGTAGATGGGAGTCGAACCCACCCAAGATGGTACCACCACCTCGCAACGATTTTGAAGATCGCGGAGTCCACCGGAACTCATCTACCCCCAAGTGTAAGGCAATTGGCGACGAACTGCGTCGCAACAAAATTGCCCGGCAAGACGATTGTATAAAATCGCCCTACAATGTCAAACTTTTCTTCGTTTGTCACGATTTTCACTATTGCCAATTAGATAGGATGTGCTATAATGTTTGTGCTATTAGGAACGAATGCATCCTCCCTACATCGTTTCGACACAATTGTATAATTTGGCAGAAGCAGCATCGGCAAGTCTTTATAGGATTGCTGCATTTATAAAGAGTAGGTGATATGTATGGCTGATGCTCCAGCTGCGGCAGCAGCACCTAAACCCGCACCCGCACGACCCGCTACCGCACCCGCGGCGGCACCTCGACCGGCGGCGGGCGGACATAAAGAAGAACCAAAGGGGCCAGGACCTTCTGCGGTTGAATTGGCAGTACTGCAAGCGCCATTCACGCGCCGCGAATTTTTGAATTACGCGTTCCTCGCAAGTCTTGGAATCTTTTTCGTGGCACTCGGCGGCGCGACGTTCGTTTTTGCGCTCCCTCGCTTTGGGGTAGGTGAGTTCGGCGGTATCTTTAATCTTGGCGCGGCGGGAGATGCAATTCCGCCGACGGATGCCGCGCCCAAGTCGAACACGTCAGCGCGCGCGTGGATTTCAAACACAGACCAGGGCGTAATTGCGCTTTATAACGTTTGTGTGCATCTGGGTTGTCTATACGGATGGCAGCCTGTGACCAATCGGTTTGAATGTCCATGTCATGGCTCCAAATATCAAAAGAATGGAACGTATATCGAGGGTCCCGCGCCGCGTAGTTTAGACCGCTTTATTATTACGTTTACGGATGCAAGTGGTAAAGTGCTTGCGACGACGAATTCGAAGGGCGATCCGCTGCCTATTCCCGACGCGAACGCGGTGATGCTCGTGGATACGGGCAAAATCATTCAAGGTAAACCACACGGATAATTGAGTTGTAATGCGCTAGTAATTATCCTCGTTTCCAGACCCGAAGGGTTTCTCGCGCCGCAGTTCGGCGCACAAACCACTTCGGGTCTGGAAAACCACGGCTGCTTCATAGTTGAGTTCTAGCCGGAGGGAAACGTATGGGATTGTTCAATCGTGAAGTAAAGAAAAAGACGACGAACGGCAACGGCGCTGCCAAGGGCAACGGGCATAATGGCGCGGATGGGCACGGCAATGGGCAATTGCCGGTCAATGGCGAAAACGGCGCGGAACTGTTCGAGGTCAAGACCTCCCAAAGTTTACCCGAGCGCGTTGCCGAAGCCGCGCGGGAACATGCGCCGTACGCGATCAAGCAGTTGATTCCGTGGCTCGAAAAAGCGCGTTCCAGCTCGGAAGGTCGCGAAGAGCTGGTTGAAAAGACCAAAGAAGTGGTCTGGCAGCAGGTAGATAATACGACGCGTGCGGTGACGGCAGGCATGGGTGTTGCCGATACACGCGCGTTTTTCCGCGGCGACCCGCCAATTGAAAAACCGAACCCGCGCTACAAAGTCCACGTCAATGCGTTCTTTGCACACATTCGCCCGAAATATTACGAAAAGTCCTCGACCAAGTTCTCGCATACGTTCGCATTAGGATATCTCGCGGCGTATATGTTTTTCCTTGAAACGATTACGGGCGTAATTCTCATGGTCTTTTATACGCCTTCGGACCGGCGCGCGTACGAGGATATCGTCAAGCTGATGAGCGCGATTCCATTTGGGCAGCTGATGCGCGATCTGCATCGCGTTGGCGCGGAATTGATGGTGCTCATCGTCGTACTACATATGACGCGCGTCTTTTTAACGGGGTCATTTAAAACACCGACGCGGGGGTTTACGTGGCTGACGGGCGTTATCTTATTGATATTAACCTTTGCGTTGTCATTCAGTGGCTACTTGCTGCCGTGGGACCAGTTGGCATACTGGGCGGTGACCATTGGTACTTCGATGGCGAAAGCCGTTCCGCCGCGTGAAATTGTTGGATACTTTTCCAACCTGATTATGCGTGGTGGCGATACGATCAATCAAAACGGTCTGCTGCGCTTTTACTTGATGCATGTGTTTGCGCTGCCCGGTCTCGCGCTTGTTTTCATTTCCGTGCATTACTATCGTGTGGCGCGGACGCACGGCATTTCGATTCCGGCGGGTGAAGAAGAATCGCCCGATCCAGCGGTTCGCAAAGCTGCCAAAGAGCGCATTGACTATTTGCCCGAGCTGTTCACGCGTGAGCTGTTGTGGGCAGCCATCGTCACCTTCCTCGTAATCGCGTATTCGGCGTGGGTGTTCCATGCGCCGCTGCAAGAGCATAGCAATCCGCAGCATACGCCGCTGCATACGACAGCGCCTTGGTATTTCCTCTGGATTCAGGGTTTGTTGAAGGACGCATTCGTACTGCCGGTGATTCGCGCGATTGACACAACCATCTACTCTACAGCGCAGTTTATCGGTCTCAACTTACCGCAAGGTTCGATTTGTCTCGTCTGCGGCTATGACAGTCCGGCCTGGATGGGCGTAATTATCCCCACCCTGATTATTCCTGCGCTGTTCCTCGGCGTGCCGTACATCAACGAGTACTGGGAGAAATTCTGGGGCAGCAAGCCGAGCCGCCAGCTGTTAAAGAATCGCAAAGGGACAGTGGTCGTCGCGGTGATCTCGACGATCTTTATGATGGTGATTTGGTATCAGGGAACGCCGTTCTATGGTGTAACGGCTCCCCCGGCGGTTGAAGTCGGTCAAGAGTTCTTGCCAGAAGAGGGCGTGTTGCCACCTGTTCCGCTCGTCCCCGATGATTGGGGTCCAGTGCGGCGGTTGGGCTATGCGGAATTACCAGTGGGCAAGTATGACCTATCGCAATACGTGGTGCCCAAGCCAACGGATACTGAATTTGAGCGGCTTTTGTCTGCCATGCAGCAAGTGATCATGCAGCGCGGCAAACTCTGGGCAGAGGGCGATTTGACTCACGGCTTGCCCAATCCACGCGGGACGTTCATCATCGAGCAGTGGCAGCAAAACGGGCTAAAGCGAATTGACCTGAAAATTCAATGGGACAAAATCACACCGAGCGATACCGGTGTGTATGACCGAGTGATTTATCTGCAAAAGGATACGGTGTACAAGTAAAGGAACACAAACCTTCGAGGTCAAAAAGATACAGACCTCGAAGGTTTGTGATATGGTATGTCAGTCCAGTTCAAAATTTTGATTGGGATTCTCTTTACGGTTGCGACCATCGCGGCACTGATTATTTATGGCGTCAACGAGGACAACCGTATGGCGACGTATCAAAAGAACTTTGCGGGGCGCAGCATTCAAGCGGGCGCAGAGTATTTTGAAACATATTGCCAGACGTGTCACGGAGATCGTGGTCAAGGAATTGTCGGAAAGGGTCCGCCGCTCAATCGCACGGATTTGCTCGATTTGAAAAATACGCCGTATCTGAAAGCAATTGCCTGGAATGGAACGACGGCGGATTTTCTGCGCGATACCATCGCGGCAGGACGCCCGCAATTTTCGACGTGGTACGCGGGTGAAAATTATCCGCAGCACATGCCGACGTGGAGTCAGGATTTTGGCGGACCGCTACGCCCGGACCAGATTGATGCGTTAGTAAACTATATCTTGAATTGGGCACCGGGTGAGAATGAACCGCTTGTGCCGATTCGGACGCCAACACCAGCGCCCACTTCGACGCCGATTCCGCCGGGCGAAATTGTTAAAGCGATTCCGTTCCCGGTGCCACCGAGCAATGACATCCTGGCGGCGGGTAAGACCATCTATGACAAGAATTGCAGCCCGTGTCATGGAGCCGAACTGCAAGGGAATGGACCCGGCGCGCAGGGCCTGCCCAAGCCGCCGCGTAACTTTACCGACTGTACGGCAATGCAGCAGTTTAGTCTGTTGCAGCATCACGATGCGGTCGTGAATGGGCGGACGCAAAATGGAATGCCCGCGTGGGGAAATAAGCTCTCGAATGAACAAATCTGGCAAGTGATCATGTACGAACGTTCGCCTTGCAAGCTCTATACTCCGTAATATAAAACCCGAAGGGTCTTTAGAGACCCTTCGGGTTTTTACGCAAGTTTGGATTTTTGAGTTCCCGCGCCCCCGAATATATAATGTGTTCGGGGGCGCTTGTTTTGTGCGCTCTCTCCACTGCCTTTTTCTTCCTTTATGAATCTTCCTCTGTTATCTGCTCTGCCCCGACGATTGCGTATATTCCTGCTCATCCTTTTCGCGTTGCTGCTGCTGGGGGCGGCAGCTACGCTTTACGCAGTGAATCAATTTTTCACACCCCCACCGCCCGCGTTTGAATCCCGCCGTACTTTGCCGAATACCGATGTAAATCCGTACGGCGCGAACTTTTTTCTGGAGCGCGAAGTGGAAGCGTGGAAACGGCAGCGCACGGTGCAAATGGCGCGCGAAGCAGGAATCGGCTGGGCGCGCCAAGAATTTGTTTGGGCCGAAATCGAGCCTTCCCCCGGAATTTACAATTGGAGCAAGTACGACGACATCGTGGACTTGTTTCAGCGAAACGGGATTCAGGTCATCGCGCGTCTCGATAGTCCGCCATCATGGGCGCGGACGCGCGCGAGCGCGACTGGCTCGGCGGGGCCGCCCGATGATTTTGATACGTATGGCAGCTTTGTGCGCGCGTTCGCCCAGCATTACCGCGACAAGGTGTATTTCATCCAGATTTGGAATGAGCCGAACCTCGCGCGCGAGTGGAATGACGCGCCCATTGAACCAGCAGCGTACACGCGTCTTTTGAAAACGGCCTACGAGAATGCCAAAGCGGTTGACCCGAATATCCGCATTTTGAGCGCGCCACTGGCGATTACGCTCGGCGAATCGTTCGCGCCGAATTCGACGCAGTACCGCAATATGAACGATTTGCAATTTTTGGAAGAAATGTATGCGGCAGGCGCGAAGGATTATTTTGATATTCTCTCGGCAAATGCGTTCGGGCTGGGCAGCACACCGGATGACCCGCCGAATCCGGGCAAGTTGAATTTTCAACGCGTGCTGTTGGAACGCGAGGTGATGGAGAAGTTTGGCGACGCGCAAAAGGCGGTATGGATTCTGGAATATGGCTGGAATGCCGCGCCCGACTGGATTCCCGATAGTCGGTTAATCTGGGGACGCGTCACGGAACAGCAGCAGGCCGAATATACGGTGCGGGGGATCGAGCTGGCGCGCAAAAATTGGAATTGGGTCGGCGTTATCAGCATCTGGTATTTTCGGCAGGTGGGAAATATTCAGCCGAGCAATCCTGAAGCGTATTTTCGGATGGTAGATGTGGACTTTACGCCGCGCCCGGTGTACTTTGCCGTTAGCTCGGCAACCAAGTCGCTAGATGTAGCCGGGCCGGGCGAGTTTGAAGAAACACACCCGGCAATGACGTATGATGGGAATTGGCAGTATCAGGTGAATTCCAATGCAAGCGCCAATCAATTCATTTCCAGTGCGGAGGATGGCGCGACAGCGTCGTTACGATTTTACGGCGAGGCGCTCAATTTGGTTTTTTATCGCCAGCCGGGGGCGGGACGCTTGTTCGTTACGATTGACGGCGCGCCGGTGAGTGGGTTGCCGCACGATGAGACGGGACAAAGTTTTGTGGATGAAGCGAACAGTCAGCAAGAATGGCGCGCGGTGATGCCTTTGGCGCAAAATTTGACGCGCACGGAGCATGTTGTGCAGTTCCGTGCTGAAGGCCAAGTCAATCTCGATGGGTTTGCCGTCGCGCCGATTGCGCCGGTGCAGCCGCCGTGGGTAATGATTGGACTATTGACGCTAGGTGGGGTCGCCTGTCTCGGTTTGGCGTGGAATCAATTGCGCGCACGGTAAGGGCAATTTGTGACAAGAAACGTCGCGAAAAATTGCCCTACGTTATTCCTCGATTGTTATTTCCCCAATCTCGGTCAAATCCCCTAGTTCTGCTCTATCGGCTGCGTCGTAAACGCGCAGCATAACACGATAATTCCCCATTGGTAGATTTGGGTCAAGAGCAACCTCAAAGTGATCTTGAAGTATCTCGTCGCCTTGCCATTTGGACGGCGGATATTCTTTGTCGCCGGGAATATGGTCATTGCCCTGTGCGATTTTGTTGTCCTTCGCATCAAAGAGTTGAAGGCTAAAGGTGTAGTCACGTTTAAGGCGATGAAGCAGCTTGTACTGTACGCCAAGTGTGATAGTTTTTCCCGCAGAGGCGCTGCCATTCAATATCGAGTAGCCGATGACGCGCAGCGCATTCCCCAGAACGGCATTGCTGGGAGTTTGAGGTGGGGCTAACGGCGTAACATCTACGCGTGACAAGCCATTGTCGGCGCTATCCAACGAATAATGCAGGGTGAGGGCAGGCAGGGGTTTGATGGTGTAGATGGGGCGATTGGATGGCGCGACTTGGGTGACCAAAGAAACGATGTTGCTATAACGCGCGTCGGGTACAATTTTAGGAAAGAGTCCAATCAGGTCGGGACGTTGATGTTCGACGAGCTGCAAGTAATAGAGCGGCGTCATTTCATCGCGGTCATTCGTGAGCAAAATGGCATCGGTGGGAATATCGGAGTTGAGCCAGCTTTCCCATTGAGTCCGCGTTTCGGTGTGACGACTGCGATCTTGAACACTGATATTGTTGAACACATTTTGTAAAGGTAAGAGCGCAAAAAAGGCGAGTAACGCAATCGTCGGCATCGTACTGTTGCGCGTCGCAGGAAATTCCTGCAAGAGCTGAATCACAAAGGCGATCCCGACAGCTATCGAAATCGAGGTAAAGAAGAGCGCAGGCGTGTAATAGTCGGCAATGTCCCCGATGTGGTATGCTCCTGCAAACAGTACGAACGTCAGAAATCCGAACAGCATGAACGCAGCGAGGGAGAATCTGCGTTGACGAAAGAGCGCACCGAACCCAACAAGCGCACTTACAATTCCAATCGGATCGAACTGGGCAAGAATGAGATTCGGCGCATCGCGTAGCGTTGCCAGGGTCCCAGCATCCAGTCCTAGCGCGCCTTGAAATCCTTGCCCAAGAATGACAGAGAGCCAACCGCGTGGGGAATTTTCAAAGACGACAATTGGCGTAGCAGGAGAAAGATCGAATGTTGCGTACGGCGTCGCACCCGCGCGCAAGGGGATATAGAGATAAAAGAGCAGGGGAAGCGCGGCGAGGATTCCATATAGCGCCGCGCGTTTGAGGAGAGATGCAAAATTTATTTTCATGCCTAACAGACGCTGAACAAATAACGCGGCAAACGCGGGTACCAGCAACAGCGTCATGCGATGATGCGCGAGCGACAAGCCAAAGGTGAGGGCAAATGCAACCGTATATCTTGGTTGCGGATGGGCGACCCATTTCAAGCCCCAGAGTGTTAGAAGCGCAATAAAAAATGTATTGAGCGCATACACTTCGGCGCGTGTGGCTTGGGACCAGACGAGGGGTGAAGCGGCAAACGTGAGCGCGGCAATGATTGCTGCGCCGCGCGCGCGTGTGATATTCCAGAACACGAGGAACGCGACGCCGACCGCGAACGCCGACGAGACCGCCGAAAATAAATTCAGGCGATAGGCGGGGTCACCGAACGGGAAAAGGTGCTGCCACAAACCGCCGAGAAGGAGGTAAAGCGGATAGCCTGTAGGGTGTACAAGCCAAAACCCCCACGCAGCAAATTGCAATTCACCTGAATCGCCGGGCAGCACGCTTGGGGCCGTAGTACGCCAGTATAAAAGAAAGGTGACGAGAATCCCCAGGAAAAATAGAACAATGGGACTTGAAAAAATCTGTCCCATTTCTTCCAGTACTACAGGATTTCTCGCTCTCCTTCTAGGTTTGCTCATTATGCGCGTAATTGCTTACCATTGCGCGCTTTTGCGCGTTATTTATTGGTTTGCCCCTATTCGATGTGTATCCAATCAATTGCCAAACTTAATGAACGGGTATCGAGATTGTGTCCGACGCTAACGGAGCTCGCTCCTTGTCCCGCCTTTTCGAGACCTCCTTGTTTTCCTTTGACGGCAATGAATGCGTGGGTCATGCCCGGCTTGCCGCGCACATTCATTTCGAGTCCGAGCGATTGAATCGCTTGCGCGGCCGATTCGCCAAGCATGGCAGACGCATCTTCTTGAATTGCGCCCGCGACAATCATGCCGTTGGGAATCTGCGTAAGAAATTCGCGTAACGCGCGCGATTCAAGAATACTTTTTCCGCCCGTATCAAAATTTTTGACCTGCACTGCACCGGAATGAGGGTCTATTAGCGCGAGGTTATAGCCGCGCTTGAGCGGCGAAACTTCTTTGCCATTCACTTTGATGGAACCGAATTCGGTGCTACTCGTTACGGCAATGTCCACAGGGCTTGTTACGCCCGTTGTGCCAATTTGGAAATTCACCGGCATTACATCATAGGGGCGGACGACGTAGCCAAAATCGAAAACGAGTTCGTTCAATCCCAAGTGAATCGCATCGTGTGGCAACGTAATTTTATATTCTTGCCAACCGTCTTGCATCGTCACACGCGGCAAGGTTCGACCATTTAGTGTGATGCCAAATGACTGCGCGGGGCTGTTGGGATAGGTGAATGGCAGAGCGTGGATGGTCAGCAAATAATCGCGCATGTCGCGCAGCGGCAAGAAGATAGTTGCGCGCGGTTGGGTCGCCCAACTTGCGTTGGCTCCGGCGACCTGTTCGCTCGGCAGCCAACCAGCGCCTTGTGATAGCGCACCGAGGGGACTAGCGATCTCAACGCGATAGGGGACTTGAAGCGGTGATTGATTTACACGATACGCGACAAGACCATTGGCGTCGGAAATTTTTTCACCGAGCGGCAAGACCTTTTGTAAATAATCGAGCACGCGGTCGCGGTTGTCTTCATAGGGAGGTCGCCCGACAATCGCCGGATTTACGACGAGATAGCGTATGTCGAAAAAGTTGACTATATCGGGCGCGAGTTGTTGGTCGCGCGCCAGCGTTGCATCGTCAATATCTTTATAGTCCTCCAGAGCGAGAATGGAAGAAATGATTGGCGCATGTTGAAAATAGTCAAAGAGGTAAGGCGGATTGCGCTGAATCTGTCCCGACAGTAGATACTTTTGATGCGCCGATTGATAATACTGCGTGCGCGTGTCCTCCGCGCCGACCTGTCCGAATGAATTTCGCAAGCCGAGTGGAATTGAAAGTATTGTGAAGGAACCGGGATCATCACGAATCTGTGAATAGACCTCTGGAATGCGCGCGTCGGTGAGGGGCAGGGGCAGCGCGAGATGTTCAAAAATCAAGAGAGCAGACAATATGCCACCAACGGCGATACCCACATACGTCAACTGTGGCTGTTGAACGCGCGTGGAGAGCTTCCAAAGAATCCACCAGACCGCGTAGGCAACAAGAACCGCGAGCGCGATGACGACGACGATGCTGTAGCGATTCGGCACACGGTTTTCGCGCAGAATGGGAATATAGTGCAGAATCAAGAAGGGCAGCGGGATATTGACTTCTAATCCGTCGAGGTCGAACTGGGATTGTCCGTTGATGTGGAGTAGCGGACCGAGCGCGAGCATCGCAAAGCCGAGCGCGATGCCGAGCCAGATTCGATTGCGCCGCGCAAAGACGATGAATCCCATAATTGCCAGCAGCGCGGTGAGATACCCGACAAAAAACGTATTGACATCGCTAAAGCGCGAGGTCTGCTGGCGCACTGCATCGAGCTCCTGTACCCAAAAACGATTTAGGGGATGCAGACTGGTTGGAGAGAAAAAGCCATTCAGGTCCACCAACAGATTTTCGGAATGCCCAAAGCCGGGCAGGGAATAGCCGCTGGTGAAAATGGTTAGGGCCGTTGGAATGAGGAGCGGCGCAAAGAGCACGGCGGTCACAAGAGCGATAGCGGCGAGGCGTGCGAGTGTTGCGCGCTGGAACACCAAGCGCCATTCAAAGACGAGAATCGCTAATGTGAGCAAGACAAGCAAAACGCCATCGGTTGTTTCTGTATAGAGCGCGAACGCGGCAAATAGTCCTGCCATGACGGCATTTTTGAATTTGGGTTCAAGCAGTGTCTTGAACAGAAATAGCAAATAGAACGGCAGCCATTCGCTGGCGACGATGTTGTAATGTCCCAGTGACAGATAGGCATAGCGATTCGAAGAAAAGGCGAACACGACGCCCGCAACAAACGCCGCGATGGTAATGAGCCGCGTATCTTGTCTACTCGCGCCGATGCGCGCATCATATTTTTCGTCCCAAATTCGCAACGACACGCGCAAAAGATAGGCAACGAACAAGTACATGCCGAACGCCGCCGCGACAAAGGAAAATAGGATGGTGAAATTGGACGCGGGGATGATACCAAACGCGAATTGGATTGGGAGAGCGAGAGCAACGTGTAAAAGAGTATAGGCATACAGGACAAGCGATGTGCCGAGCGGGTAAAATAAGTATCGGGTTTCAAAAGGATTGCTTTGGAGGTCGAACAAGGAATATTTGAACCACCAATGATTCCAGACATAGCCATATTCATCGAGCGACCACGTTGTAGTTCCGGGCACATGGTCACTAAACTGCAATGCAAGCGGGGCAGTTACTATTAATGTAATCGCGAGATAAAGCAAGAGGATGAGAATATATCGAAAGTTAGCGGTGTTTTGGTTCATTTCAATGGAAACCGTATAATGCGCGGGTTATGAAAATTGGAAACATTGATTTACGTGTGTGGCTACCGCGCCTCGCGTTGGTTGGCGGATTGGCGGCGCTCTATTATTTGATGGTGAAAATCGGATGGCTGCCGGTCAATCCGCTGGAGGGCCTATTTTCGTTTGGTGAGCAAGTGCGGGCAGAATTGCCGAAATACGGCGTTCTGGCTCCCCTGATTTACATTTTCCTCTATGCGCTGCAAATTGTCGTTGCCCCGCTGCCGGGCGCGGCATTGGCATACACAGCGGGGTATTTGTTTGGACCGTTGCCCGCTGCGACCTATTCCATGCTGGGCATTCTGATTGGCTCGGCGCTGGGCTTTTTATTGGCGCGGCGGCTTGGTTGGCCCCTGATTGAAAAAATCGCGCCCAAGAGCTGGATTGAACGCTGGCGCAATCTGGCGGCGGTGAATTCTTCGTTTACTTGGTTTTTGCTCATGCTCGCGCCCACGGCGGATGTATTTTATTTCATCGCGGGCTTGACGACGCTCTCGTTTCGCCGCTTTATGTTCATCGTCCTGATTGGGCGAATGCCGGGTATTCTGCTTTCGAGCTTTCTCGGCGCGAACATTGAGGCGTTTGGCGTCCAATGGATTTTCATTCTCATCGGCGCGATGCTGGTTGTTTCCCTGTTAGGAAATTGGATACGCCAGCGCGTGGAAAAACGCGCGCTTCAGACGGCAGAACAGGCGGAAGTTGACTAAGACGAATGAATTCGTCACTACGACATTCAAAATCATTTTGCGGCGGTCAATGTGAGCGGCGTATTCAATATCACGCGGGTTTGATCCGAACCTTCGACTCGGACTACCTCTGGCGCTTCGGGGTTCGAGTACATTCCGACCTCAAGCTGGTACGCCTGCGCGGGCAAATCCGAAGCGAGATTTAAATGATATGTATCGCAGACAGGTTGGTTGATTTGCCAACGATCCGTTGGATACATGCCACCCCACGGCGCTTGATCGGCTTGCGAGCGCAAAATCCCCGAACTATCCACAAGGTGAACAAAGAACGTAAGCGGCTGATTTAATTCCCGCGTCGTTTGCCAACACAATTCGACATCGAACGGTGAATTTTCCGATGTCGTCACGGTATTCCCCTCAAGAATTTTTCCATCGCGCTTGAGCGCATAACCAAGCAGCTGCATTCCATTTGCAAATGGAACGAGCTGCGATTGTTGAACGCTATCAGTAGTAAAGTCTCCCACGCGCAATGCATCGGCATTCACTGACTTGGCGCTGGATTCAATAATTTTGCTGCTCGATGTGTCCACTTTGTACCACGTCAATTCAGCGTTGTATAACCCGCGCGGCGCATCGTTGGTGAGCGGAATATCCCACACATCGCGGTAATACTCGCCGGGCTTCCATAAATACGTTGGCAAGTATTCGCTGACAGGGCGATGCGTCCAGCTGCCCAGAGCGTCCCCGCGTATATTCCCGAAATCTAGTTCAGCCGCGTATTCTTTTTGCACAGGTTGTAACACTTGATAGTAGAACGCGAGCCGCGCAAAGCGTGTCCCATCCACATTCGCAATGTCGGGCTGCCAATCGTAACCGAGCAAACGAATGGAAGGATTCAACATTTCATTCAATACGAATTGCGGGGAAGGTTTTTGCGGAAGCGGGAACGCAATCGCTTGCACAGTGCGCGGCGTATCGCTGTTTTTATCTTCGGGTGTGAACTGGGCGTAATAAATGGGACGGTGCAATTGGTGCGCGGCCTCCAAAATTTTTTGATACTGGGGACGAACGGGCGATTCGTGAATGGTCAAGACATCGGGGCGCACATTCTCGACATATTGCAAATAGCGAATCGGCGTAGCCACTTCCCACGGCGCAATCAAGACCGAATTGGGCGCGAGATTATCATTCAACACCGCTCGCGCGTATTGGTCATATTTTGTGTTGCTGCTCTCGTCCATTCGCGCAAAATTGAAATAGAACGCGGTGAGTGGAAAGAATGCGAAATAAATGATTGCGGCGAGATACAAAAGACGTATGAGCAGCGCGTTGTGGTGAGCGTCTTTCGTTCCGATATTTTCGGTTGCGCGCTGATTCAATTGTGCCAAAATCCAGGCAATTGTTGCTGTGAAAAAAAGCAACATGACCATGTATGCCGCGCTGAAATAAAATCGCGTGGACTCGGCGCGCAGTATTAAAGAAATTGCTGCAATACTCCCACCCGCGGCGAGCAAGATGAGGGCGAGAACGCGTTCTCGTCGCAGCAAGATGACAATGCCGAGAATGGCAAGGACGATGCCGAATGGGTCAATCTGTTCGCGCAGGAGCGTCCACGCATTCTGCAAGCGTACGAGCAGTTGGTCTTGGCCACTCGCATCTTGAAAGCCTAATTTGTTGCGATTGTCGAGCGCGGTAATGAGATTGAAAAATCCAGCGAGCGTTGGATTGTAGTAGGCGCTGATTTTGCCATTGACAATCGCTTCGGCGCGTGGATAGAGTGCCCAATTTTCAGGTGATTGTTCGGCAAGGAGCTGTGACGCGCGGAGCGGAATGTAGAGATAGAGCAAGAGTGGAAGAATTATGGCGATAAAGGCATACGCGATTTTTTTAATGTCCAGTGCGCTGCGCTTGAGCCAAAGGACGAGGAGCAAGGCGGGCGCGATGAAAAACGCGATGCGGTGATTCGCCAGCGCGAGTCCAAAACACAGTGCCATCAAATAAAGATCATGGGGATGCGCGGAATCGAAGAAGCGAATCGCGAAGAATAAGGTTAGCGCGATGAGGAGCGTGTTGAGCGTGTACACTTCGGCAATGGTTGCGGATGCCCAGAGCGAAGGCATGAGCGCGAAAAAACTCGCGGAAAGAATTGCGGCGATGCGCGCGGACGATTCGCCCATCGAACGAGCGACGCGTTTCGCGAGTAAATACACAACGGGAATCGTTAGTGCCGCGCAGAGGGCGGAAAAGAGATTGACGCGCCATGCGGGATTACCGATTGGTAGGAAGGTAACAAGTTTGGCGAGAAGAACGTAAAGGGGATAGCCCGTCGAGTGAGGAATGCCGAGAATGTTCGCCATGTACTGCCACTCGCCGCTGTCGCCGTCGAGAACGCCGGGCGTTAAAGTGCGGACATAGAGCGTAAATACAGCGAGGGCAAGGAGGAGGCAGATATAAACATCGAGACGTGGCTGAAGTTTGCGCTTGAGCCGTTCGTACAGCACCAACACATGCGCTATTATAAGAGATTTCTGCGATAAAGAACATCGCCGCTCGAAATGACCAGCATTTTTTATGAGATATAGCCTAAATCCTTCAGGCGTTCGACTACTGTAGCTTCTTCTTCGTCCGAATACGCCTCGCTGTGAGCGCGCGCCAATTCTGCGTTGCCGCCGTATTGCACATCGGGGGCTTGGG
>Ga0070741_10006122_pt1 | contig 26096 bp, 19 predicted proteins | sample Coa_R1_4_FD_66440 | JGI IMG/M metagenome (GOLD analysis project Ga0070741, IMG submission 66440) | Surface soil microbial communities from Centralia Pennsylvania, which are recovering from an underground coalmine fire - Coalmine... | ecosystem: Environmental > Terrestrial > Soil > Unclassified ... | reverse complement strand
CTTCCAACGCGCAAGCAGCCAGTTGTCACCTGCATCATCGAGCGCTTCGAGCCACGCGAAAACGAGATCGTCAGGGATATCGCTACGGATAACGCCAACCTCCTGCCCTCGCTTCACGATTGCCATCACCCATGATTTGAGTTGTCCGGCGAGACTGGCAAGCGGCTCACGCTCCAGCGTCTCGGCAGATAAGCGTCCAGCAGCTCTGACAGCCGCAAACAGCCAGGGCTGCTCAAACGAGCGCAAAAGTGGCTGACGATGATATTCCGCAAAGGTCGGCCAGAACGTCTCCGCCGTCAGCGCCGCGATATCCAATTCCAAATCGAAGAGCTTCAGACGCTCGTTGCAATATTGCACAACCGCGAAAAACAGATCGACCTTATCCGCGAAATAATAATACGCAGCGCCCTTACTTACCTGTGCATGTTCGAGGATCCGATTGATCGATGCATCCTCAAAGCCATATTGGGCAAACTCTTGTGCAGCCACTTCCATCAAATGGTTACGTTTCTCTTCTGGCAACTTATAAAAGCGGGGAAACGGCATCACTCCTCTTTTCTATTTATCTATTCTAAGCATTATTAGAAAATCAGACTTGCCAGTCAGACTTGGTAGTCTAAATATAACATAAGAATCAAACGAAGTAAAGATGCAGCTTTATAACAAGCGCACCTACGGCACAGGATCATGAGAAAAATTTTCTCATTTCTTGACACCTTTGCAAGCCAAAATATATACTTTGGATCATGAAACTGTACTATTCGAACATCCAGAGCAAGCGTCATTCATCTCACATCTCTTGCTACGGCACAAAGCGTGATACGAAAAGTGATGTCTTCGCCGCGTAAGCCCTGGCAGGTACACATTTGCTTACGCGGCGGAGAGGAACAAGTGCCAGCGCATTGCTGATCTTACGGATGAACCTCCATATCCGTAAGATATATGTTTTTGTGCTTATTCACCGGCTTCTTTTCTCCTCCGCCCCCATTTTTACCCTGCAATATGGGCTGCTTTCCCTTTCCTTGTGACCAGACATTCCCGGGGCATTCTATGCCCCGTTCGGAGTCCTCTCGTGTGGTCATGAAGCTGAAGGCTGCACAGAGATTTCCTGGAGGGTGCATTATGGTATGTTCGCTTCAGGGGATTCATTACGCTCACAATCCTCTTTATGTTGCTTGTACTACAGTTTGTATGCTTACGAAAGTAGGAGCATATGTCTATATCGGAAAAGAAGCCAACTAACGATTCTTCTACACGATCAGTCGTCCCACTGTGGCGCAATCGTGATTACCTTCTTTTATGGAGTGGGCAAGCCATTTCTTCGGTGGGGCGTAATGCCTCAGAGCTTGCGTTCCCACTGTTGATTCTGGCTCTGACGCACTCCCCGGTGCAAGCTGGCTTGCTCGGCGCATTTGAATCGGCAGCCATCTTTCTGACGAACCTGCCAGCTGGAGTGCTCGTAGATCGTTGGGATCGCAAGAGAACAATGATTCTCTGCGATGCTGGACGGGCTATTGCACTAGGCAGCATTCCCATCGCGCTCATGTTCGGTCACCTCACCATAATACAGCTCTACCTCGTTGCGCTACTCGAAGGCGTCTTCTCGACCTTCTTCAACATTGCGCAGACCTCCTGTATTCCGCATGTGGTCGCGCGAGAGCAAATATCCGCCGCTGTGGCACAGAACGAGGCTACGGATGGTGTAGTGACGCTTCTGGGACCGTCGCTTGGTGGTGCTTTATATGGGCTTGCACGGACCCTGCCATTTCTGGTGGACGCCGTTTCCTATATTGTTTCGGTGATCTCACTGTTGTTTGTGCGAGTAGCATTCCAGGAAAAGCAAGATGCAGCGCCTGGCAAACTTCATATTGAGATTGCCACGGGGCTCGTCTGGCTCTGGCGTAATACCCTGATCCGCTCCATTGCTCTGCTCACCGGATCACTGATCTTCGCTTATTCGGGTATGAGCCTGATCATCATCCTTCTAGCAGAGCAGCAACATGCCTCTTCGTTGACCATTGGAGTGATCTTTGCTCTCGGCGGCATCGGAGGCATTGTCGGTGCTGTGCTCGGAGCACGGCTGGAGCGCCGTTTCCGCTTTCACAGGATCGTAGCAGGCGTCTGCTGGATTTTTGTGGCTCTCTGGCCGTTGTACGCGCTTGCCCCGGCCCCGCTCATGCTCGGCTTAATCCTTGCCGGCATCTGGCTGGTTGACGAAATCTACGATGTGTCACAGATCAGCTACAGGCTTGCACATACGCCCGACGAGCTGCGTGGCCGCATCACCAGCGCTTACCGTGTTATCGTCTATAGCACGCTCATATCCGGCAAGGTGTTAAGCGGCTTCCTGCTCCAGCAACTGGGAACCACCTGGACCATCCTGCTGTTCTGGGCCTGTTTCCTGGTTATAGCCATTGTTGTAACCCTTGTAACGCTCAGATCAGGTTCAAAATAAATCTGACATTTTTGCTTGCGTCTAGCGAGCAAAGTGTCGCACTCATGGGAGAAACAACTTTTTTGCAAATCTGCTAGAGGCAGATTTGCAAAAAAGTTGTTTCTCCCATGAGTGGCCGCCACAGGCGAAGATTCGTCCTGGCTGAACAGGCGGTCGAACAAAAAATTTGGGAAGGATGACTTATGGCACTTGAGATCATTGTGGATACCTGTTCAGAAAAATAGGGATGCCATATGGTTACGGATATGCCCAATAAGTACGGCTAGATTGCAAAAATGAGGAAGGATGCAGTACACTCTTTAAGGGTTAGCCACTAGATTAATTTCTCTGGTCAAACGCAACAATGGTTACATCAAGCTAGCCATTCAGTAACATATTTCTGGAGAAACAGAGGTGATCAATCACAACCAACTGGGTACTGTAGTTGACTTTTCTGGTCATCGCCTTGGCAACTATCGTCTTGTCCGTTTACTTGGGCATGGGGGCTTTGCCTCTGTTTACCTGGGAGAGCATCTTTACCTGAAGCGCCTCTCGGCAATCAAAATACTCAGGACCGTGCTGACAGAGAAAGAGAAAAATCGTTTTCTTGAAGAAGCCAGGCTCCTTGGGAACCTTTCACATCCTCACATCGTACGTGTTCTTGAGTTTGCGATTGCCCAAAGATGGACAATGACCCAGAGTGGTAGGATTAAAGAAAATATACCGTTTCTCGTAATGGACTATGCTTCCGGTGGTAACCTGCGCGCACTGTATCCCACTGGCGCTTGCCTTCCTCTCCCTACGGTCACCAGTCATATCAAACAGGCAGCAGCAGCACTTCAGCACGCGCATGATCAGAATATTATTCATCGCGATATCAAACCTGAAAATCTCCTGATAAACGAGCGTCAAGAGGTGATGCTTAGCGACTTTGGGCTGGCTCTGTTTGCTCCCTCTCCTGAATTGATCAGCCTGCAAGGCATGGCCGGGACGTTGCATTACGCTGCTCCTGAGCAACTACAAGGCAGACCCTCTTTTGCCAGTGATCAGTATTCTCTGGGCATTGTTGCATATGAATGGCTCTGTGGCTCTCGCCCCTTCGATGGAGAAGATGTAGAAATCATCGTGCATCATGTTTCGTCTCCTCCTCCACCGCTACGCAGCAAGAATCCTTCAATTCCGCAGGCGGTTGAAGATGTTGTTCTTAAAGCCCTGGCAAAAGATCCACAGCAACGTCATTCGACTATCCAGACTTTTGCTCAGGCGTTAGAACAGGCAAACCAGGCACCTCAGTTTCCTCCAATTACCAGGAAATTGTCTGCTATTACCAGGAAAGCTCCTATTGTTGAAGTCTCTCCTGCCAAGAAAGATTTGACGGCTCTTCATCATCTCTCTGTGAATGCCGATCCTGCTTCACCCAACCGGGGCACTTCTCTCTCCGGGACTGCAGCCGATCTGGAGCATAAGCACCTGGCGCAAATAGCCACTTCTATGCATAGGAATCGCCAGCGAATGCTTCAGAAAGTTCGCGCGTTTTGGGTAAATGGTGTACTCAAGCAGTCCCTGCACGGCGCTTCCTTCATCACGCTTGGATTAGACGAGAGACCAGATGTGGTTACCAATCCCTGGCCCACAACCCTCCACAAGTCGGAGCAGCAAACCCGTTCACTCGCGCCTGGCACATCGATTACTGAAATCTATGATCAGGCTGGCGGCGAGCTATTGCTCCTCGGAGAAGCTGGTTCGGGGAAAACAACGCTATTGCTGGAACTGGCTCGTCACCTGCTGGAACGTGCCGAGAAGAGCGATTCCGCCCCTATCCCGGTGGTATTTCTGCTGTCGTCATGGGCTGAGAAGCAACTCCCGCTTGATCAATGGCTTATCGAGGAGTTGAGCAGTAAATATCAGGTGCCGCGTCCTCTCGGAGAGATATGGGTTCGCACTGAGATGCTCTTGCCTTTGCTTGACGGACTGGATGAAGTGCCTGCAAACGCTCGTCCCGCCTGTATTGTGGCGATCAATGCCTATAAAAAAGAGCATGGTCTGAGTCCGCTCGTGGTGTGCAGTCGTCTGACAGAATATCTGCTCTTTACCTCCCGCATGCACTTGCGCGGTGCTGTCGTGGTTCGGCCACTGACGATGAAACAGATCGAAGGCTATCTTCATAGCGCAGGAACAAAATTTGATATCATCTATCAAATGCTCTGCGAGGACCTGATGCTACAAAGGCTGGTCACGACGCCGCTCATGCTCAATATTATCACGTTAGCTTATCAAGACAAATCGCCTGAAGATCTCCTGGTGATGTATTCCTCTCTGGGGCGCTACCAGAGAATTTTGAGCACGTATGTTGAGCAAATGCTTCATCGCCATTCGACCACGGCCCCTTATCGGCCCCAAAAGTTGATAGACTGGCTGAGCTATCTTGCCAGAGAATTGCAGCAGCACGGTCAGCGCGTCTTTTATATCGAGCAATTGCAACCAGGATGGATCAACAAAAAGGTGTGGTTGCAGGTTTATATGTGGCTGGCCGTACTGCTCCCCGGTGTCCTGATTGGCATGCTGGCCGGTACTTTGAGTAATGACCTCTTCTTTCACGTAGGCATGGTCAATTCCGTTTTCATAGACGGACTCTATGGAGCATTCATGGGCTTTCTGCTCAGCATCAGGGGAACGGTACGCGAGTCTTCAGAATGGCAAAGTGCAGAACAAAGCGACAATCAGCCGCCCTCTCGCACAGGCACGCATATCTTAACCGCGTTATTCATTGGTTTGCTGAGTTGTCTTTGTCTTGGCTTCACGAAAGGATGGACGGACGGTTTTATTAACGGTGCCTTCCTGGCAGCAATAAGTCTTCCACTGAGTACATTCTTTGAAAAAAGAAGAAAGCGACAATTATCTGGTGAGACCGAAGAAAAACCCTTGATGCGTTTTTCTTATAAGCATCTCAGAAACGGCATTCTGGTTGGCCTGGTCTGTGGGCTGAGCAGCGTGTTAACTACTATCATAACTCAAGGTCTCTTCAACCAGAGCTTCCTCTATTTGTTATCGCTGCTGTTGCGCGACAGCCTGCGTGATAGTCTGATTGGGGTACTGATCAGTACGCTGCTGGTCAACAACGATGGCACCATTCATCGTGCGGAAATTATTGTCTGGTCCTGGAAGAGATTTTTGCGCAAGCTCGCGTCTCCCACATCAGCCATTACCGGCATGTTTATTGGCCTGCTTATCGGAGTAAGCTACGGGCTCAAACAGGCTTCGCAAGCCAACTGGAGCAACGTATTGAGTGCAGGACTGAGCGACGGACTCTTTCTTGCTCTGGGCTATTATCTTGTTGCTGCACTCTTTCACGGCATTTCGAGTCATAATCTCGATAATCAGCGTCGTTATAGGTCAAATGAAGGTATTCGGCGCTCCTTATATTATGGCTTCTTCAGTAGCGTCATCGGTTTTTTCGCAAGTGCCCTCAGCTACGTTTTGAGTAACGCGCTCTCTTCTGCGATGAACCACGAGATAGCTGGCATGTCGGCAGGAGGCAAGGGATATCTTGCCTGGTCATGGGACACATTCACCACTGGCTTTCAGTACGGTCTGTCCATAGATTTCGTCAACGCTCTCTTGCTCGGCGTCGTTGGCAGTCTTCTTACAGGTTTGTTACTGGGTGGGCTTGCCAGTCTACAACATGGCATCCTTCGTCTCATTCTCTGGGTGACCGGCGTTCTTCCGCTCAAACTGGCTCGCTTTTTGGATTATGCCGCCGACAGCGCTCTCCTCCACAGAGTCGGGGGTGGCTACATCTTTATTCACCGCCTTCTGCTTGAATATTTTGCCTCGCTCGATGACAGGCGAACACGTGATAACAAACAAACAGGCAAGCAGGCAAGCGACGATACACAGACAAGCGAGGATAAGGTCCATACTGAAGAATACACATCTTTCGACTCAGAACATCTTGCCAGACTTCCCTAATGTTTCAATCCCAAAGCGGATCACGAAGAAGTGGGCGACAACGGGAACCCTCCCCTCTCTTTTCAGTCTACTCGCGCATCCAAATCCGTCTGGTGACTTTGCGCTAACCATTTATTCCCTGTCAATTTGTGTTAAGAGCTAAAGCGATCTTCCTCAAGAGCTGCCACTTCCTCTGTCTTGCCCATCGCCTGCAATACAACACGCAGGCGCTCACAGGTCTCGCAGGTTTTCCGGTGGGATGCTCCCAGAACCTGTTCGCGAATGGCCAGGGCTTGTTGATATAAAGCGCGTGCTTCTGTGAACTGCTGCTGCATCTCATAGCAGCGAGCCAGGTCATGCAAGCTATCTGCCACGTCTGGATGCTGCGGCCCCAGATGCTGCTGACGAAGCGCCAGAGCTCGTAGATACCAGGCTCGGGCTTGTTCATACTGGCCCTGCTCCCGAGAGAGGTTCGCCAGTCCATGAAGCGGGTCGGCCACCTCTGGATGTTCAGGACCAAACTTTTCTTCCCAGATGCGCAAGGCGCGCTCTAGCAAAGCTTCGGCCTGGTCGTACTTGCCTTCCTGATAGCAGAGCAGACCCAGGCTATACAACGGGTAGGCGACCTGAGGATGCTGTGAACCCAATGCCCGTTCCCGGATGCTGAGAGCTCGTTCAAGCAAACTTCGGGCTTGCTCATACTCACCTTGTTGAGAGGAGAGGGTACCCAGCCAATGAAGGGATGTAGCGATCAGAGGATGCTCAGGACCCAGGACCTGTTCCCGGATCTTCAACGCTCGCTGGAACACGGCTTCGGCCTGTTCATATTTGCCTTGTTGGCTGTAAAGGAGACCCAGGTTGTTGAGAGGATAGGCCACCAATTGGTGCTCAGGACCCAAGGCTTGTTCCCGGATCTGCAACGCTCTCTGCAGCACGACCTCAGCCTGTTCGTACTTGCCTTGTTCTCGGTAGAGACACCCCAGGTCATTGAGAGGATAGGCCAGTTCAGGATGCTGTGGACCTAACGCTCGCTCCCAGATGGAGAGCGCTCGCTGATAGAACGGTTCGGCCTGTGTATATTTGCTTTGCTGACAATAGAGCAGCCCCAGGCAATGCAGAGGGGATGCCATCTGAGGATGCTGTGGACCCAACGCTCGCTCCCAGATGTGCAAAGCTCTCTGATAGAACGGTTCGGCCTGTTCATACTGGCCTTGCTGCCAGCAGAGGATGCCCAGGTTGGTCAGAGGAGAGGCCAGTTCAGGGTGCTCGGGACCCAGCACCTCTTCTCGGATACGCAAAACCTGCTCGAACAACGCTCTGGCTTGCTCATACTTGCCTTGCAGAGAGTAGAGCTCGCCCAGGTGATGCAGTTGAGCAGTCACGTCAGGATGCTGTGGACCCAATGCCTGCTCACGGATCCGTAAGGCGCGCTGATAGAAGGCTTCGGCCTGCTCATACTTGCCTTGACGATAATAGAGAATGCCCAGATTGGTCAGAGCAGAGGCCACAGCAGGATGCTCAGTCCCCCATGCCTGCTGCCAGATGGAGAGCGCTCGCTGATACAAGGCTTCGGCCTGTTCATAGTGGGCTTGCAGCGAGTAGAGCTTGCCCAGGCCCTCCAGCGAGGTCGCCACAAGAGGATGCTGCCCTCCCAACGCCTGTTCCCGAATATGTATTGCACGCATGAAGAGCGACTCGGCCTCGGCATAGTTACCCCGCTCTCGGTAGAGATCGGCCAGCCCTTGCAGTGCTTCTGCGACTAGTGGATGTTGCAAGCCCAGCAAGCGCTCTCGGATGCGCAACGACCGCTGGTAGAGCGGTTCGGCCTGTTCATAGAGCGCGTAATCATGTAAATAGCGGGCAGTTCGGTAGAGCAAGGACGCCGCCTCGACAAACGTGCAGTCAGCCTCCTCAATCAGGATGCTACAAGCTTGCGCCTGAGGCAGATAGCGCCGACAGGCAGGCCAGGTATCTGCCTCTACGATTTCAGGAAACACGGCAGCGGTCACCCGTATCGCCCGCTCTGCCCATTGCTGCTTCTCAACCGCTCCCATGCTTTCTTTGAGCACCACCTGGACCAGGCGGTGGACGCCCAGCAGCTTGCTTTCCGGGTAGCGTTGCACTAGGGAGAAGGCACGCAGGACCTGGATGGCTTCGTCGAATCTGAGGGGATCTTTTGCGACGGGGCCTAAGACGGGACCCAGGTGAGCGCTTCCTTCGCTGATCAGTTCTTCCGGGATGGTATCCGGCTCCAGAAAGGCACACAGGCGCAACAATTCGGCTGCCGCAGGGTTGGTCTGCTCGATCTTCTCGAAGGAGAGTGACCAGGTGGTTGCCACTGGCTCAGGATGACTCGTCGGCAGTAACCCCCGGCGCTGCAGCAGAGCCTTGCGATGGGTTCTGTAGAGCTTCAGGTACGCAGGGAGACTACATCCCATCTCTTCGATGTAGGCTCCAGCTTGATCGAGGGCTAGTGGCAAAAAATCCATTTCGATGGCAAGAGCCTCTGCCGTGGCAAGCTGCTCATCAGAAGCCTGATCGAGAAACATCTCAGGAGCTAAGAGCTTGGCACGGTGGAGCAGAAAGAGCGTCGCTTCAGCCATTCCCATCGTTTCGACTTCGAGCCGTTGAGCCAGAGCTCCCAGCGCTTGTGCACGCGTGGTCAGCAGCAGGTGTCCTTCCAGCTCCATTGGCACTACGTCATGCAGCACAGTGAGGTCGTCGGCATTATCCAGGATCAGCAGCCACTGCTGATGTGAGGTCAGCCATTGCTTGACTGCTCCGATGACTCGGTTGTGATCGCGCTCCTCGATTTGGGGCAACTGCAAAAGGTCAGCGATAGTCACCAGGCCAGATAACAAAGTTTCACGCGTGGCCGCACTGGTCCACAACACGGTGCGATAGTTCTGTCGATAGCGATAGGCATATTCGAGTGCGATCTGCGTTTTGCCAATGCCGCCCAATCCACTGATGGCCCAGGATTGTGTGAGCGCCAGCGTGTGCTGCTGGTGCAGCTGCTCATGTAAGGTGTGCAAGAGCTCTTCGCGGCCGGTAAAAAATGGATTACGTGAGTAGGGCACGCTCCACAGGTCAGAGGAAGCTGGTAGAGAAGGGAGCGAAAAGGTCTTCACAGGACTGCCCATCACGGTCTCTGGAGGTGTCGCCAATGGTCCTTCTGGGACTAATCCGAGTTCCTCAGCGCTTTTGCCAAAGAGAGCACACAGCTTGATGCGGAAGTAGGCACTGGGTTGGTGGCTGCCCCGTTCCCAACGCTGGATGGTGACAACAGTGGTCCCCAACTGATCGGCCAGGTCCTGCTGACGCCAGTTGCGCCGGATGCGTTCCTGCCGAAGTCGGTCCTTCCAGGATGTTAAAGCAGATGCGTCCATACCTTGGCTCCTTCTTCATTTTCCATGATCACAGCAGAAAAGAGAGATACCATCATTATACGACAAACGGGCAAGATGTTGGGTTATGTTGGGCAAACGATGGCTAAACGATGGGGAACGATCTGTCATAATAGCAGAGCCATTGAGTATGATCGACGCATAAAGGAAAGGTCAAAGCAGAGCTAATTTGCTCACTTAAAAGAAAGGAAATCGTGATGATCCTCAATGCTATCGTTGTTTTCAGCACGTTGGCAATGCTTGTTCCATTGCTCTTCGTAACCCATGCATAACTAACGAGTGATGATCTTCAAAGTCGTGAACGTTACCTGCTAGATTTACTAACAGAAAGGAAAAGTCTAATGTTTCGTAAGGCTATGGTCATCTTTTGTACACTGACGACACTTTTTGCCATATTCGCTTTTGGTGGCACAGCATTCGCAGCCCCCCCAAACTCGCCTGCTGTGAACCTTGCGGTAATACAGAAAAACTGTGCTCTTCTTGCTGTGCATTTGAACGGCACGCAACATCCTACCACCACTTGTCTCTCTAATCAGTTGCCAAAGGCATCCCGTCCCGATACTAGCCCTGGCACCTGTTATGGGGCAACTATGGAAGTAACTTACAATCAAGGATACGGAGTATGTTTTGATGGAACGGGCTATCTTGGGTACTACTTACCCAATGTTTATTTTATAGAAACATTGGTCAGCGTGAGCTGGTTTAGGTGGTACAACTCGACCAGCGGTTACTTCTGCACTATGCATCTTAATAGTAACCAAAGTTATACGCCTGCTGGTGCTATTACAATTACACAGGTTGATCCTGGATATAGCCACAGTGACAGCGTGTGTTAAATGCAGATGAATCAATCAAAAGGAGGGACAAACAATGAAACTCAAGCTCTCTAGTTTTCCCAAACGCCTGATGGCACTGGCAATTCTGCTAGCTCTGGCATTAACCTTGAGCGTGAGCAGCGCGACTCATGCCGCACCAGTCACCGCCTCCAACACAGTAACAGTTCTTTCTACTTCCTGCCTCTCAGCGACTCCTGCCATACAGCGGGTGGCTGTCGGGCAAGCTGCACACATCACGATCCTGATCAGTTGTCCCCCTGGCTCTCCCTCATTTGTCACCGTGGCATGGGGTGATGGAAGCACTACGGAGTACACCGCTTGCTCGGAAGTCTGTCGCGTCTTCCTTGATGCTACCCATACCTATACTGCCAGAGGGACCTATCACCCGGAGATCTGCCTGGTTCACCCACCTTCTGGGACAACTTCTGATTGTACGACGGTTGAGATCATTGTCAACTGAGAACCCTGCGTGTAAAAACCATCAATTGCACTTCAGAAAGGAGAAGCAGGATGTTTCGTAAAACACTTGTAGTCCTCGCGGTTCTGACTATACTGCTAACCGTTTCGCGTTTTGGGAGCACAGCATCCGCAGCCAGAGCGAATCGTCTGGTCCGACCCAGAACTGTAACCAAAACGGATTAACCATGCTTATCATCTATAATTCAGGAAACTCCGTATGGTGTTTGTATAGCAGAGGCTTCCAGGGTGCGGCCCTTGGTCATGTGACTTTCGTCGAAATCGACACGAACAACGTCAGTGTCATATGGTATCGATGGTACTCAGGTGTCGGTCGCTTTTGCACGCTGACAACGTCTCAACCGAGCACGTCGTATCCATTAAGCTGGCAGGTCAATATCACGCAAGTCGATCCTGGAGAATCTCATAGTGGAAGTAGTCCCTGCTAGTGAACAGTCGCTAATTACACGCAGATCCAGCTAGCAACATGGCGTCGTGGGCAAAGATGTACCGCACTCTGCCCTCCCTGGTGGCAGATGGTTTGAATGGTCAGGTCCAGCTCATGAAAAAAGACTGGCAGGCCTATGTGGCCTGCCAGATGCGTACAGTCATATCCGAACTACCAGAAGCAATCCTGGCTCCGTCCTGTGACCAAGCCACAGCTTGCACCGCCCCACGATGCCCATTATAGCTCAACTGGATGCGTGCAGTAGCTTCATCCACGATCGACACTGTCCCATCAGCACAGGCTACCGTCACCAGTAGCCCTCGGGGTGACCAGGCCACCGCCCTGACCTTACTGGACAGTGAGATATGGAAACTCTCCTGTTCCAACAGAGGCTTCCAGATGTGTAGTGTCTGATCCCCACCGCCTGAGGCCAGGTACTGTCCATCAGCTGAGAAGGCTACTGTATTGACCTGGAGCCCATAACCATGATAAGTCTGGAGCAGCTGTCCGCTGTGTGCATCCCAGATGTGTACCGTGCCATCCGCGCTACCAGAAGCCAGATACCGACCGTCCGGCGACCAGGACACGCTGTTAACCAGATCCTGATGCTCCAGCGGACCGATTTGCAAGATGCCAGTGATAGCATCCCAGATGTGCACACTTTTATCGTGGCTGCCCGAAGCCAGATACTGACCATTCGGCGACCAGGCCATGCTGCTCACCAGGCTCGTGTGTCTGCGATAGAGCAGGCGTCGTTGCCCTGTGACCACATCCCAGATATGGGCATCTTGAGCGGCTGAAGCGATCCATTTCCCATCCGGGGACCATCCCACCGCATTCACCGCATTGTGATGCTGTCTGTAGATCTGTTGCACGCTGCCTGCTTGTGGGCTGACCGTCCATACCTGCACCGTCTGATCGTCCCCCGCCGAAGCGATGCGCTGGCCTTCAGGTGACCAGGCGACTGCTCGAACCACTGCGCTATGACCACCGTATGTAAAAAGCGTGGTTCCTGGAACAGGAGCAGAGGCTATCCTGCTGAAGTACAACGCCAATCCTCCGGTTGCACCGATCAATGCCCCCACGCTCAATCCTGCCAGCAATCTACGACGCTTCAGAGAGACAGGTCGCGTCTGCCGATCCTGCTGTTTCAGAGAGTCAGAAGGTGATGACATGACGACAGATTCAGCATGAGGAATATCATCTCCCGCCGGAAGCTCTTCTGCGCGTGATCTATCCTCAGAGGCGGGTTGCATCTCTACTGGAGAGGATGCAAGCTTGTTGTCCTCGGGGTCTGTGACAGGGAACAATCCCAGTTCCTCAGCACTTTTGCCAAAGAGTTCACAAAGCTTGAGACGGAAATAGACACTGGGCTGTTGGCTACCCCGTTCCCAACGCTGGATGGTGACAACAGTGGTACCCAATTGATCAGCCAGGTCCTGCTGACGCCAGTTGCGCCGGATGCGTTCCTGCCGAATCCGGTCCTTCCAGGATGTTGAAGCAGATGCATCCATGCCCTTCCTCCTTCTTCATTTTATCTTCTCAAAGTATAAAAGAGAGATATCGGCATTTGCTCCTTCTTCATTTTATCTTCTCACAACATGAAAGTGAGATACCAGCATTATATGCTATGCGGGCAAGGTGTTGGATGGACGATGGATAAACGATGGGTAAACGATAGGTAAGGATCTGTCACGAGAGCTCGGCAATTGAGTATGATCCACGTATAAGGGCAAGATTACATATCCTACGTCGACGCTGGGAGGAAAATAACGCAAATTTGTGATGATTGCGGCCCCCACTAGCGCCCACTCTCTGATCATCTCAAAAACAGGCATGAATCATCCCGAATTCCGCAGATCGAGCAAGAAGGAGCGTACTAACCGGTAGTCACAATGTGACTACCGGTTAGTACGCTCCTTCTTGCTCGATTTGTGGATAGTGATATCCATGGACATTGATGAGAAAGAATGTGAACAGGCAATCTTAGACGCGGCGCTCAACTCCTGCTTCGGCACGGGTATAACAAAACCACATCTCATTCTTCCTCATCTTCCTGACCTTTTGAGATTCTCCGGGAGATCCGTCTACAGCAGTCCGTAGAGCCTGGAAAACTTCTCAGTCAGATAGTTGACGAGATACTGCGGGTTGGCATCTTCACCTGAAACATGCTGTAACAGTTCATTTGCCCGATAGATGGAACCGAAGCGATGAATATGCTCGCGCAGCCAGTTGAGAATGAACGTTGTCTCACCCCTGCTCAGCCTCTCATCAAAGTCGGCGAACTGCTGGCGCAGCGCGTGATAGATCTGGGCACTATAAAGATTGCCAAGGGTATAGCCAGGGAAGCTGCCAAAGCCCCCAGCCCAGTGAACATCTTGAAGAACGCCATCAGCGTCGCTTTCAGGCTCAATACCCAGGTATGAGCGATACTTCTCATTCCAGAGACGCGGCAGAGATTCCACGGCGATATCGCCGTTGAGCAGCGCCTGTTCTAGTTCAACGCGAATGATGATATGCAGGTTATAGCTGACTTCATCGGCCTCAACACGGATCAGACTGGCCTGGACATGGTTGAGAGCACGCGAAAAAGCCTGCACACTGATCTGCTGGAAGGGGTAAGGGAAGGCCTCCTGAACAAGTTGGTAGTGATGTTGCCAGAACGGCTCGGATCGCCCAATCGCATTTTCCCACAGACGCGACTGAGACTCGTGGAAGCCCGAAGACGTACCACGGGCAAGAGGAGTGCGCACTAACGCATTGTCACACCCCTGCTCGTAGAGGGCATGGCCGCCTTCATGCAACGCAGCCATCATTGAGGTGGGCAAGAAATCGCTATACCGCGTGGTCAGACGAACATCGTGTGGAGTTCCCATACCAGCGGTAAAGGGATGAGGAGAGATAGCCAGCACTCCACGCGAGAAATCGTAGCCAATAGACCGCAAGAGTTGTTCGGCGAGCGCTCTCTGACGTTCCTGAGCGAATTGCCCGGTCATGAAACTGGTATCGATCTTGATAGTGTTGTCCTGGATGCGACGGAGCAACGAAATGCTGGTATCGCGGATCGGCGCGAAGAGACGCTCCAGGTCCCTGGAGGTAATTGCAGGGTTCAGGCGATCCAGGAGCGCATCGTAGCGATTTTCCTGATAGCCCAGATGATCGGCAAGCTCGCGCTGAAAGGCGATAGTGCGCTGCAAGTGTGGGGCAAAGCTGGCAAAGTCATTGTTGGCACGGGCACGAACCCAGGCCTGGTAGCTGATCACAGCGGTCCGTCCCATTTCCTCAATCAGGGAGCGAGGCAGTTTTGTCGCCTGATCATAGTCGTGACGCACACACCGGACAAGACCACTATCTGCATCAGTAAACGAGGATCGCTCAACTGCCCTTTCCAGTTCGTCCAGGAGTTTGCCCAGGCGAGCAGAAGTCTTCTGTTCATGGATGAGCCCTTCTAAAGTGGCGAATTGATGAGCACGAACCTCGCCAGCCCCTTCTGGCAGGCCTCCAGTAGCTTGATCCCACGCCAATACAGCGCTTGCAGCATCAAGGTCGGAAATGGAGTGAAGAATATGCAACAATTCGCTGATGCGGTCGTCGCTGCGCGTAAAACTTATGGTCTTCTCTTCAGTTACCTGCACTCTTTTTCTCTTTCTTGCATCAATAAACAACTCACGGGATCATGATAACTTCCCTCTCACACGTAAGAAACTAACTACACCTCCTATAGTATACTTGGCAGCAGAGATAACTGTACAGCCCCCATAAGTTAAAAAAAATTTGTCTTTCGCTTGAGAGTACACTGACTTTGTGGCATACTCTAAAGCGAACTTCCTATGTACCATCACGACACACTAGCAACAAGGGGGTTGCACCTATGAACATTGGCGTTGGCTTGCCCACAGGTATACCGGGCGCGAACGGGCAACTTGTGATCGAATGGGCGCGCAGAGCCGATGCGGGATCATTCTCTAGCCTTGGAGTCATTGATCGCATCCTCTACGACAGCTACGAACCTCTTACGGCGCTGGCTGCAGCTGCCGCCGTAACACAGCGTGTTCGTCTGGCTACGACTATCATCATTGCGCCCTTGCGCAATACTACCCTGCTTGCCAAAACCGCCTCGTCCATCGATGCGCTCTCTGCTGGACGCCTGGTGCTGGGCCTGGCTATCGGTGCCCGCAGAGACGATTACGCAGCTGCTGGCATCGATTACCGCAGCCGGGGCAAACACCTCACGGAACAACTCAGCACACTGCGTACTCTGTGGGAAGACGAATCCTTTGGCCCCAGAGCAGCACGCCTCGGTGGTCCCCCACTACTCATCGGTGGACTCAGCGATCAAGGCTTCGCCCGTGTAGCGCGCTACGCCGATGGCTACGTTCATGGTGGTGGACCCCCCAGGGCATTTGCGCGCGCAGCAGATAAAGCCCGCGCCGCCTGGCGGGATGCCGGACGCCCCGGTAAACCCCTGCTCTGGGCACAAGGCTACTTCGCTCTGGGCACTACAGCAATTGAATCAGGCTATGGCTATATGAAGAATTACTACGCGTTTACTGGTCCCTTTGCTGAGAAGATCGCCGCCGGACTGCTAACCACTCCCCAGGCGATTGCCCAATTTATACGCGGCTACAAAGAGGCTGGCTGTGATGAACTCGTACTCTTCCCTACCGTACCTGATATTACACAACTTGAACAACTCGCGGCAGTTCTCAATGAGTTAGATATTTGATGGCTATATGAAAATTCTTATTCTCGGAGGTGGGCCTGCCGGGCTGTATTGCGGCTTGCTTATTAAGAAGGCTCATCCCGCACACGATATCACGATTATCGAGCGTAATGCGTCAAATGTGACATACGGCTGGGGCGTGGTTTTCTCTGATCGCACGCTTGGCTCGTTCCAGCGGGCCGACTACCCTACATACGAGCAGATTTCCGATCAGTTCGTGATATGGGATGCGATTGATGTGAAATATCGCGGAGAGGTGATCCACTCTGGAGGTCACGTTATCGCCAGCATTTCGCGCAAGTTGCTCTTGCATATTCTGCAGGCGCGTTGTAGACAATTGGGCATTAGTATGAAATTCGGCTGTGAGGTACAAGATCTACCGCAGCCTGGCGAGTATGATTTGCTAATCGCTGCTGATGGTATCAATAGCGTTGTGCGTAAAACCTATACGTCTATTTTTAAGCCGAAGCTGGAGTTGGGAAAAGCTCGCTATATCTGGCTGGGAGCACAAAAAGTGCTTGATGCCTTCACATTTATTTTTCGCGAGAACGAGCATGGTTTGTTTCAGGTACATGCTTATCCTTTTAGTGGCACTACCAGCACTTTCATTATTGAATGCGATGAGACTTCCTGGTTGAATGCTGGCCTTGACAAAGCTTCTGAAGCAGAGAGCCTGGCCTATTGTGAGCAATTGCTTGCCGATGATCTGGCAGGCGTACGGCTTCTCTCGAATAACTCGAAGTGGATCCATTTTCCCACGCTCAAGACGCGCACGTGGCATCACCAACGTATTGTTCTGCTTGGTGACGCCGCCCATACTGCTCATTTCTCGATTGGCTCTGGCACGAAATTGGCGATGGAGGATGCGATAGCGCTGGCGAGCGCCCTTGAGCAGCACGCAGATCTTGAGACGGCGCTTAACGAGTACGAGTTGGAGCGCAAGCCGGTTGTTGAACTATTTCAGCAAGCGGCTCAGGAGAGCCAGCACTATTTCGAGACGATCAAACGTCATCTTGGCCTTCCTCCGATGCAATTCGCCTTTCATCTGTTAACGCGCAGTGGCAGGATTTCTTATGACGATCTCAGGTTGCGCGATGCTCGCTTCGGCGATGCCGTTGATCGTTGGTACGCCCACCAGGCTAGCATATCCATTACAGGAATATCTGCACCGCCCACTATCGTCGCTCCCGCACCGCTTTTCGCGCCGCTGCGCCTGAGAGCAACCACTCTGCCCAATCGTGTTGTGCTTTCTCGGAACGCCGAACACATTCCAGTTCAAGACGGCATGCCCACCGAAGAATATGCGTCCCACATCACTATACTTGCGCAGAATGGCGCTGGCCTGCTCCTCACCGTACCCGTTGCTATCTCCAGCACCGGACGTATCACGCCGGAGTGTGCTGGTTTGTATCATCCCGATCACGTAGCAGCATGGTCACGCATAGTTACCTCTGTGCATACCAGCACACTGGCAAAAATTGGTCTCCTGCTAAATCACGCTGGACGCAGAGGCTCTACTCGCCCAAGAACTGCAGGGCTGGACAGACCGTTACGTCAGGGCAACTGGTCGCTCGTCGCACCTTCCCCCCTACCTTATACACCACAAAGTCAGGTTCCTTGCCCCCTGGAACGCTCCGATATGGATAACATACGCGACGATTTCGTACGTGCCGCCCGGATGGCACAGGAGGCAGATTTCGATCTGTTACAACTGCACTTCGCACACGGCTATCTGCTGGCAAGTTTCTTATCACCACTAAGCAACCAGCGTAGAGACGAGTACGGGGGTAGCCTGGAGCATCGCGTGCGTTTCCCTCTGGAAGTATTCGATGCTGTGCGTGCTATCTGGCCTGAACACAAACCTCTCTCAGTAGCGCTCACGGTCAGCGATTACGTCAAAGGTGGCCTTGATCCTGATGATGCTGTAGCCATTGCTCGCATTCTGAAGGAGCATGGCTGTGATCTCATCGAAGTACTGGCGGGACAAACGACCTCCGATAGCGAACCGGCCTATGGTCGTGGCTTCCTGACCCCACTGAGCAATCGCGTGCGCAACGAAGCCGCAATCCCTACTCTGGTCGGTGGCTTCCTGACCACGAGCAATGAAATCAACACCATTCTCGCGGCAGGTCGCGCCGATCTGTGTATCTTCGAGCCACTATAACACGCGAGGTTGCTCAACGCTTTGGTGATTGAGCAGCCTGCGTCTCCTCAACACCTCCATTTCCAGTGTCGGTATCTTTGACATCAAGCACAATTTCATACACCGCCGTTTTCTCGCCAGGGTATTTGAGATCGAAGACGACCCCGAAGAAACGACCCACGATACCTATACGCAACAGACCTCGTGCATGCTTTGCTTCCTCGCCGTACAGGCGACGTGCAGCGCCTTCAATTGCCGGGCCAAGGGCTTCTCCTCTGCGGTTGCCGGGCGCGAGGGTGACGCGTGGATTGCGGGCGAGGCGCTTGGCCTTCCAGGTATCCGCAGCCGTCATGAAGTAGAGTTTGCCATTCGAGGCTACCGTGCCCACCGGGGTGCCAACGCCCTGACCGTTGCGGCGGAAACTGGTTAGCAGAGTCGTATGGCCCTTCCTGGAAGCGGTCAGGTGTTGTAGGGTAGTCTGAGTAGTTTTTTCGCTCATGATCTATCTCTCTTTCTTGTGATAGCCAGCTCGGAGCTCTTTGCATGCTTGTAGGGAACCCCAAGCAACCGTGTCTCTAGGCCAGGATTTGCAGCCAGGTGGCAATTGCGGTGCCAATCTCGTCAGGCGAATCTTCTTGCAGGTAATGGCTGCCTTTGACAGAGACCTCTGCCTGCGCTCGAAACGACCGACAGAACTCCCGCACTGCTCGTGGGGCCGTTCCCGGATCATTCTCAATATAGAGCTTTGAGACATCGCTATGAGCCAACCAGGTGCCATATGCCGTGACTAGCTCGATCATGTCTGCACGCTCATCATCAATAGGGACCTGACGCGGCCAACTCAGCATAGGACGACGCCCTTCACCTGGCTCTGCGAAGGGACGGCGATATTCTGCCATTTCCTCCTCACTGAGCCCACGTAACACGACGCGTGGCAGCAGGTGTTCGATGAACATATTCTCTTCGAGTATCAGGCGCTCGCCTGCATTGGAACGGAAGGCTTTCCAGAGGTCACGAGTAGCTTCCGGCCAGGTCGCCCAACTGAGCGGTCTGATGATTGGTTCCATATACACCAGACCCTTGATCGCCTGACGATGGCGATTGGCCCAGTCAAAACCGAGAGCCGACCCCCAATCATGCAGGACAAAGGTGACTCGCTCACGCACCTCAAGCGTCTCCAACAGGACATCCAGGTAGCAGCGATGCTCAAAAAAACCATAAGAGCCTGGACCGCTGTTGTGCAGCTTTTCGGAATCACCCATGCCGATCAGATCAGGGGCAATGCAGCGCCCTAGCCCTTGCACATGCGGAATGATATTGCGCCAGACATAGGAGGAAGCAGGATTGCCATGCAAGAAGACAATCGGATCACCCTCCCCAGTTTCAACATAAGCCATCTGGTGTCCCAGCACTGATTGATACTGTTTCTTATAGGGAAAAGCTGCACTGATCATTCTCCATTATCCTTTCTATCAGCGTATGCTGCGTCCAAATTGGTGGACAACTCGACCATCGTTTCCAAGCTTTGCTCAAAAGCGATTATCGCTTCCATCAAAGTACGTCCTCTCATCAATTCAACCGGTTGGCATGTTGAGCATTACAACCTATACAGGATTTTTTCTCTCACGCTCCTGGTCAGGAAGGCTGTATACCAGTAAGCAGCCCCTGCACCAACTCCTCAGCAAACTGCTGCTCTGTCTGGTGGAACGCATCGAAGCCCAGGAATTGCTGGTTGAACACCCGCTGAAAACAGGGACCCAGCAATAGAGTCGCTATGGTCAAAGCGGGGAGATGCTGCCCGAGGCGCTCCAGGCGCTGCTCCTCCTCAATGTAAGCTGCAAGACGTTCAAAGACGTTCTGCGGACCCATGCCCAGCGGCTGGATCGTGGCGCGAAACTGGGCCAGCAGTTCCTTATCAGCCAGGAAGGAGACGCCCATAGGGAGCAGCTGTTCATAGTAGTGAACAGTTGCCATTGCAAGCGCAACAAGGTTTTCGCGTACCGTTGCAGTGCCTGCCTGATGCGTCTGAAACACTTCGTCAAAGGCTGGCAGGTGCTCGGTTATGAGCGCAAAGAAGATGTCTTCTTTATGGTCGAAATGCCGATAAAGTGCGCTTTCAGACAGACCCACCTCGCGCGCGATCTCCTTGGTGGTCACGTGTGCTGAACCTTTCAAAAGCAGCAGCTTTTCAGCAGCTTCCAGGATTTTGTCTCGTGTTGCTCCCATATACTCCTTCTCCGCATGTAAGTGAATGTTCACTCACATTATAATCAGAGATGAGAAACTTGTCAAGATATTGTTTGTCAGAGGGTGCACGTCAAATTTTTGCAATTGAGGTGTGGTCGCCCAATTGTTGCAAAAACACGACGGACACCTCTTATCAAAGTTGTGGCGTCTGATACTAGTAAGCAAGCTGCCTTTTACAGTAAGATTGTGTAGTATTGTGTAGTAGGTGCTTCACGTTCCCATGTCACAGATCTTGCGAGCTTTATTGTGCTAATATTGATCATGATCATCTTGCTGCCTCTGTTTATCATGCATGTTTTTGACAGAGAGGATTCCATATCGATAACTGATATGCAAACAAAATTTTTAATGAAATTATGCAGGCAAGGGGGAAAACTATGAAATCGCAGAGAAGTATACTTGTGAGTCGTTTCGCGCTCGGCAGCTTTTCGAGCGTTCTGGTCTTTGTCATCCTCGTGCTGGTCCTGCACGTCCTCAACCCCCAGATGAATCCCTTGAGCGTCCCTATTAGCCTCTATGTTGCTGGGCATGAGGGCATTCTCATGACAATTGCCTTCATCGCACGTGGCCTCGGGGAACTCCTTCTGGTCATAGGACTCGCTAGAGGCACAACACGCGAGAGTCGATCATGGGCTGGCCTGGTGTTTCTTGCTATCGCTACGGCGTGTTCATTTCTCGTCGCTATCTTTCCGGGCATAGCTGGCTATTTCGTCCCTGGTGGCTTCCAAAACACAGGATTTCTGCTTATTCACGGCCTGAGTGCCCTGCTCGGTTTCGGTAGTCTCGCCATTGCTGCCCTGTTCTGGTCGCAACACCTGCGCAAAGACCCCCGTTGGCGTCCCAGCACACCAGTAAGCCTTATTCTCGGGTTGCTCATCCTCCTCTCGCTCGTTGGCTTCCTGGTGCTGCCACAGAGCGTCATGGGCCTGACAGAGCGCGTGCTCGAAGTCTTCATCGTCGGCTGGCTTGGTTTCGTTGCCTGGAAGCTCTTCACGCTCCGTTCTTCTTGACCAGAAAAAAGATCCCCACCAGAGCTTCTCTGGTGAGGATCAATCCCTTTCGTCCGGCCTTCTGACCTCGTGTATTATCCCCCTTGACTGGAGCTTCAGATCGCATGGCTTTATTCACGGCTTACCGCGTAGTGCAACTGAACGACGCCACCGCCAAGGGACTTGAAATCCAATAACCGCACATCCTTGTATTGATAGTGATCCTGGTCGAGCAAAAGATTGAGTCCCTTCCCCTCCAACACAGGAGCAACATTGAATATCAACTCGTCAACAAGCCCTTGCCCTAAAAATGCATTATGCAGATACGCTCCGGCACTAAGCAAAGCTGTTGTATGGCCTTTTTCCTGCAAGTAGTTGAGAGCTTCTTGAGGTGATTCCACAACCTTCACGCCAGGGATTTCTTTGATGCTCTGAGAGACAACGACAATGTCAACTTCACCAAAGGGGTTTCCACCGCCTGCCTGCATGCCCTCGAATGTTCTGCGTCCGACGATGAAATTTCCTGCTGCTTTAGCGTGAGCCACAAAATCGTTGAATGCCTCCGATTTGGGTGGATGCTCAGCACTGGATTGTGCATAGTTTCCATTTGCGGTCAATGTTGCCCAAAGAATTGTTTTCATATAATTTGCCCTATTTTTCTTCATTACGTGTATAACCACACATATGACTACTATACGCTACAAGAGTCTATGACAGGGAACGCGGTCTATTCCGCCCGACCTTTATCATTTCTACGACCCCTATCTCAGTTGTTTCAACCAGCTTGCAATAGCCTGCCCGATCTCATCAGGAGAGTCCTCCTGTGGCGTATGGTGACCACGCACGCCCACTTCGTTGAGTGCAGGCCAGGTACGGTAGAACTCATATTGCTCTGGCTGTTTCGTACCCGGATTAGCTTGAATGCATAATTTGGAAATGGGGCTGCTGGAAAGCCACTCCCCAAAGGAGGTGACGATCTCAGTCACGTCGGCTGGTTCTCCACTAATAGGAAGCTGACGTGCCCAGGAGAGGGTAGGACGGCGCGCTTCGCCCGGCTCCGCAAACGGGCGGCGATATTCGTTCATTTCTTCCTCCGTCAACTTGCGCAGAATAGTGGCAGGCAGGTTGAACTCGATAAAGGAGTTTTGTTCCAGCACCATCTGTTCTCCAGCAGGAGAGCGCAGAGCCTGGAAGCGTTGGCGTGCTCCTTCTGGGTACTCGCTCCAGGAGTATGTCTCGGCAACGGCTTCCATATAAGCTATTGCTTTCACTGCGCCTGGGTGACGACGTGCCCAATCAAAAGCCAGGGCCGCGCCCCAGTCGTGCCCAACAAAAGTGACTCGCTCACGTACATCTAACGCTCCGAGCAGCGCATCAAGATAACGGCGCTGCTCGACGAAGGTATAGGAGCCGGGTCCGCTCTCGGGTAGTTTCTGTGAATCACCCATGCCTATGAGATCCGGTGCAATAATGCGGCCCATTCCCTGTACATATGGGAGAATATTGCGCCAGATGTAGGAAGAAGTGGGATTGCCATGCAGGAAAACAATCGGATCACCCTGACCTTCATCTACATACGCCATCTCTAACCCCAGAACAACTTTCCGCTTTTTTTGATAAGGAAATGCAGCGCTTATCATGATATTCTTTATTCCTCTCTGAAAGCACACGATCACGTTATTGACCGAGAGCATTGTTGTCAGTATCTTACTCCTCACAGCAGTTGTCTCTCTGCCTTGCGAAGGAGCAGTGTTTGTTCATGTCGCTAGTATAGCTTTCAGATGGAGGAACTGGCTTCATCCGTTGAGATGATTGTATGCATGATTCGCGAGTAGCAAAAAGAGGGGAACCACTGAGATGCTCAAAGCAGGTGCAGTTCGCGTGCCACTTCGCTGGCGGCACTGCGCGTATGAACATCCAGTTTGCGATAAATACTTTGTACCTGAGTACGAACTGTGTTCACCGAAACCACCAGAGCATCAGCAATATCAGCGTTTGAACGATGCTGGACAAGCAGATGCAACACACGCATTTCCTGCGGGGAGAGCGGTTCTACTAGCGATGCCTGAGCTCCCATGTCCTGTTGACCAGGAAAAGCTTCCAGGAGTGTGCGAATATAGGCGCGTAAGGGCTGCTCGTGCACCTGAGGAAGAAGGGAACGTAATACATTTGCCATCTGTTCCCCAGCATCGAGGAACATGCGTCTGGCGTTCCTGGCAAAAGCTTGTGCTAGCACTTCGCGTAACAAGTGCAGCGCCTCTGCCTTGCGTTTCTCTGCGGCAGCAACCAGCACCATCTCCACCTGAACTTCAAGCACGCGACGGGTATGTCCCATCTTCTGAGCAACTTCAAGTAAACGCTCAAGCTGGCGTGATGCTTCTTCCAATTTGCCCTGGACGCGCAGCCATCGGCTTACCAGCAGTTCTTCCTCGCTCTCCTGTGAGAAATCAGAGCGAGGCGTGCGGCTAGTAACCCAACGTTGCACGGTCACCTGATCGTCGAGGGAGAGCGCTAAGCGCGCCTGAGCGGTCTGTATTTCCTGCGAGAGATAAGGCAGAGAGACTGGTATCTTTTCAAGGAAAGCACTGAGGCTCTGTTGGGCAACAAAGCTCTGTCCCTGCGCCTGTTGCACACGGGCGAGAATAATTGTGGCATGCACTTCGTGATACAGCAGATGTTGAGACTGACTCAGGCTCATCGTTTCCTGTATATACTGATGCGCATTTTCCAGTTCATTGCATTCATAAAAGAGTAGAGCCAGGCCAAGCAATGCAACACAACGCCAATGAGTGAGCATTTTCGTTTGCTCTTCCTCCCGCACTGCTGTGAGGGCCTGACGAAACAAGGTGGTTGCTTGTTGTACCTCTCCCTGCTCAAAGCAGACCTGAGCAAGCTTAATCAAAGCAACACGCTTGAAAAAGTGATTCTTCACAGCTTCACACAGAGCATAGGCTTCAAGCAAGGAGGCGCGGGCTTGCTGGAAGTATCCCATCTGTACCCATTTTTCTGCTACAATGCACAGACTGAAACCTCGCCAGAGATACTGCGTCTGCCCAAGCCAATCCAGTGCCTGTTCCGCATCGTTGATTGCGGCTTGCGTATTTCCCTTTCTCAAGGCAAGCAATGAGCGAAAGGCAAAAAGCTCGCCAAGCTTCGACAGATGGTTCTCCGCACGGAAGCAGTGTTCCGCCGTACTCAAGAGCTTCTCTAACAAGGGGAGGGTCAACGCATCGGGTTGCCATGAAGCGCTTTGAAATAGCAGTGTGCCAGCATAGCTCAAACAGAGCACGGGCTTATGCTCCAGTATGATTTCTGGGAGTTGCTCTAACCAGCTCTGTAAGGTATGAGGCTCATATATTTCACCCGGAAAGGTATGCTCCTCGATTGATCGAGCGATCAAGGTCGCTGTCTCCTCATAATCCCGGGCAGATAGTGCAGCGTCTATGGCCTCGTGTAGAAAACCATGCATTTCATACCAGCGGGAGGCACGAGTAGCAATCTGATGCAATTGGTCTTCACCGAACCGACGACGCGCTTCATTACGCATTGCTTCGGCAAAAAGCGCGTGATACCGATACCATTGCGGCGAGTCTTGTGGCAGATCAAGCGCGGCAGCATCAAGCGGTTCGAGAAATAGATTGATACGTTCCAGCAGTGTAAGCATGTCCTGACTGTTGTGTTGTTCGGTTACTGCGTCACATAGGGAAGCCGTCAGACGCGTAAGGGGACCGGTCTGGAGCAAAAAACGTTGCACCGGTTCTGGTTGCAAATCAAGCACTTCGCTGACAAAGTATTCCTGCAAGGATGCATTGTTGTGGGAAAAGAGCGATAAAGCCTGCTCACCCTCCGAGGAAGTGCTGACTCTCTGGAGAGCGAGTTTTATCAGGTGCAGTCCGGCTCCCCATCCTTGCAGTTGTGTATGGAGCCGCTGAATTGTAGAGGCCGAAAGCTCGAAGGGGAAAGAATGATGCAGAAGGATACTGGTCTCCTCTTGCGAGAAACGTAGGTCTGCTGTACGTATTTCGTACAGCACATTTCGAGCACGCAGTCGTGCCAGAGAGAAGGGTGGATCGCTGCGTGTAATCATGATCAGGTGGAGCGTGGTCGGGAGATGATCAATGAAAAAGGAGAGCGTTTCCTGGATCTCCGGCGCGGTGATGACATGGTAATCTTCCAGAACCAGGATGCCTCGTGATGGGCATTGGGCCAGAGCATTGAGAAATATAGTCAGCACGGCTGAAAACTCTGATGGCACATAAGGAGGCTGTGCGGTCAATGCACGTAACGCAGCATGTACCTCTTGCAAATCAACCTGCAACTTCTGGCAAGCTGTAATGAGGTAGCGCCAGAAGCGCAGCGGATCATTGTCAGCAACCTCCAATGAGACCCAGGCAACCCCCAAAGGGGGCACGGCCGGCGGGAAATCGGGACGTCGTGCTGCTATCCATTGACAAACCAGGGTCGT
>Ga0070741_10006121_pt1 | contig 26099 bp, 25 predicted proteins | sample Coa_R1_4_FD_66440 | JGI IMG/M metagenome (GOLD analysis project Ga0070741, IMG submission 66440) | Surface soil microbial communities from Centralia Pennsylvania, which are recovering from an underground coalmine fire - Coalmine... | ecosystem: Environmental > Terrestrial > Soil > Unclassified ... | reverse complement strand
ACGCCGAGATTCCGCAGGCCGGCGGCGATCTGGGCGGTGTGCTCGCGCAGCTGACCCCACGTCCACTCCGCGACAACGCGCAGCTCAGAGGCGTGCTGGAGCGCGAGTGCGGCTGGATCCTTGTCGCGGAAGATGTGCTCCGCGTAGTTGACTCGCGCGCCCGGGAACCACTCGGCGCCGGGCATCTCGCGTTTTCCCAGCACGCCCCGAGGCTCCTCGCTGAACCGCACGTCGAAGAACTCCGTGATCGATTGCCAGAACTCCTCGAGCTGGGCGACCGACCACCCCCACAGCTCTTCGTATGTGTCGAAGCGCAGGCCCTTGTTCCTCTGGAGCCAGCGCTGGTACCGCGTGAGGGTGGCCCGCTCAATCCGTTCGGACGAGGGCTGCCATAGGAGTTCGGGCGATGGCATCTCCGGGCAGGCAGTGTAGGGTTGGCGCCGTGCCCGGCACTGCCTCAGGGGGCCAGACGACGAGAGCGCCGGTGCGCGCCGACGCCCTCGCCGATATCGTGCTGCCTGATCACGACGGCAACGACGTCCGTCTCGGCGACCTGTGGCGCCAGGGCCCGGCGGTGCTGGTCTGGTTACGCCACTACGGCTGAATTTTCTGTAAGCAGCACGCGATCCAGTTGGATCGCGCCCGCGGGCCGCTCGAGGCGACGGGCGCGCGGCTCGTGTTGATCGGCCAGGCAACGCCCCGGCAGGCTGCCCACTTCCGCCGCCGCCAGGGCCTGCACGTTCCGGTGCTCGCCGACGAGAAGCGAGAGAGCTACCAGGCCGCTGGCGCGAAGAAGGCAAATGCCAGGGAGCTCGTGGGGCCAAGACAGGTCGCCAGGGGTGCCCTCGCCACCGTCCGTACCCGCAAGCTCCAGACCCGGACCGTCGGCCACCCCGCGCAGCTTGGTGGAGCGCTGATTGTGATCCCGGACGGCACCGTCACCTGGTCGCACATGTCGCAGGACGCGAGCGACAACGCGCAGCCCGACGAGATCCTGGCCGCCCTACAAGCCGCCCGCTGACGACCGAATCCAAGCCGCCCGCTGAACGACCGAATCCAAGCCGCCCGCTGAACGACCGAATCCAAGCCGCCCGCTGAACGCCGAACCACTACGCGCAGTGCCCGCAGGCCCCGCGCAGCAGGATGTCGTGGCCGGGAGATTCGCATCCCCAGGCGCTGCGAAAGCTTGGTGATCGCCCGCTCCAGGCCGGGATCGTCGAACGCGATCAGGCGACCGCAGCCCTCACAAACGATGTGATGGTGGTGCTCGCCACCCGGTTGCTGGCGCTCGCATCGCGCCTGCCCGTCGCCGACCTCGACGCGCTCCGCGAGCCCATGCTCGACAAGCCGGTCGAGCACGCGGTAGATGCTGGCGCGCCCGGGCGGTCGGGGGCGGGGCGACAAGCTGAGAGTCGGGACGTTCCCCGACGTCATCGCCTGGCTCGGACTCGCCGGCGGGCGCGGGATCACACACCCGACTTGACACCAGACAACGTGACACCATTTCGTGTTATCCTGAATCCATGTCCGCACAGCAGACCCTAAGCGAACGCGGCATGGCGGCAGGACTGCGTGCCCTGAACCGTTTCGCCTCCTCATCGGTGGTTGATCGCCTCGGCCTCCGTCAACCCGCCGAACGGTTCCTGCACGAGGCGGCCAAGACGACCATGCGCACGGCGGCCAATGCCGGCCGCACCTTCAAGGCCACGCAGAAACTGGCTACTGCGGCCCGCCAACCCCGTGCCACCGACAGAACGCTCTTTGACCTCACACCGACCGACGAGCAGCAGATGCTGCGCGAGTCGGTGCGCAGCTTCGCGCTCGAGCGGGTGCGGCCGAACGCGCAAGAGGCTGACGCCAAAGCGGCGGCGCCCGAAGACCTGCTCACCCAGGCCAACGAGCTCGGTCTCTCGATGGTCGGAGTGCCCGAGGAGCTCGGCGGCGCGCTTGAGGAGCGCTCGGCGGTCACCTCGGTGCTGATGGCGGAAGCGCTCGCACAGGGCGACATGGGCTTCGCCGCGGCCTGCCTCGCGCCCGCGGGCGTCTCGACCGCGCTCGGGCTGTGGGGAGACGCCGACCAGCAGGCGAGCTACCTACCCGAGTTCGTCTCGGACAACGTCCCGGCGGCCGCCGTGTGCGTGCTCGAGCCCCATCCCCTGTTCGACCCCTTCAAGCTCAGGACAACGGCCCGCACCACCAACGGCGGCTTCGTGCTCGAGGGCGCCAAGGCGCTGGTGCCCCGCGCTGGCGACGCCGAGCTGTTAATCGTCGCCGCTGAGCTCGCAGACCGAGGCCCCGCGCTTTTCATCGTCGAGTGCAAGGCCGCGGGAATCTCCGTCGCCGCCGAACCGGCAATGGGCATTCGCGCGGCGGGTACGGGTCGGGTCTCGTTCGATCAGGTCAAGCTCCCCGCCGGGGCGCTGCTCGGCGAGGGCAGCCCCGAGGTATTCGAGGAATGCATCGCGCTCGGCCGGCTCGGCTGGTGCGCGCTGGCGGTCGGGACAGGCCAGGCGGTGCTTGACTACGTGATCCCTTACGTCAACGAGCGCAAGGCCTTCGGCGAGCCGGTGTCGCACCGCCAAGGGGTTGCGTTCGCCGTTTCGAACATCGCGATCGAGCTCGAGGGTATGCGGCTTGCCACCTACCGCGCGGCTGCCCGCGCCGACCAGGGCTCCAGCTATCTGCGCGAGAGCTCACTCGCGCGCCGGCTGTGCGCTGAGCGCGGCATGGCGATCGGCTCAGACGGCGTACAGCTGCTGGGCGGCCACGGCTACGTCAAGGAGCACCCCGTAGAACGCTGGTACCGCGACCTGCGCGCGGCCGGCCTGATGGAGGGCGGACTTGTTCCATGATCAACCTCGAGACGCCGAAGAAGTTCGACTTCCTCGTAAACCAGGCCCACCAGGTGGCCGTGGAGGTCTTCCGGGCCAATTCGCGCAAATACGACCTGGCCGAGCACACCTATCCCAAGGAGCTCGACATGCTGGCCGCTGTGATGGAGGGAATGGCGGAGTCCGGCGCGCTGGGCGGTGCCGGCGCCGGCACCGTGGGCGGCGGCAACGGCGCCTCTCCGGAATCGGCATCCAATGGCTCCGGTAACCGCAACGGCTCGAACATGGCCAGCCTGCTCGGACTGATCGAACTGTGCTGGGGCGATGTAGGGCTGCTTTTGACGATGCCGAGGCAGGGGCTCGGGCAGGCCGCGATCGCCGCGGTGGCCAACGAGGAGCAGCTGGAGCAATTTGGCGGCAAATGGGCCGCGATGGCGATCACCGAGCCCGAGGCTGGGTCGGACTCCGCCGCCATCCGCACGACCGCCAAGCTCGAGGGAGACGACTACGTGCTCAACGGCGAGAAGATCTTCGTCACCTCCGGCGATCGCGCGGAACTGCTCGTGGTTTGGGCGACGCTCGACCCCTCCAAGGGTCGCGCCGCGATCAAGTCGTTCGTGGTCGAGCGCGACAACCCCGGGCTGAAGCTCGACCGGCTGGAGCACAAGCTCGGGATCCGGGCCTCTGACACCGCCAACTTCGTCCTGCACGACTGCCGTGTGCCCAAGGAGAACCTCCTGGGCAGCCCCGAGATCGAGGCAAAGCGCGGGTTTGCGGGCGTCATGCAGACCTTTGACAACACGCGTCCGCTGGTGGCCGGGATGGCGATCGGCGTGGCCCGCGCGTGTCTCGAACGTACGCGCGAGGTGCTCGCCGCGGCAGGGATACGGATCGACTACAACGCCCCACCCCATGCTCAGAGCGCCGCGGCCTCCGAGTTCATCGCGATGGAGTCCGACTGGGAGGCCGCACGGTTGCTCACGCTTCAGGCCGCCTGGATGGCCGACAACCGCAAGCCCAACTCCCTCCAGGCGTCGATGGCGAAGGCCAAGGCGGGCCGCACGGGCACTGACATCGCGCTGCGCTGCGTCGCGCTGTGCGGCAGCGTCGGCTACGGCGAGGGCGAACTGCTCGAGAAGTGGGCGCGCGACGTCAAGATCCTCGACATCTTCGAGGGCACCCAGCAGATTCAGCTGCTGATCGTGTCGCGGTTGCTGCTGCAGAAAACGTCGGCGGAACTCAAATAGTTGTCCCGGTCGGCGCATGCGCCGACCGGCCGGTCCGCACATGTGCGGACCGGGGCCGGGGCCACATGTGGCCCGGCCTTAAGTCTGTTCCAGAACTTCGAAGCGCAGGCCGGCGCGCTTCAGACGATCGATCAGCTTTTCTCCCATGGCCACAGCCGGCGTGAGCTGTCCGGCGCGCTCGGGCAGGTCGTCCTGCGTCAGGCAGAGCGCCGACTCGGCGAGCATCTTGGCGGTCTCGGTGTAGCCGGGGTCGCCGCCGGAGACCTCTGTCAGCACCCTGGAACCTCCGCCCTCGCCGACGAACCTGACCCTGAACCACGATCTCTCGCGCCGCTCGAGCGAGGGGCCGTCCCCCGCGGGCACGAGCTTGAGCAGGAGATCCCTGGTGGGCGGAAGCTGGGCGAGCGCGATCGCTGCGCCCCCGCCGGCGGTGATTTCAGCGAGCGTTAGAAGCCGCTTGGACACGAAGTTGTGCGAGTAGGAAAAATCGGGGCCGTAGCGCTCGAGCGCTCTCGCGGAGCGCAGGACCACCTGGGGATCGATCGTCGGCAGAGGCACGACCCAGCCGCCGGCGAACGCGTCCTGCCGCGGCCGTCCCACCACGCCCTTGACCCGTCGGCCCGCAGGCCGCTGCTCGGTGCGGCGGCGCTCGGCGGCCGTCCTCGCGGTCTGGCGCAGACGGGAGAAACCGGTGATCGCGGTCTCGTACGTCCCGCCGGAGAAGGTTCCGTTCGTACGCACGTAGCCCGAGATCGTGATCGGCACCTGCTCGGGGAGTTGATTCACGGTGAAGAGCACACCGAGGTCATGGGGAATGGAGTCAAAGCCGCAACAGTGCACGATCCGTGCGCCTGTGTTCATGGCCTGCTGGTGGTAGCGCAGCCAGACGTGGTCGACAAACTCGGGCTCGCCCGTGAGGTCTACGTAGTCGGTGCCCGCCGCGGCGCAGGCGGCGACCACGGCCTCGCCATACTTGATGTACGGGCCCACCGTCGTGATCAGGACCCGCGTCGAGGACGCAAGCTCTCGCAAGGACGCGGGGTCGTCGACATCGGCCTCGATCAGCGGCAGATCGGCAGCGAGCTTGTCGCGGGCTGTCTCGAGCTTTGCGCGGTTGCGGCCGGCGAGCGCGACGCGCGTCGCTCCGTCGCCCCGGCCGACCAGGTACTCCGCCGTCAGGGCGCCCGTGTAGCCGGTGGCGCCGAAGACGACGACATCGTGCTCGCGCTCAGGTATCGCCCGACACCTCGCGGGCGATTTCAAGCGCCTCCTCGGGAGAGCGGCCGGCCTTCGCGGCTACCCAGCAGGCCACCGGCGCGGCGACGCGCTCGGAGGCATGAGCTGCCTCGGCGGCAAGATCGAGCAGCGCCGAGAACTCGGCAGCCGTGGGGGCATCGACGTCCAGCTTGGCAGCGAACTCTGCGAGCCATTCCTTCGCGTTCACAAGGTCGCGGACTCTATCGCTGGCACACTGCCGCAACCACCAATGGATGAAAGGGAGGAACAGATGTCAGTGCTGGAGGGCAAGGTCGCGATCGTCACGGGCTCAGCGCGAGGCATCGGCCGCGCCACCGCAGAGCTGCTTTGCGAGCAGGGGGCGAAGGCGACGATCAACGATCTCGACGGCGACCTCGCGCAGCAGTCCGCGGATGAGATCGCCGGCGAGACGCTCGCCTTCGCGGGCGATTTGACCGACCCGGGCATGCCCGAGCGGCTGGTGCAAGCCACGATCGAGCGCTGGGGCAAGGTGGACATCCTCGTCAATAACGCCGGGTATACGTTGGACGCCCCCATCCACAAGATGTCCGACGAGTGGTTTGCGCGGATGCTCGACATTCACTCGGTCGTGCCCTTCCGGATGTGCCGCGCGGTGGCCCCGCACATGCGCGAGCCCGCCAAGAAGGAACGTGAGGAGGGTCGCGAGGTCTTTCGCAAAATCGTCAACGTCTCCTCGATCTCGGGCACGATGGGCAACGCCGCGCAGGCCAACTACGCGTCGGGGAAGTCGGCGGTGGTGGGGCTGACCAAGACCCTGGCCAAGGAATGGGGCCAGTTCAAGATCAACGTCAATGCAGTCGCGTTCGGGTACATCGACACCCGCCTGACGCAAGTTCGCAGCGATCAGAACGTGGCCGAGATACGTGGCGAGAGGGTCCAGCTGGGGATCCCCGAGCAGGTCCGCCAGATGGTGACGATGTTGATCCCGCTGGGGCGTCCCGGGACGCCTGCGGAGGCGGCGGGAGGGGTGTTCTTTTTGTGCTCTCCGTGGTCCAACTACGTCACCGGTCAGGTGCTCAACATCACGGGCGGCCACTTCAGCGGCATGATGAGCTGAGCCCGTTACCGTTGTCGTAGAGCATCCACAGAAAGGGAACAGCAGCGATGGCCACCGTCACTGAACAGCCTGCCCCGCAGCAGCGGCGGCAAGCCGACTCGATCGAGGTAATGAACCCAGCCACGGGCCGGGTGATCACGACGCTTGCGGCTTGTAGCCCTGAGCGCCTGGCCGAGATGGCCGGCCGTGCCCGCGCCGCGCAGCCGGAGTGGCAAGCCCTTGGCTTCGAGGGTCGGGGCAAGATCCTGCGCCGGATGCAGAAGTGGGTGCTCGACAATGCGCAGCGCGTGATCGACACCGTCGTGTCCGAGACGGGGAAGACCCGCGAGGACGTGACGCTCGAGATGACTCTGACGGCCATGGGGTTCGGCTTCTGGGCCAAGAGGGCGCCCAAATATCTTTCCGACGAACGCGTCAGGTCGGCATCGCCCTTCCTTCTCGGCCGCAAGCTGATAGTCCGTTATGAACCGGTCGGCCTTGCAGGAATCATCGGCCCCTGGAACTACCCCCTGGTCAACAACATCGGCGACGCCGTGCCGGCGCTGGCGGCCGGTAACGCGGTGATCCTGAAGCCCTCGAGCGTCACGCCGCTGAGCTCGCTGCTGATGGAAGAGGGCCTGCGCACGTGCGGGATCCCCGACGGGGTATTTCAGGTCGCGGTCGGTCGCGGCGCCCTTGGCGAGGACCTCATCGACCTGGTCGACTTCATCATGTTCACGGGCTCGACCGAGACCGGCCGCCGTGTGATGGAGAGAGCCGCGAAGACGCTGACCCCGGTGTCGCTCGAGCTTGGCGGCAAGGACCCCATCATTGTGCTGCGCGACGCCAACATCGAGCGGGCGGCCAATGCTGCGGTATTCTGGTCGATGCAGAACGCCGGGCAGACCTGCATCTCGGTCGAGCGCGCCTACGTCGAGGAACCGATCTACGACGAGTTCGTCCGGCGGGTCGCGGAGAAGACCGCGGTTCTGCGCCAGGGCGTGCCCAGAGACTTCGGCTCGGTCGAGGTCGGCTCGTTCATCAACCCACCCCAGGCGGAGATCGTCGAGGCGCACGTCCAGGACGCGGTGTCCAAAGGGGCCAGGGTCCTATCCGGCGGGCGCCGCCCACCCGGGGAGGGCGCCTACTTTGAGCCCACTGTGCTGGCCGACGTCGACCACTCGATGGCCTGCATGACCGAGGAGACCTTCGGCCCCACCTTGCCGATCATGAAGGTCTCCGACGTCGAGGAGGCGATCCGGATGGCCAACGATTCGCCGTACGGCCTTCAGGCGTCGGTGTTCACCGGGGACATCGCCCGCGGCGAGTGGGTTGCGCGCAGAATCCAGGCGGGCGCGGTCGTGGTCAACGACTGTGGCGCCAACTATTCGGCGCTCGAAGCCCCGATGGGGGGCTGGAAGAGCTCGGGCGTCGGCGTCAGGCACGGGCCCGAGGGGATCCGCAAGTACACCCAGCGACAGACCATCGTGCTGACCAGGTTTGCGCCCAAGAAAGACCTGTACATGTTCCCTTACAACCGCGTTCGCAGCGGCCTGCTCCTAAAGGCGGTCAAGCTGCTTTACGGCCGCGGTCGGCGCGACTAGTGGTCCGCTCGAACACGAGGCGATAGTGGTCGAGCAGCTCGCGCTCGAAGCAGACGCTGTTGGCACTCACTCCAGAGGTGAAGGCGAGTCGAAAGTCCGCGCTGGTCAGCCAGCGCGGTAGGAGCCGGAGCTTAACGAGCGTTTTGCGCACCCCAGGCTCCGCGAACCGCCGTCGCCACTGGCGGATCGTCTCGATGTAGTCGAGTCGCCCGCTGACGCTCGAGCGAAGGCGGAAGTGCGGCTCGGCGCAGCGCACGATTTGATCCTTGCCCAGCGGCAAAAAAGAGCCCGGAAACTGGCGTCCCATGAGCGCCAGGTACCAGGCGTCGGAGTCTCGCGGCGCGTTGGTGTCCACCCGGTCGAGCTCCTCTAGCGGGATCATGTTTCGCCCGAACACCATCGTCTGGAGGTAGAACCGTCCGCCTTCCGGAACGGTCTCGGCGACCCCGGCGAAGAGTTCGCGATACAGCGTCTCCTGGCGCCCGGCGCGGTAATCGTCCGGCGAACAGAAGTGCTCGAAGGCGCCGAGGCTGGCCACGCCGTCGAAGGTCCCAAAGGTCTCGCCGGTGACGTCGCGAGCGTCACGGAGGTGGACATCGAGGCCGTGTCGCCGGCATGACCGCACCTGGGCGCGCGAGAGCGTGACGCCTACTCCGACCGCGCCACGTTTGCGAATGAAGGCGAGTAGCGGCCCCCACCCGCACCCCAGATCCAGGATTCGGCGGCCGGGGTCGATCCCGATCTGCTCGGCCACATACTCGTGCTTGCGGCTCTGCGCCTGCTCGAGCGTGAGCGAGAAGTCGCCGTCGTACTTGGCGCCGCTGAAGTCCGCGAGCTCCCCGAGACTGAGGCGGAAGATCCGGTCGATCTGCGAGTAGGTGAAGTCGAGATCGGCGCGGTCCGCCATCGCCGGTCAGGTGCCCACCGCGGCCTGCGAGGCCTCCCCATCGGAAAGGGGGCGCTCGAGGAACCGGCGGGTCCCGGCACTTGACCGCGCCTCCGCGAATGTCACAAGCCTGCCCTCGTCCTCGTCCCACAGCTTGAGCCGCACAGCGCGCATGCCATCCCAGAGTGACAGGGTGGGCACGGCCTGCAGCACGGGGTTCTCGTCATGGGCTCGCTTGAGGTTGTAGTTGGGGATCCGCGCACTCAGGTGGTGAACGTGGTGAAAGCCGATGTTGGCGGTGAAGAAGCGCAGCACCTCCGGCAGCTTGAGATACGAGCTGCCGCGCAGCGCAGCGTCGGCGAAGCTCCAGTCACCATGGGCCTCCCAGTAGGTGTCGTCAAACTGGTGCTGCACGTAGAAGAGCCAGATCCCGGCACCTCCGGCGAGCAGAGCGCACGGCGTTTGCACGAGTAGGAACTGCCGCCAGCCGACGAACCAGCACAGCGTCGCGATGCCGAGCCCAAGCACAGCGTTGGTGAGCAGGATGCTATGGCGGATCCGCGGCCGAGCCCCGCGCGGGACGAGCCGTGGACTGATGATCATCGCGTACAACGGGCCCAACCCGAACATCACGAGCGGATTGCGGAACAGCCGGTAGGCGAGTCGCCCCCGCCAAGATCGCGAGCGGTACTCGGCCACCGTCAGCGTGGGCAAGTCGCCCTGACCGCGCCGATCCAGGTCGCCGGAGGTGGCGTGATGGACCAGATGATCGTGCCGCCAGCACATGAACGAGGAGAACATGATCAACCCGAGCGCCTTGCCGAGCCAAGCGTTCACGCGCCTTGACGGCATGAACGAGCCGTGCGTGCAATCGTGGAAGATCACGAACGTGCGTAGCGCGAACGCGGAGGTTGGCACGGCCAGCGCAAGCGTGAGCGCGTAGGAGACCTTGAGCGAGAAGTACATCGCGACGGACAGCACGACGTACGGAAGCACCGACGTCGCGAGGTCGCCAAGACCGCGCGAGACTCGCGCCTGCGCATAGGGCGCGAGCGTCTCGCGCCAGTTGATTGCGTGATCTCCCTGCGAAGGATTCTCCAGGGCGAGCGTTTTCGGCGCGCTTGAGGGCGCCCCCTTGATCGACGCGTCGCCGAAAGTTGAGGGGAAGCTACCACGAACGGTGGCCGGATGCCCCCGTACGGCGCGACTAGTCGACCGGCGGCACTTCGGCTGCCGTAGGCGGGGTGCGGTCGCGGTTGGCGCGAGTGGGCGGCGGTTTCCAGGGTCCGCCCTGATTCGACGCGGCTGCGGTGGCCACGTCGCGAGCGTAATGCCGGTGCGCGAAGATCAAGAACACACCCGCCGCGAACAGCGTGGCGAGCATGACCAGGAAGGTGAGCTCGAGTCCGGTCCCGGTCGAGGCGGAGACTCCGCCCGGATGTGTGCCCACCGGCGCCTGGGCGGGGACGATGCCAGCGATCAGACTGGAGAGGCCGCCGAAAGCCACCGGAGCGAGCGCCTGTCCCAGCGAGCGAAGGAACGTCCGCGTGCTCTCCGCACGTCCCCACAACCCAGCCGGCATGATGTCGAGCCGAGCCGCATCCAGGGGCGGATTGGCGGCCATCAGCAGAGCCGCACCGCCGATGTCGAACCACACCGCGGGGGTGAGGCTTGACCCCAGGAGTCCAGGCACCAACACCACGCCGGCGGTCAGATAGCAAATCGCCGGGAACAGCACGCGCGCGCCCAGTACGCCTCGGCGCAGCAGCGCATCGGTGAGCCGTCCAGAGATCAGCGTCCCCACCAGTGCTCCGACCACGAGCCCAAGCAGCACCAGCTCTGCGGTGGCTTGCCCCACGCCGTAGTGGCCACGGATGAACAGCAGGGCGAAGGTCTGAAGACCGGAGAAAAAGAAGTAGCCCAGTGCGGAGGAGATGATCATCAGCACGTTGCTGGGCACCGCGAGGATGTATCTGGTGGAGCGAACGAGCCCCATCTCGCGCGGGTCCTCTTCCAGGACCATGTGGGGGTCGGGCTCCACGCCGCGCTGCGCCGCGGCCTCGCGTGCCAGCTCACCTTCGTGCGGTGCGCCAGGCTCCTCCCACTCCCAGTCGAGCTTGATGGAGGATCGCGCGACGGCCTGATGCAGATCCTCGACCCCGGGTTCGAGGTGGCTCTGGCCGCCCCGCAGCGGCTCCGGCACGGTCTGCCACAGGGTGCGCGCCAGGAAGAAACCCGGGATCGCCAGGAGCACGAACGCGCCCCGCCACGAGATCGCGCTAGCGACCGTGCTCGAGACGATGAACCCCACCGCCGTGCCCGCCACCTCGCCGCCCAGGATGTAGGCGTACACGCGCGCACGCTCGCGGGCGGGGAAGTAATCGCCTGTCAATGACGCGATGGCCGGACCGGCCGTGGCGGTGACGGCCCCCAGCGCCAGCCGGGTGATCAGCAGCTCCGAGTAGCTGCCGGCAAAAGCGGAGGCCAGGGAGGCCACGCTCCACAGCACGATGCTGCCCGACAGCAGCGGCATCCGCTTGATGCGGTCGACCAAAAAGCCGACCGGAATCACAAACAACGCGCCAACCAGCAGGGCGACGGTGCTCAAAAGGCCGATTTCGGTGTTGCCGATGTGCAGCGAGGCTTCGAGCTGCGGTGCCACCGCGCCCACGGTGGCGGCGTCGGCGCCGCTCAGAGCGAGCACGAGCCCGAATAGTGTGATCACGCGGGCCCGTGCGGGGCCGCCGACGGACCGGACGACCTGACCCCGCAGGGCCCTGCCGACCCAGCGGGTGGCCGAGGACAGGCTGCTTAGGAAGGGCCACATGCGCTCACTCCACCGATGCGGACTGCTGTTCGGAGTGCTCGTCTCGGTAGCGCCTGAGCCGCTGCCAAGGGGCCTCGGGCGGCCATAGCGGCCGGCGCTGCTCACGAGGCGGGCGCAGTGTCAGCGGTTGGTGCCGCGTGCGGCGCAACAGGACGAACGCGATCGTCCCCCACATCGCCGGCACCCATAGCGAGATCGCGTGGTAGACCAACGTGGCAGCGGTGGCGTCCGTGTCGTTGGCGCCGTAGAGAACGAGCGCCCCGACCATGCTTCCGTCGAGCACGCCAACGCCGCCAGGGATCGGGATGACGTTCGAGAGGTATGCGATTTGGTAGGCCAACACAAGCGCGGCGATCGGCGGCGGGTGCCCGATTGCGGCGAAGCACGCGATCAGAACGGCGATGTCAAACCACAAGTACCCGATCGCGCCGATGATCCGCCAGTCGCGAGAGAACAGCAGACGGCGGGTGTCGCGGATGCTCTGCGCGGTGGTCTCGAGCACCACGCGGATAGCGTTGGGTAGGCGGCGGGCCAGACCACGGTCGATGAACTTCGGCAGCGCAAGAAATAAGACGAAGATCAAGGTCCCGATCGCCGCCGGCAAGGCCGTCAGCAACGGGTCCGTGGGCCCCGGGAGAATCCCGGTCCATAGAGCGAGGCCGGCCAGGATGAACGTGATCACGTTGACCGCGCTGGTGAGGAGAAAGAGCACCACCGAGCGTTCTGCGACGCGACCCGGCGAAGCTCCCCGCTCCACCAAAAGCCACGCTCCGACCGCGATGCTTCCCGCTCCGCCCAGTGACACGGCGGCGTTGAATGCCAGTTCGGAGAGCGCCACGCGGGCGCCGAATCGCACCGGCGCGCGCTCAAAGACCTGCAGGAAGGCGAGGATGTAGCAGACGCACGAGAGGATCTCGCAGCCGATCGCCACGGCGACCCAGCCGAGCGGCATGCGCTCCACGACCTTCGCCACACCGTGAAGGCCCGGGATCGCCGCCAGCAGCCCCACCACGATCGCGACCAGGACGACCAGCGCGATCAGCCCGTGCAGCAGCTGCCGAGAGGCCCGAGCGGCGTGTATGTCGGACTCGTGGCGGTCCCCGTGGGAGAGGCGCCGGCGCGAGCGCCGCCCTTGCGCGGACGTTGCCTCAGGCTGCGGTCGCTGGGCTTGTACCGGCTCCGTGTCAGGACCCGGCTCACGCCGGAAGAAGGTCACCCGCTTTAGGCTAAATACCGGAGAGCTCGGCGACGCGGTCGCGGTGCCAGCGTGCGTCCCCGAAGGCGTGTCCGTTGGCCTTGGCTCGCTTGAGGAAGAAGTGCAGATCGTGCTCCCAGGTGAAACCGATGCCGCCGTGGACCTGAAGCGCAGACGCCGCGACTCGGAAGCCGGCGTCGCTGGCGTAAGCCTTTGCCATCGAGGCCGCCCGCACCGCCCCCTCGGGGTCGTGGTCGAGCGCCCAGCCGGCCCAGTAGCAGAGCGAGCGCGCCCCTTCGACCTCGAGGAGCATCTGGGCACAGCGGTGCGAGACCGCCTGATAAGAGCCGATCGGCCGGCCGAATTGTTTGCGGTCCTTGGCGTAGGCGATCGCCATCTCCATCGCCCGCTGTGCCACGCCCACGTTCTCGGCGGCAAGCGCTGTCACGATGGTGGCGTACGCGTGAGTGACCCGGTCCCTCCCGAGACCTGGAAGCTCATCCGCTGAGGCCGCGTCGAAAGCGACCGTATAGAGCTTCCGCGTGGGATCCAGCGACCGCTGGGGGCTGATGCTCACTCCGGGATCATCGCCCTGGACCAGGAAGTGGCGGCCGTCGGCGCCGGCGACGATCAGGACATGAGCGCTCGCCGCATCCGGCACCGCGATCTTGCGCCCCGTTATACGTCCGTCGACTGGTTCGAGCTCGGATCTGTCGGGCGCCGGACCCGAATGCTCCTCCCAGGTCGCGATAGCCCCTCGGATTTCTCCCGCAGCGAGTCGCGGCAGCCAGCGACTGCGCTGCTCATCGCTGCCGCCGGCGACCAGGAGCAATGCGGCCGAAAGCGTCGAGAGCAATGGGGTCGGCGCGAGCGCGTATCCGATCTCCTCCTGGATGACGACCAGCTCGACTGCGCCCAGGCCGAGGCCGCCGTCGTCCTCGGGCACGACCATTCCCGGCCAGCCGAGTTGCGCCAGCTCGTCCCACTGCTCGTCGGTGAAACCCCGCTCGTCGGCCGCGAGATCGCGAACCGTTTCAGACCGGTAGCGCGACGCGAGCATGTCGCGGGCGGTCCGCTTGATCGAGAGTTGATCGTCGGTGAGCTCGAAGTTCATCTGCTTGGGGTTGGGCCGCGGTGGCGGATCACCGCAGGCGCGGCAGGCCAAGCACTCGCTCGGCCACGATGTTCTTGAGGATCTCCGTCGTGCCGCCTTCGATGGAGTTGGCCCGCGCCCGCAGAAAGCGGTAGGTCCAGTCATGGTCCCCGTCGCCCTCGATGGTCAGCGCGCGCACGCCGGAAATCTCCATGGCCAACTCGGTGAGAGCCTGGTTGACCTCAGACCAATGCCACTTGCCGAGCGAACCTTCGGGGCCCGGTACCCCCCCGTGCATCGTCGCGCTGAGGCTGCGGTACGCATTCAGCCTCAGGACCTCCGATTCGATCATCAGCTGCGCCAGCCGCTGGCGCACGAGCGGGTCGTCGCCCGCGTGCGTCCCGTCCACCCCCGGCGTGCTTCGGGCGTGCTCGATGAGCTCCCTGATCGCGATCTGGACCGAGACCTGGAGGCCAAAGGCCAGCGTCGCCCGCTCGTGCATGAGGGTGGTGATCGCCACCGCCCAGCCGTTGCCTTCGCCGCCGATCATGCTGTCGTCGGAAATCCGCGCCTCCTCGATGAAGAGCTCGTTGAACTCGGCCTCGCCGGTGATTTGGCGCAGCGGACGGACCTGCACTCCGTCTTGCTCCATGTCCATGAGGAAGTACGTCAGGCCCTTGTGGCGGGGCGCTTCGACATCGGTGCGGGCCAGCAGCATGCACCACTTGGCGTGCTGGGCATAGGTCGTCCAAACCTTTTGACCGGTGATGACCCACTCACCGCCCGCTCGCGTCGCGCGCGTCTTGAGCGACGCCAGGTCGGATCCCGACTCCGGCTCGGAGAAACCCTGACACCAGATCTCGTCGGCGGAGAGGATCGGCGGCAGGTACCGCTGCCGCTGCTCCTCGGTGCCGTGCGCGATCACGGTCGGTCCACCCATGGCCAACCCGAGCACGTTCGCTACCTGGGGCGTGCGGGCGCGCACTATCTCCTCGTTGAAGATGGCCTGCTCGATCAGGCTCGCGCCGCGGCCGCCGTAGCTCTCGGGCCATGCGATTCCAGCCCAGCCGGCCTCATGCAGCCGGCGCTGCCAGGCGCGGCGGAATTCGAAGGCGCCTCGCTCGTCGCGAGGCGGTATGCCGGGATGGTTGGCCTCAAGCCACGACCGAAGCTCGTCACGGAACGCCTGCTCGGACGGTGAAAGCGTCAAGTCCACGGACGGGAGCGTACCGGGGGGTCGGACGCTAGCCTCGGCTCAGGGCATGCTCGACAGCGCGGCAACTCCAGCACAGGGAATCCCGGGCAGCCGGCTGCCGGGTCCCTATCCCGTCGGCGCCTACGCGGCGCAGTTGAGGGCACGACTGCGCCAGTTCGTCCGAGTGCAACTTGTCGGCGAGCTGTGGGGGATGCGTCGCAGCCGGGCACGCGTGTACTTCGAGCTTCGCGATGCTCACGGAGCGCTGCCCTGCTCAATGTGGCTGAATGACTTCGAGCGGCTCGGGCTCGAAGTCTCCGACGGCGTACGCGTGGTGGTTGGGGGCGGCTGTGACTACTACCCGGGCAGTGCTTCATCCTCGCCTTCGTTCAGCTTCGCGGTCTCCGAGCTGCGGATCGCCGGTGAGGGGGATCTGCTGGCGGCGCTGCAGCGGCTGCGAGTCAAGCTGGCAGCGGAGGGGCTGTTCGAGCCGCAGAAGCGGCTGAAGCGACCGCTGCTTCCGCGCACGATCGGTGTGGTCACAGGCGAGCGTGGAAAGGCCCGAGACGACCTCCTCGCCGGTCTGGCCCGCCGCGGATGGATGGGACGACTCGTCTGGGCGTTCGCGCCGGTTCAAGACCGCCATGCCGCGCCCCAGATCGCTTCCGCGCTGCGGGAGCTGGCGGCAATACCCGAGGTGGAGATCGTCGTCGTCGCCCGCGGGGGCGGCTCGCTCGCCGACCTGTTCGCCTTCTGCGACGAGGCGCTGTGCCGGACCGTTGCCTTGCTGCGTGTGCCGGTGATCGCGTCGGTCGGCCACCACACCGACCGAACGCTGATCGACGACGTGGCCGCCGTGTGCTGCTCCACCCCAACGCACGCAGCGCAAGCAGCCGTCCCGATCGATATCGGGGACGCCAAGGAGAACCTCCTTGCCGCCGCGCGGCGACTGCACGGGCACGGCCGGCGGGCGCTGCTCGGCCGCGCCCAGCTGCTCGTGGCGCTCTCACGCCGACCGGCGGCGCACCTGGAGCGTCACCGCGGGCGTCTACATCAGCTGGTGCGCGAGCTGCGCGCCGCTGGTCGCCGCTCGGTCGATGAGCGACGCAATCTCGGCGCGGTGCATCTGCTGGTGCTGCGCCGCTCGCGTGAGCGCGCACTCAGCTCTCAGGCGCTGGCCCACCGGCGCGAGCTCGAGCGGCTCGCGCTGGCGCTGGCCGCCCACGATCCTCAGCGAACCCTGGCCCGGGGTTATGCGCTGGTGGAGCATCGGTCGGGCGAGCTTGTGACCTCAGCTCGGGCCGCCCGCCGCACCGACGAGGTATCGCTGCGCTTCCATGACGGGCGGGTACCCGCGCGGGTGCTCGAGCAGAAGGACGAGGACGGCGGAGAATGAGCGCTGAAGGGGAGGGACAACCGGGAATGAGCGATCAGCGCAGCTATGAGAGCGCCGTCGCCCGGCTCGAGGAGATCATCCGGCGACTTGACTCGGGCGACGCTGGGCTACGCGAGACCCTCGAGTTGATCAGCGAGGGCCGAGAGCTCGTTGAATACTGCGCGGGCGAACTGGACGCAGTGAGCCAGGGGCTCGAAGAGCTGCGACTGGAGGAACTGATCGCGCGGCTGGAGCAGAGTGGGGTCAGGCAGGGCGGGCTTCAGGGCGGCGCGGAGCGCTGACCCAACCCCGGCCGAGCCCGGCTCCCGCGTCAGCTCATCTCACCGATCGGTCGCGTACTGTACTGCGCGACATGGTCGTAACCGGCTCTATCCAGGGGTAAGACCAGCGTCCCGTGCAGGAGCGGCTCGGCATCGCCGGTGCAGGGGTGATCGCCTGCGGCCTGGCAGCGGCGGCCGCTCGCGCGGGCGAAGTAGTCCTATGGGCCCGCTCCGACAACTCCGCCGATCGAGCGAGGTCTCGGGTGGAAAAGCTTTGCGCCAAGGAACTGGAGGGAGAAGCCGCGGGAAAGATCGAGGTGGTGCGCGAGTTCGACGCCCTCTCGGGGACGAGTTTCTTGGTGGAAGCAGTGGTGGAGGACCACCCCAGCAAGGCGGTCCTGCTGACGGAGCTGGGACGCACGGCACGCGACGACGCTGTCCTTGCGACCACTACGTCCTCGCTGTCGATCGAGAAGCTCGCACGTGCGACTGGAAGGCCCGAGCGGTTCCTCGGCCTGCATGTGTTCAACCCCGTCACAAAGATGAAGCTCGTTGAGCTGGTCTTTCCGGACGAGGCCACCGAGCAGACCCGCTCTCGCGCCATCGCACTCTGTGAAGCACTTGACAAGACGCCCGTCGTGGTCCCGGACACCCCGGGATTCGTCGTCAACCGCCTGCTATTCCCCTACCTGTTCAGCGCGATCAAACTAATGGACGAGACAGGAATGGCGCCAGAGGACATCGACAAGTGCATGACCCTCGGTGCAGGGCTGCCCATGGGACCGATCGCGTTGCTTGATTTCGTTGGACTTGATGTCGCCGAGGCCATCGGGGAAGCGATCGGCGCGTCCGTGCCCGCCTCACTGGCAGGACACGTGGTTAGAGGCGATCTCGGCCGCAAGACTGGCCGCGGCTTCTATAGCTACGAGTGAGCGGCGCCGCCGCGGGCCCGGCGCGGGCCTCGTGCTACGGGTGAGCGGCGGTCCTCGGGAGTTCCCCGCCTGGCTCTGTACGGGCTAACACACAGGATTTAGGGCTCGTTCAGGTGCGCCCCCCAGACTTCCACTCGCGACGTACCTCATAGCAGCACCTCCTCCCCAGAAGCAGAAGTCGGCCCGTGACCAGCGGGCCGGCTTCTTCTCTTAAGGGGACGAGCGCGCTCGAGGGACGGACGCTCCGGTGTAGCCGGTCGGTCCGACCGGCTAGGGGTCGAAGCCGGCCCATCACGGGCCGGCTTCATCTCTCCTCTCAACCACCGGGAAGGTAAGTTGGCTAAACCCGGCCGTTGCTGATGCGAAATGTAACGAAATTGCGCGCGGCGTGGGACAGTATGTGGAAGCTGCCTCTGCCGGACAGTCAGCGTGCACAACTGAGGGCTATGCCACCGCTCTGCGGGGCCTGATCCGCACCGCCTCGATCCGGTTCTCACGCACCGACTCGACCCGGATCGAGTAGCCGTTAGCCGCGATCGTGTCGCCGCGCTTGGGCAGGCGCCCGAGCTCGGCGAAGACGAGGCCGCCGACCGAGTTGTAGGCGTCGGTGTCGATCGGCAGGACAAGCCCATAGTCCTCGAGGTCGGTGACCGCAACGTGGCCGCGCACGAACCAATCCCCGTTGGCGAGCCGTCTCACGGCCCCACCCGCGGGGTCGGTCTCGTCCGAGATCTCGCCCACGACCTCCTCGATTATGTCCTCAATCGTCACGATGCCGGCGGTTCGCCCATACTCGTCGACCACGATCGCCAGCTCCGTTCGCTCACGCTGAAGGTCCGCGAGCAGATCGTCCAACGGCTTGGTCTCGGGAATGATCGGCGCCTGCCGCACCCGGCTCGCGAAGCTCGCCTCGCCTCCCTCGGACATCATCACCTTCACGAGCTGGTTGACGTGGACGATTCCCTTGACACGATCCTGGTTGAAGTCCTCGGTCACCACGAGCCGCGAATGACCACTCGACACGCACTGCCGCAGTGCCTCGGCGACGGTGGCGGATTCGTCGACGGTCACCACCGCCGGAATTGGGGTCATCACCTGGCGGGCCTCCTGTTCGTGCAGGTGAAAGACGCCGGTGAGCATGCTCGCCTCGCCGGCTTCGAGCTTGCCCCCGGTCTGAGACTGGGCGATGAGCCGCTTGATCTCGTCCGGCGTCCCCCCCTCGGGCTCGGCATCGGGTTCGGTCCCAAGCATGCGGACAATTCGGTAGGACGCGGCGTTCAGCACGAGGATGAAGGGCGCAAAAAGCGTGCGGAAAAACTGAAGGGGCCCCGCAATCCGCCGCGCCGCGCCCTCGGCGTGTTGAATCGTGTAGAGCTTGGGAACGATCTCGCCGACGATGCTCTGAGCGGTGGTGATCAGGAGGTAGGTGATGACGATCGCCACCACCACGCCGACGGTGTGACTCAGAGCCGGACCCAGTGGCTTCTCGAGCAGATGCTGAATCGCCGGCTGGCCCAGCGCGCCGATGCCGATCGACGCCATCGTGATCCCGACCTGGCAGGCGGCGATGTAGTCACCGATGTTCTCCTGCTGGCGCAAAGCCAGGCGGGCGCCGCGGGCGCCCTCTTCGACGAGCGCCTCCAGGCGGGTCCTCCTGGATCGCACCAGGGCGTACTCCGCGATCACAAAGAACGCGTTGGCCAGGACCAAGAGGCCCGTGAGGACGATGAATAGCCCAGTCACGGCCGCGTCTTTGGCACGCGGCCCCTACCCCGTGCGGCGCTACTTCGCGATAAGTCGTCTTCGCTCATCAAGACCGACAGGCCGCAACGGTAGCAGCCGATTCGGCCCTTCCGGGACCTGTGTTCGGGTCCGAGCAGAAGCGGTCAGCCTAGACCGTCGAGCCGCGCCGCGAGCTTAAAGTCGGCGTCGGTCAGCCCGCCGGCCGAATGATTCATCAACGACAGGCGGACCTTGTTCCAGCCATGCAGGAGGATGTCGGGGTGGTGGTTGGCTTCCTCCGCGGCCTCGGCAACCCGATTGACAAAAGCCATCGCGCCGGCGAAGTCGTCGAATTTCCACTCGCGCACGATCTCATCGCCTTCGCGAGCCCATGCGCTTCCTTCCAATCGCTGCCCGATGTCATGATCGCTCAACAGTTCTGTCATATCGTTTGATTCTCCCTCGAACTCGCAACTGCGTTCATGTTTAAGACGATGGTCTCGCATAGCTTCGCGTCCCGCGACCCCGAACACGTCTAATGCGCATCGTCAGCCTGGTTCCTTCGGCCACTGAGATGCTCTTCGCCCTCGGTCTCGGTGAGCAAGTCGTCGCGGTCACCCACGAGTGCGACTACCCACCCGCGGTGCGCGATCTGCCAAGGGTCACCCGCGATGTCCTCCCGGCCGGATTGAGCGCGGCGGAGATCGACGCTGCGGTCAAGGAGAGAACGCTGCGCGGTGAGTCGATCTACGAGCTCGACACCGACGCCCTCGGAGAGCTCTCGCCGGACCTGATCGTGACCCAAGCACTTTGCGCGGTTTGCGCCGTTTCGTATGACGACGTCCGCGCGCTTGCCGACACCTTTGAGAACCCCCCACGGGTGATCTCACTTGATCCGCAGACCGTCGGCGAGGTCCTCGGGGACGCTCGTACGCTTGCGGCGGCAACGGATAGCCGCGACGCCGCGGCCAAGCTCGTACACGACTCTGCGGGCCGGATCGACCGCGTCAGGCTGCGCGTCAGGGGCCATCGCCGCCCGCGGGTACTGGCGCTCGAATGGCTCGACCCCCCATTCGCGGCCGGCCACTGGGTTCCACAGCTGATCGAGTTCGCCGGTGGGGATGACGTCCTGGGGTTCGCCGGTGAGCGCTCTGAAGAGCGGACCTGGGAAGAGGTGATCGCCGCGAATCCCGACATCGTGCTCGTGATGCCTTGTGGATACGACGCCGAGATCGCCCACCGCGAGGCCGAGATGCACCGCGAGCAGCTGGCGGAGGTCGGGGCAGGAGAGATCGTGGCGCTAAATGCCGCCGCGTTCTTCTCCCGGCCCGGTCCCCGGATCGTTGATGGCCTGGAGCTGCTCGCCCACATCATCCACCCCGAGCTGTTTCCCGAGTCTCCGGGCGAGGTGCTGACCGTCGAGGTGTGAGGTGCGCGCCCGGAGGCGACGCGCGTCAACCCGTGAGGCTGATGCCGTTCGGCGTCAGGCCTGTCCCTCCGGCGACTGCGAGTGCTCCGGCGACGCTCGCCGCGGCCACCAAGAGGCAGCCCGCCATCGCGGCAACCGACAGATCACGGCGTTGAGAAAGGTGCACAACCAGCCAGCCGCTGATCAGACCACCGACGAATCCGCCCAGGTGTCCTCCGATCGAGATGTTCCTGACCGCAACCGAGAACACCAGATTGATTACGAGGATCGGTCCCAGACCACTGCGCCAAATCGGGATCCGGCGGTCGTATGCGACGACCATGAGCGCGCCAAGCAGACCGAAGAGCGCGCCGGAGGCGCCAAGCGTGGGCACATCGGGCTGGAACAGAAGCGCGCCAAACGACCCCGCCAGCAGCGAAACGAAGTACACGACCACAAAGTTGAAGGTGCCGATCGCGGACTCGAGCTGCGGCCCCACGATCCACAAAAACAGCATGTTGAAGAGGATGTGCAGGAGCCCGTCGTGCAGGAACCCACTCGTTATCAGGCGCCAGTACTGATCCTGGTGGACGATCGCGGGGCCGTACAGGACACCGTTGGTGACGACGGTGCCGCTGCTGCCGCTGACGAGCTGCCCCCCGGTGACGAATTCCGCCACGAACACCACCACGTTGAGCGCGATCAGCATCATCGTCGCCGACGGGGCCGAGGGCAACGAGCGTACGGTCTTCACGTGCGTGCGCTCGCGCGAGCAGGCGGGGCAGCGCATGCCCACGGGCGTGGGGGTCATGCAGTCGGGACAGATCGGTCTGCCGCAGGAAGAGCAGGCGACACCCGTCTCCCGGTCAGGGTGGCGATAGCAGACGGCCATTGCCGAGGCCACGGTAGCAGTGGGTGGTTAGCGTTCTGCGAGGATCGGCCGCTAGCTGCCGGGCAGTATTCGCCGGGTCTCCTCGGCGATGTCGTGCACCGTGCGCCCAGCTAACTCCAGCACGTTGTCCGAGCGCTGCCGGCGATGACTGTGTTGACGGCGCACGCGCAGCACGACCAGCGCGGTTCCTGCGGTTGCGCTTACGACGACTGCCGCCACGGGCCGGACCCAGTTGCGCGGGTCCCGCATGGCCGAGAGTTCCCAGGCCTCGAGTTCGTCTTGCGCGGCCTCGGTGAGGTTGACGAGCGTGCGCTCGAGGCGCACAACGAGGTCGGCGGGCGGATCGATCGGGGCGAGCGCCTCCCGAAGAAGGGCCTCGAAGTTCGTCGCGTCTGCCGTCACTCGGGACCCTCTCCGTTGCGGGAAGCGCTACTCGCGCCATCGCCGTTGGAGACGCCGTCTCTGCCGCCGTTCTGCGCCACGATTCCTTCGAGCTGGCGTATGGCGCGATGCAGCAAGACCTTTGTCGCGCCGTCGGTGCGGCCCAGTGCCCGGGCAATTTCGCGGTTGTCCATGCCCAGCGCGAACCGCATGACCAGCGCTTCCCGGCGATCGTCGGCAAGCTGCTGGACGCCGGCCAGGATCAACTTCAGCTCCTCTCGACCCTCGACCAGCGATTCTGTGGTGTGCGGCGCCGAGATGACGGCTGCATCCTCGATCGCCGCCTCTGGCTTGCGGGCGCGGTCGCGGTAGAAGTTGGCCGCGAGGTTGTGGGCAATGCGGATGAGCCACGGCCGCAGCGGACGACCGTTTGACTCCTTGAGAGCGCGCTCAAAGTGCCGATAGGCCTGCAGGAACGTCTGCTCGGTGAGGTCTTCGGCGTCGTGATGGTTGCCCACCCGGTAGTAGCTGTAGGAGTAGACGTCGCGCAGATGGCTGCGATACAGCTCAGTGAAGCGCGCGTCGAGCTCGGCCTTGTTACTGGGTTGTGAGGAGTCCACCGCACCGTGGAGCGTACCTCCGCTAGGCCGCGCGCACAGGTCGCGGGCGTGTGGAGGGCTTGGGATTGGTCACCGTGGCGGCCCATCCCTCCGCGTCTATGCGGCCTTCGACCAGCGCCGCCAATCCCTCGAGAGTCGGAGCGTCGACATGGGCTCCGCGAGCCACCGTCGCCAGCAGCGGAACGGAGTCGACCGCCTCAGCCGCTTGGCCGAGCACCGCGCCAATCTCCGCCCTGGGCACCCCTTGGGCGAGCAGCTCGCCGGCGCGCCGATTCCGCGACCCCGCCGCTACCACGGTCGCCACGAGATCACCTGCTCCTGCCAACCCCGCGAAGGTCTCGGGTCTGGAGCCGCGCATCCTTGCCAGCGCGTCGACCTCGGAAAACACCTTCCCGGCCGCGGCTCCGGCGACGTTGGGACCGGCTGGAGCGGCGGCCGCCGCGGCCAGCACGGCGGCGTTCTTTGCGGCGCCGGCGAGTTCGACCCCGGTGACGTCCTGCGTGATCGAGACCTCAAGTCCGGCGGTGGTGAGCGCATCGCCAAGCTGGCGGGCGAATGCCTGGTTTCGAGAGGCCACTACCACGGAGGCCCCGTGTTCGAGCGCGTCGGCCGCGTGAGATGGACCGCCAAGAACGGCGATTGCCCTTGCGCGAGAGCGGGTCGAGACGAACTCCGAAGGCACCATCCCCAGCGGCGGAACGACTCCCTTACAGAGGATCAGCAGGCCTGCCCGCTTCGGAATCCGCTCGCCGTGCGCGGCCACTACTCCCGGCAGCGCTCGCGCCGGAACGGCGAGGCACACCAGGTCGTGGCCGGCCAGCTCCATCTCCGCCGCACGCAACACATGGACCGAGTCGGGCAGCGCGACTCCCGGCAGATAGCGTTGGTTTTCGCGCGCGGTTTGAAGCTCTGACACCTGTTCGCGCGTGCGGCAGCCGAGCTCGACCTCCAGTCCTGCGCGCGCGAGGCCCACCGCCAGGCCGGTCCCCCAGGTGCCGGCACCGATGACTGCGGCACGCCGAATGGGCGGCAGGCCCCCGAGCCATTCCCACTGAAGCATTACGCAGGGCCAGATGCGATCGGTCACCGCGCCCGCGAGCGCCGGCGACGCGCCCTCGAGCTGCGGGAAGCGCAATGAGCGACCAGCACGAATGGTCACCTTGTGGGGCCGGATCCGCCACCCGCGGCGAACCGCCTCGGTGCCGAATACGGCCACCGGCACCACAGGTGCGCCCGACTCGAGCGCGAGACGCCCCACGCCCCGTTTCGGCTTTCCGAGCGAGCCGGGACGGGTCCTCGTGCCCTCCGGGAAGATCAGCACGATGTCGCCCCGCGCCAAGATCGCCTTGGCGGTGGTGATCATCTCTGCGTCGCTCGCGCCCCGCTTGACGGGGAAGGCGCCCAGGGCTCCCAGGAACCAGGCCACCCATCGGCGTCGGAACAGCTCCTCCTTGGCGACGTAATACATGGGGCGCCGCGCCATCGTGGCGATAACGAAAGGATCGAGAAAGCTGCGATGGTTGGCCGCGACGATCACGGGCCCTGTCCTCGGAAGGTGCTCGCGGCCTATCCGGCGCATCCGGAAATAGGTCAAAAAGAAAGGCTGGAACAGCGCGCGGACGAGCCAGTAGACGACCGGGTTGACGCCGGTTTCGCGTGCTCGAGCGTGCAGCTCGTCCTGGCTCATCGCGGACCGAGTTCGTGACTCATCGCACAGGGCGTACCCAATGCAGCGGCGCCCGTTACAGTTGGGCGGTGGGCCCACCTTCTGCGATGTCAGCGCTCGGGCGGCCTCGCACGCTGAGAGGCGCCCTTTGCGGGGCGTCCGCCGCCGCCATTTGGGCGCTGATCCAGCCGCTCGACAAGCTGGTTTTCAAGAGTTCCTACGACGACGTCGAGCTGCTTGGCCGAGCGCTGACGAACGGCGAGGGGTGGTACCCAATAGGGCTCGCCCTCCACCTCTCAAACGGGGCGATCTTTGGCGCGGTGTACGCCAATCTCGCGCCGGCACTCCCAGTGCCGCCCGTATTGCGCGGACCGACGGTGGCCCTCGCCGAGCACCTCGCGTTCTGGCCGCTTGGGAGCGTCAGCGACCGATGGCACCCGGCACGCGACCGCCTCCCGCAACTCGCAGGTAACCGCCGCGCCTTCGGACAGGCGGCTTGGCGACACCTTCTGTTCGGCGTGGCGCTTGGGGAGCTCGAGCGACGGCTCAACGCCGCGCCCGAGCCGGCCCCGCCCGAGGCAGAAGTCGCGTATTCGAGCAACGGGCGAGGCTCGCTGGAGGACGCGATGCCCGCACGGCCTACGTCGTAGCTCGGGTTCTGGTTTTCACGTGCGGGTCGTGGGCGGGAGCGCGTCCCCGTCGGAGTCCGGCTCCGGTCTAACCATGCGCGGCTTCGGTCTAACCATGCGCGTAGCCACCGGCCCCTACCATCACGTCCGCGCGCCCGCCTAGCTCAACCGGTAGAGCACTTCACTTGTAATGAAGGGGTTGGGAGTTCGAGTCTCCCGGCGGGCTCTGTGCGAATTGCCCGGAGCTGAAGGACTTGAGGCCGAGCACGTCCTACCAACCTCGCTCCAGACCTCGGCGTGGAAGCGATTTGGAAGCCTGAATGTCGTGTCCGGTGCATAGAGAAGCGCCCCATCCCTGACGGCGGATGGGGCGCTTGAGTCTCCTCGCGGCGGCTAGGAGCAGTCGTCGGGTTTGTTCAGCGCGACGCGAAGGGCGCCGGCGAACTCGAGGCTGTTCAGAAGTTGACCGATTCGGCTGTCGGCGAGACAACCTGGGTGTCAAAGATTTCGGCTAGGAACGCCTCAATGGCTTTTGACGAGCGCTCGTCGGAAACTGGGTGATACGCGACTCCCGGCGCCTGCGGGCCAACGTCGTGCGTGAAGCCGTGCATCGCGCCGCCGTACACGATCAGCTGGAAGTCGGCACCGGCATCGTTCATCTCTCCGATGAATCCCATCAGTTGCGAAGAGGGGACATGCGGATCCAGAGCACCGTGGCATACGAGCAGCTTGGCCTTGACGTCTCCGTGGCTGGCCGGCTTTGCCGTCTCAAGGCTTCCGTGGACGCTGATCACGCCTGCTAGGGCAGCCCCGGTTCTCGCGAGGTCGAGGACCGCTCGGCCTCCGAAGCAGTAACCCACAGCCGCGATATTCCCGTCACGCAGTGGATGAGAGGTGAGCACCTCAACGGCGGCCTGCGCTCGCCGAGCAATCTTGTCGCGGTCAGCAGCGAGCTCCTGGATGCACGACAGTACGCGCTCACGGTCGCCGATCACGGCTTT
>Ga0070741_10006120_pt1 | contig 26100 bp, 26 predicted proteins | sample Coa_R1_4_FD_66440 | JGI IMG/M metagenome (GOLD analysis project Ga0070741, IMG submission 66440) | Surface soil microbial communities from Centralia Pennsylvania, which are recovering from an underground coalmine fire - Coalmine... | ecosystem: Environmental > Terrestrial > Soil > Unclassified ... | reverse complement strand
GAACGCTGTAAATTACCGGCTCTCGTGCAGGTAATGGCAGGCCTAGGTTCGTCATGCGCAGACGTCCGCACGCCACGCTCGGCGGCATTCTGGTGGGTGGCTGGATCGCCGGAACGCTCGATATTGGAGCTGCGGCCCTCATCAATCACATCAGCCCGCTCATCATCCTGCGATTCATCGCCGCTGGCGTACTCGGACTTCAGTCGTTGAAAATGGGCCTGACTTCTTCCGCTCTCGGCCTGCTCCTTCAATGGGCGATGTCGATTCTGATCGCTGCGATCTGCATCCTCGTGACCCAGCCGATTGCCGGCATGCGGCGTCACTGGATTCCGCTCGGGCTGGCTTACGGCGTCGCCACATTCTTCATCATGAACTACGTGGTGGTCCCCTTATCGGCGATCGGGCACGGACCGAAATTCACCCCCGAGCACTTCGCCGCGAATCTGCTCGCTATGTTGGTGTTTGGCCTGATCATCGCGTTCTTCACGCGTGCGGCCGGTGGTCATTTCGCGCTCGGTCCCCTCCCCGGCCGACCGCCGGCTCGATCCTGAAGCGCACAGGTACCTCGTGGAGAGGGGTCGCTGAGCTGAGGCGATGAGGTCGCGCGGGGGCGGCTTTCCGCGCCGTTGCCGCTTGGGAACGCGAGATGCTGCTACTCGTGGATGGCCGGCATCTCGCTGCGATGAAGCGACTTTCACCAGATGAGGACGCTGCTCACCGGGTGCTCGAGATCACGCGTGCCTGGATCAAGGAAGCGGTGACTGAGCTGCGGAAAAGCACGCTCGATGACGAAGTAGTCCATTCGGCTCGCAAGGCACTGAAGAAGGCGCGCGCGGGACTGCGAATGCTACGCCCAGGCCTCAGAGATGCCGAGTATCGCAACGCCAACGCGGCCTTGCGCGATGCCTCCCGCCCTCTCGGTGAGTTACGTGACGCCAAAGTTCTGCAGGACACCCTGACAGACCTCATGAGACGCCGCCGTTCACGCCGCCGGAACGGGCTCAATGTGGCCCGCGTAAGCAGCCTCCTGAAGGAGCACCGCAGACGGGTTCGGCGGCAGATCCTGCATGACAAGCGAGCCCTCGCTCACTCGCGCCACCTCCTGCGAGTGACGCTGTCGCGGACGAAGAAATGGAGACTCCGCAAAACGAACTGGAAGCTGCTCGGGCCCGCCCTGGAGCATGCATATCGCAAGGCCCGGAAGGCACGCGCTGATGCGTGGACTATCGGAACCCCGGAAGCGCTGCACGAGTGGCGCAAGCAGGTCAAATACCTTCGTTATGCGCTCGAGATCGCGGAACCGCTCTGGCCGGCCATGCTCGGGGTGCTCGCCAAGCAGGCTCATGAGCTCTCGGACGAGCTCGGCGACAGCCACGATCTGACGGCGCTTTGCGAAATGACGGTCGCCCATCCAGATGCATTCGCAAACTCGAGCGAGCTCGATGCGCTGCTTGCATTGAGCGAGCACCGTCAGCAGGAGCTGACGGGCGAGGCTAACCTGCTGGGTGCCCGATTGCTCGGCGAAAGGCCGCCGGCCTTCGGCGCTCGCCTCGAGGGCTACTGGCGCAATTGGCACCAAGGCGCAGGTCTCGTTCACGCTCACTGACCGCGCAGAATGGACTCGACTGGTGGCACGCGGCTTGCGAGAACTGTGCAGCGTGGCGCTCCTCGTCGGGGGACCGCCGTTAATTGAAAGGAGCGGTCTATGAGTGCGGTTTTGACAGCGTTGTACTCGAATCACGAGACCGCGGAACAGGTACGGACACGGTTGGTCCAGGATGGATTTCCCACCGACCGCGTTCAGCTCACCTCCCGCCAGGAGCTCGGGCAAGCTGACGTCGCCCCCGCCAAGGAGCTGCCCGAAAAGCTCAAACAGTACTTCCACCAGCTTTTCCAGAATGAGCGGGCGCAGCGCTCGGCGCAACGCCTGGAGCGCGCGGTACTGGACGGTGGCGCGGTAATCGCCGTGCATCCGCGCGGGGATGTCGAGACCCAGCGGGCGCTCGCTTTGATGGAGGACTCGGGGCCCGTGGAATTTCGTGCCAGCGACCTGCAGAACCAGGCCGGCGAGCACGCCGCCTCGAGCGGCTCCGAGGCGCTCTCCTGGATCGGGAAGATCATGGTGGCACCGCTCGCGCCCCACCGGACCAGCCCCGGCGCGGGGGGCTGACGCGGCTCGCCAGAGGTTGCGGGCGTCCCTGCCACGTTCGTCTCTCAGCTGGCCTCCACCGACTCCGGATGCAACTCCGCGCTGCTCTCCTTTGAGGGAGCCTCCGCGGGCTGGCCTTCACGTGCGCCGCTGGCCCACACGGTACCTGGAGCGATCAGCATGTTCGCACGCAAGCCAGGATGGTTATCCGCAAGCTCCAGCGCCCCTCCATGGACCTTGGCCACCGAGGCGACGAGGCTCAACCCGAGGCCGACTCCCGGCGTGCCTCGGCTCGTGTCCCCACGATAGAAGCGTGTTGGGACCTTGGGTTTTTCCGAATCGGGTATTCCCGGGCCGCCGTCGGCGACCGAGATGCGCACTCGTCCGTCAGCGAGCGTCTGGACCTCGACCTCTATCTGTCCCCCCTCGCCCGCGTACTTCAGCGCGTTGTCGATGAGATTGCCGATGGCCTGAGCGAGCAGCACGGGATCGCCGGAGATGCCGGCCGGTCCCCCGCGATACGACAGGCTGATACCCTTCAGCTCCGCCGCAGGCAGATAGAAGTCCACTGCCTGCCGGGCGATGTCTGCTGCATTGATCGCGACGAAGCCCGAGCGGCGCATTCCAGCGTCGATCTCGGCGAGGCGCAGCAGCGCATTGAAGATCCGGATGACGCGGTCAACATCGACGACCGCCGCATCGATCTCCGCGAAGGTCTCCTCCGCCTCGGGGCGGGTCAGCGACAGTTCCTCCAGGCGCGAGCGCAGCTCGGCGAGTGGGGTACGCAGGTCGTGAGCGATGGAATTCGAAACATCCCGGACACCGTGCAGCAGCTGCTCGATCTGATCGAGCATGCCGTTGATCGTGCGCGACAGGGTGTCCAGCTCATCACTGCTCGGCTTGGTCGGCAGGCGGTGGCTCCAGTCCCCCTGCACGATCGCGAGCACAGTGTGGCGGATGTTGTCCACGCGCAGCAGGAGTGCTCGCCGGACCATCAGTCCTCCGAGCACACCGACAATGGACAGCACTGCGACCGCCGCCGCGAGCCCATACCAGAAGCGGGTCGTCAGAGGGGCGAACAAAGTCTGATCGCGACCGACGAGCAGGTTGTAACCGCCCGGCAAAACGGTATGCACGAACATCGCCTTCGTGTGATGGCCCGCCAGATTCACCGGCAGGGTATAGGTTCCGGGCTCAACCGGGATCACACGCGGCCACTCGGGAAGATTGCCGGCCACAGGATGCAGCGAGGGATCGGTGAGGAGCAGGATCCGCTCGCCGGGGATCTGCATGCCCACGCGCGTGTTGATGAAAGCTTTGAGTCCGGATGGGCCTTCGCGCGCGAACACTTCCGCCAGGCGCTGCGTATCGACCCGCAGCAGCTCCGTGCGGCTGTCCTGGATGGTGACCTGCCACGCATACCACAGCGGAGCTGCGAACAGGATCAGCGCGCCGATCCCGAAAGCGACGTAGCTGAAGGCAAGAGTGAAGGCTGATGAGCGCACGATCCTATTCATCGGCAGCGAGCATGTACCCCGCGTTCCGCACGGTGCGCAACAGCGGCCGCTCGGAGTCGGATTCGATCTTCTGGCGCAACTTGCTGATGTGGACGTCGATCACGTTGGTCTGCGGATCGAAATGATAGTCCCAGACGTTCTCCAGCAGCATCGTGCGCGTCACCACCTGCCCTGCATGCCGCATCAGGTATTCCAGCAGCTTGAACTCCTGCGGCTGCAACGCGATCGCACGGCTGCCGCGAGCTGCTTTGCGCGACAGCAGGTCCATGTGCAGATCTCCTACTTTGAGGCTCGTCTGGGTCCCACCGCCCTGCACCCGACGGCACAGGGCATCCAGCCTGGCCAGGAGCTCTCCGAAGGCAAACGGCTTGGTGAGGTAGTCATCTCCGCCGCTCTTGAGCCCGCGGATGCGCTCATCCACATCCGATAGCGCGCTGAGGATGAGAATCGGCGTGCGATTCCCGAGCTTGCGCAGCGCCTCGATGATGGCGAGGCCGTCGATGTCTCCGGGCAGCATGCGATCCATGACGATGACATCGTAGCGCTCGCTGGCGGCGAGGAACATGCCATCGCGGCCGTTGTCCGCGTGATCGGCCGTATGGCCTGCCTCCTGCAGCCCCTTGACCACGAAGCGCCTCACCCGCTCGTTGTCTTCGACCAGGAGAACCTTCACCGCATCGCTCCGATAGCCTGCTGCATGGCTCAGACCGTCGCCGGCTCGTGATGCGTGTCGTCGGGGCGATCTGCATCAGCGCCCAGGCGATGTCGGCTGAGCCGAGCATTCACACGATCCAGATACAGGTAGACCACCGGCGTTGTGAACAAGGTTAGAGCTTGGCTGAGCAAAAGGCCGCCCACCATGGTGTACCCCAGCGGCTGGCGCAGCTCCGAGCCTGTTCCGGTTCCAAGCATCAAAGGCAGCGAGGCAAGCAGCGCCGCCATGGTCGTCATCATGATCGGGCGGAAGCGCAGCAGACAGGCCTGCCGAATGGCGGCTTCCGGACTCAGGTGCTGCTCGCGCTCGGCCTGGATGGCGAAGTCCACCATCATGATGCCGTTCTTCTTCACGATGCCGATCAGCAGGATGATGCCGATCAACGCGATGACCGACAGGTCGAAGTGAAAGGCCAGCAGCATGAGCAGCGCCCCGACCCCTGCCGAGGGCAATGTCGAGAGAATCGTCAGCGGATGAATGTAGCTCTCGTAGAGCATTCCGAGAATGATGTAGACGACGACCAGCGCGGCGAGGATCAGATACGGCTCGCTGCCGAGGGAGGACTCGAAGGCCTGCGCGGTTCCCTGGAACGTGCCGAGCATCGATGCGGGCATGCCCATCGTGGTGGCAATTCTGTGAATGCCATCCACTGCATCGCCGAGTGCGGCCCCTGGCGCCAGATTGAATGACAGCGTCACCGCAGGGAATTGTCCCTGGTGATTGACCGACAAGTAGCTCACGTGCTGCGTGTCATAGTGCACGAACGTGGACAGCGGCACCTGTTGATTCGTGATGGGGGATTTGATGTAGATCTTGTCGAGCGAATGCGGATCCTTCTGCAGTTGCGGTGTGATCTCCAGGATCACATGGTAAGCATTGAGCTGCGTGAAGTACTGCGCCGCCTGCCGTTGCCCGAACGCATCGTAGAGGGTCTGGTCGATGAGCGCAGGCTGGATGCCAAAGCGCGCCGCCTGATCGCGATCGATGACGAGCGACAGCGTGGTTCCGTTGGTCTGCTGGTCCGAGGCCACATCGCGCAACGCGGGTAGCTTCTGCATCTGCGCCAGCATCTTCGGCGCCCACTCGTTCAGCTCATCGAGATTCGAGTCCTGCAGCGTGTACTGATACTGAGTCCGGGTCGTGCGTCCACCGACCCCCAGATCCTGGGACGCTTGCAGGAAGAGCGTAGCGCCCTTTACGTTCGCCAGCTTCGCGCGCAGGCGCGTAATGACCTGATCGGCAGTCGCGGTGCGCTCGCTGCGCGGCTTCAATCCGATCCCTACCCATCCGCTGTTGACCGGATGCGAGCCGCCGATGTGCGTCGCCCAGCTCGCAACCGCCGGATCTTCGTTGACGACCTCCATCAGCTGCTTCTGCAGCTTCATCATCTCGTCATAGGAGACATCCTGCGAGGCATCCGAGAGCCCCATGAGGATGCCCGTGTCCTGCTGCGGGAAGAAGCCCTTCGGTACGAAAACGTACAGCAGCCCGCTGAGCACGACGGTCAGCAGAAAAACCACCAGAGTCGGGCGCTGGTGAGTCAACACGAAATCGAGCCCGCGTGTATAGCCCCGCAGCACTTTGTCGAATCCCTTCTCGATCGTCAGATACAGCCGGCCGTGGCTCACCCGATGCTCATCGCGCAGAAACAGCGAGCACATCATGGGCGAGAGCGTCAGAGCGACGAATGCCGAGACCGCGATCGTCATGGTCACGGTGATCGCGAACTCGCGGAACAGACGGCCGATGATCCCGCCCATGAGCAGCAGCGGAATGAACACCGCCACCAGCGAGATGCTGATGGACATGATGGTGAATCCGATCTCGCGCGAGCCCTTCAGGGAGGCCTGCAACGGGGAAAGGCCGGACTCGAGGTGGCGGTAGATATTCTCCAGCATGACGATCGCATCATCGACGACGAACCCGACCGCAATCGTCAAGGCCATCAGCGAGAGATTGTCCAGCGTATAACCGAGGACGTACATGAGAGCTGCGGTTCCGAGGAGCGCCAGCGGCACCGTCACCCCCGGAATGATCGTGGCCCAGACGTTGCGCAGGAACAGAAAAATGACCAGCACAACCAGGACGATCGTCAGTAACAGCGTGTATTCCACGTCATGGACCGAGGCGGTGATGGTGGTCGTGCGATCGATGATCGTGCTCACCTTGATGGACGGCGGCACGGAGGCCATGGCATGCGGCAGCAGCGCATTGACCCGCTTCACCGTATCGATGACATTGGCGCCGGCCTGCTTGAACACCATCAACAGCACGCCGTCACCGCCCTTCTGGAATGCAAACGAGAGTTCGTTCTCGGGCCCATCCACCGCGACGCCGATATCCCGGATACGCACTGGGGCACCGTTCTTGTACGCGACGATCACGTCATTCCAGGGAGCGGCCTTCAGGAGCTGGTCGTTATCGTAGATGGCAAAGCTGTGGTGCACGCCGTTGATCGCGCCTTTCGGAGCGTCGACGGTTGCGGTGGAAATTACACTTGCGATGTCCTCGAGCTGGATGCCAAGCCCTGCGATCTTCGCCGGATCCACCTGCACGCGGATCGCAGGCTTGCGCTGGCCGCCGAGCGAGACCTGGGCGACGCCGGGAATGCGGGAGATCTGCTGGGTGAGGACGTTCTCGGCGTAGTCATCCACCACGGTCAGCGGCAGCACGTCCGAGTGCACCGAGAAAATCAGGATCGGTGAGTCCGCCGGATTGACCTTACGATAGGAAGGCGGCGAGGGCAGGTTCTTCGGCAGCTGGCCGCCGGCGGCATCGATCGCCGACTGAACATCCTGCGCGGCGGCATCGATGTTGCGGCCGAGATCGAACTGCAGCGTGATCTGCGTATTGCCGAGCACGCTGGAGGAGGTCAGCTGCGAAACACCGGGGATCTCGGCGAACTGGTATTCAAGAGGCGTCGCGACCGCGGAGGCCATGGTCTCGGGACTGGCTCCCGGGAGATTGGCGGACACCTGGATGGTGGGGAAGTCGACCTGCGGCAGGGGTGCCACGGGCAGCAGCGGGTAGGCGACGATGCCGATCAGCAGAATTCCTGCCATCAGCAGCGAGGTGGCGATCGGCCGGCGAATGAAGGGTTCGGAGATGCTCACTGGACAGTTCGGCCCAGGGTGGATCGCTTGCGGGGCGGGGGCGTCGCGGCCATCGGCGGGGATCGATCGGGAACCGTGGCCACCTCAGGACCGCTATCGCCTCCGAGGCTCGAGTTACTGCTGATCTGCACCCGCGCACCGGGCTGCAGGCGGAACTGGTTGCTGGTCACCACACGCTCGCCTTCGTGTAGACCATCGCGGACCACCATCACGGCGCCACTCTCCTCGGCGACCTTGAGCGGGCGGGCCTCCACCGTGGAATCGGGTTTGATCACGTAGGTGTACATGCCGTTCGGACCGCGCTCCACGGCGTTGGAGGGAATCGTGAGCGCCGCGTGCTCGGTCCGCACGAGCACCCGTGCGGTGAGGTACTGACCGGGCCAAAGCCTGTTCTGTATGTTAGGGAATACGGCCTTGAGGCGAATCGTGCCGGTTGACTGGTCGATCTGATTGTCGATCAGTGTGACGGTGCCCCGATCGAGCTCCGTGCCGCCATCGCGCGAGAGCGCCACGACCTGCACTTTCCCAGCGCTCAGAGCGCTACCCACGGAGTCCAGCGTTTCCTCCGGCAAGGTAAAGATCAGCGCGATGGGCTGCATCTGAGTCACCACCACGATGCCGTTCGTATCGGTCGCGTGCACGTTATTGCCGGCATCAACGCGGCGGATGCCGGTGCGCCCCTGGATGGGTGAGGTGATGGTGGTGTACTGAAGTTGGGTCTGTGCATTCTCGATGCTGGCCTGATCACCCTTGATCTGCGCTTCGAGGCCGGCCACCAGTGCCCGTTGCGAATCCAGCGTCTGCTTGCTCGCGAGGTTCTCGGGGGCCAGCACGGTATAGCGCTCCAGGTCGGCCCGCGCGCTTTGCAGTTGCGCCTGGTCTTTGGCCTTGGCGGCTTGCGCCTGGGCCAGGACAGCCTGGAACGGCCGCGGATCGATCTGCGCCAGCAGATCGCCCACCTTGACCATCTGGCCCTCGACGAAGCCGATTTTCTGCAACTCCCCATCGACCCGGGCAGTCACCGTCACGGTGTTGAAGGCTTGCACGGTACCGAGCCCGTCGAGATAGACCGGCACGTCCTCGCGTTTCACCGCGGTGGCGTCCACCGCGACCGTTTGGTTGGGGTCGCGCGGCGGCGAGGCCGCTTCGGTGCGCGTGCCGGGCAGGCCGTGCCAGCCCACGATCAGCAATACCAGAGCGCCCGCACCCAGCAACCACACCCGCCGGCGATGCCTTGTAAGCATTCCGCGAAATCCGTTCGGTAGTGTATTCAACGTCACCAACTCCACATCTCAGTGTTACGCCTGGGCAGCCCTCAACCGTGGCCGGTTTGCGGGCTTTGCCCCTGTTGCCACCCTCCCCCTAGCGCGCTGAAGAGCTGGACCAGCGTCTGAAAGTGCGCGAACCGCGCCTGGACGAGCTCATCTTCAGCGGTGAACAGGGCTGACTGCGTATTCAAAACCGTCAGGACATTCACAGTCCCGGCATGCAACTGGATCTCGGTGATCTCGTAAGCGCGACGCGCCTTGGCGACTGCTTCCTGCTGACGTCGGTATTGCTCGGCGGTCTGCTGCGCGGCCACCAGTGCGTCCTCGACGTTGCTGAAGGCGGAGATCACCGCTTTGTGATAATCGGCCAGCAATTCGGCGTAGCGACCCTTGTTGAGCCGGTAATTACCCACCAGTGCACCACCGGCGAAAATCTGCTGAGTGACCCCGGCGCTCAAGGAAAATATCCGATTGAGGGGCGTCACCAGGCTCGAGAGCGCCGTGCTGACGAAGCCTCCATCTGCCGTCAGATCGATGCTGGGGAAGAAAGCGGCCCGCGCGGCCGCGATGTTGGCGTTGGCCGACATGAGTTGCGCCTCGGCCTCGGCCACATCGGGCCGGCGTGCCAGCAGCTCGCTAGGCAATCCTGCCCCGACGACCGGCTCGGACAGATCGGTCAGCGTGCTCTCGGGCGCATCGAGCTCCTGGGGCATGCGCCCGACGAGCACCGCCAGCGCATCGATCGTCTGGCGCAGCTGTTGTCGCAGCGGCGGAATGGCCGCGTTCAGCACCGCCACGGTGGTCTCCTGCTGCGCGACATCCAGCGCAGCCGCGGTGCCCACCTGCTCCTCGAGCTGCAGATCCTTGAGAACGGTCTGGGCCGCAGACAGATCCTGCTGTGCGACGTTCAAGCGGTCATGCAGCTCGATCGCCTGAAAATAGGTGTTGGCCACACTCGTCATCACACTCAGCTCGATCGTGGCGCGATCGTAGCGGCTCGCTTGGGCTGCGAACTTTGCGGCATTGAAGGTGGCCCGGTTCTTGCCCCAGAAATCCAGCTCGTAGCTGGCCGATGCGAGCGCACTGAATTCCGAGAACGTGATCGGCGGGGCCCCGGGCAAAGCGCCCGATGCCTTCTCACGCTGCCGCGAGGCATCGCCCGAGACATCGAGAGTTGGAAACAGAGGCGCACCGGCGATCTGCGCCTGCGCATCCGCCTGACGCACCCTGGCGATTGCCGCGGCGATGTCATCGTTGGCGCGCTGCGCCTGCGCGATCAGATCATTCAGTTGCGTCGAGCCGAACCCGCGCCACCAGTCCGCCGAGGGCCATGCCGGAGTAGTTCCGAGCTTCGCAGAAGCCGAGGCCCCGGTGCTGCTGCCCGCGGGTTGCTGGGCCGCCGTCTTCTCGGCGGCGGCCTCTGTCGGCGTCTCGGTGATGTCGGTGCGCCATGCCGCCGGTGGCGGGATCTCGGGCCGTTTGTAGCGTGGGCCGAGGCTGCACGCACTCAACAGTACGGCCACACCCAGCGCCGCTGCGCCGCGGCACCAGGAGGATCTGCGCCGCAGGGCGGCGAAGCTCGAGGAATCTGCACGTATCACGGGAATGGATCGGACAAGCGGGCCCGGCAACAGACAATACGGGCAACGGGGTTGACCGCATATTGTCGGAAGATTAATTTCTGTTAACGGGAGCGGTTCCGCGGGCTCTCCCTGGTCCGTTCCAGGCCTGCCCGATCAGGGCCCGTTCACGAGTCCTGGAATGTCGCGGGTCTTATAGACGTGATCGACCAGGCCCCAGTCCCGAGCCTCCTCGGCGCTCATGAAGCGGTCGCGATCCAGAACCTTCTCCACCTCTTCGTAGGTGCGCCCGCAATGGGTGGCGTACAGCTGCGTCATCCGTCGCTTGGTCTTGACGATGTCCTCCGCATGGCGTTCGACATCAGAAGCTTGTCCCTGAAAGCCGCCCGAGGGCTGGTGCAAAAGGATGGTCGCATTGGGCAGCGCAATGCGCTGAGCACGGGCACCGGCCATCAAAAGGAACGACCCCATCGAGCCGGCCATGCCGATGCAGACCGTCCAGATCGGACATTTCACCCATTGCATGGTGTCGTAGATGGCAAACCCGCTGGTCACCACGCCACCGGGCGAATTGATATAGAGCGCAATATCCTTCGACGGATTCTCGGACTCGAGAAACAGCAGCTGGGCGCACACCAGAGCCGCCACCCCATCGTTGATCGGACCGTTGAGGAAGATGATCCGCTCGCGCAGGAGGCGCGAAAATATGTCAAATGAGCGCTCTCCCCGGCTCGACTGCTCGAGCACCATGGGGACCAGCTCCATCAGGCTGCCCACCTCAGCCCCGCCGAGGCACACGCCGTGGAAGCTCTCGTCTGCGAGGCGATGGAGTGTGGGATCGCAGCGGCGAACCCTGCATGGATCACTCTCAAAAGGGTCCCACCGGTAATCGTGGGGAAGAGCTCGAACGTCACCGTGGAATCCAGCGGCGGTCCGGCTGCGGCTTCGCTCCCATCCGCTGCTATGCGCCATCGATACTGAAGCAGCCGGTTCGGCTGCGCCTCCAGGATCTCGCATTCGACCCGGCCGTCGGGGGTGCCGGGAGGTCCCTGCAGAGTGAAACGAGCGCCCCGCAGCGGGCGGATATCGTTCGGTAACAGCCACTTTGCCAGCAGCTCCGGCTCGGTGAGAGCCCGCCAGACCCGCTCGGGGGCCGCTCCCAGCTCACACTCGCTCACCACGGCATCCCGGCTGGCCTCTCGCTTGTTACCCGTGGTGCCCTGCTGCAACGGCTGCCGAGTCAGCTCTCTCATGGTTCGAAATCCTCCAGAACTGTGCGAAGGCGTTGCAGGCGTTCCGGCCAGAAGGCTCGATAGCGATCGATCCACCCGATGAGCGGGGAGAGTCCGGCGGGTTCTGCCTGGTAGAGGGTGAACCGTCCTGCACGTCGCTCGCGCACAAGTCCCACCCGACGCAACGCACCCAAATGCTGAGAAACCGCGGGCTGCGAAATGGAGAGCCGCCGGGTCAGCTCGGAAACGCTGCGCTCGCCGCTGGCGAGCGCTTCGAACATGGCCCGCCGCGTCGGGTCGGCCAATGTCCGGAAAACCTGTGCCTCGAGCATGCGCTTATATAAGCATAGACTTATATCTGTGGCAAATTGCCGTCGCCCCCACCGCAGCAGTGCCATTGTTTTTCCTCGAATCTGAGCTATATTTTATGCGCAGGCATCTGAGTGCGAACGAGTATCGTTCCCTCTCGCCCAACAACTCGAACAACAACATACGGCGAAGCTCGCGACTCATGAGCACCACGGCAGATCATTTTCAGGCAGCTCTTCTGGCCCTGACGCGCTCGGGGTCCATCAAGGATCGTCTGCTCGAGGCCTATCGCAATCATCTGGCGCAGGTGGAGGAGTCAGAGCTTCCCGCCGAAGTGCGTGAGGAGTTTCGTCTCTTCAGTCAGGCCTTGACGCGCGAGCCGCCCTTGCTCCGCGGCGAGGATGCGTCGCGCGCCACCGTTCGAAAAATGTCGCTGCATGAGGCGGCCGCGATGGCATCGATCGTCGTACGCATGTTTGCCGCCGTCTCGGGCGGCGCGGCTCTCGGCAGCTGGAGTAAGAGCATGCGGAGCGACTCGAATGTCGTTCCGCTGTATCAGGCCGAAGCTAATCGAGCTTGAATTCGATCGTGTCCCAGCGCGTGGTCTCTTCGTGGCGCGCCTGACGCCGGATCGCATCAACCAGCGCCCGCTCATCCCAGTCGATCAGCTCATCGGCCAGATCGCAGAGCGCCTTCGGAACCGGGCGCTGTGAGCCGAACGGCTTCATCAGGACCACGGGCTTCTGACTCGCCTGCGCATAGAGCAATTGGAACGTCACGAGGTCCTGGGACGTTTCATGAAGACTTGACAGTCCGATCACCACCTCGGCCGGTGCGATCTGCCGGCGCAGCTCCTCCTTCAGGGCCTCCTTGTCGCCCTGCGGGCGCAGCTCGGGCTTGCTCGAGTTGCGGTAAAAGAAGTTTCGCGAGCTCTCGAGGTACTCGAAGACGCGCAGGTAGTCATCGCTGTTTTCCCAGGCGTGGGTCACGAAGAGCCGGATCGGATTGGCCTGCGACATGAAAGGAACGCCAGAACAGGCTGCATGCCCGGGACAGCAGCGAGTGTCGCACAAGCTTCGCCGGCGCGAAACTCGGCAGGCCGACGCTCCGCAGCGACGGTTTTACCCTCCCGCATACCAAGCTGCCCCGATAGAATGCGGCGTTTGCGATAAGGGCCAGCTATAGGTGCGTCTGCTCGTCTATAACATCCGCTACGCCACGGGCACCGGTCCGGCCTTCTACCTGCCGATCCCCGGGGCAGGCTACCTGCGGAGCAACCGCAAGGTGCTCGAGGGAATCACCAATTTCATTCGCGCCGAGCACCCGGATGTGGTGGGCCTGATCGAGGTGGACACCGGATCGATCCGTACCGGCATGCTGAATCAGGCCGAGCACATCGCCGGCTCCATCGGCCACTATTCCACGTTCCAGTGCAAATACGGCACCGGCTCGATCAACCACCTGGTGCCGATCGTGCGCAAGCAGGCGAATGCCTTCCTGTCCGCACCGCACGTGCATGGCGAGCGGTTCCACTATTTCGATACCGGCATCAAGCGGCTCATCATCGAGCTCGAGCTCGATGATGTGTGTGTCTTCCTCGTGCATCTGTCGCTGAAGTTCCGCCACCGCCAGTACCAGTTGCGCTCCCTGCACGATCTGATCGTCCAGTCGCCCAAGCCGGTCATCGTCGCGGGCGACTTCAACACCTTCTGGGGCACCCACGAGATCTATCTCTTCATGCGCGCCGCCGGGCTGCGCAGCGCGAATTCCGCCGGCCTGCCGTCCTTCCCGGCACGCGTGCCCCGCATCGAGCTCGACTTCATCCTGGTGAGCGAAGGGATCGAGGTGACCGATTTTCGTGTCCCCGATGTGCGCTTCTCGGATCACCGGCCGCTGGTATGCGACTTTCATGTCCGCACGGACGCGCTGGTGCGTCGCACGGCCGCCTGAGGCTGCAGAATCATGAATGACTCCCCTGCCTGGAGCAGCGAGCGCGATGCCGATGGGGTACTGTGGCTCAGCATCGACAAGCCCGGCACCTCGGCCAACGTACTCTCCAGCAACGTGCTGCGCGAGCTTGATGCGCTGTTGCAGCCGCTCGCCCAGCAGCCTCCGCGCGCCGTGGTGGTGCTCTCGGCGAAGAAGAGCGGCTTCGTTGCAGGCGCCGACATCAAGGAGTTCACCGGCATCAGCAATGCCGAGGAGGGCTACCAGCTCATCCGTGCCGGCCAGCAGGTCCTTGACCACCTCGAGGCGCTCCGCTGCCCCACCGTGGCGGCCATTCATGGCTTCGCACTCGGCGGCGGCCTGGAGCTGGCCCTGGCGTGCCGCTACCGGGTTGCGGTCGCCGATGAGCGCCTGTCGCTCGGACTGCCGGAGGTGCAGCTCGGCATTCATCCGGGGTTCGGTGGCACCGTGCGTTCCGTGCGGCTCGTCGGGGTGAAAGCGGCCATGGAGCTGATGCTCACCGGAAAACCCGTGCGCGCGGACAAGGCCCTGCGCATCGGCCTGGTAGACAAGCTCGTCCCGGCCGCAGAGCTGCGGGCGGCCGCCAAAGCCATGGCGATGCAGCCCCCACCGCTGCATCGGGCGCCGTTCGCCGAGCGCCTGTTGAGCTGGGGAGCGATGCGACCCTTCGTGAAGAATGCATTGCTGGCGCAGGTCCGCTCCAAGGCCCGGCGCGAGCACTATCCGGCCCCGTACGCGATGATCGATCTGTGGGCTCGCTGGGGCGCGCAGGGACACGCCGCATTCGAGGCGGAAGCACGCTCGATCGCGCAGCTCTTCCTCTCCGAGACTTCACGCAACCTGGTCCGCGTGTTCCTGTTGCAGGACCGGCTGAAGAGCCTGGGCGGCAAGGTGGCGCAGGAGCAGAAGCACGTACACGTGGTGGGCGCCGGCGTGATGGGAGGTGACATTGCGGCCTGGTCGGCGCTGCGAGGCTTCACGGTCACGCTGCAGGATCGCAGCCTGGAGCTCATCGAGCCGGCGCTGAAGCGGGCTCAGGAGCTGTTCGAGAAGCGCCTGCGCGAGCCCGGTGCACACTCTGCGGCTCGCGAGCGGCTGCGCGCGGATGTGGCAGGTGACGGAGTCCCCTCTGCCGATGTCGTGATCGAGGCCATCTTCGAAAATCTGGAGGCCAAGCGCGAGCTGTACGCGCGCCTGGAGCCACGCATGAAGCCTGCAGCGCTGCTGGCAACCAACACCTCGAGCCTGATGCTCGAGCCGCTGGCCGCGAACCTGGCGCGCCCCGGCCAGCTCGTCGGCCTGCACTTCTTCAACCCCGTTGCCCAGATGCCGCTCATCGAGATCGTCCAGGCGCAGCAGACCGACGCCACGGTCATGCAGGCAGCCACCGCCTTCGCGCGCCGCCTCGACAAGCTTCCCGTGCCCTGCCGGAGCGCGCCGGGATTTGTCGTGAACCGCGTCCTCATGCCCTACCTGCACGAGGCCATGTTTGCCGCTCAGGAAGGAGTGCCTCTGAGCGTGATCGATGCAACGGCCGTCTCCTTCGGCATGCCCATGGGCCCGATCGAGCTCGCAGACGTCGTCGGACTCGATGTTGCAAGCCACGTGGGCGAGATCATCGCTGCCGAGCTCGGGCGGCCCGCACCGGATCTCTCCCGGCTCAAGGAGCTGATTGCAGCCAAGAAGCTCGGGCGCAAGAGCGGCGAGGGATTCTACACATGGCATGAAGGCAAACCGCGCAAACCCACACCACCCGACACCACCGCACCCCCCGACCTGATCGACCGTCTGATTCTCGTCCTCGTGAACGAGTGCGTGGCCTGCCTGCGCGAGCGGATCGTCGCGGAAGCCGACCTCATCGATGCAGCGGTGATCTTCGGAACCGGATTCGCGCCATTTCGCGGCGGACCACTCGCCTATGCGCGCAGCCGTGGCGTGGGCGCAGTCGTAGCGAGGTTGGAAGAGCTGGCAGTGCGTCACGGTCCGCGCTTCCGGCCTGACTCGGGCTGGCCACAGCTCAGCGTGGCACTCAAATCCTGACTCGGATACGGCTGTGCATACACTCGCGGGCCGGCCTGCAGCCCGTGTAAACCGTGACGGACGTTCCGGTGCCCCCGAGGGCCTGTGCTACCATCGGACATAATTGCGACGCACCAATTTCCGGTAGATGGCGTCAGGCCTGGAGAAATGCCCGAAGAACGCGAAGCCAGCGTTCAACTGCTCAAGACGTTCGCGCCGCTCGACGGTCTGAAGCGCGACAATCTTGCCGCGCTCGCCAAGAAGGTGAGCGTGCGAACGATGCCCGCCGGCAGGATGCTCTTCAAGGAGGGCGATACCGACAAGCGCACCGTCTGGCTCGTCGCAGGCATGGTGGAAATTCGCGAAGGCGAACGCACGATCGCCATGATTCGCGGTGGCACGCCCGACGCCCGCAATCCTCTGTACCCGAAAATTCCCCGGACGGTGAGCGCCCGCGCCGTGGACGAGATCAGCTATCTGTCGATCGACAGCGAGCTGCTGGATGTCATGATCACCTGGGATCAGACAGGCACGTACGAAGTCGCGGAGCTGCAAACGCGGCTCGACGGGACGAGCAGCGATGACTGGATGACGACGCTGCTGCAGACCAAGGCCTTTCACCGCATCCCCCCGGCCAACATTCAGGCGATCTTCATGCGCCTGCAACGCTTCCCCTGCCGAGCCGGCGACATCGTGATCAAGCAGGGCGACGAAGGGGATTACTTCTACGTCATCGTGAACGGCAAGTGCGTGGTCACCCGCGAGACGCCTCTCAACCGCGAAGGCATCAAGCTCGCCGAGCTCGGAGTCGGCGACACCTTCGGCGAGGAGGCCCTGATTGCCGAGGCAAAGCGCAACGCGACTGTCACGATGCTGACCGACGGCGTGCTGATGCGGCTCAACAAGCAGGACTTCCGCGAGCTCATGAACGAGCCGCTGCTGCAATGGGTGCCCTACGAGAAGGCCACGGAGATCATCGCACGTGGCGGCCGCTGGCTCGACGTGCGCCTGCCGAGCGAGCACCAGAACCTGGCCATCGAAGGCTCGCTGAACATCCCGCTTTACTTCATCCGCCTGAAGATCTCGGCGCTCGACCGCAACATCCCGTATGTCGTGTACTGCGATACGGGGCGGCGCAGCTCCGCCGCCGCCTTCATCCTCGTTGAGCGTGGCTTCGATGCCTACGTGCTGACCGGCGGCCTTACCAACAGCAACATCGCCCTGCGGCGCTCCGCCTAGTCCCTCCCGCCGGCTGACCCCCTGCTGCGCCCTGCAAAGGGTCCGCAGCTTCCCCCGAGCTGACCTGCGCGTGCCGTCGATGGCACGTCGCCATCGTGTGCGCCCTCTTTCGCCTCGGCTGTTCGCCCGCCCTCCTCGGCGGGTCAGCCGCCTTTTTTCCGGGTTCGCCGCCGCTCGGGGTATACCACAAGCCGCTTGTGGTACGCTGTCGAAAATGGTACAGAAGTCAGTCAGTCGGTACCTCGCCGCGATCGGCAAACGCGGCGGTGAGGCGGGACGCGGCGCCTCGAAGCTCCGCGGGGGAGTCAGTTACTACAAACGCATCTCGCGGCTTGCTGCCCGGGCACGGGCCGCGAAGCGCAAGGGGTCCAGATGAGCGAACTGAAGATCAGCGATGAGGGGGGGCGCAGCACGGGGTGGACCTGGCTGATCGTCCTGGCGATGGTGACGCTACCGGTGCTCGCGTGGTTCTTCTTCATCCCCGTTGCCGCCGTCGCCCTGGTGGCGGCGTGCATCATCGGCACCGTCGGCGGGGCAGCCCGTCGCGCGCGTGCGCAGGTACGTGAGCAAAGGAAGCAGCAGATGCAGTCTGCAGAGGTCGCGCTCAACGATTATTGGCGACCGATGTCCTGAAGAGCTTTCGGCTGCGCCGCCGCAGCGCAAGAGTGTCGTCGAGCGGCCCGTGCGGTGTGGTGCACGCCGCGCGGGAGACTCACATCGTGTGTGTGGCTTTGTCGCCCGAGAGCGCGCCGGCCAGATAGTTCTCGATTTTCTTCTGCGTCTGCCCGCGATCCTGGTCGCTAAACTGCACGCCGATGCCGGCGGTCCGCTTGCCCTGCGCGCCCTTGGGCGTGACCCAGATGACCCGTCCGGCTACCGGCAGCTTCTCGTCCTCGCCCATCAGGTTGAGCAGCATGAAAACTTCATCGCCCAGGCGATAGTTGCTGTTGGTGGGAATGAACAGCCCCCCATTGCGCACGAACGGCATGTACGCAAGGTACAGCGCGCTCTTGTCTTTTATGGTCAGGGTCAACAGACCCGGCTTGTTCCCACCAGTACGCAATGGCCTACCTCGCCCGGCTCACGGCAGTGTTCTCGATCTTCGGTGCCAGATGCCGCAGGAGATCCTCCAGCGCCAGTCCCCGGTTGATCGGCGTCTCGAGCGCGGACCTGAGATCTCTCACCCCGTCCAGCAGCCCGAAGAGCGCCCGTATATTCAAGACCGTCCCGGCTCCTTGCAAGTAGGGGACAGCGCCCACTTCTGTAAAGCCGCCGGTCGTTCCCGATTGTTCCTGAATGCGTTTCGTGAGCCAGTTCTCAAAGCATCGCAGCCTGAGCGGCAGCTCGGTTCGCGCCCACCGCTCGGCAGTGGCCGCGGGATCCAGCGCACCTCGGACCGCCTCGTCCAGGCTCCGTTGCACCTCGCCTGAGATCTGCACGATGACCGCAGGATCCGCGGCGGCTGCATGCCAGGGGGCCTCTCCGAGCACATCGAGCACGGCATTCCAGTCCGCCTTACCGCGCGTAGCCTCGAGCCAGCCGATCGCCTCGGCCCGAGCGGGAGCCGGCACTTGAATTCGCTGGCAGCGGCTGAGGAGGGTTGCAGGCAGCCGCGAAGGCTGCGTCGCGACCAAGATCAACACCGTGCGCGCCGGAGGCTCTTCGAGCGTCTTCAGCAGCGCGTTGGCCGCAAACCGATTGAGCAGATCGGCCGGCGAGACGATAGCGAGCTTGTACCCGCCCTGGTGGCTCGTCAAAGCGAGCTCCTGCGCAAGCTCGCGCACCTGCTCGATCCGGATCTGGCGCGAGTCCTCGACCGGCTCGAGGCTGATGAGGTCCGGATGGTGGCGCGCACGCACACGCTGGCAAGCGCCACACGCGAGGCAAGGTGCTCGCTCGGGATGCGCGCACAGCACGAGCTGGGCCACCCAGCCGGCCAGCCACTCGCCGCCCGCTCCCGGGGCCTCGTGGATCAGCAACGCGTGCGGCATCCGATCGGCTGCGTACGCTGCCTGCAGAGCGGCCATCTGATTGCGCAGCCAGCTCATGCTCATCGCGGCAGATCATCCTCCGGTGAGCCGTTCATGAGACCGGCGAGCGCTGCGATCACCTGCTCGATCACCTCATTCACTGGACGTGCCGCATCGACGACGCGGATGCGCTCTGGCGCACCGCCCGCAATGGCGAGATAGCCTGCGCGGACACGCTCGAAGAACTCGATCTGTTCGGCCTCGAAGCGGTCCGCTGCGGCTCCGGAACGAGTGCGGGCACGGGCAAGCCCCACCTCGACCGGAAGATCCAGAATCAAGGTCCGCTCGGGCTGCAGATCGGCGTGTACTGCGCTTGCAAGCTGCTCGATCCACGCCAGGTTCATCCCCCGCCCATAACCCTGGTAGGCGCGTGTGGCATCGGTGAAGCGATCACAGATCACCCATTCGCCATGCCCCAGGGCTGGCCGGATCAGATTGTCGAGGTGGATCGCGCGCGCGGCAAACATGAGCAGTGTCTCGGTCACCGCCGAGACGTGCTCGGTCCCGCGCTCCAGCACAATGGTGCGCACACGCTCTGCGAGTGGCGTACCGCCCGGCTCCCGGGTGAGACGCGCCCGCAGCTTCTGCCGGACCAGCCACTCTGCGATCGCCACCGCCACCGTGGATTTGCCCGCGCCCTCGATGCCTTCGAGCGTGATGAAACGGCCGCGGATCATTTCGTCCCCGGAGGTGTGCGGTCGGGGCCTGCCGGCTCGTGAGAGCCCGTGGCGGTCTCCGCATGAGGGGCCGTACCGGTTGCGCCGTGTGTCACGCCCGCACGCTGTAGCGCCCTGAGGTGCTCGAGGTAGCTTTTCACGGCCTTATTGTGCTCCTCGAGCGTCTTCGAAAAATGATGACGGCCATCTCCGGTACCGGTCGCGACGAAGTACAGCTCGCCTGTCTCCTGAGGATGCACCGCTGCAAGGACGGAGTCGCGCCCGGGAAGGCAGATCGGGGTCGGCGGCAGCCCGGCGCGCGTATACGTGTTGTACGGTGTGTCCTTGAGCAGGTCCTTCGTTCTGATTTCGCCCTCATAACTCGCCCCGAGTCCGTAAATGACCGTGGGGTCGGTCTGCAGCCGCATCCCCTTGCGCAGCCGGCTGACGAAAACGCCCGCGATCCTGGCGCGTTCCTCCGGCGTGCCGGTCTCCTTCTCGATGATCGAGGCGAGTGTCAAAGCCTCATAGGGACTCTGCAAGGGCAGATCCACGCTGCGCTGCTGCCAGGCGCTCCCCAGAACTCTCTGCATCGCGTTGTAAGCCAGGGAAAGGATCTCCAGGTCCGCTGTTCGCGCCGCAAAGCGGTAGGTGTCCGGAAAGAATAGCCCCTCCGGCGCCTCTCCCGGATGTCCCAGAGCCGCCATCAGTTCGGCGCTGCTCTTACCCAGCAGCGTGTGCGTCACGGCAGCGTGGTGATCCAGTGCCCGGCGGAAATCAGCAAAAGTCGTCCCCTCGATGATGGTGATCTGCTCGAGTACGACCTTGCCTTGATCGAAGAGGTCGAGGATCTGCGCCGGGCTCGCTGCAGCGGGAATCTCGTACATCCCCGCCTGGATACGAAGCCGATGGCCGCTGAGGCGTCCCGAGAGCCGCAGATACACCTCGATCGCGCGCGGATGGCGCAAGGCGCCGAGGTTTCCCAGCTCGCTCAGCACCGTGCGCACGCTGGCACCCTGCTCGACCTGAATGCGGGCAATGCTCTGCGAGGGGCCCGGTGAGTGGAACAGCCGCTGCAGCCACAGATAGCCCGCGCCGGCTGCGCAGACGGTGAGGAGGATGAGGGCAAGCAATACAACCAGCACCCGGCCGCGACTGCTAGGCATCGCGAGGCTCTTCGAGCAGCGGCGTGAGTTCTTCGAGCAGACGATGCGTGAGGGCTCCGGGAGCCAGGACCTGCTCATCGAGCTCCCGGACCGGCCAGATACCAACTCGTGCGTTGGTCAGAAAGACTTCATCGGCTGCGCGCAGGTCGGCGAGGTCAAGCGCGCATTCGTGCGCTTCAATGCCCGCACTGGCGGCCTGCCGCAGCACGATGCGCCGCATGACGCCTGCGACGCCACAAACATCCAGGAGCGGAGTCTGAAGAGTCGAACCGCGCACAAGAAAAACATTCGTCATGGTGCCTGAGACGAGCCGGCCCGAGCTGCTGAACAGGATGCCTTCGCTCAAACCGCGATTGAGGCATTCCGCGCGTGCGAGGACCTGCTCGAGCCGATTGCAATGCTTCAGTCCCGCCAGCAACGGATTCTCTCCGAGACGCAGCGCGAGCGTGCCCGCCTTGAGCCCAGCATGAGGCGGCGCGGAGTCTTCGGCTGGCCATGCGTATCGGATTGTGATCCGCGTCGCCTTCTCGCGGCCTGTGAATCCGTAACCGCGCGCCACCGCCGAGCCGCGCGTGACCAGGACTTTCACGAGGGCCCGATCGGATCCGTGTGCGAGCTCCTCGACCTCGCTGCGCACGGCGGCCTCATCGTGGAAGGCGATCTGCAGCCGTTTGCAGCCGCTCATCAGGCGCTCGAGGTGCAGGGACAGGAAGCGTGGGCGACCCGCCCTGCAGGCAATCGTCTCAAACAGGCCGTCACCAAAATGCAGGCCCCGATCGAGCGTCGAGACCCCAGCAGCCTCTGTTCCGTCGACCAACATCCTCTCGGAGCCTGCGCCAGGCAGAACAGACCCGGGGTCGTAGCGTGCCGGCTGCTTCCGGATCATGTGTCCGCTCTGCCGAGCGCGTTTAGGTTGAACGCCGCCAGCATGCCGCGCGCTTTCGCGCGGGTTTCCTCCAGCTCGCGCTGTGGATCTGAATCGGCAACGATGCCCCCGCCCGCGCGCAGCTCCACCGCACGCCCCATCACCGTCATCGTGCGGATCAGAATATTCATGTCCATCAGGCCGTCGCGGCCGAGATACCCGAGGGAGCCGGTATACGCTCCGCGCCCCTCTGCCTCCAGCTCGGCGATGATCTGCATGCAGCGGAATTTTGGACAGCCCGTGATCGTGCCGCCCGGAAAAACCGCTCGCAGGGCGCCGATCGGCGTCACCTCCGGCCGCAGCTCCCCGCTTACGTTGGAAACGATGTGGTGCACGTGCGCGTAGGATTCGATGCTCATCAGCTCATCCACCCTCACCGTGCCCGCGCGACAGACACGACCCAAGTCGTTGCGCTCCAGATCGATCAGCATGATGTGCTCGGCACGCTCCTTCGGATGCGCGGCGAGCTCGCGCATCTCCGCATGATCATCTCCGGGGCGACGGCTGCGGGGCCGAGTCCCTGCAATGGGTCGCGTATCGATCCGACGGCCATGGATACGCACCAGTCTCTCGGGCGAGGAGCTCAGTATCCGCGCTCCGCGCCACTGCACGAGCGCTGCGAATGGTGCCGGATTGGCGCTGCACAGGCGCTCATAGAGCCTCCCGACATCCGGCTCACCCGAAAGCTGCAGTCTCCAGCGCCTGGACAGGTTGGCCTGGTAGATGTCGCCGGCCTTGACGTATTCCTTCGCTCGAACGACGCGCTCGAGGTACGCCTCCGGTACTTCCTCCTCGAGCGACACAACGCGTATCGCCTGCGGGTCGGGCGCGGCGAGCGCGGCGGTGCTTCGGGCATCGGACTCGATCCGCTCGAGCGCCTGCGCCGCCTCCGGCTCGGCGATCATGTATACGCGTCCGCTGGCCCGTTCGTGCATCAAGGCAGCCCGGGTCCGCACGGCAAAGGCGCGCCACGGCAAGCTCGCGGCCGGAAGCCGCAGGTGGGGCTCCACCTCCGCCGCGAGCTCGTAACTCAGAAAGACAGACCAGCCGCCACAAAAAGCAGGGTACTCGGGTGTCGCCGGCCTACGCTCGGTGAGCCACCAGTTCTCCAGCGCCTGCAGGAATCCGCTGCCTGCAGGGGCGACTCCGTCTGCCCCCAGGCGTCCCTCCCGGTCGAGCCACAGACATTCACCCGGCGCGGCGACCAGTATGCTGCTGTGGCTGAGGGCGCCGTCCGCAGCACTGTCGAACAGGAAGGGATAGCGATCGGGAAAGCGCGCGGCCATGCGTCGCAGCACCGAGGGTGCAACGTCCAGATCGCGGATGACAGGTGGATTGCGAGCTCCCACGGAGCCCTCCGGAGTGCTCTTGCGGAACCGTACGTCAGCCGGTGAAGCGGCGGAAGATCACCGAGCCGTTCGTGCCGCCAAAGCCGAAGGAGTTCGACAGGGCGACATCGACCTTCATTCGCCGCGCCGTGTTGGGCACGTAGTCGAGATCGCAGTCCGGGTCCGGCGTGTGATAGTTGATCGTGGGCGGCACGACGCCATCGCGAATCGCGAGAATCGAGAAGATCGCCTCGATGACGCCCGCCGCACCCAGCAGATGGCCCGTCATGGACTTGGTGGAGCTCACGGCCAGCCGCTTGGCATGCTCGCCGAAAGCGCGCTTCATGGCCGTGGTCTCGGCCTTGTCCCCGAGTTGGGTCGAGGTCGCATGCGCATTGATGTACTGAACGTCAGCGGCATTCAGTGAGGCGTCCGCCAGAGCATTGCTCATGGCAAGCCGCGCCCCCTCTCCGTCCTCGGGCGGCGCGGTGATGTGATAGGCGTCGCCGCTCATGCCGAAACCGATGATCTCGGCATAGATGTTCGCGCCGCGGGCTCGCGCATGCTCCAGCTCCTCCATGATGACCGCGCCACCGCCATCGCTGAGCACAAAACCATCGCGGTCCCGATCCCACGGCCGACTCGCCTGCTTCGGTGCATCGTTGCGCGTCGAAAGCGCCTTGGCCTGGCCGAAGCTGCCGAGGCCGCAAACGGTGGTCGCCATTTCCCCGCCGCCGGCGATGAGCACATCGGCATCCCCGTACTGGATGGTGCGCATGGCAAGGCCAATGGCATGAGTCGAAGTCGTACAAGCGGTGACCACCCCCAGGTTGGGTCCTCTCAGGCCATACTTGATCGACAGATGGCCCGCGATCATGTTGATGATCGTCGCCGGCACGAAGAACGGCGAGATCTTGCGGGGACTGTGTCCCTTGAGATAGTTGTCGTACTCGGACTCGATCGTACCGAGGCCGCCGATGCCTGCTCCGCAGACTGCTCCGCAGCGGGCCGAGTCGAGCTTGCTGAAGTCGATACCCGAGTCCGTGACCGCCTGGATGCCCGCGGCGACGCCGTAGTGCATGAAGTCGTCCATGCGCCGCGCATCCTTGGGCGCAATGTACTGGCTTACGTCGAAGTCGCGGACCGGGCCGCCGAAGCGGACGGGAAACGCGGACACATCGAACCGCGTGATCGGTCCGATGCCGCTCTCCCCGCGCAGGATTGCTTCCCACGCGGACTTGAGCGTGCTGCCCACTGGCGAAATGATGCCGAGCCCTGTAATGACGACGCGACGCTTGCTCACACGCTACCTGTAAGAAGATCCGACGGATGGAAGGGGCGCGGGGACGTGCCACCCCGCCGGGCCGGAAGCCGGACGGGCTGCCCCGAAGCGCTTGGGTCAGGCTTTGGTGCGGCGATCGTTGATGTACTCGATCGCCTGCTGCACCGTCGTGATCTTCTCGGCATCCTCATCGGGAATCTCGATCTCGAATTCCTCTTCCAGGGCCATGACGAGCTCGACGGTGTCGAGCGAGTCGGCTCCCAGATCGTCCACGAACGAGGCATCGTTCGTGACTTGTTCCTGCTTGACGCCCAGCTGCTCGGCAACGATGGCTTTGACCTGCTGCTCAACTGTGCTCATTAGCGCTTTGTCCTTATGTGGTCGTTTAACGCATGCTCGGTACGAGCCCGGCGCGGCCAGGGTCCGCCAGCGCGGGCGCGGTATTGTAGGGGAACACCCCCGGGGCTGCCACTCGAACGCAGATGCGAGTGATTGTTTTTGCTGACGAAACTCGGGCGCCGCGTTCCTGCCCGAGCCGCGCGCCGTGCCGCGGCTTGTGGCGCGCGGCCAACGGAGCACCTCGCAGCTCAGGGCATGTACATTCCGCCATTCACGTGCAGGGTCTGCCCGGTCACATACGCTGCACGCGCAGAGCTCAAAAACAGGACCACCGCCGCAACATCCGCCGGTGTCCCGAGTCGCCCCATCGGAATCTGTGTCAGCAACGCCGCGCGCTGCTCCTCGTTGAGCGCACGTGTCATGTCGGTGTCGATGAATCCCGGGGCAACCGCGTTGATGGTGATGCCGCGCGTAGCGACTTCCCTCGCCAGCGACTTGGTGAATCCGAGGATGCCGGCCTTTGCCGCGGCGTAATTCGCCTGACCGGGGTTACCCGTGACTCCCACCACCGAGGTGAGATTGATGATCCGTCCGCGACGCTCCTTCATCATGCGTCGCAGGCAAGCCTTGGAGAGCCGGAACACCGAGGTCAGGTTGGTTGCAATCACTCGCTCCCAGTCCTCCGGTTTCATGCGCAGCAGCAGCATGTCGCGCGTGATCGCCGCATTGTTCACCAGGATGGTCGGCATCTGACCGGCCGCATCCAGCTCCTGGATCAGGGCCTCGATGGAGGCCGCATCCCCGACGTCCAGCACGGCGCCCCGGCCGTTGTATCCGTGCGACGCCAGAGTCGCGCCAAAGGCCGCAGCCCCTTCCGCGGAAGTGGAGGTCCCGACCACCTGCGCTCCCGCCTCGGCCAGCGCCAGTGCGATAGCGTGGCCGATGCCGCGTGAGGCCCCGGTCACGAGTGCAACCTCGTTCTCGAGCCTACCCGCCTCCTGAGTCGTCACGCTCGTTGCTCCCCGCCGGGGCCGCGCTCGCCACCTGCAGCCGCGGCCTGCGTCGCTTGCAGCGCCGCACCGATCGACTCCAGGTCATCCAGTGCCCGGAAGTCCAACCCCGGTCGCTTTTCGATCCGACGATTCAGCCCCGTGAGGACTTTGCCCGGCCCGCACTCGATGATCTGAGCAACCTGGCTGGCGATGGCCCGGATGGTGCGGGTCCACTGCACCGGTCTCAGGAGCTGGCTGGCCAGATGAGCGCGG
>Ga0070741_10006119_pt1 | contig 26105 bp, 37 predicted proteins | sample Coa_R1_4_FD_66440 | JGI IMG/M metagenome (GOLD analysis project Ga0070741, IMG submission 66440) | Surface soil microbial communities from Centralia Pennsylvania, which are recovering from an underground coalmine fire - Coalmine... | ecosystem: Environmental > Terrestrial > Soil > Unclassified ... | reverse complement strand
CGAAGCGCGAACGTAGACCAGTAGCCTCCAAAAGTGTTAGAGCCCACAGAAATACCACCGCGCTTGCCCCAGCATCGTCTCGCTAGTTCGTGCGGACTGAAGTGGACAAACTTCGATGTTGCGAAGTACATGAACTTGTAAAGCGGTAGGCTCTTCGCTTTGCGTGCAACGAACGCTACAGTGGGCAATTTATTTCGTCCTGACAGACGCCACTTCAACTGCATGGCCAAGGTGCTCAGCGTCGCTTCCGCTGCTGCCCTGAGTGCATCGGTAGACTGATATGGGAGACCTAGCGCCTTGACTGCATGGGTTCCTGAAAAATCCTTCTGGGCAGTAATTGCATCTGCGATTTCGAACTGCGATTTAGCCCTTAACAATGCGTTCACCTGCGCTTCGGTCAAAGTCTTTAGGTAGCGCAACCAAATTAACTCTTCACACGCGGGTCGTAGCATCGTGACTCCCGCGAACCCAAGACCAGCATCGTTCAATGCGAGAATGGCACCTAAGCACTCATGCTGGCGAACCATCACCGCACGAAGAACAAGCGGATACATTCCATCAGTTGCTTGCCATGCAAACTCAGCATGAAATTCGACGACGGGGGTCGTCTCCTTTAGAAATTCCCGAACCATCTCCGCCAGCGCGACTATATCAACGTTCGCCAATCAGCCTGCCTTCATATTAGGTATCGAGAAAGTCCCACTCTTCGCCGAGAACCCAGCGTACGGCAGCGAATTTGCCGTTCAGGTAGCCCCAATCCCAGTCGTTCAACAACTTCGCTACATTTGGCCCATATTTCTTCCGAACCTTCTTCGCCGCGCTTTTTGCTAGTTTCAATACATCGGGGTTTATCTTCTCTCCTTCGTGTTTCACACGATACATCAGGTTCATATGGCGGTAGTACCAGACGCGGTCGAAGAATTCTTGTTCCGCTTTCCAAATTTCGCTTTCGGGTCGCACGTACTTCCTGAGTAGCCCATAGACCTGAAGAAAATCCCGTTTCCCTCTGGTCATGCTTTCTAATGTAGGATGCTCCCAATATTTGACTTCAAATGGCGGTCGATTGTTTCGCTTGTAGGCTTCCAGATAATCCTTCGCTGGATTCGTCAAGAAATTGGAGACTATGAAGAGGACCACATCAGGACGTTCCGCCTCAGCCCACGCGAGAAGGTTCTGCAGTTCCTTTGCAGGAACACCAGCCTTGTAGTGCTTGCAGTCAACAAACCACTTTTCCTGCCGACGAGTTTTGTCCACGTCTACTCGCGCAAGATGAGCGACGATGTCTCGACCGCTATCGGCTGGGCTGCTCTTCTTGCCGGTCCCTTTGCGCCAATCGAGATTGACGAAGCCAAGTTCTTCGAGCAGGTCAAAGCAGAACTCTTCAAATTTAGTTGCGGACATCCGACTGAAAGACAGTTTTTGCTTGGGTTTCACATCTGGGATTGTGCAGCCCAGAATTGCTGGACAGCAAGTAATTTCAGCGCAATAATTCCCGCCATGAAACCCGCTACCGTTCTGCTCCTGCTTTTCGGTTTCTTCTTCTCTGCGGTGGCACAACAAGCGAAAGAAGATGACCCTGTACTTTTCTTCTCGGTGGACAGGACGGGGTTTTCTGCCACTGGCAAATGGATTCCGAGCGATGCAGGTGAGAAGCCAGCATTCCCTAGCGAGACACAGATTGATTGCTTCAGGAGAAGCATGGAGTGTGTAGAAGGCACAGCTGACTTTTACATGGGATTTCCACACGTAACACTGAATTATCTGCAAGTCGTCAAGTGGGACAATGACGGCCTTATCGCAAGTAGTAGCGCGGCATGCATGACCAACACCATTCTGGTTGCATTTGCGGAGAAGACGCTTACAGCGACGGATTCCATGAAGAGACTTCCCGAAAAGCAGAAGTCAGCCTGCAAGTTCTTCGGGGCCGAGAAGACGATGCATTACGCGTTTGTGCTGATGAACTCCGAACGCTGGAACAAGGAACGAGAACAAAAATGGCTCCATCCCGACTCTCAGCAATAGAGAAGTTTGGATTCTTTGTTTCAGTCGCGACCTTACTGTCGTGCTCCGCTACTGCATTCGGACAAGACAAGGGCTCTCCTTCCAAGCCCCGCCGTGCAACTCTGCAACAGCAGAAGATGTGCGACGAGCAGGCAAAGAAGAAATTTCACGAGGATAATCCGCACCCGAACGAGACGACAGGCTACACGAGTCATTACGACCCGCAAGTGAATGTCTGCTACATCCTTGTTCATTACGTCGAAGCAAGCAAAAATGGTGTGTCGGTCTCGGACGACGTTTACGACGCATTCGAGGGACGAGAGTACGCTGCTTACATCTGGATTAACAACGAAGGTAAGAAATTTTGGGAAATCAAACCGATGGAGTGTTGGATTAAGCCCCTCGGCGGAGAGAAGCAAACCTGCAACGACTCGGATGAGTTCGACTCAATGGTGGAAAAGAACTTCGGAATCGGAAAATGACGACGCTGATAGCCGTGCTACTCCTCCTTGGGACCGGACGACCGCCTGGCGACATCTACACAATTGAAGGAAGGGTTCTTTCGAAGAGCACCTTCTACTCGGGTGTAGCCAACGGAAAGACCATGACGTTCGTTGCCGTCTCGGTGAAACCTCAGAACGAGGAAGTAGCGAAGTCTTACGTAGTGTGCCAAGGTAGCGACATCTACAGCGAACAATTCATGCCGGGTCAGGACGTGAAAGCGACATTGATTACAGGGCCGCTCTGCGACACGGTGAAGAGGTTCAAACAAATCGGGATTTGGCGGTCAGCAAGAGTCAGGATTACACGTTGAAGGCACGGACAGCTTTCAAGTTCGGCTGCCAATATTTGTGAACTGACTTCGAGGTTGGGGTGTTCTTGTTCTTTCTTCCAACAGGACAGGACGGCGATAAAAGGTTTTATCACTCTCCGTATACTGCGTAGACTTTATGAGAAAAGCCCCATTTTGGTTGCGGACAGGGGGTTTGAGCCTGTGAGATGTCCGAAGCCTTGTCGCTTCGCCAGACGGCATTCTACGCAAGGATTTTCGCAAGGAATAGGGCTTTAAGCGGCTACTTGTAATCCTCGGCTCGCTCTTGCCACTGCTAGACGTGCTGCTAGTGCGGCCCGCGGGCTGTCGTCGAGGACAACCGACCGTCGCCGCTTTGGAGCGACGAGGTCGATTGCCAGACGGCAGTGGGTGGTATTCTCTGGGTCAAATCCCCAAATCGACTCATAGATGTTGGGGCTGACCGAAATGGGTTTCAGTCCTCCTGCTTCCGCCTGCTTCTTGCGGGAGTTCAGCGCACCATTCATCGTGGCGTCCCGGCGGTGTTGCGAAGAGGCGAAGGCGTAGAAATCTATCTCGGAAGTCGCCTGCGATTTCTCCGTAGCGTCCGGGGATGAGGTCCTCGGTTCCATGACGACCGGTAACCATTTTCACGCGGTACTTCTCCGCGAATTCTCTTATGCTCAATTCAGCCTCCCCAAACCTCAGCATCTTTCTCTCGTCCCATCGTTTGCCATGCCCGCGATGTCCAGAGCCCGCCATTTTGTCGAGCCTTTCGCTGCAGTGCAGTCAGACGTTGAAGCGATTCAGCATAAGCTTTGGCACTGGTGAGCGGTTGACCTTCGGGGCTGTCAAACGCCTGCTGCAGTTCCTCGACAGACCAAGGTGCGATTTCGAATACGAAAGATGTGTCGCGGTCTTGGGCGCGAACTTCGATCAGCGGGTAGCCAAGATAGGCGATGAGCCCTGCAAGGTAAAAAGATTCAACACTGGTCATGCCGCTCCTGCGCTTCCTTTCGTCGATTCCTTTTTCCGTTCTGGTGTTCGCGTTTTGACTAGCGCAAATTGGCCTGCGTATGGGCCGAGGTTCTTTTCGAACACCTCGTTCCTCCCATAGCCACGAAACTCAAGTTCGAGGAATCCATCGCGGAACCGTTCGGGGTGAACGTACATTACGATTCGCCGCACCACTCTGCCGCTTTCTGAAAGTTCAGCCAGAGCGTGTTTAATTTCTCCTGCGGAGGCGATTTCATTCATGTGGCAATTCACAACTAGAGTTTCGTCTGCCTGTTGATATGCGAATTGATTCCGAAGGTGGATGGCGAGGCTCTTCGGGTCGGCAACTACGGTACGGTCACTGGGACGTGGGTCGTACCGATATGGGACAACTGGCGGATTGGCGGGAATGAACATCAGTTCATCGTCGCCGAATTCTATTATTCTGGACATCGTTGCGACTCTTCCTCTTTATTGGAACCGCTGGGGCACGAGCCGACCTCGGGAGTGTGATGCCCGTGCCCCTTTCAACTCCCACAGTGAGTGGGAGTTTTGAGTTTGCTGAAAAGCCGCTGGGCCGTGAGTTGGTTTCGGCCCGAGCCCAGCGGCATAGGAAGGAAGTCGGGGCCACTCTTAAGAGCCAATGGGGAAGGAGGTGCTCGGCGACCCATTGGCATTCACCGTTCGCCGAGAACTTACGACTGCGTGAAGACTACCTGTTGACGAATTTTGTTCTTCAACGCCGCTTGTTCGTCAAAACTGCTGTGAGTCCAATCGGTTTGGCTCACGACCTCTGCCAATTTTTCATCAGAGGTCAGGAGTTTGTCGGCAGGCGCGATGCCTTGTCGCACGAGCGTGCTAGGCCAGTCTCCCTTTTTTGATAGCGCACGCCTTGTGATGTTGTAGTCCTCATGTCGAAGAAAATTCAATCCGTGTTCTAGGAAGAAGTCGATAACGACCTTCTGGTCTTCTTCACTCAGGTAAACTCCAAAATTCTGTTCGACCGAACGCAACCATTCCTGAAATCGAACTTTGCGGTCGCCATTAAAGGCGAGTTGCTCGGCGATTTGTCGGCCTTTTGCAGCCCCTTCACGCGTCGAGAGGTCGAGCCGTTCCAAGTCATCTAGAGTCGGGTGCGATTCTATTTCGGGAACTGCCTCTGGCTGCACTTTAGTAGCGTCAATTTCCTGTTCACTCAGGGCACCCAAGGCCATTAAGCGGGCGAAGCATTTTTTGAACGCATCCAAAGTTAAGTCTCGACCACGTTCGTACTGAACAGACAAGTACTTCTCAAATTTCCCAGCATGAAGCAATTCATAGCCGCGTTTCTCCAGTTCAATCTTGAACTGTTGGCACAATTCGAATAATTCCCGTCTTGGGATGTCTCGCTGTCTTTCAGGCAGGCCAATGTCATCGAAAGCAATTTCGTCACTGGGGGACACATGCGCTATCTGGTTCCATTTCTGCGACCAGAACTTCTTTGCTGCGTCGTCCTTCTTTTGTTGGGCGAGCGCAGCCTGCTCTGCATCCCACCGTTTTCTTTCCTGCGTAATTCGAATGCTCAAATGTCACCTCCGATTCCATCCATGTCAGTCGAGTCTTCCGTCAGTAAATGTCCAAAGATTTGAATCTCTACCCGGTCCACCATTGCTTGGCCCGCTTCACGCTTCATCCCCTTTGCGACCCTCTCGGCACTCCGAAGAACTTTTTCCTGTCGCAGTCGTCGCTCTTCACAAGTTTCCGCGTGCGTGAACAACCCCTCGAATGCTCCGTTGCCGCTCATTGCTTGCCTCGGTTCTCGACAATTTCCTCCGCAAGGAATTTCGGAAACACTGGGAACGGATTTTGAAATTCGGACTGCGGGAGTCGATGCAGAAGCTCCTCACGCTCGGCTGGGGTCAGGCCGTACTGGTCACAAATCTCGACGATTTGGTCGGTCGCTATCTGAAACAGAACCGCTCGATTTTTGCGCTCTGCTTCTGCTGCAGCAGCGGCCTTGGCATCTGCCTTCGCTTTGCGAATCGCGTCCTGCTCTGCTTGTTCGCGAGCCTTTTTCGCGTCTCTTTTTCTTTGCTGCTCAGCTTCGTAGTCCGCCCATCCTTGGGCATTTTTTTCATACGCTAGCTGGGCCGCAGTCTTCTTGTCTGGGTTCGACGAAAACTGTTTGAAATCTGTGCGGGCTCGCACAGAAGTTTGGGGTGCTTCTGCGTGGCCCATTCCGCCCGCTCTTGAACTGCGGACAATGATTCTCTCGCCCTCCTCTTCAGCGGTACGCTCAATGCGCTGTCGTACGGAACTCATGCTGCCCTCCTCAAATCTTCTTGCTCACTCTGCCTTGTCGTCTTTTCTGTAGCTCTTGCTGCTTCAGCCTCGACAATCTTGTGCCACGCTCCACACTCGTGAGCATGTTTGTGCAGCAGCGACCTGAGCGACCAAATAACCATCGTCTGTTCTTGATAGTCCTTTGCATCCAGAACGACGAACGCTCGACGGTGTCCATCGCCCAGACTCTCTAAACCTCTGAGGCACACGATGAAGAAGTCTGGTTCACCGTGCTTCGAGCGACCCCTCCTGCGGAAATTTATCGTCCAACGACCGCGCCGAAGTTCGCTGTCCTTTACATCAATCTTCACGCCGTGCTCTGTCTCGATGTCCCATGCTTTGCGTTGATGCCCGACGTTCCTGCACTTCACGCCACGATGGCGCAAGCTGTATGCAACCGTGTATTCACTTTGTAACCATTCGGCTCGCAATCCTCCCTTCCTCTCCCAACTCAACCCTCCTCCCAGAAGGTTGCACGCTTGTGCGTGTGTTCTCTCGTATACTTTGTAGACTTCGGACTGAGGAGAGCAGGTTCGCTCCGCCTCTCAGGCCGACTATGCGACAAGTCGTCCTACGACGATGCTTGCCCCATACCTATATGGGAATTTGGCAAAGGGTTTTGCGAATTATTTTTTATCCGCGACGCGGTCAGGTTGGGTTGTTACCTGTGGCTACTCAAGGTGCGCCAGAGAACTCCGCCTATAGACTTGCTTCTTTAGGCGCTCGGCGAGACGGAGTGTCAGTTTCCGTAATCCATCGATGCTGAACGGCACTTCCAGTTTCTTAGGCAGCGTCGGCTCGCATTCGGTGCACGTTGACGCGATGTTGCCGTGTGCGCAGTTGATATAGAGCCGAAGGGCTTCAGCGGAGGCCTCCTCGACGATGTCTTGCTTCTTGGCGTCTTCCCTGAGGTAATAGCACGCCGCGTATGCCGCACGCGCAGATTCGAAATACTCTGGGCACTTACCCGCCTTGTATTCGGCAAAGACAGGACGCTGCAGCATCTCGCGGAACTTTGGCGTATATCGAGAATCTTTGTCGGCGACGAACTTTCTATCGGAGCGGAAAGCATCGGTTAAGCGAACGAGTTCGGTCGTTGGTAACGGAGGGTCTTCCGGGTCAACTTCTATCGATGTATGGGCATAATCGTTCTGCTCTTCAATGAGACTGTGCTCTCCATCGCAGTCGTCAGTGTCTCGGGCCGCTTCGACAACCTCTTGTGCCTCGCTCTTTGGCCCATCCTCGGCAGTGATTGGCGTTTCTAGTGCAGACGCAAACGGCTGAACCTTCCCAATGACTTCTGGTTCGGTCGAGCCTTCGACAGGATGGTGCCGCAATCCGTCGGAGTGACTCTTGCGTGTCTTGCCCCAGCCGCAATCGGCATGGGTGCAGGACTGCCACACGGTTCCATCTTTGAAAATGTGACGCTTCTCGCGATGAACGGTACACTTCGGTCGCGGAGTGACTTTCTTGGTCGTAGGTGTCGTCGTTGCAGCTCTAGAGTGCTGCTTCACGTCCAAACCGATTTCTTCCATCGTGCGAAGCGCTTCAGCCATCGCAACGGTGAAGGAATCTGGGGGAAGCTGCAGACGTGCTAACTTCTGTAATTGGTTGACTTTCGAATAAGTGCGTACTGTTGATAACTCTCTGGGTAATTGCAATGTAACCTCCTTTCGTTGAGATTCTCTCGCGGACAGTAGTCGTCTATTGTGTAGACTTGACCCCACTGACCCGCTAGGTAAGATTGTGAGAATCGTTTCATTCCATATAGCTGTATATCGTGTTGTATGTATTGTTAGCTGCTGTTGCGTTGTCCACGGATGTGGTCAACTGTGCTAAATCTTGGTACCTAGCCCAAAGAGGCACGCGACTATCAGTAGAGTCAGTGCCTACCTTCCTGAAGTTGGCCATCTCCATTGCTCGATGGAGCGTAACCCTCGCAGGTCGGCGCTCGTCGGGATGGTCGCTGTCAAATTGTTGCAGGATGGAACGAACCGACACAATCTCTCCCAATGGACATTTCTGAATCAGCCAACCCGCTAATCGTTCCCTCGTGGTTGGCTCCTTCGGCATCCGCACTGGGGCTCTGACGATTAGACCTCCGTTGCCCGACTTAGCCCTGTACTTTTCGTTCACGACTCGGTCGAACGGCATCGCGTGAATTCTTCGTGCGATATCCCGAAGTTTTGTGTCTTCACGCAGTACATACTCTTCACCATCGACGACGTACCTTCTGGCGATGTCTCTTAACCCTTGATAGACGGTCTCCTCGTCCAATCCGAGATAGTGAAGTCTGCCTGCATCTCTAAACAGGAAGTCGTTTCGGCGATTCCACCTCACGAGGTTCTCGGTATCCATCTTCAGCTTGTCGAGACGCGCCTGCTGTTCGGTTCTCTTCGCCTTGACCGCAGGCTCCTCCCAATGTTTGAGCCAGTCAGGGAGAGGTGCAATCGGGACGCCGTTGCCCATATACGTCGCCCCTGATTTGTGCAGACCTCCTTCGGCGACGACGTACCCGTGAGACTTGATGTCACCGCGAGCGCCGTCGAGTTCGAATCCACGACGGCCCGCGTGAGAATTTGCGCAGACATCAGGGAGGTCACGCGTTCCCTGAAAATAGAAGTGATAGCCGCCGCCAACACGACCAGATTTGACGACATAAGTTTCTGGCAGACCATTCCGTCGAGCCCATGCGAGAGCGTCGTCGTAGTTGCCTAGACCGCCGTCGATGTCGAGGACAGTCATCCCAGATACTTCGAGGGCTATGCATGGATTCGCAGGATAGCCCGCCTCCCATATCACCAATGCTTTCGTATCATTCCGCGCATCCTTGAAGCCGTGGGTTCCCTTCAACGGTATCTTCGTCAGATAGGCACACGGAAAGACGTACCAGCCCTTGTCAATTGCAGCTTGTGCTGCATTTGTCAATTGGCGCAGTTGGCGGGATTGTTCACTCGCGTCGAGTTTATGGAACTTCGGTGGGAGTGCATTTGTCATTGTTGGCTCCCTGCACAATCGATTTGGTGCAACTGGTTGTTCTTAAAGCCTGAATAATCGACTCGGTGATGCCAGCGTTTGCACCGACGCACGACCTTCACAACATCAGGATGCTGTTCTCGAAGAGACAGTGCCATTCGCAGTCGGCCCTCGGTGTCAGAATTGGATTCAGCGTTCGACAGAAGACCTTTCGGAGTCAACGTCTGACCTGTTGCCGTCGCTAAGGCTTCCAAGTCTGCTGCTGCTTCGACACGAAATCTGATAGTCGCATACGGTTTGGGTGCGGCTGGCTGAACGAACTCGGGCATTTCGACCCAATGCTCTGTCCAGTCATGAGATACGAAAGCTGCGCCTTCGGCTGCTGTCCGAAGTGAGGTTACTAAAACTGAATTGTCTGTATTAGAGTTGTGAACCGAAGATGGTTTGAGGATTGTGCATGACAAAGTACCGTCCTTGTCTCCCCTGCGGACTCGACTGCTTCAGCGTACTCTGGGGTAACTGGTAGTCCCGCCAGTCGGGTTGGCGTACTGCTTTGGATTGGGTTCCAAGTGTCCACAGCCCACTGAAGGGCGTCGGGGACGTGCAGCCAATAGCCAAATGTTTTAATTAGCCTGCGCGTTGTTCTTGCTGAAAGCCGTGAGTATCCGCAGACCGTATCGGCAGAGTCGCCGAGGGGACAGGGGAGGGAGCGGGTTACTGCACTCCTTCCCCTAATTGTTAGACTAGCACGCATTCCCGTTTTGGTCAAACGATTTCTACGGGTGTGACCTCTCGCCGCGAGGAATCTACGACGTACACACTATGCGATTTCCCGATTTGATACCACTGTCAACAACTGTAATAGTTGAGTCGGAACGCTGAAATTCTCCCTGAGCCTTGGTTAAGACACGGTAGTAAACGTAACCGTCATAATCCTCTGGGAGAACGCCACGAGCCACAGCGTTCCGTGCCCATTCGATTCCATGTGACGCAACGCGCTCGGACCTGAGAAATACTCTGAAGCGTTCGCGATTGACTCCCATCATGGATGCAGCCTGACTAGCGGTCAAGTCCTCACACATGAGACTCAGCGCCTTTCTACAGGCAAGCGTCTCTCGGTTAGTCACGGCATGGGCAATCTCGTGAAAGACCCCCCGCTGCACCAGAGCGATGGGAAACTCAAAAGCGTACTCGCGACTGATGCGAATGGTTTTGTTACGCGAGTTGCAGTAGGCATAGTGCGCCAAATTGTCCACGAGTAAGCATTTCCATCCTTCCGATACAAGACCATCCAGTTCCATCGCCCAATAGGCAAAGTTCAGGACTTCTTGCGGCGATTCAAATTTGAGCCAGCTCATACCGACCTCCGAGTTCTTCATTGGGCAGCCCGCGCGGACGTAAACAACTTGGTCAGAGGGCATGGAGGCGACGGTCTCGTCGCACGCCTTGAGGAACTCTTTCGACGCAGTACCCTGAGACGATGTCGGTAGCGTCGGGGTAACGACAAATGTCGTTTCGGGTGCGGCTGGTGTAATGGCTGATGCTGGAACTACGGCTGTAGTCATGGTGGTGCCCTCCTGACCGCCCCCTCAGGGGCTGGAGGTCACCCTGCGGTAGGACGGTTTATACGGGTTGTCGAAATCGCTTGCATTTGAAAGTGAGGCCCACGAATCGAGCCTCACACCTTTCATCTTCAACACTGACACAGGTCTCGGTAAGAATCAACAGAAATCAGTGTGGGAGCCAATAAAGATTCCCATAATGGGTCTACAACGGTAAACATCTATCTACAACTGGCTACAAGTGAACACCGTTCGGTGTGGAGCTGCTGGCCGGAGCATCGAGACTGGTGTCTGACCTCACCTGAGTGAATGCTTCGAGGCGGGCCCTCCCGACCGTGAACATCCAATGCTCGACGGCGTTATCGAGAACCCGCGAGATAGGAACGCCGGTAATCTGGCTGTACTCCTTCGCCTTCGTATACGCCTGTCTTCCTAATCGCACTAAAATGGAACTACGCGTGGCTGATGTCGCTGTGCTCATTGTTCCTCCTTCTGGCCTGCCGAGGTGAGAATCTCTTCGAGCTTCGTTACCAAATCTGTGCAGTCATCTAGTGAAAGAGCGAGGCGGTCGCCCTCCTTAGAAATCAGAATGCCCTTGCCCTCCCAACACAAAACCACCTTTAACGCCCTCAGCTCAATCAAGCGTTGCCGTTCCTGCTGGACTCGCTGAAGTTCGGCTTCCAGTTGTTTCTCCTTCACGGCAAGATTTTCGAGGGTAACAACTGGAGGCGAGGACTCTTTCGATTTATCTTCCCGTAAATGAGCGCAGACAGATTGGTAGGAAATATTTAGCTGCTCCGCAATCTGTGTGCGCGTGACTCCCCGGTTAAACAACTCTTTGACTTTGGCCTTGGTCTCGCCGTGAGGAACCCTCGCGGCGCTGTTAGCAATCGCAGCATAGTTGGTGCGTGCTATTGTCGGCGCGCCCGGCGCTGTGGATGTGAGGTGCCAATCGGGGCAGTCGTCGCACTTGTAGGCCCACTGTCGTGGGAACTGATTAGTCTCCCTACTTCGCTTCTCAAACGCGACCGCGTCCTCTTCGGTTGCGAAGGGCTTCTTTTTCGATACGCATTTCGCTTCGTGGAGGTGCAAGCCGTTTGACAGCGTGGCTAGGCCGTTTTCGATGTGCATGTGAGTCTCCTTTTTGCGCTTTTGCGCCGCATCCGCCTTGGTTGGCGAAACCACCGCGTGGAGATTCGTGGAACCCCTCGTCTCGGTTGGTGAAGTCACCGCGAAGATGACTTGCTCTTGATGCTTGAATCAAACTAGCCCAAATCGGTACTCGACAGCAACGGCTAGAATTGTGACCGAAGTACATGGGCTTTCGTAACCCTTGGTGATGCTTGAGGAAGCTGGAGCGGAGGCAGTCGAACCTCTCACTGGAGGAAGTACTTGGCTAAGGCTGTCCTAGCTGCGGAACTGCCGTGAAAGCTCCATTACACTCCATTGTCCTCCAGCATTCCCGATGCGACGGTTAGCCCACCCCCGGCCATGAGATTCTCAAGGAAAGGGATGGTGGCGTATGGGACTCAACACGGAGTCGCGCCATTAAGAGGCCCAAAATGGGACCCGCTGTCCAATCTAAATCGGATGCAGGGAGCGAAAACCTTCATCGGTAGGCGACCTCAGAGAAAAGGAGCCATCCACCTACTCACCGACGCCCTCTGTGCTAGTGGATTAGCATGTATTTGGAGAGCCCAACAGCACCTCTGCCATCAAGATTGCTCGCAAGTACTGCTGTTGGAGAGGGTTACGGGAGCGCTCCAAGTTGAATTTAGATGCTCGTATTCGTGTATTCAGGTCGTGTCGTCCGTTGGCTTAGCAGCGTAGTCAATGACCGCGAGACCCGGGCGGACTCCCCGGCCCCACCCCTCGGCCATAAGTACCGACCCCCTATTCCGCGCCAAATCAGCGACTTAGCTCACCCGACCCTGTGCCCTGATTCCATTTCTGATTCCCATAATGGGTCTTACGCATGACGCGAGCAGAACCTCGACGGCGCGAGCAGGGCGCGAGTGCGCGAATCGGGTTCTTGAGTCAAGCCAGACCGTTGAAAATCGCACTCCACAATACAAGAGACGGTGTAGTGGCCTGCGCTAAACCAACGTAGACATTGGTCGAAACGCATTTTCCTGTTTCGGCATCCGTGAACACGAAGCGAATGGTTTACTAGTCAGTACTTTTCTGTGAAGAGTAGCTGCTGTTGTGCAGAGTGCTTCATCACAGCGTGGTCAGGGTTCGACATCGACCGAGAGGCGTTGGGCGTAGCCTACAGAGTTGCCACACTCTACGGCTTGACATTCGGTTCGCATCGAGTTGCTGTATGGCGTAGAGACCGAGGCGGCACCCGAGGAGCGATTTACGGCAGCGACATCGAACGACGCTAGTTGCGACCAACCAAACCGAGAAGACAAGGCTGCAAGCTGCTCGACGAGTGGCATTCCCTAGGAAAGCGCAAATATGATGTGTGCCGAGGTGGAACATGCGTGCGTCTCTAATTCTCGTCGGAGTTATGTTCGTTGCAGGGTTTGCGGTTCCTCAACGAATGCCAGCCTCGGATGGAAGCTGCTCGGTTACTGCTACGGGTTTGGAGTCATGCGACTGGTGGGCAGGGCTTGGGTCGTCGCCATCGTACCCCAGTCCCAAGATACTAGTCACACATTACTACTTGGCACCGCAAGCGCCCTTGGCTGTGACGGCCGGTGAAAACGTGGTCATCGTTGCAATGAGTGACGGAGTGCTCCTAGATGAAAAGCAGTCTCCTGCTAGTCGCATCAATTTGTCTAAAGGAATGGCCATGCTGATTCCAACAGGAGAAAACGTGTCGCTGCGTAATGTAGGCGAAACCAAGTTAGAGGTGCTAGCAATTGTCATTCATACATCTTTGCTGTAAGTAGCTCCTTGTTTGAGAAGGGCCGATTGTCGAACGAGCCGAATTGGGCGGATTTTGCTGTGAAGCCAATCATTGTCGCGTTGTGCCTGTCTGTTGCGAACCCAGCAGCAGTTTGTTCTACCGCATCGGTTTCAGTTGTGACTCCCTTGAAATCGGGCCGGAACGCGCGAATCGCACTATTGGTCGGCGGAAAGCCTCGGAGAGGCGTGAAGGTCGATGTCTATCGATATGAACTCGGAGCAAAGCAGGATGACAAACCACGTTGCTCCTTGATTTCCGACGACGAGGGGTGGATTCGGCTTAATAAATTACGCCCGGGACATTACCACTTGCTCGCGTCAGCCGATGAGAATCTGAGCGCAGACCTCTATCTGGACGTGTCAACCGATTCTGGCAACGTGCCGAGCGCCTTTCTGATGGAATTGCGGCCGCTAATACCGAGCCCCAAAGAGGTATGGGCTGGGGTGGAACAAATTCCAGTTAAAGGCCGCGTGAAGGAATTTCGTGGTGTAGTTCATGACGTTTCGGGGGCGATGGTGCCGGGGACATCGATTGAAGTTGTGCGAAGGGGAACTGAAGGTAAAGTTCGCGTTGCACATCTCAAGACAGACAAGAACGGGCATTTTCATAAAAAGCTACACGACGGAGCCTACGTAGCGATTTTTTCCATGCCCGGTTTCCAGATTGCGTACGTTCCGTTTGTCGTAACGAAGCAGGGTTCGGGAGACCTAAAAGTCACTTTGACAACTGCCCAGAGCAGTTGAAGGAGGCAACGAGGCTCTCTTGTAACCTGTGGCCCTAACGACCTGAAGCGTCAGGGGGCCGCAGCGTTTTGTGGGCACTCGGCTCAGTAATATGTGACAACCCTCCGACTCAAGAAGACGAGTTTCGGCGGCTTGTCACCGAAGGTAGCGTCCCAATGGAAATCCTTTTGCTCAATCCAATTTCCATTTGCATCCTCTTGGTACTTCGAAAGAGACTTCCGGAGGAGCTTTCCATTGCGGTCGTAATTGGCAATCTCCACCTGCCGTCCGGCGTTGTCATAGCGATACCTACTTTTCGCGTACTGTCCAGCCGAATCGTTAATGACTTCCACAACCCGGTTCTTTGAATCCGTTGTCTGATAGGTGTCGGTTTTTGTTGGTGCCCAATATTTGTGTTCGACGACCGTGCCATCCGGCTTCACCTCCCGCTCATTGAAAGAACCGTCCTCAAATCTCAGCGCATCAGTGACAGGTTTGCCGCTTGGGTCTCGCTGGATGAGCCAATCAACATACGGCCTTCCATCTTTAGTTGTGGTCTGTCGAGTGATTCCGGTCACAGCGTCAGTGTGCTCGACCGTCTTACTTGTTGAAAGTTTTCCTTCTCCGTTTGCGGTCTCCGAACTTGAAACCGTGCTCACTTCCGATTTCGGAGGAAATTCATTCTTAGTCTTTGCCATGAGTAAGCCGCTGCCGTCGTAGGTTTCAGTTCCTGTCACAAGCCCATCTGAATTGAACGACTGTGTGAAGGTGCGGTTCTCGTTCGGAATGACGCTGGTCGTTTCCGTTTTGAATACTTGCCAGTCCTTGCGCGTGTACTGAGTGTGTGAATGTAGCGTTCCGTTAGGCTCGTACCGGAACTCTTCCAATAGATAGCCATTACGGTCGTAGATGACGAAGGTGGAGCCGGCCGGATTGCCCTCAGGATTATCTTGATAATTAACATTCTCGGTAAGCACCGTGTGTACTAGGCCGCGCAGACCGACCACTGCTGCTTCGCTGTTGTTGGGACGCTGCTGACCGAAATACGCGCTTGAGGAAAAGAAAAGAGCGGCCAGACATGCCCATCGAATCATGACGGAATACCACCTCCAACCACTACTGACACCACAGAGATAGCATCGGCTCCTTCGAAATCACGATGTCTTCTTGATGCCTTCTCAGCGCATCGGGCATGGGTTGGGATTCCATCTGAATGCAACAGAGGTGAGTCAGAAGGATTGTCTCACGCAAATTCGCGCACCAAGGGTCTATTGCGTATACGGCGGAAGGGGCAGGCGACCGACCGCTGTCACTGGTCCGTCATCGGCAAATGAATTTTCCAGCAGGTAGACATCACAAAAGTGATTCGTTGAAAATCGAAAGGTATGCTGCCGAGCACAGATGAAGTTCGCCCACTCGCAAGAGGAATCGTTTGGGTTTGCAAAACCAAGCTGGGACTTTCATTTGTGCTGGCGTTCCTGTCATGGGCAGTTTTAACTCTGTTTTGGAATCGGACACACGAAGGCAGCCCAGCCTTCAAGTTCTTCGCAGCAATTATTCGCCCCGGGTTTGATTGTGGTCACTATCTTGCTGCCGTTTTGTTTGGAAACAATCCACAGCTAGCTGCTGAAGGTCTCATGGGATTGGCGAGCTTGCTCGTCATGTACACGGCCTTCTGGTATGCCGTCATGGGCATTATTCGCCGAGTGCGGTCGAACAAACACAGTGACTCAAACGAAGGCTTCTCAGGGCCGAACGCCTGAGTGTAATCTGGGTTCGCACGATGATTCCCGTTGTCTACATTGCGCCGTTCGCTGCTGTTGGCGTCATTGCATTCCTAATCTGCCTTGTCGTGCCGAGTCTTCGGAGGCATGCCTCCTATGCAATCGTTGCCCCAATTGGTTTTGGCTTGGGAATATTTGGGGGCTTCATCGTCTGTGTCGTCCTCTATGCGCTCAGTGGTTATAGACAAAATGCCACGTCAAATGTGTTAATCGCCTTCGGTTCGATTGGCGCTGGCGCAATCGGAGCATGGGTAACCGTCATAATCATGAAGGCCCTCTACGCCGGGAAAGGCAACTCCCGTTCCATTGTGGAACGAAGCAGAGCGAGATTAGACTAGCAACCGACTTGTGCGCCCGCAACGACGGACACGGCTAGAACGAAAAACAATGTTGGTCGGAGGGTGACCACAGATAGATTGTATGTTTCTTGCCTGATGGTGCGCCAAGGGCGTACCGCACGACCTATGACCTTTGAATCTGCGTTGCTGTTGCCTTGGTCGCTGTCGCGCCCGCTCAAGGTGGAGCAGAACCATTAACCGACCTCATTTGGCCTCGAACCTGCTCCTAAACGGGACGGCTATTTGCGATTACTGGCGCTCTGTTGATGGTGCCAGATGTTCATCACGCTGCTATTGCACATATGTATGAGCACCAAATTAAGGCTTTTTCCTGCTGATTGTTCTTCGAGGTGAACTCCTCCTGCTGCCTCTGTGTTCCATCGGTACAAATCTGTGGAACCAGGTCCCCTCTGATGGTTCATTCGCAGAACAAAATTTGCATGCCTCTTGTCTGAAACTGCCTCTGCTTCGGGACAAGCATGATTGAACGCGGCTATCGCGTCAAAAGGTTGCGATGATTCAGTCGAGAGAAAACTAGTGTCCTTCCAATCGATGTAAACCCGAGGCTTCGCCTGTGACGCATTGCGTAGCCCTGATTGGCCCATCACCATTAGAGGCACGAACGAAATCATGACAAGAACTTCAACTTTTCTCGATTTGACTTTAAGACCGCTGAGATTGTGTAATCGCATGCTTTTGGCGCGCCTAGGAACGAACGGTTCAGGCTCGCAATTGTATGCTCGAAAGCCACGACTTGGTGAGAAGCCAAATGGGAATTTTTACGCGGTCACTGAGTGCCTGCCTTGCGTGCGCCATTGACTTGCGGGTTATGGCTCCACATTCCGCGTCGCAGTCTGCACCAAGGTGAATCGCTGCCTTAGCCTTTTCCGCTGTCCACTTACTTGTGTGAGTCGTATTGGCGCTCATATACAGGTGAGAAATAGGTCGCATTGGTGCATCTCACGACGAATCGTCGTGGCGCAGACAAACAACGAAGTTTACTCATTCTCCAGTTTTGTACAGCCGAATATCGAGATTTTTTGCCTCCCCGGGCTGCAGGTGCACTGTCAGACGGAAGTTAGACCATGTTGCATCCGGCCCCGGATTGGGTTTTCGAACCCAAACTGCTACGTCAGTGTTTTCAGGTATTAACTCTCGAAACTTCCCATTCTTAACCTGAGCTAGCTTTGTTGCAGGAAAGCCGTTCGGTTGCGTGTTTTGCATGTTCGACAGGCTGACACTTGCATCCATTGGCTGGTCCGTATCGCCATCAATGATTTTGCCGGTCAACACGCCAGCTTTTTCCTCTAGTCTGAGTTCGAGGTTTGCTTCCGGCTTGGCACCAAACAACTGCGCAGTTTGTGGCTCGAAGTCCGGGCGTCGATAAAAAGCGGAGGCGGGGTCTGGATAGTCGGCTTTTTCGCTTCGTGCGTACACATCGTATACGCCATGCTTCAGCGTAGGGCCCGAATCGAAGTTGCCCTGCAAATCAGTCTTAAGCTGAACGGGATACGCGTCCGTGATAGACAGCAAACTCTCTTCTGCGAGAGAAACAGTCGCATTCGACAGCGGCTTCCCATATTCGTCCATCACGATTCCGGTGATTCGACCGTCGCGAGGCGTTGGGTCAGCCGTTTGCGAAAACGCTGAACTGGTGAGCAGTAGACCGAGCACTAAGAGATGTCTCATCACAATCTCCTCGTTGCTGGCAGAATTATGTCACTGAAATGCGGCCTTTGGCACAAAACGATTAAGGGTCCGCGACTACTGGCAATTTGAACGCCTATTTCGAATTGCGAATTCTCGCCGCTCGCCGCATTGCTGTGGTTGGCAGCGTGGCGCAAAGAGACAACAACAGGGCCAAGAACGCTGGCGTCAAGAAAATGAAGCGAATCATCTCAAATTCAATCCAAGTAGTCGTGTGCCGGGGAAACGCGGCGACAACATGCCGAATTACAGTGCCCCGGACCAACAGGTAAGTTCCAAACATGAGCAACATGCAGAACACGCTGACTATCACTCCTCGCGCAAATCTCGCCAAGGTGAAGCTACGCATCATCAGCAGATAAAGGGCGAGTCCGAACCACCAGAGCAGAAACAGCGGAGAAATCTCAAGTCCCATGGCGAAGATGATGGATTGGGGCCAGTCACTCGTCCATCCAAGCATGTGCCGCGTTAGATAGGTTTGATACACCACATGTAATGCGTTGACTGAGACGATAATCCACGCAAATGCGAAAACCGCCGCTCTCCACTGACGACCGATTTCCTTTGTGAAACCGACGAAAATCGCCATGAGCACTTGACGCCAATACCATCCTGCCGAGAGTCGATGGTCAAAGTCTTCCAGCAGGTCGCCAGCGAGAGCGTCGTCACTTCCAAGGGCCAAATGCTCCAACATCCAAGTTGCCAATGCCGGGGGCTTCGATAAGCTCATATCCGTCCTCTCTCTAATTGCGGCAACCCTCTCCACAGACCGATAAGCGTTTGCCTCGTCTTTCGAACCTGCCGCAAACCCGCGTTCGTAACACGGAAGTACCGTTTAGCTCTTCCCCCACGTTCGGGCGTAGGGTCTCCGACACTCGAAGAAACAAATCCTTTTTGTTCCAACCTTTCGAGCGCAGCGTACACGCTCCCCAGTGCGACCTCGCGTCCGCTGCTTTCCTCGATAGCTCTGCCAATGGGAACGCCATAGGCGTCTTCTCCGAGGCGGATGAGGACGAGCATAACCATCAGTTCGAATTCTCCGAGGTAGCTGCGGCTCGACATTTATTCAATATTAGTGAACAAATTGAGGGACTGCAACCTCGTCCCTAAGCAAAAGCCGTGTAGTGCTTGCAAGAAGGGCCGATTTGACACGCGATTTTTTTTGAACATACGCTGTGATGGCCGTGATGCAAAGACGGATTGGGTCTTTCTGTTTGGTTCTACTGCTCTGTTCGCTAGGGAACGGACAGTCGTCCACGAAGCCAACACAAGCTGAACGTGCTACTACCACTCCGTCCATTCGCGTGGGCAATCTGCTGGTCTCGGTGACGGCAATGGCGATTCTCGCCCCCCAACAATTCACGCCTGAGAATCACTATCGACTTTCTATCGGAGGCACCGTTAAGAACATTGGCCAGAGCGCCGTCTGCGCTGTGATTCATGCAAAACTGGAACCGAGAGACAAAGTCGCTGACCCCATCAGAGTACTGGTGGGGTCGGGACCGCTTAGAAAGTTGGAGCGGGGGCAGCTCGTGGGTGTAATGTTCGAGGCGTTCGTGAAGGACGGGGCTAATCCGTCGAAGCTGACCATCACGGAGGAAGAACCGGAGAACGGTTGTACTGATGTCTCTGGTGCTACGGTTGCGAGCGACGGTTTGATACCACTCACAAGTGTACCGAGACCGATGCTGAAACCCATCTTCTAGGCTTGCACATGAGCCCACGTAGACCCACGACGTTGTACCCTTTTGGTGCTCCAATCAACTCTGCGAGTTTGGCGTCGCCGAGAGGTGTCTCAGACGCCACCCGCCAAAGCTATGAAACAGAAGCCGAGGATGAAGAAAGCGAAAGCCCAGTTCCGGTCACTGCTCCATTCGCGCAATAATTCGTCGTTTTCTCCATACGCATCGCGGTATATCCGCACAAGTTGAAAACGTTGCCGTGGCTGCACGTCGAAATACCGGAATTGCTGGTCGGGTGGACGGGACAGATTTATCCTTTCAAAAATCTTCCGCCACGCACGCCATACCCGGTTAAGAAAATAGACGGTTGCGACCCACGAGGACCCTCCACACAGCGCGCACAAAACGAAATCATGATTGGACATCTGGAAAATCGAAGGAGTTCAGGCCCTCTGTTCGTCGAGGAAGCAGCAGTAATGGCAATAGCACAATAGGTCCAAAGAAGAGGCTGAGCAACCCCCACTTGTGTGCATCATGGCCACGCGTGTGTGCGATTTTCACGACGAAATGCCAGCATGTAAACAACAGCTATCCAAATGGCGAAGAGAACGTAACCCATGGCGCAACCTAGTTCTTCGTGCGTTGCAAGTCGGGTTGCTGCTCGTTCTGTGGCAGGTTATGACGTGCCCGCTTCGTTTGATAAGGCACATCCAGATTCGGGCAATGAGTAACGTATTGCAACTCAGGATTTTCACCATCACTGAACACGTAGGCAGTAATCGACAAACAACCGTTGTTCCGCTTTGGACTTTGGTTGTCGATGATAATCCCCTTGTCTGGTAGTTCTCGGTTGCCACGCCGCTGGATTACAAACGTGTTTGGCCCCGTAATTGTTAGCAAGGTGCGCGGTTGGCTTGAGCTTGCAGGTTGCGTATGGTCAGCCGCAACGCTGTCCGTCTGTTGAATGGGACCAGCACTGGCCAGAAGCAGCACGATAGGCAGCAACATACGTAGTCGCCCTCCTGACTGGAACTATTCTAGTCCCGCAGTTTCCGAAATCCAACCGGCACGGCAGGAAACAGCAAAGCACGGTCGATTAACTCGATTAAAATAGCTTTCGACAGACAATCTGGTATGAAGCTTTTGCACTTTTCCATTTTGCTTCTAGCTGCGACAACTCTTCACGCGCAGATGCCCCCTCCGCAATGTGGACCGACGGTTATCGGAAAGGGACCGAACATCATCGTAACTAGAAGCGATACCTGTGTCGTGTTGCCACCAGCCCCGCCGTCATCATGGTCGATTATCAAAGCTATCGCGGAACCGCCGAATGATTGGGCTTTGAAGCGTGTGTTGAAGGGACCTTCCCCAACGGGTCCTGCGAGTAACGGCTTCGGGCACTCAGATGGTGGGAATAATCCAACACACAGCAAGCCCTCCAGCGGCGCTCGTCCTGTGCACAGGTCACGCGGCATGGAGGGCACATCCGTAAGACCGAGCTGGCCGGAAGCCTACGGTTTACCAACAGACATCAATTCTGCCTATCGCCCCCCCTGTCAGCCGACAAGTAACGCCTAAGCACGCCTGCGCTGAATGTACGGCAGAAAATAAACAAGCACGGTCGAGCAACCCCGCAGCCGTGCGACATAGCCGACCGATACCACAGCGCCGCACATAGACAGACCAGCGCGACCTAGCCAGCGACACGCGCAGGAAACAGCTATTTACTGCATGGATGCGATAGAGATTAGATGCGCTGTCGTTCCCATTCCGGCACTGCTGCCACGCCGCAAATTCATTCAGTGCGCAGGAACACGACGAAAGGAATGTCGTCGCAACAGTTCAATGGCCAGACCAACTAGGGCGTAAACAACGGCATTCATCAGAATGAACCAGTAATACTTCAGCATAAAAACGCGCAGCAGTGCAGCAGGTGCCGTAATGTCAGCGATGGTCCAAAAGTAACGGCTATGTTCCAGTCCTATTAGCGTGGCTGGCTTCAAGGACATGGTCAACACAACCCACCCACACGCCACAATAAAGCCAACTAAAGACCAGAGAGCGATTCTGCGTGTCATCAGTCTGCGCTCCTTTCTTTCAAGAATTCTATAGATGCGCGCGGGACAAAGCAGCGACATTTCGGCTGATATCCAACACTGGCAGCAGTTCTTGCTGGCGCGACACAGCTAACGACAGCGCAAAGAATTGGCTGTTTAAGTCCAACAGGAATTAACTACGAGTCATTACATGTTACGAAGGCCGCATGAACACTGGGCAGGACCGCCATTTGCGGTCATTTTTACGTTGATTTCCACCCGGCACTAGGCTACTCTCAATAAAGCATCAAGAGCGGGTTGGACTTGCTCCAACTCCACCAGATGAGGGGTTCCGGTTTCATAGGAATCTCCACATTGGTTCGCTCAACCTTGAGCAATGCGGCGAGCAATCGCAAAGAAGATTCCAACGTCAGTTCAATTCGGGCTTGTGCTTCACAGTCTCAACGTTGTCAGACTGTGCGTCCAAATTCGTATCTTCTCGCGGAGACCGCTGCTGCGCTCAGAGGCTCTTGCTGCTGCGTGACTGAGACGCACGGTTCATTGACAACCTGACAGGAAAGCCAACAGGCGAAGGCGCGGTAAGAGCACGGCACTATCCTTCTGAACTAGAGGCGGAACTGAGGGCGACAGACTTCAATCGTCCTTCAATCACTCGTGACGGGTGAACGATGAATACAAACTGAAGGAATAAGACCCCAACACCTGAAGAGCCGGAACACTGGCGACGACGCAGGTCAACAAGTTTAGAAGTTTTCTCAGACATTCAGTTTCACTGTGGGCCACTCGACAAGGTGGCCCCAACCATAACTCGACAAATCCAGCATCAGGACAGCCTCGACGAGAGGCGACCAACCGACCCAAGGGCACGGTGGTTCGAGCGAAGACTCGGATGTGGCAGCGGTGCCTGCAAACCTGATGCTCACCTCGACAGGAGATGAGCAGATGAAACGCACGAATCTCAGTACAAAGAATGCGCCTCAGGACTCACCTGAAGACGAATGGTTCGGTCCGACGACCGACACCGTGAAAAAAGTCACGATACCCACTCCTGACATTCTCGTTGCTGACGCAGGAACACTTTTCACATTTTGCCCGCTGACCCCTCGTGCGAAGGCGTGGATTTCCGAGCACGTCCAACCAGACGCGCAATGGTTCGGCAACGCCCTTGTTGTGGAACGCCGCTACGCATGGGCGTTGGCAGAAGGCATGAAAGACGACGGGCTAGTGCTCCGATGAAGCGAGCAAGAGAACACAAACAAACGTACACCCACGGGAGAACAAAGAAAATGCTGTTGAATAAACATAACTTCGCAGTCGCCGATTTTGTCTCAAAAGAAAAGTCGCGCTATACACTTCAGGCGATTCACGTCAGCGACAAGGGAACTTGTGCAACAGACGGCCATCAACTGGTGCGCATATCTCTCCCCGGCGAGAAGTCTGAACGATTCCCCAGCATCGAAGGTGTGACACCAACAAACGGTCACGTAAATCCTTTTCTGCTGGATGTGACGGCGGCAAAGCAGATTGGTAAGGCTGTCCCGAAATCGAGGAACCTGCCGATTTTGAATCACGCTGTTGTCGGCGAAGCTACCGACCAAAACGCCTGCATAGCAGTAACGGACTTGGAAAACCCACAGGTCTTTCGTCCGCGCACTCCGTCTGGCAATTTCCCAAATGTGGATGCAGTGATTCCTAAACGCAAACCAATTTTCGAGATTGCGGTAAATGCGAGTTTGCTAGCCGGGATTGTGAAAGCTGCCTCGGCGTTCACGTCGGAGCCAAACAACGACGTTCTCCTGCGCTTCTACGGAAAAGACGAGGTTGTATCTGTTCACTCCCGCAACTCGGAGACGGAGCAGACGTTCCTAGCTTTGCTAATGCCTCTAAGGATGTCCGAACCGCAGCACTACGGCGTCACGAACGCAAAGCAAAGAGGAGCCTCCGATGAAACGCAACCGACGCAATGAGCACGAGGGTTCCCCCACCCTCGCAGTCATCAACCATTACGGTGCGCTCACGTTAGACGAGTGGCTCGGTTTGAACAATGTCAATATCGACAACCCATTTGACGCGGAGTTGTTCGACACACTGCCAGAACAATTTCACGAGGAGTACACGGACCGTTTCTCCAACTTTGTACGCAACGACGGAGGCATTCAATGAGCGGGAAGGCTGTAATAGCACTGACGGAAAGCGAATTACGAGCACTCCTCCTGAAGACTCGGGAGCACGACCATAGGGCGTACCTAATGTTTTTGGTCACTGTTCTTCATGGTTGCCGAGTGTCGGAACTGGTCAACCTCAGAGCGAAGCATTTTTCTTTTGACGGCACCGATTGGTATCTCACAGTCCAACGGCTGAAGGGCTCGAACAAGACGACACAGAAGCTCATCAGCAGCACTGATACCTTGTTTGATGAGGCACGAGTCATGAGTGATTGGGTACAAGGCATGAAGCCCAAGGAGTTCGTTTTTACGAACGCGCACGACAAGCCGCTGACTCGCTGGGGAGTGAACTACCTCGTCGAGCAGTACGCACGTTGGGCAGGAATCCCTGAACACAAGCGGTTTCCACACGCCCTCAAACACACCTGTGGGATTCAAATGAGGAGAAGTGGAGCGACTCTCGAAACCATTCAGAACGCTCTCGGCCACAAGCGTCTGGATTCGACTGCGATGTACTTGCGGGTCACTCAGGACGAAGTCGATGATGCTCGCGCCAAGGCATTCGCGGCGGCGTGCATATAATCCACCTATGTACCAAGCAAGGCTGGCCATCTGCTTGCTGCTCCTCTCGCCCGTCTTTGCGCACGACCCCGCTCTCCAACTGCGAAAAGATGAAACTATCGCCAAAGCAGACAGAATATTTGGACAACGGTACACGCCAGTGGCAGGCCAACCCCTGCTCCTTTATGACAAGCAAACAGAAACGGGGCCTCCCGACGCAGTCATCTTCTGGCACGGTTCGAGTTATGTGAGTGAACTGGTCTTCGCGGCAGATGCGTCAGTAGCGAGAATCCTCTTGCAGCCCGAGGCTCTATTACACAGCGACAGTTGGACTGATGTACCGAAGACGCTTCAACTCTCTGCCGCTGAAATGCAGTGGTTAATAGCCTCCGCCAACGTAATCAGGCCGCTAGGCGGGGTGCGTGCAAATGCACCGAATGTCTGTTTCCAGTCTGGGAAAAATCTCTACTGTCGCGACCATTACCAACTTGCAGTAGTCAGCCATTACCACGAAGAACAAGCCAACGAGCAAGGATTACCTGAATCCTCCCTTAAAGACACCAGAATCGTGTACGAAGAATCCGTTGTCGGCATTGTCGAAGACGCAAGAGTAGAAGGGAGCCAACGACATCTCAAGGTGGCGGGACAGTGGTATCACGGCGAGAAGCCCGGCGTAGAGATATTCGATAAGGCTGAAATAGGTTCGCTGGTGCGACTGGTCACGTATGGCTGCACCGCAAACGAGAAGAGTTGTGTTGCCATGCCCGTGAAAACGTCTGCCGTCGAGAAACGGTGAGTCAGCGACGCGGAAGAATGCGGTGCTACGCGAACCCCTGTAGCCAGCCGGGATTTACGGGCTGGCTGTCATCAAAGAAGCGAACCTTGGGAGTCAATGAGTGATATGGCGATGTTTCGCCAACTACGACGGCATATTTTGCCTTGCAAGTACGGACACATTCGGTTTGTCCGGCCTGTAATGCACCAACACTGAACGCTTTCTGCAACCAGCCTCAAATCTCGCCGCGTCCTCGTCGCGCACAAAGGGGAATGACTCGCGTCCATCGTAACGTTCGTCAGCGACTTTGTACGTGTACGCCAATGTCACAACTAAGAAGCCGTTGTCGTCTCGTTTTTCTTCGATTAACGCGACGTACCCATCCGTTGTAGGCCAATATGATGCAATTCGAAGCCGTCGTTGCTTCCACAAATGCGCTATGCCCGCATAAGCTGCCGCGCCAATGACAATGAAAAGGATTTCGTACACAGGTCGATTATGCAGCCGCAAAAGCTTAGGTTACTGCGCTTGTGAGCGACGTTCACTGGTAGCTGTCGAGAGCAGGCGATTACGCTCAGAGTCCTCGATGAATGAAATGATTTTTCAACAATAATCGTGGTTTGCCGACTACTGTGTTCACTCCCAGCGACGGGGGCAGGACGCAAGGCTTGTTCGAAGCTCCGATGCCACAGTGAACGTTGTCGGCACGACCATGGTCACGCGGAAGCGCATCCATTGCATTTTGCCGCAGAA
>Ga0070741_10006118_pt1 | contig 26105 bp, 16 predicted proteins | sample Coa_R1_4_FD_66440 | JGI IMG/M metagenome (GOLD analysis project Ga0070741, IMG submission 66440) | Surface soil microbial communities from Centralia Pennsylvania, which are recovering from an underground coalmine fire - Coalmine... | ecosystem: Environmental > Terrestrial > Soil > Unclassified ... | reverse complement strand
CAGGCGCGAGCGAATTCTTGCGCGTCCATTATTGGCGATCTTCGCTGCTTTTGGAGCAGCGTCTTCCCTCAGTGCGGCTCCCATTCTGTTCGTGGGAGACGCGGGCATTTCCGGCATTCAGCGTTACGATCTGGATGGTAACCTTCTGGGCAGCTTCGGTCCGAGCGGGGCAACAGGAGTGGCGCTGGACGGAATGGGACATGTTTTTCTGGTGCAGCCCGCCGACACCGAGAGCGTAATTTCCACCTACGATGCAAGCAATAACCCGCTAAACTCCATTACTTTTACCTCCGGTACCGATAACGGAAACGGGTTTCCAGGCTATATCAATGGCGCAACGTGGGGAGCCGGTAGTCTCTGGCTCGCCGGATACAACGGAATGGTTTATCGGGTCAATACCGCAGGCGTAGTTCTCAGCAGCTTTGACACCGGCAGTACCTTCACTGGGGTCGCAACCGACGGCACGTATCTATACACGACCCAGGGCTTGGGTGGCGGGAATATCATTAAGCGCAATCTGGATGGTTCCGTAATTAGCACAATCGTTACGGGTCTTTCCGAGAGTTTTGGCTTAGGGTTCGATGCCGCAAGCGGCGCATTTTACGTTGGAGGGTCTGACGTGGTCACGCGCGTGGATAGCACCGGAATGGTCCTCGGGGCCTTATCGATTCCCGGTATTCACACCGGCCTGGCTGTAGGAGAGATCGGCGTCGCGGCTGTCCCAGAACCCGCCGCGATTTCGCTCGTTGCCGCCGGGCTTTTGGCTCTTGTGATCCGCCGTCCCAATCGTTCGCATTCTCAAGAACGCCGCTGGTAACACAGGCCTGCGCGTCGAAACACTTCGTAAAAGCTAAACAGTTTCCCGGGAGAGACAGATGCGTAGAGCAAGCAGGAGATTTGTGTCGTTTCTGGCATCCTCAGCCGCAATCAGCGCTTCCGTGGTTTGTGCGCAGGCTGTCGTTCAGATTCAATTGACGCCGTCATTACCCGAACCGCAACCGGTGGGCACCCGCGTCACCTGGACAGTAACCGCTACCGATTCCAACCCTGGCGCGCAGGATTACCGCTTTAATGTGCGCAGTCCGGGCGGAACATTTCGGCTCGTGCGAGACTATTCGCCTTCGACGACGCTTACGTGGGCTGAATCGGAGCGGGAAGGCATCTACGACCTCCAGGTGCTGGTGCGCAATAAGTCCACCAACACAGTGACAAGTTTTGTACGCTCGTACATGGTGTCCTCGCGAGTAACCGGTGGCGTACCGGTGGTCTCGGTGACAGCCAATCCGCTGGTTGCGCTCTACAGCGCTCCTCCATGCCCGGCCGGTAGCCGCATGCGGGTTCGCTTCGGCATCTCCGGCCAAGGATTCACCCAAAGCACTCCGCTGAAGCCATGTGTCCCGAATGTCAGCATGAATTTCTACATTGCCGGGATGCTGGCGAACACGCAATATACGCTCAAGCACGACATTCTGACCGGCCCGCTCATCGAGACTGGCCCGACGCTTACTTTCAGAACCGGTGCGGCTTCTGGCAATTTCCCGTCTGCGTTGGTCCTGCGGCCCGCGACTCCGCCGAACAGCTTGCAGTATCCCGTGCTCCTTCTGAACCACATTACCCGTCAGATTGTTATGGCGACGGACTTGAGCGGCAGGCCAATCTGGTATTACAACTATCCAGCCGGGACGATAGGGCGAGCCGTTGCCGGAGGAACGTTCCTGTTGTTAATCAACGAATCCGTGGGCGGTCAGATTCTGAGGGAGGTGGACCTGGCGAGCAACACGCTCCGCGAGACGAATGTGTCGCGCGTATCGGAGCAACTGCAAGCTCGCGGCGAGGACCGTATTACTTCTTTCCACCACGAAATCACTCGGCTTCCAGACGGAAAAATTGCCGTCCTGGGCAGTATTGAAAAAATTCTCACCGATGTCCAAGGTCCCGGCCAAGTCGATGTTCTTGGCGACATGATCATCGTGCTCGATACAAATCTTCAGGTACTCTGGACCTGGAATTCTTTCCGGCACCTGGACGTGACACGGAAGGCCGTCCTGAACGAGACTTGCACGAACGGAGCCGCGGGCTGCCCTCCCGTCTTGCTGCGCCCGATTGCCAACGATTGGACCCACTCCAACTCGATTACATACTCGGCCGTCGATGGGAATCTGCTTCTGTCAATGCGTCATCAGGACTGGGTTATCAAGGTCGATTACCGAAACGGCTCAGGCACTGGCAATATTGTGTGGCGGCTCGGCAAAGACGGAGACTTTGCCATCAGTTCCAGCGATCCCTATCCCTGGTTTTCGCACCAGCATGACGCCGGCTTCAATATAAATGGAAATCAGATATTTTCCGTTTACGACAACGGCAACACACGCCGGGCGTTTTCGAACCCGGATGCGCACAGTCGAGGGCAGGTCTACCAGGTTGACGAGAGCAATCGGAGAGTAAGTTTGACTCTCAACGCTGACCTGGGCCAATACGCGGCCGCGGTCGGTACTGCAGAGCGGCTGGCCAATGGGAACTATCACTTCGATAGCGGATTTATCGTTTCCGGTTCGAACCCGCCCTTCGCTCAAGCGGTGGAAGTGCAACCCAATGGGAGCATCGTCTACACCTTGCAGAGTGGAGACGTGACGTATCGCAGCTTCCGAATGGAGGATCTCTATACGCCGTAGACCGGTCTCGGCTGGGTAAGAAATACGATTTGTTGAGCCCGGCGGCATTCGTAAAAAAGAATACTGAGTCTGGTCAAAAAGGGAAGCCGTTCCGGCTGCGGTAGTCGGCTGTGGGCTGCAAATCCGATATAAAATCGTCCTAAGATCCAAAAGGCAGTTTGCCTTCTCTTGGCCGTCACCGGAGGGACGGGAAAGGATGGAGCGCAGGTGTGGACGAATTTTGACTTGTCCGCCGCGAGCGGTCTCAATCGCCGGGGTTGGAAGCATCCTCAGGGCTGTTTCCGTTCTGATTGCAGGAGCACCTGGACGTTTTTTCGAGCAGTGCCGTATTTTCGAGGACGTGGCTGCGGTGGATCGCCACCTGACCGCGTCACACATACGCGCAACTGCGGTGCCGGAATGCGCAAATACCGGTTCTCATCATCTTGTGACAGCTCGTATTCGCCGTGAGTTGTGGTACCAAGGTAGGTGCTTATTTCTTGCACCCCGTCTGGCGATGTGCTGCACTGTTTCAGGGACTCTATCCAATGGGGCTGACTTGTGATTGAAAGCACGCTCGATAAACGTGTCAAAAAGACGACGCATAGTGAAACTCGCCGAGCCGTCATTATTGGGGCGGGCCCGGCCGGACTTACTGCGGCCTATGAATTATTAACTCGTACTGATATCCTCCCAGTTGTCATAGAAAAGAGTACCTATATGGGGGGAATTTCCCGGACTCTGAATTATAAGGGAAACCGGATGGACATAGGCGGTCATCGCTTTTTTTCAAAATCTGACCGTGTCATGCAATGGTGGCTCCAGATTCTCCCGCTCGAAAATACCGACGCGGCGAACCATCTGATTACTTATCAAGGTTCTACACGGGAAGTGGTGGCCGAGCCCCGCGCGCAAGCCTCGAATCACGATTCGGTGATGCTGGTCCGGAGACGGAAGTCACGAATCTATTTTTTGCGAAAATTTTTCGAGTACCCGATCCGCCTGAGCAAGGAAACGCTTTTTAAGCTGGGTTTCTTCCGAACCGTTCGCATTGGCCTTAGCTATATGCGGGCTGTCTTATTCCCGATTCGGAACGTCCGAAACCTGGAGCAGTTCTTTATTAACCGCTTCGGCCGGGAATTGTATCTAACCTTTTTTAAGTCCTACACGGAAAAGGTATGGGGAGTGCCCTGCCAGGAGATCAGCTCCGAATGGGGAGAGCAACGGATAAAAGGGCTGTCGGTCGCCAAAACATTGGCCCATGTCATCAAGCGAAGGCTTCAAAAGCGACGCGACATTGCCCAGAAAACCACGGAGACTTCCCTCATCGAGCAGTTCTTGTATCCGAAGTTCGGGCCCGGCCAGATGTGGGAAGAAGTGGCCCGGCGAATCATCTCGATGGGCGGTGAGATCCTGACTGGATTCGAAGTCCAGGGTATTTCTGTTGACGAGACCGGGCGGGTTACATCGGTCTCGGCTGTGAATGAGGCGAACGGTCATATCCAGCGGTTCTCCGGTGATTACTTTTTCTCGACAATGCCCATTCAGGAGCTTGTGAGATCACTCGAAACTCCCGTTCCGCCCGAAATTCGCGAAATCAGCGAAGGTCTGATGTACCGCGACTTTATTACCGTAGGCATTCTCCTCAACAAGCTGAAGGTGAGCGACCGTGATAGTCACACCAGCAGGCTGATTAAAGATAACTGGATATATATTCAGGAACCGGATGTGCTAGCCGGCAGGCTTCAGATTTTTAATAACTGGAGTCCCTTCATGGTTGCGGATCAGCAGAAAGTCTGGCTGGGCGTTGAGTACTTCTGCTACGAGACCGATCCTATCTGGCGTAAGTCCGACCGTGAGATGGCTTCGCTGGCGATTGCCGAATTAGATAAGATCGGAATCATCGATAAGGGGGAGGTCCTTGATTGGACGGTATTCCGAATGCCGAAGACATACCCTGCTTACTTCGGCAGCTATGCCCGGTTTTCCGAGCTGCGTGCTTACCTCGATCAAATCAAGAATCTATTCTTGGTCGGGAGGAACGGCATGCATAAGTACAACAACCAGGATCATTCCATGCTCACGGCGATGATCGCTGTGGATAACATCATTGCCGAGTCTACCGACAAATCCAATCTCTGGTCTGTAAATACAGAAACCGAGTACCACGAGACGAAATCAAGCGAACCCCAAGCCGAGGTCAAAGCCCAAGTGCAGTCTGCGGCGAGGTAACTGCACCTCGTCAGCGTAGCCGTTCAGTTGAAACTGCTATACGCAGTCGTGCTTACGGCCGGGCGGGCGGTCTCGCCGCGCTTCTGCTGTATGGCCGCTGCCAGAGACTTCGCCCGCGCATTGAGCCGTTCCTTAGCCAACGCATCTTCAGCCGATTTTTGAGCCAGGTAATACTGGCCCCGACCAAGATAAAGCTCCGAAAGCCCCAGGAACGCGGGCAAGTACCCAGGCTGGACCTTCAGGGCCTGATTGTAAACTTGAACGGCGAGCTCATGTTTGTCTTCCCGTTCAAAAGCTTTTCCGAGTCTGCATAACAGAACGGGGTCGGACGGGTTCTCGGCCCGCAGCTTCTCCAGCTCCGTAACGGCTGCCGTTAAGGACCCTTCCTCCATCTCCAGCCACGCGTTCAGCAGCCGGACTTCGTAGCTCGGCTGACTTGCCGCCAGAAGCGGAGCCAGATCCGATCGGGCGTCGGCGGTCCTCCCTTCGGCGAGCAACATCTCGATGATCTTTTCCCGGTACTTAGTAGCCCGTTGCGGATCAACTTTCAGCCCATTCCGGTACTGCTGAAGCGCTCCATCCAGGTTACCTAGCCTTTCATAAAGCGCGCCCAGATGAAAATAGGGAAAGTGAAACTCTGCGGCGCGCTCTTCCATGTGATGCAGAATCGTGAGCACATCGGCTTCGGTACCGGTTTTGAAACACTGCTCCGCCAGGCTTGTAAATAACTGGTAATTACCGCCTTCACTCTGAATTGCTTGAGCCAGAATGGAAGTCGCCCTAGCTGGGACGTTCTGAGCGGTTACCGTCTCGTATAAGTGAGTGTAAGCCGGAATTATGCTTCTGTGTGCTTTGATGAGTCCCCAGTAGATCTGCTCGGCCTCAGGATAGCGATGATCATATGCCAGTAAGCCGGCAAGCGCCAGCAAAACAGAATCGTTATCCGGCTTGAGCTGGTTCGCCCTGCGAAACTCTCCGATTGCGCTTTGGAGAGCGTCACGGTTTCCGCTCATGCTCTGAAACCGAAGGAACTCCGCAAGCAGGCGGTGCCCGTCAAACGAATTCACATCCGCTTTCAGCAGCACGGAGGACCAATACCCGATTCCATTCATGTAATCGCGATTGCCGGGATGGATTTTTAAATAGATATCGGAAACCTTGACAGCCGCATCCGCCACTTGCGGCCAGGCTTCGCGCGACACGATATTGCCATCGCGCCACACCAGGTCGAAGAAAGTATGAAATGAGCCCTCCGCGGCCGGGAGTTGATTGAGCTGGAGCTGCGCCAAGCCCAGCCGGTAGTAAGCCTCCCCGAATCGCTGGTCAACCTCAATTGCTTTGCTGTACATAGTCGAAGCCATCTTGAAGTTGCCTTGGCCATAATACTTATTCCCTTCGGCGAGCCGCTCCCGTTTGAGTGCTTCCCGGTTGCACCCGGTCAACAAGCCGGCCCAAATCGGGAGTAGCAGCAACAGACACTGAGGGATTACCTTGAGAGTCCTCTGCATGGTAATGGCGGAGAGCTTGGTCGACTGGACCCAGAGCCAGTTTATCATCAGGTCCCGTTGGGGTCGCGCGGTGGCGCGCACTCGGTGCGCGAACCGGGAAATGAGTTGTGATTAGCTTAACAACGAGGGTGGATTTGGTGGACCTGGAGAGATTCGAACTCTCGACCTCTTCCATGCCATGGAAGCGCGCTCCCAACTGCGCCACAGGCCCACAATCGGTGGATTTCTTAATATATCACACAACCGCCTGGTTTGACAGTCCACTTCAGAGGCTGCCTACAATGAAGTTGATGACGTGGCGCCGGGCTGGTGGACCTATCGTATTGCTTTTCATACTCTTATTTGCGATGTCAGGTTGCCTAGCGCGCAGGCGTGTGATTACCCGCCAGGGGGCCAAGCCGAGCCAGGTCTTGCAGGTCGCCTCCAAAGATGACCTGCTTCAGCGTATTTCCCAACAGTATGAAGCCGTTCATGATTTCAGCGCGACCGTCGATATGGTTCCGGCCTTAGGCAGCGCGGAAAAAAGCAAAATAACGGAGTATAAAGACGTTCGCGGCTACATTCTGTTCCGCAAGCCTGTCGATATTCGGATCATCGGCTTGTATCCGGTTATACGAAATAAGGCCTTCGATATGGTCTCGAACGGAACGGATTTCCGCCTCTATATTCCCGCTAAAAATCGATTCGTCGTCGGCAAGAATGAACTCTCAACGCCGTCGCCGAATAAGATCGAAAACTTGCGCCCGCAGCATTTCCTGGATGCCTTGTTGGTCAAGCCACTCGGGTCCGGCCAACCGAAGGAAAAGCCCGCGCTCGCAAACCTTACGGATGAAGACAACGCGGCGTACATTCTGGAGTTTATCCAGGAATCCAAAGACGGCCAGCTTCATGTTGACCGGCAGGTCTGGTTCAGCCGTGTCGATCTCCGCATGGCGCGACAGCTCATCTTTGATGGAGCGGGGAATATCCTGACCGATGCCCGGTACAGTAACTGGCAGACCTACGATGGCGTGCCGTTTCCCAAGCACATCGAGATCAACCGCCCGCAAGACGAATACGCAGTGGTCCTGAACGTGGTGAAAATGGATGTGAACAAGGGTGTGTCCGCGGACAAGTTCGCGCTGGAGCGGCCTGAAGGGGCCATCGAGCAGGTACTCGGTCAGAAGCCTCAGCCCGGCGCGCAGCAGGTGGAGCAGAAGCCTCCCGCACCGGCGCCGCGCCGGAGAAAGGGCAGCCAGTGACCGGTAAGCTCATTGTCGAAAACCTGAAGCACAAACCGATTCGCAGCGCCCTGAGTGTCTTCCTGATCGCCGTGCCTGTCACTCTGATCCTCACGCTTGTGGGCCTAAGCCGCGGCATGCTGGAGGACTCCGCCAGGCGCGCGAGAGGCGTCGGCGCCGATGTCCTCGTGCGCCCGCCCGGCACGTCGGTGCTCACGCTTAGTGGCGCGCCGCTGCCGGAGAAACTGGTCGACAAGCTTGCACAGCAGCCACACGTAACGATGGCCGTGGGGATGATGACCCACCCGATTCTGAGCACTACGTTTGTCGCGGGCGTACATTTTGACAGCTTCAATCGCATGAGCGGGGGATTCAAGTATCTTGAAGGCGGGCCGTTCTCCGGTCCGGACGATATTCTGATCGATAGCTACTACGCGAGGCAGAACCATCTCCACGCGGGCGATAAGGTCAAGGTCTTGAACCGCGAGTGGCGTGTCGCCGGGGTGTTCGAACCCGGAAAGCTGGCCAGGCTCGTCCTGCCGCTGAGGGTCCTGCAGGACCTCACCGGAAACACCGGCAAGGTGAGTCAAATCTTCCTCAAGGTGGATCAGCATTCGAACATTCCGGCTGTGATTGCGGACCTTAAAGCCATGCTGCCCGAATACCCCATCTACTCAATGGAGGAGTTCACGTCATTGTTCACCGTCGAGAACGTGCAAGGCGGCGCCTTGCAGGCATTCATACTGGTGATGCAATCGATTGGCGTTGTGATTGGCTTTGCGGTTGTGCTGCTCTCCATGTATATGGCCGTGCTCCAGCGCACGCGTGAGATCGGAATCCTGAAATCGCTTGGTGCGTCGCGCGGGTTTGTCCTCCGGCTCATCCTGAGCGAGGCCCTCGTGATGGGCATCGGCGGAACTGTACTCGGCATTCTCTTTAGCTTCGTGGCGCGCTGGCTGATCGAAACGCTGGTTCCGGCGTCTCTCACCCAGGCGATCGTACCGGAGTGGTGGCCGATCGCGGGAGCCATCACATTGGTCGGCGTCACCCTCGGCGCCTTGTACCCGGGTCTCAGTGCCGCGCGGCAGGATCCGATTGAGGCGCTCGCGTATGAATGAGAGCTCATGAGCGAGCGGCCCATTATCGAAGCCCGTGACCTGGTCAAGATTTACCGGGTCGGCAAAGTGGACGTCCCCGCGTTGCGCGGCGTCGATCTCGACGTGTATTCGGGAGAATTCCTGTCGATCGTCGGGCCCTCAGGCTCCGGCAAATCCACTCTCTTCCACATTATCGGCGGCCTCACTCCTCCGACCTCCGGGCGCGTGCGGGTCGGCGAGTTCAATTTGGCCGACCTGTCGGATGCCGGCCGCACCAATCTGCGCAAGCGCAGTGTGGGCTTCGTCTTTCAGAAATTCAACCTGCTTCCCAACCTGACGGCCGGCGATAACATCGCCATCGCGCGCTTCATCGCGGGATTAAACCATCAGCCTGATCCGGAATTTGGGGACGTGCTAAAGCTATTGGGAATCGCGCACCGCTTGGACCACAAGCCTAGTGAGCTCTCCGGCGGCGAGCAGCAGCGCGTCGCCATTGCGCGTGCGATCGTGACACGCCCCGCGATCCTGCTGGCCGATGAGCCGACCGGGAATCTCGACAGCGAAAATTCCCAGATCGTGCTGGACATGTTAAAAGATCTGAACCGGCGCTTGCGGCAGACGGTTCTCATGATCACCCACAACCCCGACGCTGCCGCTTACGGCGACCGCATCGTCCACATGCGCGATGGTCGGATCGTGGAGGGTGGATAGTACGCCGGAGAAAGGCTCAGCGCCGTGCCGCCGCTGCGGTCTTCTGCTTCAGAAACCGGATGCCTTCGAAGGCGATTGATTCGGGAGTGGGAGCGATGTCCCTCCAGATTGAGGCGGCAGCGGAGAGCTCACCCAGCGCAAAACCAAAGCTTTCGATCGTCAACCAGCCGTCGTAGCCGATCTCGCGAAGCGCTGCGAACACGTCCTCCCATTCCACGTGCCCGCTGCCGGGAATGCCGCGATCGTTTTCGCAGGTATGGACGTGCTTGAGATGGCGGCCGATAGAGCGGTACGCCGCGCCGATGTTCTTCTCTTCGATATTCGCGTGAAATGTATCGAAGAGGATGCCGACCCGGGGATGGCCGATTGCCTCCACAAGCGCCACTGCGTCGGCGGCAGTGTTGAGCACGTACGTCTCAAAGCGATTCAGCGGCTCGATGGCAATCGTCACATCATGTTTATCCAAAACCGGACCGAGAGACTGATAGGCATCGATGATCCAGTTCCACTGGTCGGCTGTGCGGCGCTTGCCGGTCATGTGCCCCACAGGGGAGTAGAGCGGACCTGCGATGAGGCGGGCGCCCGCCTCGGCGGCCGCTTCCACGGAGTCGCTCAAATGCGCGAGCGTTGCACGGCGAACAGCCGCGTCGTCGGATACCAGGCTGCGCCCTCCCGTAAGAACCGAACAGATCGTGCACTCCAGTCCGTTGGCTTCGAGGCCGCGGCGAATGTCAGCCGCCGCAAACTCCACAGGCTCGAACAGCGGAACCTCCACACCGTCGAACCCGGCCTCCTTAATGCGTGGCAGCAGCGGCAGATTCGTCCGATCGAAACTGGCCGCCCAAATGAACGTGTTGATGCCGTATTTCATTTTGTCAGACCCCTTGCATCCGGATTGCCCGGTCCAAAGTGCTTCAGCATTACGAGGTCCTCGCGATCGCTGCGATTGCGCACCAGTACGCCGCGCCGGGCTGCTTCCGCCGTTACAAACAGCTCGTCGCTTGTCATCTGCCCGTAGCGGATGAGGGCTGGCGTCTCCACATCCATCTTCCCCACCGATCCCCAACCCTGCACCACGATCAGCCCGTAAGCGGCCGCATCCCGGATTACGGCGCTCCGGCCCGGAAAAACAGTCAGTTCCTTGGCCGAGTAAAACTCGGTCGAGTACGTGACCCACTTCTCCGAATAGCCGCACTCGGCCATCTCCGGCTCCGGACGAACCGGCTTCGGAAAGAACAGGTGATGCTTGGCGAATTCCGGATCGACATTTGCCTCCCAATCCAGCATGCCGACTATGTAATCGAGATCATGATGGTGCTCGGGAGGCACATCCTTCACCAGTAGGTCCCACGGCACGGCGCGGCCCTCGACCATCGACTGAAACATGCCGAACACATCAGAATTTACCTGCGGCTCATATGTCACCACGGATCCCGGCGCATGCAGAATCCCGGCATCAATCTGCCAGCCGGTGCCGGGGCGCAACCTATAAGCCCGCGAATGATACAGAATTCCGTTGTCACCCTCGTTCCAGCGCTCCAGACAGCGGCGAATATCGTCCGGCGTAGTTCCGGGCTCCAGCCCCATGAACGTGTACGGAAAGTTATTTTCTTTGAAATTGTACTGCGGAGGAAAATAGTAAGCTTCCGGCTTACCCTTCTGCCCCACCAGGCTCGCATGGCGGTCCATCTGGTGCATGTGATGGGGGATGGGGCCCAGGTTGTCGAAAAACTTGCAGAGCACGTTCCAGCCGCCGTGCTCCTGCATCACCTCGGCGCCGAGGAACGCATCGCCCAAGATCTCGATTGCTTCTTTCAGCAGCACCTGCTGGCCGTCAGCGGCGATATAGCTAAGCCCTTCATCTTCCGGCGTGCCAGGACCGTTGGCGGCGCGAGTCGTCGATGCAAACCAGCGCTCATCAATGCCTCCGCGATGCGCCCCAAGCGCATATAAATCCCGCGGATCGAGTTTGAGACGGCCGCCCGGCATGAGAAACGACCGTGGTACCCAGCAGGGTGCAAGCCTGACAATGCCCTCGCCCTTGGCAAGAGCTTCCTTCACCGCATTGATATGTGACATGAGCTATTTCTTGGCAGAAGCGGCAGCCGCCGATGCCGGAGCCGCACTGGATATCTGCATCTTCGGTTTTATCTTCAGAAGAATCGGCTCGGCAGCGTACGAGGCCTGCTGGCCTTTGGCCCGGGTCTCTACCATCCCGGACACAATCACGGGTTGTTCGATCGGCTGGGCCGTCGGCAGCGCCTCCAGGCGAAAACTGCGCCGGGTTTCGTTCTCGTTGATCAGCACACCGTTCAATCCGACATCCATCACCAGAACGCCAGGCGGCAGGTTCCGCACCTCAACCGGCACGCGCCCGGCGAAATCGTTGTTGCGCTGGATGGCAACCTGCACATCGGCTTTTCCGCCGGGCTCCAGCACCACTTCTTTGGTTTCGGCTGTCATCACAACGTCGGGCTTCGGCATCAGACTGATCAATTTCAAATGATCATCCGGATCTGCGGCATGCGCAATCTGCCGGCCGGAAATCATCGCGCGGCCCAGCGGTTTCAGCGGCACCGCTGCTTCCAGCTTTGCTCCGTCGTCGGCGCTGAGCAGCAGGGTCGTGCTCACCTGGCCGGGGGCGATGACTCCCTGGGTCGCGTGCAACCCGTGGGGCAATCCTTCGAGCGACACTTCGATCGGGCCGTCGAAATCGTCGATCCGCAATGCGGTCACCGTTAGCGGAATTCTGCCGCCCGCCGGCACATTGGGATTGCTTGGAGTGATGCTTAGCAGAAAGTCAGGCTGCGGATGCCTGACGGTCAGGCGATAAGCGTAGTCGTCGCCTTGAAAACCCCGAACATCGCGGATCCGTACTATGTACTCGCCATCAGCCGGCGCGGTAAACCGCAGCCGTGAGTCTTTGCCATAGCCCGGGCCGCCATCATCGTTACGGTACGGTAGATGCACAACCGGCAGGCCGTTCGGGGCAAACTGGGCGCCCGGTGGAAAGATCTTCACCTTATAAACCGGCTGGTCGATCGCATGAGCTTCGGGTGTCGTGTCCAGCATGCCCATGCGCTGACCTCCGAAGGAGACGAAGCGAAAATCATCGTCCGGGCCCCGCGGCATCGCGTCCACCTGAATGATCTCCCGGCCAACCATCATGTAGTCGCCGACCTGAAAGCCCGCCGGCGAGAGAATACGCAAGCCGGGCGAAACCGAGTCCCGGTCGCTCAGTGTTGTAGATGTCTCGAGGATGCACCGAACCGTCGCCCGTTCCACAGGCTTCCCCTTGGCATCCAGAATCTCGAGCTGCGAATCCAGCAGCGAGCCAAGCCGCGCAGCCTGTACATCGAAGACCAGCTTTTCGCCCTTGCGCGCGCGGAAGCGAAAATCGTTTTCGGCGGCCAGCAGCTTGCCGTTCACGGTTGCCGGAACCGCGATTGCCTGGGCCGTCTCTATCGATGTATTGGAGCCGCTCGATAGCACCTCGGGAAAATCTCCCAGAGCAAGTTTCACTTGATTGAACGCCTCGCCGGAAGGCGTTTTCGGCCGGAGGATTACGGCGCGCTCGTCGTCGGGCGTGGGCTCGCCCTTGACGCTGATTTTGCCGGCTCCTATGTTGTAACCGCTCAACGCGATCTCGGCCGTTTTGCCCTTCTCCAGACCGAGCGGAAACGCGCTGATCGCAACGGGGAAATGTCCCACCTTGATCCGGTAGAGGTGACGCGCGCTGCCGCCGTTCTCGTAGTCAGAGACTCGCACGTAATAGGCGCCCGCTTTGGCGAATTTATAGGAGAACGTGACCGCATCCCGGCCGCCCTCCTGACCGAACTCTTTCACCGCATTCTGCTCGGCATCGTAGATCGTGACGATGGGCTGCAACATCGAGCCGAGCGACGCGCCGGCATTGGCGAACACCAGTTCTTCGCCGGCTTTCACCTGGAGCTTGTAGTAATCCACATCGCCTGGTTTTGACACCGCGCCCACCAGGATGGTCGGAAGAAAGCATTCGAACGCCTGCTCCGGCGTATCGTTTGGCTCGCGGTCCGGGCTCTCGCCATAATACGGCTCGACGACAAACCTCGATTCGGGAGTTGTCCCCAGCGGCGTCTGCAAACGAAATGCTACCGGGCCGATCTTCGCCTCCGGGCTGATGTCGAGCTCGACCGTCACCTGGTTCCGCGGCGGAAGCGGCCCGAGATCCACCGTGGAGCGTGTTCCGTTCGAGCCCAGGCGAATGTCCGGCAAATCCGGAAGCTCTTTAATGCGGAGGATTCGCGCCTTGATGCCCGGCTCGCTGAAGTAGATGGCGCTCGCATTGCTCAGATTCAAGCCGTCGATATTCATTTCAACCGTTGCGCCGCGCGCGACGCCAAGAGGCGAAACCTCGTTGATGATGGGCGGAGTCGTTCGATTGCCTGTTGGCCAGTCGGTCGTCGTGGCGCCGAAGGCCGCCGCTGCACAAGCCAGAAACGCGATCGTCTTCATACTTCCACCTCGATTACCGCTGGGCGACGTGCACCGCGGACTTCTCATAATCCGCAGCATTATAAATCTGGACGGAGCCGTCGAAGCGGCCCGCAGCAAAGCTCTTGCCGTCGGGTGCAAACCTCAGCGAAAGCACCCAGTCCGGCTGGTTGGGATACGCTTTCACCTCGGTCAGATCCACGGCATTGAATATTTTGATTGTTCTGTCGGCCCCGCTCGAAACCAGGTACTTGCCGTCGGGCGACCATGCCAGTTGCAGGACTGCGTCCTCGTGCGCAATCAGAGAATTCACCAGCGAGCCGGACCTCTCGGCCAGCGACCAGATGCGAATCGTCTTGTCCTGGCCCGCGGCGGCCACTTTCGTGCCCGTTGGATCGACCGCGACGGTATTCAACCCGTCCTGCGAATCACCGAGCGTATAAAGCCGCTGGCCCGTAGCCACATCCCAGATCTTGACAGTGCGGTCCGCCGCGGCGGATACCAGGCGCTTGCCGTCCGGGAGAAACGCCAGGGCGAAGATAGAATCGATGTGATCTTTTAGAGTACGGATTTCTTTACCGCTCGCCGTGTCCCAGATCTTGATCAGCTTGTCGTAGCTGGCGGTGGCCAGAGACCGGCCGTCAGGCGCGAAGGCCACAGAGTAAATGCAATCCTTGTGGCCGCGCCACGAGCGCAGCTCCGCCCGCTTTTCCACGTCCCAGATCTTGACCTCGCCCTCGCGCGCCGGTAATCCGCCCGCGGCCGCCAGCAGCTTACCATCCGGAGAGAAGGCAACGGAACGAACCTCCTGAGCATGCCCGCCAAGCGTCGCGATTGTCTTGTTCGAGCCCGGCTCAATCAAACGCACTTCATGAAATGACCCCAGTGCGAGTATCTTGCCGTCCGGGCTGTAGGCCAAAGAAGCAATTTCGGCCCTGACCGGCGAGCGGGGCTTGATGTCTGGAATTTCAGGGCCTTTTGAGATTACCTGCTCGCCGGGGGCGGGTGGTTTCGCGCCCGCGTCGATCCACTTGCGAATGATCTCGACTTCGCCGTCTGCCAGCTTCGAGCCGCTCAGCGGCATGGCCGGCTGCATCTTGCCCGTGATCATCAGGTACAGGCGGCTATCATTGCTCTTGCCCGGAACGATGACGGCGCCCTTATGCCCGCCCTGCATCAAGCTGTCGAAGGTATCCAGGCTGAGCGCTCCCATCTTCACCGTTCCCGCATGGCACCCGGCGCAATTGGCCGCAAAGATGGGCGCGACATCTTTAGCGAATGACGGCGCCTCCTGCGCATTCGCAGCCAGCGGCGTCAGCAAAAACAAAATTGGAATTGCGGCCCGCATCAGTAGTTAAACAGGAATTCCTTGCTTGTGAGCATGGCCCACATCATGTCTTCAAGCGCCTGCTGTCGCGCTTGCAACTGCACCTCGCTCGACCCGGTGCTCAAGCGCGCCTTCCGTAGTGCATCGAGCATTGGCTGCTTTTCGGCCTCTCTCGGGTAGCGCGCGTAGGCGGAGAGAAACAGCAAATCCAGAATCCGGGAGTCCGACAGGCCGAGCTTGAGCGCCAGCGCCGGATAGGCATTCGGAGCACTGAGCTTCCGGTTCAGCGTGTCACCGTTAATCACATGCAGCGCCTGCGAAATGCTCGGCTCGCTGGAGCGCTCCGCGGCATCGCAGAGGACACGTTTGGGGCGCCCGAACGCCGTCAAGAACTCAGACTTCACCTGCGTGTCGGGCAACTGGAGAGCTCGCGTGCCAGCGGGATATCCGGCGAAGCGCGTCGGCACCCCCGTAACCTGCGACATCGCATCGAGCAGCACCTCTGCCGGCAGCCGTTTGATAACGTAGCGGGAATAATATTTCGAATCGTTCTGGTTAGTCGCGTTCGATTCCGACGAGAGCTGGTACACACCCGAATTCATGATCGTGCGGATCAACCGCTTCACGTCATATCCGCTCTCGACGAAATCTTTGGCCAGCGCGGCAAATAACTCTTCGTTCGAAGCGGGATTGGTGGCGCGAACGTCATCAACCGGGTCCACCAGGCCGCGCCCCATGAAGTTCCCCCATACGCGGTTAACGAGAGAGCGTGCGAAGTAAGTGTTCTTCGGGCTGACCAGCCACTTGGCAAAATGCACTCTCCGGTCTTCGGTCGAATTAAGTGGCATCGGCTCGCCATCGAGCGGCGTAGGCGGGAGAGGCTTCAACAGCCGCGGATGGTTTACGTCGCCGATAGCTTTAGCGAAGACCACAACGTCGCGCTGCGAAGATCCGTTCTTCAAACCGATGCGCGCGAACTGATTAACGAAAGCGTAATACTGCGTCTGGGTCCATTTTTCGAGCGGATGATTATGGCACCGAGCGCAGGTAATGCGGTTACCCATGAACGCCGCAGTCGCATTCTCGGCAAGATCGATGGGATCTTTGTGGAGCACGAAGTAGTTCAGCGCTCCGTTCTGCCTGGTATCGCCAGACGAGGTGAAGAGCTCGTAGGCGAACCGGTTCCAGGGCTTGTTATCTTTGACGCTCTGCCGGATCCACTTATAGAAGGACCACATCGATGTCGGCTGCAGCTTTCGGCTTGAGACCAGCAGCAGATCCGACCATTTGTAAGCCCAGTAATCGACGAACTCGTCCCGCTCCAGCAGGCGGTCGATCAGGCGCGAGCGCTTGTCGGGCGAGCGGTCAGCCAGAAACTCTTCCACCTCTTCCGAGGTCGGAAGGATTCCCGCGGCATCCAGATACGCACGCCGGATAAAGGTGGAGTCGTCGCAGGTTTTCGAAGGCGCGATGCGCAGCGCCTTCAGCTTGGCCAGCACCAGGTCATCGATGTAGTTGTGCCGCTGAAACTGCGTATAGACCGAGGGGTCGACCTGGTTGGGATAGGGAACGCTCAGGCGCGAGTAAAGGACGCGGCTCGAATACCACACGGTGATAGCGGTTTCGCCGCTGCCGTTCATCTTTACATGACCGAAATCGTCAACCGTGCCTACGCCTTCATCGCTCGAACTGAACTTCACCCAGCGCGTCACATCGCGCCTGCGGCCGTCGGAGTATTTGGCCTCGACAACGACCTGTTGCTCGGCGCCGGGCTTGAGCGTGGCCGATGCCGGATACACCGCCAGATCGACGATCTTCGCGTCGCGATCGCTCGGAGCCGGAGCTCCGGCAGCGATCCATTCCGCGATCACGCGATACTCGAGCGAGTCCGGGGCAAAGCGCTTCCCGCCCCCGTGCGCGATCGCCAGCGTCGGCTTCAGCAAAATCAAACTGTGAGCCGGATCGGAAAGCGATACACGGCGGCCCAGCGATTGCCGGGTTAGCGTATCGTAATCGATCGCGGGGTCGTAGCCTCGCAGAGTGAGCTTGAACCCGTTCTTCCCGGCGAGCGCTCCGTGGCAGGCTCCTGAGTTGCAGCCCATCTTCGTCATCGCCGGAATGACGTCATTGCGAAAGTTCCACGTGAAGGGAGCGCGCGTATTGCGGACGCGAACCGTCGCGGTGGCCGTTCTTCCGGACGCCGTTGCGGTAATGACCGCCTCGCCGTCGGAAACCGGAGTAACTACTCCGGTCTGATCGACAGCGGCAATTTTGGTATCAGAGGAGGTCCAGCGTGCCGTGCGCGTCCAGTCTTCCTGGTGATCGCCGGCATTGGCTTCGGCCAGCAGTTGGTGGCGGTCCTGGGGACCGTTCAGCTCCACTTGGCTTGGCAGAACAGCAATATCGGAGGCAAAGGCCAGAACGCCTGCGGAGGCAAAAAACAGCAGCAATCGCAACATGGCTTACTAAGAATCCTATAAAGACCAAGACCGTGGGATGACCCCAGGCCTGGTCACGATACGAACAGTTCGTGGATGGGCTCGGTACCCCGCTCAACGAGCGGAATCGGTCTTCCCTGCGCGCCGGGCAATTCCAGGTCGAGCGGAATTCCCAGGCCGTGATAGATTGTGGCCGCGACTTCCGCGGGAGTTGTGGGCCGGTCTTTCGGCGTAGCGCCAATGTCATCCGAAGACCCGACAACTTGTCCGCCTTTGATTCCGCCACCGGCCATCAGAATTGTCCAGCACTGCGGCCAATGATCCCGGCCGCCGGCCGGGTTCACCTTCGGGGTGCGGCCGAATTCGCCCATCGCCAGAACCATCGTGTTCGCTAAAAGCCCGCGCTCGTTCAGGTCTTCGAGGAGCGAGCTATAGGCCATATCAAACATCGGGCCCACCAGGTCCCGATAGCAACTGATCGGGCTGAACGGTTTCGAGCCGTGTATGTCCCAGGTAATTTCGTCGAATACAGTCTCGAACATGTTGACCGTTACGAAGCGCACGCCCGCCTCGATCATCCGCCTGGCAAGCAGGCAGCCCTGCCCGAACCGGTTCAGGCCGTACTTCTCGCGCACTTTCTGCGGCTCTTTGTTCAGTTCGAAAGCTTCCCGCGCCTTCTGCGATGACATTAGCGTGTAGGCCTGGTGAAACGTGCTGTCGAGCAGGCGCGCATCCTGGGATGTCTCAAACTTGCTTACCGACTTGTCGATCATCTCGCGCCAGTTGCGGCGCCGGTCCACACGCAGCGGCGGCAGGTAGTCCGGAGGCAGCATATCCGGCACTTTGAAATTCGGATCGGAAGGGTCGGCATTCAGGACGAAGGGATCGTACATCTTGCCCAAAAACCCGGCGTTCTGTCCGTGCGGCATGTTCCCGCCCGTATTGCCGATGGGGCGCGGCAGCAAAACGTGAGGCGGAACGTCTCCCTTCGGACCCTTTAGCTTGGAAAGCACGCAGCCGATGTGCGGGTATTCGATTCCGCCTTGAAACAGGCGGCCCGTCTGCATCATCTGGTGCCCTGTATCGTGCACCGCTGCTGCGGTGTGATACACACTGCGGATGAGCGCGTATTTATCGGCGTGCTTCGCCATACGCGGGAAATTCTCGGAAATTTCTATGCCGGGTACGTTGGTTTTGATCGGCTTGTACGGACCGCGAATCTCGGCCGGCGCGTCCGGCTTCATGTCCCAGGTGTCAAGCTGGGAGGGACCGCCTACCAGGAACAGCATGATGCAATTGGTATCTTTGTCCGTAACTGCGCCCGAAGCTTTAAGACTGAAGAATTGTGTGAGGCCTAAACCGAGGAAAGAAAGCGAGCCGGCGTGAAGAAAATCACGCCGACGCAAGCCATCGCAAAACTCAACGGGCTTGTCGGCATCGAGTCGAAACATCCGGCCCTCCTAGTTGGATAAGTCTGTGTAAATTGTATCGACTTCAGCTATTGACCGCAACCGGGAGAACTGGGTCGCGCAGCGTACGCTCGGAACGGCCGCCTTGCGCCTACTGCCGGCCAATTGCTTCAAAACGAATGCTGCTGATGCTCCGTTTTCAAGAGCCGGTTGCTGGATCGTGTGGCTCCGACAGCGGGATGGACTAAGTTACAATGACTAAGGAATCAAGATGAGCGTCGTTACCGTGCACGAAGCCAAGACAAATCTCTCTCGTCTGCTCCAGAAAGCCGCCAAAGGCGAGGAGGTCATTATCGCGCGTGGCTCAAAGCCGGTGGCTCGGCTCGTGCCCATCGGCGAGATCGCCGGGCGGCGCCGGCCTGGTTCGATGAAGGGCATATTGCGCATCGGCGCCGAGTTCTTCGAACCTTTGCCTCGGGACGAACTGGCGGGATGGAAGTAGCGGGAACCTATGCACCTTCTTCTCGATACCCATGCTCTTCTGTGGTGGCTTTCGGACGATCCGGCGCTCGGGAAACGGGCCAGAGCGGCGATTGCCAACGTGAGGAACACGATCCTGGTAAGCGCGGCCTCGGCATGGGAGCTAACCACCAAGGTGCGGCTGGGCAAGCTTGCCGGCGCCGCCGATCTCGCTTCCAACTTCACCAGCTATATCCAGAACGAAGGGTTCGAACCGCTCCCGATCTCATTGGACCACGCCGCGCGGGCGGGTCTGCTGGCCGGAGTGCATAAAGACCCTTTCGACCGGATGCTTATCGCTCAAGCCCAGGCAGAGAACCTGGCGCTGGTGAGCAATGAGAAGCGGTTTGATGCTTATGGAGTACGGCGCGTCTGGTGACGTAAGCAGCGGGACGCAAGATGCGGCCCGGCCCCGTTGGCCGAGCCGCGCCCGAATCGCAGCGGCAAACGCTGCGATCAAAAGATCGGTACGGTGCCGGCATCGATCGATTCGATGAATCTCACGACCTTTGCGCGGTCTGCTGCATTCGTCAATGTATCCACTCCGCCTGTTCCCGCGCTGCGATGCTGAACATTGTCGAGCACCGCGGAAAGTGACGTCAGGATGCCATTGTGGAGGAATGTTTGCGGAAACGCGAACAGCGACAGGAGGGATCCCGGTGCGAAGCCATTGGCGCCCAGCGGCGGCGCGCCATTCTGCCGCACTTCATTCAGTGCTGTGGGATCAAATGTACCGACCTGCCTCAGCTCGCTGATGATTTGCCCGTCCACTACCAGGCCGGCATTCGGAGGTGGTGTGAACCTGACGCGGCTGCTGGTCCACTGCGGACCTCCATGGCACTGCTGGCAATTCGCCGCGATAAACAGGCTGCGGCCCGCGATAACGTCGGCATCGGTGTCCGGCACCGGCGAGATCGGGGCGCGTATGCCGAACTGCTCGAAGGCTTTGATCGCATCCCAGGCATTGACACCCCGCACCTTCAATTGATTCCGGTTCGCATTGGATACCGGAATCAGGTCGGGAACGTTGGCGAGATCTTCAGGCGTGACTCCGTCCGCTTTGACTATGAGGCCCGCGCCGCCGGAAACGGCCCGGATATTCCGCTCAAAGTCCTCCTCCTCATCTCGCTCTGCATTCCAGTTCAGCATGCGCTGAATCGATCGGGTCGGATCCGTTCGATCGAAGTCTGTGTGTTGTGGAATCGTTCGTTTCGGACCGGAAGGAAAGATCCACACCACGTTGTCGGAAAGTCCGAACGGATGGCAGGCGGCGCATGCGCCCCAACCCGCCTGGGACATGCGGCCGACGATGGGAGTATTCGTTCCCGGGGCGGGATCGAATACGCCGATTGAAGTGTTGTAGAGTTCCCGTCCGACGTGGATCTTGTCGGCCAGCGTGCCGGGTGCGGGCAGGCTCGCAGAAGGAATCGTGGCGAGCACGCTTTCCCGGCCTACAAGGTTGATCACGCTGATGTCGCGCGAAACGTAGTTCATTACGTATCCCCGCGTGTCCGAGCCGTTGATCACGATCCCCCGCGGGTTCTTGCCAACTTCGATTTGCAATACTCGGGTCGGGTCTGCCGGGTCATTCTGAACCGTGGCGCGCCCAGTCCCCGGGTTCACGGATACTTTGATAACGATGTTGCTCGCAGCGCTGATTACATATCCCTGATTCGCCGCATGTTTGAATGCCATGGCCCAAGGTATGGTAATGAAGCGCTTCGGTACGGTGGCCGGCTGTTGTGCCACCGCAAGATGCATATTGATCGTCTGGCCGGCATCGGTGCCGGTGCGGCGGTTGATCACTGCAAGCAAGCTCTGCGTATTGACATCAAAACGAACGGGACCGTTAGGCGAGGCGCCGGTATTCGGAAGATATGCAAATCCGTTTTTGATTGCAATGTTGTTCAACTGGTTCGGATATGCACCTGTAGTGAAGATGAAATTCGCCGGATTCGCGGGATCTCCGGGTGGAATTCTGGCTATGGCATCGCCTGTGGCTTTGAATCCGGTATCGGCAATCGGATTAATCGTAACTGTGCCGATCACACTGTCAGTAAAGGCGGAGATTACCGTTACCTTGCCAGCCTTGCTGTCATCCTGGCCATCCACCTTGCCGGCGATCGGCAGCGACAGAAACTGCGTCACGTAGACAATCTCGTCCCGGTCATTGGCATCGCCATCGTTGGTGATCGCGATGCCGCGCGGCTCAAAGCCTACATTCGGTATGGTAGCGATGACCATGTCGGTAGCAGTATCAATCACAGAAACAGAGTTGGAGCGGGCATTGGTCACATACAGTTTTCGGCCGTGCGGCGTCAGCGCCAGACCGTAGGGCTCCGTGCCCACCGGAATGTGTTTGGAGGGCCGGGAAATCAAGCCGTTTCGAATATTCAGGGGAATCACCGACACGGTTCCGCTCACCGTGTTTGCCACATACGCCTTCGAACCGTCGGGCAGCAGCACGATACCATTGGGCTCGGTCTGAACCGGCACTTCCGCCAAACGGCGGTTACGGTCAGACCTAAGGTCGAAAAAACTGACAGTGTTATTGTCCGGGTTCACAGCCGCCAAAAATGCCCCATCGGCAGTCAGTGCAAGCGGCTGTGAAGATGTAGGGCCCGAAAAGGCCGGCTGCGCCTGCGCGGCGCCGGCGCACAGCATTGCACCGAGCGCCAGTGCGATGACGTGAGCGGTCCTTCGACCTCCACGCCCATTTCGATTCCCGCGCGCCCACAAAAGCGCAGCCAGCCCGCTCGTCAGCAGCAACCACGTGGAAGGCTCGGGAACTGCCTGCAGGAATCCGGACCCGGTTCCGCTGGGAGCCAGAGTCGCAAGAATCGTGATCGAATGCGCGCCGGCTCCCAGCCGGAACTGACCGCTGCTGATGCCCGGACTGCTGAGGCAGGGCACCGGATCGTCGCCGCAGTCGGCAGATCCGATCGGGGAGGAGGTGAGACCTAAAGACGATCCGAAATCGAAGATCTCGAAGCGGTCGCCCGCTTGAAATGCATCCACGACTGTCAGCACGGCGCCGGCGGGAGCGCTGAAGGTCCACGGCGGCGCATCTAAAAAGGACGTCGATGTCCCGGAGCTAGGGATGCAGAAGCCTCCAGCAGGATCATCGGGAGCGCAACCACTCGCAGCAGTACCCGCGGTACCAAAACTAAATTCGTACCATACGCCGAGAGAAATCGGTCCGCACAAGGCGGGCAACGTAGACGCGAAAACGGCGAGGAGCGATTGCGCCATGCGCCGTCCTGTTTTTGCTTTCATGCTTACCTCCTGGCAGTAGTAGTCAGTGATTCGAGGTTAAGCAAACAGGAGCGGCGGTGTACTGAGGAACCTCTTACGAAAATCTAAAAGAAACGTAAAAGGAGGAGGCATGGCGTTACAAGGCCGCGGCGTAACGGCCAAAATAGGTCCGTGCGCCAGAGCCTTCTATCAGGCACATCCACAGAACGAATCACTTCTCGAGAACCACAATTCCCGTGAATCTCGTTCTGTAAAACCTATAGACCAGGCGTGCCAGTGCGATCGTTACACCTCGCCGGTCAAATGCAATCTGACACAGCTCATCCGCATGCGGATACATTCGGAACTTTCGGAAACCGGCAGCCCGGGCCAATGCCTTGATCCGAAACGGAGGCATGTCTTTGTCCGTTATGTCATGAGCCTCGCTGAACGCGGCTGCTGTGCGCGCGTGACCTGTTCCGGGTTCGGAGGCGATGAGGAGTCCACCATCGCGGAGGGCCCGGTGTGCCGCGTGTATAGCTCTCGCCTCGTCGAACGCGTGATGGAGGGACGAAAAGAACACAACGGCGTCGAACTCATTATGGAACTCCATCTGTTCGTAATCGCCCGAAACGAATTCGGGGCGCCGGCCTGCATAGAAAACGGGGTTCTCTTTCGCGAGGCGGATCGCGTGTTCCGAGAGATCCTGTCCGACTGCATCGTAACCGGCCTTGGCGAGGAAGGCTGTCAGCCATCCCGTGCCGCAACCGCATTCGAGCACACGCGCAGGCGGCTGGGGCAGAAGTCTGAGAATCGCACCGGCCTGGATTAGCAGGTCACCCCTTGCTGGGTCGGAGAAGGGCTTATTAATCGCATGCGAGCGGCCTTCCTCGCCGATCGCTTCATAATACCGGTGCTCGCCAGGCCGGGGCATGACAGCAGCAAGCATACCTCAGTCAAGCCATGGGCCTGATGCCGCAGCCTTACTGCACTGCGATGGTTACGCCACTCTGGCTGCTGTTCGATCCTGCGCTCAGCAGAACCGGCACGGCACCCGAGCGGGCCGCAAGCGGAATCCGCACGTTGACTTGCATAAGGCCTGCCACGAAATTCGGGGCAGCACCGGCATACAGCACGTCCGCGGGTTGTCCATCGATCAGCACGGCGATTGGAAGCACAGGCCGCGGGAACGGCTGGTCGCTGCTGATCTTGCCGGTCTGGCCTGCGGGAGATGTTTGGCCTTCGCCGGTGGCATAGAACACCACGACCGAACCTTTCGCCGCCGGGTTGGCAGCCGAGTTTAGGGTGTTGTCCTGATTGATTGCCACAAGTGCGCCGGCGCCGGTTGCGTTTCCAGTGAACAGGCCTGGAGCCGTGTTCGCCATGGCCACGCTCATGCTATTGGACTGCACGCCCTGGTATTCCACTTGAACTGTGGCGTTCGCCAGCCCTGCGGATTCGTACGGCACGATCGCCGAGACCTGCGTATCACTGGCATAGATCATCGGCGAGGGAATGCCGCCAACCAGCACCCGCACATTGCCGATTGACGAGCTGATTCTCCCCGCGCTGTCGAGCACGGCGGTTACCGGAGTAGCCGGCCCCAGGGCGGTTCCGAAAAGCGTGATCACCTCGCCCGGAGCGATCGCGCCGGCCTGGAAGCTGGCGGCATTGGTGACGCTGTTAAGTTTTGGGGCTGGCGCTGTTACGGTGAGCGTGACGGCGACAGTTTGACCTGTGCCCCCGGCCGGAGTCACCGTGATCGTGCCCGTGTAGGTGCCGATGGTGAGGCCGGTCGTGTTAACCGCTACGGACAGGTTCGCGGGAGCCGTGCCTGTTGGAGGGCTGACCGCAAGCCACGTACCGCCACTCTGTGTGCCGGCTGTAGCCGTAAAGCTCGTGCCGCTCACGTTTGACGCCACCTGTATGCCCTGAGCCGAAGGCGCCGTTCCACCCAGCGTGTAAGCGAACGAGAGAGAGCTCGGGCTGAGCGTAATGCTGCCCGCTGCTGCTGTGAGCGTGAGGGTCACCGGGATGGTTTGGGTTACACCTGTATCTGTAATCGTGATGTTGCCGTTGTAGCTGCCCGCGGCCAGGCTTACCGGATTGACCCCAACGGTGACCGACCCTGGAGCCGTACCACTTGCCGGGCTGACCGTGAGCCAGGGCGCGCTAGCAGCAGCGGTGAACGAGGCTGCGGCCGGGCTCGCGAGCGTCAGCGTTTGGGACGCGGGCGGCGTGCCGCCCGCAGTACCAGTAAAGGTCAGCGAGGACGGCGTGATCGAGACCCCGCTCGTCTGTGCATTAATGACGATCGGAACGGGCATCGGGCTGTTTCCGAAACTACCCGTGATCGCGAGGCTACCAACATTGAGCCCGGCAACGAGTCCCTGGTTGGAGATCGTGATCGCGATCGTCGCTGGTGTAGTGCCGCCCGCAGGCGTGGGCACGATCCACGGGGCCGAGGGCGCCACCGTAAACGGTATATGACTGTTGTCGCTGGCCACGAAATAGATGGTCTGAACGACTCCCGTGTTGCCGGGATAGAAGGCGATTGGCTGTTGGGCGGCGAGCAGGTAGCCGAGCACCGGGCTGCCCGTGACAGCAAGGCTGACCGCGACGGTCTGCGCGCCGCTGCTCGTCCCCACAGCGATCGTGCCGGTATACAAACCGGCCGGCAGGCCCGCTGCATTCACCGACACCGGCACGGAGGTGAACCCAGTCGATCCGATCGTGAGGTTGGACGTGTCCACGTTCAGCCACGCACCGCCGGTAACGGTAACGGCGGATATGGTGAAACCTGAACCGGGCGCGCCGCTTACTGCCAGCGCCTGCGCAGGGGTAGTGAACGTGCTGCCGCTCTGCACCGCGAACGATAAGGATGTCGGGGCCGCTACCGTGGCTGGCCCGCCGCTGCCCACAGTAAGTGTGACCGGCACCAGTTGCGAGGTCGTGAGGCCGCCGCTCGTTGCGATCAGGATCGTCCCGCTGTAGTTGCCCGCGGCGAGATTCGCTGGATTCGCGTACACGGTCACAGTAGCCGGCAACGTGCCGGTCGCGGGTGACACTGCGAGCCAACCGCTGCCCGTGTTCACGCTGGCCGTCAAGCCGAAGCTGACGTTGGCAACGGTGCTGGAAATCGAGAGCTGCTGAGAAACCAGAGCAGTCGAGCCCGTCGGAGTAGAGAACGTGAGGTTTCCCGGGCTCACATTCAAACCCGTGCTGCTCCCTCCACCGACGATGAAACTGACCGGTATCGTGGTCGTTGTGCCTCCCGCCGAGATCG
>Ga0070741_10006117_pt1 | contig 26106 bp, 19 predicted proteins | sample Coa_R1_4_FD_66440 | JGI IMG/M metagenome (GOLD analysis project Ga0070741, IMG submission 66440) | Surface soil microbial communities from Centralia Pennsylvania, which are recovering from an underground coalmine fire - Coalmine... | ecosystem: Environmental > Terrestrial > Soil > Unclassified ... | reverse complement strand
CTCGCTTTGGCGCAGGCACGCGCGGGCGACATCGATGCGGCGAAAACCGCGCTGGAAAACATGCCGATCGAATCCGAAAACGACGATCGCGCGAAAGCCCTGCGCGCCTATGTCGAACTCGCGCAGGCACTGGCCGGCACCGCCGCATCCGGCGAACTGATGGCCCGCATCGACAAAGATCCGAAGGACTTCGCCGCGCGCGACGCGCTGGGCGTGCGCCTGCTGCTGGGCGGCGATCCGGCCGGCGCGATGGAGCAGTTCCTCGCCATCCTCAAGGCCGACCGCGGCTGGAACGAAGGCCTGGCACGCAAGCGTCTGCTGGACGCCTTTCGCATCGTCGAGGATGAGGCACTGGTGGCGACCACCCGGCGGAAAATGTCCTCGCTGCTGTTTTAGAGCACAGGGTCACAGAGGCGGCCAAGGGCGCTTTCCACGGGGCAGACCGCGGGGTTCCGGCACGGTTTTGGCTAGAATCTGCCTACGCCGCCGACCGCTGATCGCATGGCAACCTCCGCGCCTGTCGCCGATTTCGAAATCCCCGGGCATCGTCTGGTGCGGCCGCTCGGCCGCGGCGGCATGGCGACCGTGTATCTAGCGATCCAGGCGTCGCTGAGCCGGCCGGTAGCGGTCAAGATCCTGCAGGCGCCGACGGACGAGACGATCACGCGCTTCGAACAGGAAGCGCGCACCATCGCGCGCCTGCAGCACCCGCACATCATCGCGATTTACGAGGTCGGCCGCACCTCCGATGGGCAGTTGTATTACACGATGCCGTACCTGCCCAATGGCGACCTGTCGCGGCTGGACCTGCGCGAATCGCCCGCGCGTATCGCCGCAGTAATCCGCGCACTGGCCGGCGCGCTGGGGCACGCGCACCAGCACGGCATCGTGCACCGCGACGTCAAGCCGGAGAACGTGCTGTTCGACCAGCACCGGCGTGCGCTGCTTACCGACTTCGGCATCGCGCGCGCCAGCGACAACCTGCGCGTCACGCGTCAGGGCGCGACGATGGGTTCGTCCGGTTACATGAGTCCGGAACAGGCGCGCGGTTTGGATATCGACGGGCGTTCCGATCTCTACAGCCTCGGCGTGGTCTGCTACGAACTACTGACCGGCGACCTGCCCTTCCACGGTACCGACGCGCTGTCCACCGCGATCGCGCACATCGAACAGCCGGTGCCGCGTCTGCCGCCGCTGAAGCGCGCCTGGCAATCCTTCCTCGACAAGGCTCTGGCGAAGGCGCCCGCCGACCGTTTCCAGAACGCGCAGGAAATGATTGATGCACTGGATGCGATCACCGGCCGGCACAAGAGCGAGGGGGCGCCGGCAGCAGGATTCTTCGAGCGGCTGCGCGAGGACGCCGATACATCGACACTGCTGCGTTATGGCATTCCGGTGCTGGCCATCGTCTTACTGGCGATCGTCGCTGCCGTGCTGTGGCGCGGGCATGCCGCATCCCGGCCGCAGGCGCCCGCCCCGACGTCACCACCGAGAATCGTCGCGTCCCCTCCGCCGGCCGTGGCGCCCGCCCCGGCGAAGACCATCGCCACGGCGATTCCGAATCCGCCCTCGTCCGCGCCGGTCAGCGCGGCTTCCGCGATCCAGGCGGAGAACAGCGCCGCGGTAGTCGCCGCGCGCATCACCGTGCTGCTCGCACACGCCAATGCGCTGTTTGCGCAGAACAAGCTCATTTCGCCCAAGAGCAACAACGCCGTGGATGCCTATCTGGCGGTGCTCGCCTTGCAACCGGACAACCTCGCCGCACACGCAGGTGTGGATCGCGTGCTGGTGCGGGTACAGAAAGACATCGACGCAGCCTGGAAACACCGGGACATCGATCGTGTACGCACACTCGTCAAACGCGCCGATGCGCTGGCGGCTTCCGGCGATCCGGATTCGCAAAAGGCGTGGCACGACGCGCGCGCGCAACTCGCATCCGACGTGGGCAGCGCGGCGGCGGACGCCGTGCACGCACACAAGCAGGACCGCATCGATGCTCTGCGGGAGCTGGCCGAAACGCTGCCGGCGACCTACCCGGATGGTTTCGATCCCAAGCAGATGGCTGCGCCGCCGCCGCCGCCTCCTCTGCACGCGGGCTCGCTGCTGCGCGACCAAGGCGGCCCGCAACTGGTATACGTGCCGGTGGAAGACGGCACGTCGCCGGCGTTCGCGATCGGCCGCACCGAAGTCACGCGCGCAGAATACGAACAGTTCGTGCACGCCACCGGGCGCGCGTCGGCGCATTGCGTGGAAGCCAACAATCCGTTTTCCGGCATGCACGGCTGGAAATGGAGCGACCCGGGTTTCCCGCAAAGCGCGGACCATCCAGTGGTGTGCGTAAGCTGGAACGACGCCGCCGCGTACGCTGCTTGGCTGTCGCACCGCACCGGTCAGGAATACAGGTTGCCGAGCGACACGGAATGGCTGCGCGCAGCGGCCGGAGGCGGCGACGGCAGTCCCTGCGCGCGCGGCAACGTGGACGACGTCAGCCGCAAGAGCGCGTTCGACAATGACCGCCTGAAGTGCAATGACGGTGCGGCGGAAACCGCACCGGTCGGGCGTTACGAACCCAGTGCTGTCGGCGCTTACGATATGTACGGCAACGTCAGCGAATGGCTCACCGGCGGCAGTGCGCACGAACGCGCCTTCCGCGGGTTATCCTGGCGCGACGGCAGCCAGCAGAACGCGCTGAAACGCCGCGGCACCGCCGCCTCCGACGTCGGTTACACCAACATCGGGTTCCGCGTGCTGCGGGTGATCGATGACGCGCACCCGGCGCCGGCTTCCATTCGCTAGAGCGGGAATGCCTGCTCCGCAGAGAACGCCCCGATCGATAACGTGGTTCCTGACCCGTCACGAGCATGACTTGTGACTTATGAACGCGCCGCCCGCGCGCGGCATACTCGGCGGGATTTCCCACGCCAGGCTTCCGCCCATGAAACCTTTCCGCCTTCGCATCGCCCTCGCCGCGCTGCTGCTGTGCAGTCTGCCGGCCTTCGCCGCCGATCCGGACAAGTCCGACAACCCCGACAAGTCCGGCGGCAGCAGTCAGGATCAGGGCGACGATGCCGCGATCGCGGCGATGCGCAAATCGCAGTCGTCCACCACGCAGGGCAGCGTCAACGTGGAAGGCAGCAGCGTCGCTTACGACGCGGTCGCCGGCACGTTGGTGTTGAACGGCGACGGTCAGGACGAACACACGCCCGAGGCCAGCATGTCCTACGTCGCGTACTTCAAGCGTGGCGCGGATCCGTCCAAGCGTCCGATCACCTTCCTCTACAACGGCGGCCCGGGTTCCTCGACCATCTGGCTGCACATGGGCGCGTTCGGACCCAAGCGCATCAGCACCAACGACGACACGCACACGCCGGCGGCGCCGTATCAACTGGTCAATAACGATTACAGCTTGCTGGATGTCAGCGATCTGGTCTTCGTCGACGCGCCGGGCACCGGCTTCGGCCGTCTGCTGCCGAAGGGCAAGACCGACGAGGAGCGCGCCAAGAACTTCAAGGATCTCTCCAAGAAGATCTGGAGCGTGGACGGCGACGGCAAGATCTTCGCCAAGTTCATCACTACCTTCCTGACGCAGCACGACCGCTGGAACTCGCCGAAGTATCTGTTCGGCGAGAGCTACGGCACCACGCGTTCGGCGGTGCTGGCAGCGGACCTGGAAACCGAGGACAACATCGACCTCAACGGCGTGATCCTGCTTTCGCAGATCCTCAATTTCTCCACCAGCGTGGATGGCGCTGACAACGCACCGGGCATCGACCTGCCCTACGTGCTGGCGCTGCCGACCTACGCAGCCACCGCCTGGTATCACCACAAGCTGCCCAAGTACAACAACGGCGGATTGCAGCCGCTGCTGCAGCAGGCGACCCAATGGGCAACCACCGAATACGAGCAGGCGCTGCTGGCCGGATCCATGCTCAGCCCCGATCGCCGGAAACAGATCGCGCAGAAACTGTCCGACTTCACCGGCTTGCCGGTCGATTATCTGCTCAAAGCCGATCTGCGCGTTACCGGCGGCATGTTCGAGCACGAGCTGCAGAACGGCGATGACATCACCACCGGCCGCCTGGACACGCGCTTTTCCGGCCCGAGCATGGATCCGCTGAGCAAGGAATCCGATTACGATCCCCAATCGGCGGCCATCAGCTCGGCTTACGTTTCCGCGTTCAACAACTATGTGCGCGCGACGTTGAAGTTCGGCCAGGACATGAACTACCGGCCGGAAGCTTACGGCGTGGAAGGCTTCGATTGGGATTTCCGCCACAAGCTGCCCGGCCAGCACTTCTCCTTCCCGGGTTCGACCAACGTGCTGCCGGATCTCGCGGTCGCGATGAAGTACAACCCCGATCTCAAGGTGATGGTCAACGGCGGCTTCTACGATCTGGCCACGCCGTACTACGCGGCGATCTACGAGCAGGAGCATCTGCCGATCCCGCAGACGCTGCGCAAGAACATTTCGTATGCGTTCTACCCGTCGGGCCACATGGTCTACGCGCATACGCCGTCGCTGAAGGCGCTGCACGACAACGTGGCGAAGTTCATCGAGGGCACCGACAACCAGCAGCATTGAGTTTTCGCTGCGTTGAACCGGAACCGGCGCGATGCGAGTCGCGCCGGTTTTTTCGCTTGCGATTTTCATTCCCGCTCGAAGCGCGCAATCTCTTCAAGTGCCGCCTGCATACGCCGGATGGTGCCGCCGGCTGCGCTGTCGTCCACCTTGCGTGCGAATTCGGCTCGTTGCGGGCGATGCGCCCAGCGGTGGAACCAGAAAGTCGCGATCAGCCCTGCCGCGCCGATTGCGAGCTGGATCCAGATCACCGACGGCGCGGTCTGCATGATTTCCCCGCGAGTCAGAACCACCAACAGCGGCGCGGTCAAAAACCACCATGGCAATCCCACAGCCAAGGCCCCGCCTACTGCGTAAGTGCGCCGCAGTTGCGCCAGCTGGCGCTGAATCACCAATACCGGTGCGCCGTAATCAATGCGCGCGATATTTGATTGCACCAACCCCCCGATTACGATGAGCCCCACGCAATAGAGGTGCACCACGAGCCCGGATAGCAGCACGGCGGTGTCGCGCCAGTGCGCGGTCCAGATCGGCGCGAGCACCAGAAGGCCGAGTGCCCCGACCAACATCTGGATTGCCTGTCCCCATACGAGCGGGCGCAGACCGCGGCGCAGCTTGTCCACCCTGGCGTCACGGAAAATCTGCAGATTGAGCGCGTGCTGTTGTTCGAGCTTTGCGCCCAGCATCTGCCATCCCAGTTTCATTTCATCCAGTTCCATGTTCATGCTCCTGTGGTTTCGGGCGTCGTTGCCAGCATTCGGTTCCGCAACTTCTGCTTGATGCGACCGATCTTGGTCGCCACATTGGTTTCACTGATGCCCAGCACCTCGGCGATCTCGGCATAACTGCGGTCTTCCAGGTACAGCAGCACCAACGCGCGGTTGAGTGCATCGAGTTGTGCGATGAAGGCGTGCAGAGCCGCGAGGCGTTCGTCGCGTTCCGCCGCGTCCTGCTGCTCACCGGCATCGCCTGCAATGGTTTCGAGATGCACATCGTCGAGTGGTTCGAGGTGTTCCGCGCCCGAACGCTTCGCGCTGCGCGCATGCGAGATCGCCACATTCAACGCGACGCGGTACATCCAGGTGGTGAACTTCGCGCGGTGCTCGTCGAACGATCCGAATGATCGCCAAAGCTGCGCCGCGATCTCCTGGGCGAGGTCGTCGCGGTCGTGCGCGGCGCGCGCGTACGCGCCGGCCACCTTGAACACGATGCCCTGGTGCTCGCGCAACAGCATTTCGAAACGCCGCTGGTCCGGTCTTCCGCGCATGGATTCCCCTGCCGTTCTCCCGATGATTCGCCCGGCGACGGAAAAAATCACACCGAGGATCGCGGCCGTGCGCATCTACAATAGCCGCGGCCCCGCCTCCATGAGCCGCCATGCCGCCGCTGCATTTCAAGCGCTATCTGCTGACCGGTCTGCTGGCCTTCATCCCGGTGTGGATCACCTGGGTAGTCTTCAAGTTCGTCTTCACGCTGCTGGCGGGCGTGGGCGCACCTGTGATCACCGCGATCATCGAATTGATCGGCCTGGCCGCGCCGCGCGCGGCGGACGCATTGCATCGCGACTGGCTGATCTCGATCTGCGCTTTCATCCTGACCATCGCGGCTTTGTATCTGCTCGGCCTGCTGTCGAACGTGATGATCGGCCGGCGCGTGCTGGGTTTCATCGACGACCAGCTCGAACGCATCCCGCTGGTGCACACGGTTTACGGCGGCGTCAAGAAGGTGGTGACGCTGATGCGCAACAAGCCGACCGGTACGCAGCGCGTGGTGCTGATCGGTTTTCCATCGAAAGAAATGAAATCGGTCGGTTTCGTGACGCGCGTGTTCATCGATGAATCCGGCCGCGAAATCGCCGCGGTCTACGTGCCGACCACGCCCAACCCCACCGGCGGTTATCTGGAACTGGTACCGACCGACGAATTGATCGCCACCGACTGGACGGTCGATCAGGGTATGGCCTTCCTGATTTCCGGCGGCGCGGTCAGTCCCGATTCCTTGCCGGGCGCGTTTCCGCCGAAGATCGCGATCGAATGAAGCACTGGCTTGTTTCTGCCTAACCGGTTAAGCTGCGCGCGTTTGACACGCCGTAACCCGATTTTCCTTTTCGGCTGAGTTTCCTCACGGAGCGTTCCGTTCCGCCGTCAGCCCGCACCACTCGGCTCCGTCGTTTCGAATCCGTCATCCATTTTGGGATGGCGGCAAATCATTGCTGCGCGTGGTCGACTTAGGAAACGCGCGGCGGCACACGACAGGAGTTGCCAATGAGTTTTGAATCGCTCGGGCTCGCGCCCGCGCTGCTGCGCGCGCTCGCCGAACAAGGCCACGCGACGCCCACGCCGGTCCAGCACGCGGCGATCCCGCTCGTGCTGGCAGGCCACGACCTGCTTGCCGGCGCGCAGACCGGCACCGGCAAAACCGCCGCATTCGCGCTGCCGCTGTTGCAGAAGCTCGGCAGCGATGCGCAGACGGGCCAACGCAATGCCACGCGAAAGCCGCGCGCGCTGATCCTCGCACCGACACGTGAACTCGCAGCACAGGTACACGACAGCCTGCGCGCCTACGGCAAGCATCTGCGCGTGCAAACGGCGGCGGTGTTCGGCGGCGTCGGCATGGGCGGGCAGATCATGAGCCTGCGCCGCAATCTGGACATCATCGTCGCCACGCCCGGCCGGCTGATCGACCACATGGACCGGCGCAACGTCGATCTGTCCTGCATCGAGATGCTGGTGCTGGACGAGGCAGACCGCATGCTCGACATGGGTTTCGCGCCCGCGCTGAAGAAAATTCTTTCCGCGCTGCCGAAGCAGCGGCAGACGTTGTTGTTTTCGGCAACCTTTGCACCGGAGATCAAGCAACTCGCCGCGCAGTTCATGCGCGATCCGCGCGAAGTGCAGATCGCCAAGCCCAACGCCGTTGCGATCGGCATTATGCATCGAGTGCATCCGGTCGATGCGGACAAGAAACGCGATCTGCTGCTGCACGTGCTTGCCGCGGACAGCCGCCGGCAGACGCTGGTGTTCTCGCGCACCAAACACGGTTCCGACAAGTTGTGCCGGTTTCTGGAGCAGCGCGGTTTCCGCGTCGACGCGATCCATGGCAACAAGAGCCAGGGCCAGCGCACGCGCGCCCTCGCCGATTTCAAAAGAGGCAAGACTACGGTGCTGGTCGCCACCGACATTGCTGCACGCGGGCTGGATATACAGCAGTTGCCGGCGGTGGTGAACTACGACCTGCCGATGGTCGCGCAGGATTACGTGCACCGAATCGGCCGCACGGGTCGTGCGGGCGCCGAAGGCCTTGCGCTGTCGCTGGTCAGCCGCGAGGAAGAAGGCCTGCTGCGCGATATCCGCCGGTTGTTGAAGCAGGACATCGCGATCGAATCGATTGCGGAGTTCGCGCCTGCCTGGACGTTGCGGCTGGACGGCCCGGCAACGCCGGCGCGCAAACCGGGACGCAATAGATCCGGCAAGCCCTCGCACGCGCGCCGCCCGCATGCGCCACGCGGCAACGCCGAGCATGCGGCGGGGAACAAGAAACGGCGCAATTGGGTGAGCCGGCGCGTTCTGCCGATGCCTTGAATGGCATCGGCAGCGCCGGCGAACGCCCGAAGCAGGACGCTGAGGGCGGGGTTGCTTGGCGAGCGCAGGACGCGCGAGCTTAGCGGCGACGCGCGCAAGGCTTGAAAATGCCGTTCACACTGAGCGTAGCCCGCGTAACGGGCGGAGTCGAAATGCATTGTCCTTCGACTCCGTCGCCGTCTTTGATTAAAGACGACGGCGCCTACGCTCAGGGCCTGCCTGACTTGATCCGGGGACGAACGGAATGGTGACGCCGCTCGGCGTCACACCTTCGCGTTGTCTCCCGGCTTCGGCAGATTCACCGCGCAACTCCACTTCTGTTTCAAATACGCGGCGAGCCCTGCGCGGCCGTCGTCCTCACCATGCACCAGCCACACCGGTGGATGTTGCGCGATCGCGCCATACCAATCCGACAGACCATCACGATCGGCATGCGCGGAAAGTCCGCCGACGGTGTGGATGTGCGCACGCACCGGGGTGTCGTCGCCGAACAGACGCACGTGTTTGGCGCCATCGACGATGCGCCGTCCGAGCGTGCCCTGCGCCTGGTAGCCGACGAACACGATGTGCGCTGCGGGATTGGCGAGGTTGTGCCGCAGGTGGTGGCGGATGCGTCCGCCTTCGCACATGCCGGAACCGGCGATAATCACCGCGCCGCTCTCGATCGCATTGATCGCGCGCGAATCGTCGACGGTGGCGGTAAAAGTGAGGTTCGGCAGGCGCAGTGGATGCTGGCGCATCAACCATAGTTTCTTCGCATCTTCATCGAACAAATCCTCGTGACGGTCGTAAGCCGTGGTGACTTTCGTCGCCATCGGGCTGTCCAGGAACATCTTGTACGAGCCCAGTTCCCACTCGTCGAAATGTTCGGCGAAGAAATACAGCAGTTCCTGCGTGCGGCCGACCGCGAAGGCCGGGATCACTACGTTGCCGCCGTCCTTGTGCGCGGCCTGGAAAATCGCCGCGAGTTCCGCCAGAGTGTCCTCGCGCGTCTTGTGCAGTCGGTCGCCATAGGTCGATTCCATGATCACCGCATCGGCCGCAGGCACGTCCTTCGGATCACACAGGATCGGCGTGCCTTTCTGGCCGAGATCGCCGGAGAACACCAGCCTGCGTGTCGCGCCATTTTCTGTTGCGGCGACTTCGACGGTGGCCGAACCGAGGATGTGTCCCGCATCGCGGAGCGTGACGCGGATGCCGGGCAGGATTTCCTGCGGCTCGTTGTAATTCAGCGGCTTCATCAATTTCATCGCCGCATCCACGTCGTCCTGTGTGTAAAGCGGTGGCTGCGGCGTTTGTCCGGGCAGCGGATGACGCGCCGCATCCTGCGCATCCATCTGCGCGATGTGCGCGGAATCGGACATGATGATGTTGGCGAGATCACTGGTCGCCGAGGTGGTGTAGATCGGTCCGTTGAAGCCGCGCTTGACCAGCAGCGGGATGCGGCCGCAGTGGTCGAGGTGCGCGTGGCTCAACACCAGCGCGTCGATGCCCTTCGGAGCGAATGGAAAATCCGCCGCATTGCGGGCGTCCGCATCGCGGTCGCCCTGCACCATCCCGCAGTCGAGCAGCACCCGTTTGCCCGCGGCCGAAACCAGGTGACAGGAGCCCGTGACCTCACCCGCCGCCCCGTGGAACGTGATGTCCATGCCTCATCCCTCGCGAGCCCAAAACCGCGGCATCTTACCCCCTTTCGACGCGCAAGGACCTCTCGCTCGCCGTCTTTGGCGCTTGCCTGACTTTCGACACTGCCAGCCGCGTACCGGCCTGCTAGGCTGGCGCGGCTCTGCGGCCGTGCCGCGGCTTTTTCATTCCACACGAGGACACCATGAACAAGCATCTGTTCAAGCCGGTCGCGTTGGGCGTAGCGCTGGCACTCAGCGCCGGCAGCGCCTTGGCCGCCAGCAACTTCGATGTCAACGATCTGAACAAGAACATCAACCCCTGCCAGGATTTCAACGGCTACGTCAATGCCAAGTGGCTGGCCGCCAACCCGATCCCCGCCGACCGCAGCAGTTGGGGCGCATTCGACAAGCTGGCCGAGGACAGCCTCAACACCCAGCACCAGATCGTCGAAAACGCGGCCAAGAACGCGGCGAATGCCAAACCGGGTTCGATCGAACAGAAGATCGGCTGGTACTACAAGTCGGGCATGGACGAAGCCGCGATCAACAAGGCCGGTTTCGATCCGATCAAGCCGGAACTGGCGAAGATCGAGGCGCTGAAATCGCCCAAGGATATCGTCGCCTATCTGGACGACAGCTTCGCAAGCGGTCAGGGCGATCTCTTCAATTTCGGACGGGCCGCGGACTTCAAGCATTCCGAAACGCAGATCGCATACGCCTTCCAGGGTGGCCTCAGCCTGCCGACCCGCGACTACTACACCAAGACCGATGCCGAAAGCGTCAAGCTGCGCGACGAGTTCGCCGCGCACGTCGCCAGGATGTTTGAGCTGACCGGCGTGCCCGCAGCCGATGCGCAGAAACAGGCGAAGGACGTGCTGGCATTCGAGACACGGCTCGCCAAGGCCTCGCTGGAGCCGGTGGATCTGCGCAAGCCGGAAAACCAATACCACTTCGTCAGCGTGGCCGATGCCGACAAGGTGACGCCGCGCTTCTCCTGGGACGATTTCATCAAGGCGCAGGGCGCCAACGTCACCAACGGTTTCTCGCTGTCGCAGCCGGCGTTCTTCGCGGAAGTCGACAAGATGCTCGGCGACGTGCCGGTTTCGCAGTGGCAATCCTATCTGCGCTATCACGTGATCGAGAACGCCTCGCCGGTGCTGTCCGACAATTTCCAGAACGCGCACTTCGATTTCTACGGCAAGATCCTGGTCGGCCAGAAGGTGATCAAGCCGCGCTGGAAACGCGTACTGGGCGAGATCAACAGCGACGAGCACGGCATGGGCATGGCGCTGGGTGAACTCTACGTCGCCAAGGAATTCCCGCCGGAAGCCAAGCAGCGCGCGATGGTATTGGTGAACAACGTGCGCAACGCGCTGAAGGCGCGTATCGAGAACCTCGACTGGATGAGCGACGCGACCAAGCAGAAGGCCATCGAGAAGTGGAACACCTTTCTGCCCAAGATCGGCTATCCCGACAAGTGGCGCGACTGGAGCGGCCTGACACTGACGCCGGACAACTTCTACGCCAATTTCGCGGCGGCGACCAAGTTCAATTATCAATACGAGATGAGCAAGGTCGGCACACCCACCGATCGTCACGAATGGGGCATGACGCCGCAGACGGTCAACGCGTACTACAACCCGACCGACAACACCATCAACTTCCCCGCCGCGATCCTGCAGCCGCCGTTCTTCTATGCCAATGGCGACGACGCGATCAATTACGGCGGCATCGGCGCGGTGATCGGTCACGAGTCCAGCCATGGCTACGACGACGAAGGCAGCCAGTTCGATGCGCAGGGCAACAACGTCAATTGGTGGACCAAGGCGGACCGCGACAAGTTCGATGCGCGCACGCACAAGCTGGTCGAGCAGTTCAACGGCTACTCGCCATTGCCTGGCCTGCACGTCAACGGCCAGTTGACACTCGGCGAGAACATCGGCGACCTCGGCGGTCTCAATGCCGCGTACGACGCCCTGCAGACCGCGCTGAAGAACAATCCCAAGGAAGCCAACGAGAAGTTCGACGGTCTGACCGAAGACCAGCGCTTCTTCCTCAACTGGGCGCGCGTGTGGCGCGAGAACATGCGTCCGGAGATGACCAAGGTGCTGGTTAACGCGAATCCGCATGCACCGGCGCAGTTCCGCGCGATCGGGGCGCCATCCAACATGGCTTCGTTCGCCAGCGCTTTCCAGTGCAAGGCCGGCGACAAGATGGTGCGGAGTGGCGATCAGCAGGTGAAGATCTGGTAATCGCTGCCGATTGCAGCCGTTGCGACGAAAACGCCGCGCGCAAACGCGGCGTTTCTTTTTGGCGCCCGCTTCAAGACTACCTTCTCCCTTGATGCCGTCTTGATGCGCGGGTGCGGAATCGCTGCGCCGTCCTGATGTGCGCATCCCTACGATGCGCGTCGTCTTCGGGATGGAGCGGCCGATGGATTTCGTCTATCTGTTGTTGATGCTTGCGTTCGGCGCGTCGCTGTTCGCGCTCGGCGCCGCCTGCAGAAAGCTGGAGCGGCGCCGTGAACGCTGAAGCCCATTGGGTATACGCGCTGGCGGCGCTCCTTGCCGGCGGATTATTCGCGTACCTGCTTTACGCGCTGATCAATCCGGAGCACCTGGAATGAACGTCAATCCCTGGGTGCAGCTCGCGCTGTATCTGATCGTGCTGTTCGCGCTGGCGTGGCCGCTGGGCCGCTGGTTGCAAGTAGTGGTCGACGGGTCGCTCGCAACTCGCTGGCGCTGGATGAGTACGATCGAACGCGCGCTGCTGCATTTCATCACACGCGACAGAGAAGACGACATGCCATGGTGGCGTTACGCCGGGTCAATCGTGGCGCTCAATCTGATCGGCGCGCTGGTCGTGTACGCGCTGCAACGGCTGCAATTCGCGTTGCCGCTGAATCCGGCGCACCTTGGCGCGGTGTCGCCGGATTCGTCTTTCGATACCGCGGTGTCGTTCGTCACCAACACAAACTGGCAAGGCTATTCCGGCGAAACGACGATGAGCCATCTCACGCAGATGGCCGCGCTCGCAGTGCAGAATTTTCTCTCTGCCGCCACTGGCATCGTGGTAGCGATCGCGCTGATCCGCGGGCTGGCGCGGCACAGTGCGCAGGGCGTCGGCAACGCGTGGCTCGATCTGTTGCGCGTGACGCTGTGGATCCTGCTGCCGCTGTCGCTGGCGTTCGCGCTGTTTCTGGTCTCCCAAGGCGTGCCACAGAATTTTGCTGCCCCGGTGGTCGCGCACACCTTGCAAGGGGCGCACGCACAAGTCATTCCGCTCGGACCCGTCGCTTCGCAGGAAGCGATCAAGCTGCTTGGGACCAACGGCGGCGGCTTCTTCAACGCCAACTCCGCGCATCCGTTCGAGAACCCGAACGGGCTCACCAATTTCGTCGAGATGCTGGCGATCTTTTCAATTCCCGCGGCGCTGGTGCTCGCATTCGGGCGGATGGTCGGCGACATGCGACAAGGCGTCGCGGTACTCGCGGCGATGACGGTGTTGTTCGTCGGCTCGTATGCCGCCGGCGTGCTTGCGCAATCGCAACCGAATCCGTTGATCGCGAAACTCGGCGTGAGCGGACCGAACATGGAAGGCATCGAGACGCGATTCGGCACTGTCGCCTCGATGTTGTTCGCCGCGATCACCACCTCGGCGAGCTGCGGAGCGGTCAACGCGATGCACGACAGCTTGATGCCGCTCGCAGGCGGCGTGCCGCTGTTCCTGATCCAGTTGGGCGAAGTGGTGTTCGGCGGCGTGGGCTCCGGCCTGTACGGCATGTTGCTGTTCGCGATCCTCGCCGTGTTCGTCGCGGGATTGATGATCGGCCGCACACCGGAATATCTCGGCAAGAAGATCGGCGCATTCGAAATGAAAATGGTGGCGATCGCCACGCTCGCGGTTCCGGTGCTGGCATTGCTCGGCGCCGCGGTCGCGGTGATCGTCAAACCCGGACTTGCAGGACTCGCCAATCCCGGTGCGCACGGATTTTCCGAAGCGCTGTACGCGTTCTCTTCCGCCGCAAACAACAACGGATCGGCGTTCGCAGGCTTGTCCGCCAACACGCCGTTCTGGAACGTGCTGCTCGCGTTCGCGATGTGGTACGGCCGGTTCCTGGTGATCGTGCCGGTGCTGGCGCTGGCCGGCGCTCTGGCGCGCAAGCCGCGCCTGGCCGAATCCGCGGGCACGCTGCCGACGCACGGCCCGTTGTTCGTGATCCTGCTGGTCGGTTCGGTGCTGCTGTTCGGCGCGTTGAACTACGTGCCGGCGCTGGCGCTCGGACCGATCGCCGAACACTTCGCGCTCTTCGTCGCGCACTGACGGAGATCGAGATGGATGACGCCTTGACTCGCGCGATGCCGCTGACGAATCCCGCGCTGCTGAAACCTGCGCTGCGCGATTCGCTGCGCCGCCTGCTGCCGCAGGCGCAACTGCGCAATCCGGTGATGTTCACCGTGTGGATCGGCAGTGCGCTGACGACTCTGCTCGGCGTCACCGCATTGCGCAGCCATTCGGCGTCGACCGCGCTGTTTACGCTGGCCGTCGCGGTGTGGTTGTGGGCCACCGTGTGGTTTGCGAATCTCGCCGAAGCGCTGGCCGAAGGCCGCGGCAAGGCGCAGGCCGCAGCATTGCGCGCAGCGCGACAGCGCATCTACGCGAAGTTGTTGCAGGAGCCACGTTACGGATCATCCTGGTTGCCGGTGCCCAGCGACGAATTGCGCGCAGGCAAGTGCGTGCTGGTCGAAGCAGGCGACACCATTCCCGCCGACGGCGAGGTGATCGAGGGCGCGGCATCGGTGGATGAATCGGCCGTCACCGGCGAATCCGCGCCGGTGATCCGCGAATCCGGCGGCGACCGTTCTTCCGTCACCGGCGGCACGGTCGTGTTGTCGGACTGGATCGTGGTGCGCATCACGGCCAAACCGGGCGAAGCATTTCTCGATCGCATGATCGCCATGGTGGAAGGCGCACGCCGCGCGCGCACGCCCAATGAAATCGCGTTGACGATTCTGCTGGTCGCGTTGACTTTGGTGTTCCTTATCGTCTGCGTCACGCTGCTGCCGTTTTCGTTGTACAGTGCATCCGCAGCCGGCGGCAGCGCGGTGAGCGTCGGCGTTCTGGTCGCGCTGCTCGTCTGTCTGATCCCGACCACCATCGGCGCGCTGCTGTCGGCGATCGGCATTGCCGGCATGAGCCGCATGCTGCGCGCCAACGTGATCGCCACGTCCGGCCGCGCGGTGGAAGCCGCGGGCGATGTTGATGTGCTGCTGCTGGACAAGACCGGCACGATCACGCTCGGCAACCGGCAGGCAAGCGCGTTCCATCCCGCACCGGGCATGGACGAACACGTGCTGGCCGAAGCCGCGCAACTTTCATCGCTCGCCGACCAAACGCCGGAAGGCCGTTCGATCGTGGTGCTGGCGAAAGAGCGATTCGGCCTGCGCGGGCGCGAACTGCACGATCTCCAATTCGTCGCCTTCTCCGCGCGCACGCGCATGAGCGGAGTCGATATCGGTGAACGCCGCATCCGCAAAGGCGCGGCCGATGCGATCGCCGAATTCGTGCAAAGCGCGGGCGGCGCGCTACCGGATGCGGTGCGCGCGCAGGTCGAGCAGATTGCGCGCACGGGCGGCACGCCGCTGGTGGTGGCGGAAGATGCGCGTGTGCTCGGCGCGATCGAACTGAAGGACATCGTCAAGGGCGGCATCCGCGAGCGCTTCGCGCAACTGCGGCGCATGGGCATCCGCACGGTGATGATCACGGGCGACAATCGCCTCACCGCCGCTGCGATCGCGGCGGAAGCCGGCGTGGACGATTTCCTCGCCGAGGCCAAACCGGAAGACAAGCTGGCGCTGATCCGCCGCTACCAATCCGAAGGACATCTCGTCGCCATGACCGGCGACGGCGCCAACGACTCGCCGGCTCTGGCGCAGGCGGATGTGGCCGTCGCGATGAACACCGGCGCTTCCGCGGCCAAGGAAGCCGGCAACATGGTCGATCTGGACAGCAATCCGACCAAGCTGCTGGAAGTGGTCGAAGTCGGCAAGCAGATGCTGATGACGCGCGGCGCGCTGACGACTTTCAGCATCGCCAATGACGTCGCCAAGTATTTCGCGATCATTCCGGCCGCCTTCTCTGCGACCTATCCGCAGTTGAAGACGCTGGACGTGATGCGTCTGCACTCGCCACAGTCGGCGATTCTGTCTGCCGTTATCTTCAACGCGCTGATCATCGTGCTGCTGATTCCGCTGGCGCTGAAAGGCGTGAAGTATCGAGCGCAGCCGGCCACGCAACTGCTGCGGCGGAATCTGTTGATCTACGGATTGGGCGGACTGATCGCGCCGTTCATCGGCGTCAAGCTGATCGATCTGCTATTGACCGCGCTGCACTTGGCATGAGCACACGATGATGAATTTTCGCAATGCCAGTGTGATTTGCGCGCTGCTGCTGTCGGCAGGTAGCGCGCATGCGGATTCGTTTTTCAGTGGCAATCTTGCGCTCGCCGGCGATTATCTGTTCCGCGGCTTGAGTCAGACCTGGGACAAACCCGCGCTGCAAGGCGGATTCGATTACAGCGCCGGACGTTTTCATGCCGGTGCGTGGGGTTCGAACGTCAGCCGCAACGATTATCCCGGCGGTGGTGTTGAAATCGATGTATTCGCCGATGCGGCGCTGTGGCAGCGCAGCGATTGGAGCGCGCATGCCGGTTTGTATTCGTATTCCTATCCAGGTGCCAATCTGGATCACGCATGGCCTGCCCTGCCATCGCGTTCGCTGGACACGCTCGAAGCGAACGTCTCGCTGCAATGGCAACGCTGGGCGATGAAATATTCGCGCAGCTTGAGCGATTACTTCGGCGCGGACATCGAGCAAGGCTACGCACACGGCACGCGCGGCACCGACTACCTGCAAGCGGACGGGGACATGCCGCTGTCGCCGCGCTGGAGCCTGCACCTGCACGCCGGCCGCACGCATTACGCGGCCAAATTGATTGCGTCTCTGCCGAACGGTGCGAGCAATCCCGATTACGCCGATTATTCGCTTGCCGCCAACTATGCATTCGCCAGGCATTGGTTGCTGGCCGCGACGCTGAGCCACGCCGGTAACGCCGCGTTCTATGTGCATGTCGTCAGTTTCACCGATCCATCGGCGCAAAAGAACCTCGGCGGCACGCACGCGGTGTTGAGCGTTTCCACCACTTTCTGAGGCGAATCATGTTCGCGCTACTCAAATCCACCACGATCCTTTTCGTGCTGTTGACCGCGATCACCGGCATCGCCTATCCGCTGCTCGTATTCGGCATCGCCCAAATCGCGTTTCCGCAGCAAGCCAACGGCAGTTTGATCGAACACGACAAACGCACAATCGGCAGCGCGCTGATCGGCCAGCAATTCGACGCGCCGCGATATTTCCAGGGCCGCCCTTCTGCCACCACGCCTGCGCCTTACAACCCGCTCGCTTCAGGCGGCAGCAATCTCGGGCCCAGCAATCCGGCGTTGATCGAGGCAGTGAAGCAACGCATCGTGGCGCTGCGCGCGACGAATCCCGAAGTGCACGAAGAGATTCCTTCCGAACTGGTGATGGCATCCGCCAGCGGCCTCGATCCGGATATTTCTCCGCAAGCCGCGCAATGGCAGGCGCCGCGCATCGCGCGCGCGCGCCACCTGCCGCTGGGGCGGGTGAGCGCGTTGATCGCCGCGCGGACCCAGCCGCCCTCGCTCGGGTTGTTGGGCGAGTCGCGCGTCAACGTACTGGCCCTGAATCTCGCGCTGGACGACGCGCAACGCTCTTCGGAGGATAATGCGCGCCGATGAGCGAGGCGCGCCCCGATCCCGATCGCCTGCTGGCCGATATCGCGGCGCAACGGCAGCAGGCCGCGCGCGGCAAACTGAAGATCTTCTTCGGCGCCTGCCCGGGGGTCGGAAAGACCTACGCCATGCTGCAATCGCTGCATCAATTGCGCAGCGATGGCAAGCGTGTACTGGTTGGCATCATCGAAACACACGGCCGCGCCGAAACCGCGTGCTTGCTCGAGGATCTCCCGCAACTGCCGTTGCGCGAAGTCGAATATCGCGGCCGCACCATGCGCGAGTTCGATCTGGATGCGGCGCTCGCCGCGCGGCCCGATCTGATCGCGGTGGACGAGCTGGCGCATTCGAATGTCGAAGGCAGCCGTCATCGCAAACGCTGGCAGGACGTCGAGGAACTTCTCGCCGCCGGCATCGACGTGCACACGACGTTGAACGTGCAGCATCTGGAAAGTCTCAACGACATCGTCGGCCGCATCACGGGAGTGCGCGTGCGCGAAACCGTGCCGGATCGCGCATTCGACCGCGCGGACGACGTGGTCGTCGTCGACCTGCCCGCCGATGAATTGCTGAAACGGCTGGCCGAGGGCAAGGTGTATTTCGCCGAGGCAGCGCAACGCGCACGTGAAAATTTTTTCCGCAAGGGCAACCTGATCGCGTTGCGCGAACTCGCGCTGCGCTGCGCCGCGGATCGCGTGGATGCGCAGATGCGCGACTACCGCAGTACGCGCGCGATCGAAGCGGTGTGGCCCGCGCGCGAGCGGCTGCTGGTCGGGCTCGCAGGGACCGACGACGACGAACGGCTGGTGCGCGACGCGGCACGGCTGGCACGCAAGCTGGATGCGAACTGGATCGCAGCACACGTGGACGTCGCGCAGCAGCGGCGCGGCAAGCAAGCGCGCAGCCGCATCGCGCGGACGCTGGAACTCGCGGCCAGTCTCGGCGCGGAGACCGCGACGCTGGCGGGCACGGACGTGGCTGACGCATTGGTCGCCTGCGCGCGTGCGCGCAATGTCAACCGTCTGTTGCTCGGCCACAAGCCGCGTTCGCCCTGGCGTTTCTGGCACCGCTCCACCGCCGATCGCATCGGCCGCCGCCATGAGGATCTGGATCTGATCGTGATCGCACAAGGCGCGCGCAAGCACGCGCCCGCATTTTCGCGCAAACCCCGGATGCCACGCATCAAATGGCTGCCGTATCTGTGGGCGACGCTCGCCTGCTTCGCTGCGACCGCCGTCGCATCCGTGTTGCTGCGCGTGTTCGATCTTGCGAATGTCGTGATGTTGTTCCTGCTGACCGTGGTGGGAGTCGCGTTGCGCTGGGGCCGCGGCGCCGGCGCATGGGCCGCGTTCCTCGCTGTGGCCTGCTTCGATTTCTTTTTCGTGCCACCGAAGCTGTCGATGAGCGTGGGCGACACGCAGTACATCTTCACCTTCGTGCTGATGCTGGGCGTTGCGCTGGCGATCGGTCAGCTCACCGCGCGTTTGCGTCATGAGGCACGCGTGGCTTCGGCGCGCGAACGGCGCGCGGTGATGCTCGCGAGGCTGTCGCGCGAACTGGCCGGCGCACTGGTCACCGAGCAGATCGTGGAAATCGCGCTGCGCGATTTCGGCGGCGGTTTCCACGCCGGCGTGGGATTGGCACTGCCGGACGCAAACGATCGCGTGCGCGCGGTCGCACACAACAAGATCGAGGTCGACGAAAGCATCACGCAATGGGTATACGACCACGCGCAGGCCGCAGGCGCAGGCACAGCGACGCTGTCCGCCGCGCGCGCACGCTACGTTCCGTTGAAGGCGCCGATGCGCGTGCGCGGCGTGCTGGCGCTGGAATTTGCCGATACCGAACCGCTGCGCGAACCGGAGGAACAGCGTCTGCTGGAAGCGTGCTGCGGTCAGCTTGCGATGGCGCTGGAGCGCGTGCACTTCGTGGAAGTGGCGCAGAACACGCTGGTGCAGATCGAAGGCGAGCGCATGCGCAACACGCTGCTTTCCGCGATGTCGCACGACCTGCGCACGCCGCTCACCACCATCCTCGGCGCGGCGCAGGCCGCGAACGCGCAACTGCGCGATCACCCCGCTGCACCGCTGCTCGGTTCCATCATCGAGCAGGGCCAAGCGATGCTGCGGCTGATCGAAAACCTGCTGGACATGGCGCGCCTGCAATCGCGCGGTGTGGAATTGAATCGGCAGTGGCAGTCGTTGGAAGAAATTGTCGGCAGCGCCTTGCGCGAATTGCGCGAGCCGCTGCGCGCGCATCCGCTGAAAGTGGACATGTCGGCAAACCCGCCGCTGCTGGAAGTGGATGCGCTGCTGATCGAACGCGTGCTGGTGAATCTTTTGGAAAACGCGGCCAAACACACGCCGGCAGGCACCCAGATCGAAGTACACGCGCGCAGTGAAAACGGAAACGTCATGATCGAAATCGACGATGCCGGGCCCGGCCTGCCCGCGATCGCGCCAGAAAAACTTTTCGATCCGTTCGAGCGCGGGCACAAGGAATCGTCTGTCGCCGGCATCGGCCTGGGGCTGGCGCTGGCGCGCCGCATCGTCGAGGCGCACGGAGGAAAAATCGAAGCGCGGCCTCGATCGCCGCACGGTGCGCGCTTCATCGTCACGCTGCCCGCGCCCACGCAACCACAACTGGAGCTTGCATGAATACGGCAGGCGTGAGCGCGCGCATTCTGCTGGTCGAGGACGATGCCAACATCCGCCGCTTCGTGCGTACGGCGTTGCAGGACGAAGGTTTCGAGGTGTTCGAAGCAGAAACCTGCAAGCGCGCGTTGATCGAAGCTTCCACGCGGCAGCCGGATCTCGCCATCGTCGATCTCGGCTTGCCCGACGAAGACGGCAAGCAATTCATCGCGCAAGTGCGCGGTTGGTCTGCGCTCCCAGTCGTGGTGCTGTCCGCACGCGAGCGCGAAGAGGAGAAGGTCGCCGCGCTGGATGCGGGTGCGGACGATTATCTGGTGAAGCCATTCGGCGTGCCGGAATTGCTGGCGCGCGTGCGCGCACAATTGCGGCGACGCGCGCAGGCCGATGCGGTGTCAGGCTCGAGCACGATCATCTTCGGCGAAATCACGGTCGATCTCGCCAGCCACGAAGTGCGCAAGCACGGCGAACTCGTGCATCTCACGCCGATCGAATTTCGCCTGCTGACCGCCCTGATACGCGGCCAGGGCCGCGTATTGACGCATCGACAACTGCTGCACGACGTGTGGGGGCCGGCTTATATCGATCGCGCGCATTATCTGCGCGTGCATATGGCCAATCTGCGCCACAAGCTGGAAGACGATCCGGCGCAACCGGAACACCTGCTCACCGAATTGCAGGTCGGCTATCGCCTCGCGGGTTTCTGATCTGGCGCAGCGCTCAAGGCCTTCGCGCCAGCTCCGGATTCTCCTTGGTCACCGGCATCAGGTCTTTCTTCGAAACGCCCAGCCACAGCAGGATCGGGTTGGCGAAGAAGATCGAGGACAGCGTGCCGACCAGGATGCCGATCAACATAGTAATCGCGAAGCCGTGCACCGCCGGACCTCCGAACAGGTACAGCGCGGCCATGGTGATACCCGTGAACAACGAAGTGATGATGGTACGCGACAACGTGCTGTTGATCGCATGGTTCAACACCTGCACCGGCTCGGCCTTGCGGGTGGTACGGAACATCTCGCGCACTCGGTCGAACACCACCACCTTGTCGTTGATCGAATAGCCGACCACCGCCAGCACCGCCGCCAGCACGGTCATGTCGAACTCGCGCTGCACGGCGGCGATGATGCCGACCGTGATCAGGGTATCGTGCACTTCGCTCGCGAGCGCCGCGACGGCGAAGCGCTTCTCGAAGCGCAGCCCGAGATAGATCATGATGCCGACGATCACCACGATCACGGCGATGATGCCGCTGTTGCGCAGTTCCGCGCCGACCTGCGGGCCGACGAAATCCGGCGGCCGCGAGAGCGACACGTCAGGACGTTTGCTCTGCAATGCTTTCAGCACGTCGGCAGCGACGCGATCGGGTTTCACCACACCGTTTTGAATCGCGGCCGGGTCGGCCTTGGGCTGGAGGCGGATCGAGATGTCGCGTGTGCCGCCGAGGCTCTGCACCACCGCGTTCTCGAATCCCGACGACGCCAGCGCGCCGCGCACCTCGCCGACATCGACGGGTTTCTGATACGTCACCTGCACCAGCACGCCGCCGGTGAAATCCAGGCCGTAGTTCAAGCCACGCACGGTGATGAAGAAGATCGAAGCGATGATCAGCAAGACCGAAATGGTGATGCTGACCTTGCGCCAGCGCAGGAAATCGATGTTGCTGTGTGGATTGAAGATTTCCATGCGCTTATACCGACAGTGTCTTCAGCTTGCGGCCGCCGTGGATCGCGGCGGTGATCGCGTGCGTCACCGTCACCGAGGTGAACAGCGAAGTGAGGATACCGATGAACAGCGTGATCCCGAAGCCCTTGATCGCGCCGGAACCCAGCGTCATCAGGCCGAGTGCCGCCAGCAGGTGCGTGACGTTGGCGTCCAGAATCGTGGACCAGGCTTTTTCGTAGCCGGCGCGGATCGAGGCGAGAGGTGTCGAACCGTTGCGCAATTCCTCGCGGATTCGTTCGCAGATCAGCACGTTCGCATCGATCGCCATGCCCAGCGTCAGCACGATACCCGCGATGCCGGGCATCGTCAGCGTCACGCCGATCGCCGACATAACCGCGATCAGGATCACGAGGTTGAAGAACAATGCGATGTCGGCCACGATGCCGAACAGCTTGTAATAGATCGCAGCAGCGGCCAGAACAAGCAGCAGGCCGAGGATCACCGCGCGTTCGCCCTTGCGGATGTTGTCCTGACCGAGCGACGGACCGATTACGCGCTGCTCGACGATGTCGGTGGGTGCGGCCAGTGAACCGGAACGCAGCAGCACCGCCAGCGTCTGCGCTTCCTGCTGACCCAGACCGGTGGTCTGAAAACGCTTGCCGAACACGCCCTGGATGGTCGCGTCGTTGATCACCGTTTCAGTGGTCTTGTAGGTGCGCACTTCCTTGCCGTCGACGATCTTCGTTTCCGGCACGCGATCGACATACACCACGCCCATGCGCTTGCCGACGTTCTGGGTAGTGAAATCCAGCATCTTGCGTGCACCGGCGGAATTGAGCGTTACATCGACATCCGGCGTACCGGTTTGCTGGTCATAGCCTTGCGAAGCGTCCACCAGTTCGTCGCCGCTGACGATGACCTTCTTCTTCAGCACCACCGGGCGGCCATCCTTGTCATGATAGAGCTTGTCCTCCGGCGGCACTGTGCCATTTTTTTCCGCTTCGAATGCGTTCACGTCTTCGTCGTTCGCGTGATATTCGAGCGTAGCGGTCGCGCCCAGGATCCGCTTGGCTTCCGCGGTGTCCTGCACGCCCGGCAGCTCGACCACGATGCGCGAATCGCCCTGCTGCTGGATCAGCGGTTCGGACACGCCCAGCGCGTTGACGCGGTTGCGCAACGTGGTGACGTTCTGGCGGATGGTGTTTTGCGCCAGCTCGGTGACCTTCTCGGGTTTGATGTTGGCCTGCAGCGCGGGCGCACCGCCCGGCGTGGTGGTATCGGTGAGCGCTAGATCCTGCGCGTCTGCGGCGATCGCCTTGTACGCCGCATCGCGGTCGGCGGTAGAGCGCAAAACCACCTGCACGCCCTGCCCGCTGGGCGTGACGGATTCGTAATGGATGTTCTTCTCGCGCAGCACCGAGCGGATGTCGTCCAGATAACGCTGCTGCTGTTTCTGCAGCACCGCGCTCTGATCCACCTGCATCAGAAAATGCACGCCGCCTTGCAGATCCAGGCCCAGCGGCATCGCGTGCGCCCCGATTGCTTCCAGCCAGTGCGGCACGGTGCTGGCAAGATTCAGTGCCACCGTGTAGTTGTCGCCGAGCGCCAACCGCAGCGTGTCGGAAGCGTGCAACTGCACGTCTGTGTTGGCGAAGCGCGCCAGCAGGCGGTCGCCTTCGATGGCGACGTCCTGGTACGGAATCTTCGCCTTGTCGAGCGTGTCCTCGACCTTCTTCTGCACGCTCGCGTCGATGGTGGCACCGCGGTTGGCCGAGATCTGCACCGCCGGCTGCGGACGGAACACGTTGGGCGCGGCATACAGAAGCCCGAGCGCCAGCACGATCGCGACCAGCGCGTATTTCCAGCGGGGAAAATCACTCATGGGCGGCGTTTACCGGATGCGGCAAGTCGATGCATTCGACATCAGGAGGATTTCAAAGTGCCTTTCGGCAGCACCTGCGTGATCGCGCCTTTCTGCACGCGGATTTTCACGTTCGGCGCGATCTCGACCGTGACAAAGGATTCGCCTACGTCGTCCACGCGCCCGGCGATGCCGGCGGCGATCACCTCGTCGTTCTTCGCGAGCTGGCTCAGCATCGTGCGCACTTCCTTCTGCCGCTTCATCTGCGGGCGGATCAGCATGAAATAGAAGATGCCGAACAGGATCAGCAGCGGCAGAAACGAGATTAGCGGACTGGTCGCAGAAGTGGCGGCAGGCGCGGCTGCGGCTTGTGCGGCTGAAATCAGCGAGAAACTCATCGGGACTCCGTCGGCGGCCCACATGTGTCTGCCGGGCCTGAAAAAAGACGGCGGATTATGCCATGCGCGCGGCCTGCCCGCATGGATTGCGGCCCGCGTTCGACGTTGCTCTTGCCCCTTGCCATAATCGCGATCGAATCTCCTCGAGCAGAGTACATGCAACGGCTCACCGTCATTACCAGCGGCGGCACGATCGACAAGGTTTATTTCGATGCGAAGTCGGATTACCAGATCGGCGCGCCGCAAATCGGAGAAATCCTCGGCCAGCTCGGCGTGGCGTTCGCCTTCGACGTGGTACCGGTGTTGCGCAAGGACAGCCTCGACATGACCGATGCGGATCGTGCGGCGATCCGCGCGGCGATCGAGCGGCAGACGAACAGGCACGTGCTGGTGACGCACGGCACCGATACCATGGTCGAAACGGCGCGCGCGCTGGAAGTAATAAGCGGCAAAGTGATCGTGCTGACCGGCGCCCTGAATCCCGCACGCTTCCAGGGTTCGGATGCGGTGTTCAATATCGGCTGCGCGGTGGGCGCGGTGCAGGCATTGAATGATGGCGTGTGGATCGCGATGAACGGCCGCATCTGGAATCCACGCCACGTGCGCAAGAATCGCGAGGCCAACCGCTTCGAGGAAACTCCATAAAAAAACCCGGCCGTTGCCGGCCGGGTCAGGATGAAACGTTTCGCGAGAATTCCGGATCAGTTTCCTGCGCTGAAGTGGCTGAAATCGATGCTGCCCCGGCCGGACGCCCAATCCCACCCGCGTTTGGCGATGTAGCCATGGTTGTTGCCGGCGCGCACGTCGTGGATGTACGACGCCGGGAACGAGTACAACTGCTGGCCGGCGGGCGTCATCGGATCGACCGCGCCATTGGCGATCAACCGCGCCCAGGCCCCGACGAAGATCGGCGAAGCGAGACTGGTGCCGCCCCATTGCGAGGTGCTGCCGTAAGTGATAACGAGCGCACCGGTGTTCGGATTGGCGTCGAAAGCCACGTCCGGACCGCGGAAGCCCTTGTAGGTCCCGTAGGTCAGTGGACTCTGCCACGAGGGCGACCGCTCGAACGAACTCGGGCTGCCGCCTGAGCCGGTCCACTCGGTTTCGCGCACATAGATGCCGCCCGAGGCAGCCAAGGTGGTGCCCGCCACCGCCACGTTGTACGGCGAACTTGCCGGATAGCTGGCCGAGTTCTTTCCGCCGTCGCCGCATTCGTCCGCGCCACTGTCGCCGGTGGACGCCGAGAAGGTCTGGCCTTGCGCGACGCCGATCGCATACAACGCGTCGTCGGCCTGCGCCGAGCCGTCGCCGCCCTGCCCGCTGTCCTCGAACCGCTCGCATTCGCCGAACGACTGGTTGACGACGGAGGCGAGCGGAATGCCGTCCGGCGGATTCACGATCGCATTGAGCGCATTGGTAACGGAACCGTTGTAGCCGCCGTACGCGGAGTAAAAGGTCAGGCTCTTCACCCCACCGCTCGTGCCGACGATGTCCTGGCTGTCGATATCCCACTCCACTGTGCCCTCGTCGAAATTGGCGCAGGTCGGATCGGTGGTGTTGATTACGCCACTGTTGTAACCGCCGTAATCCACGCATACGACATTGGTATTGACTGGATCAAGTCCGTTGTCGCTGGTGAAAGTGGCGAGGTCGGTCAACGTCAACGACATGTCGCCCCAACCGAACACTGCGGTATCGACGCTGGTGGCAGGATTCAAGCCACTGGTGCCGTAGATTTCCGCGAACTCCAGCGGATTGTGGCCCGTCAGCGCGGCGGTTCCGGCTTGCGCCCTGACCGCGAAGGTCTGCGCCTTGTGCACGCCCTGCAGACCCAGCACCGCCTGCACGCTGCCACGCAAGCTCGCCGGAATCTTGATATCGGTGGTATTGGCGAAAGACACGCGGCCGTCATGCGTGCGCACCTGCGCCAGCGACGTG